>ORJL011503205.1_pt1 | contig 30294 bp, 8 predicted proteins | sample 1779941 | NCBI WGS metagenome assembly ORJL01 (sample SAMEA104232317, study PRJEB22302) | groundwater metagenome | biome: forest; feature: aquifer; material: groundwater | place: USA | collected 2011-08-07 | depth 5.8 m | reverse complement strand
TTCTTCATAAGCTCAACCGCAACACCGAGACCATCGCCCAGGACCGGCAGAACGTCGAGAACCTGGCGATCCTCATGACCCGCGAACGCATCGGCACTCGCCTTGAAAAAGAAGCCAAGGCCCGCGCCGAACGCCAAGCCGGCAGCAAACCCGCAAAACCAGTAGTTCTATCCGAGGTGGAACTTATTCGTGAAAGGGCCAATCACAAGCGTGAGCAAGTAGCTCGTGACACGATGGTCCGTTCGATCGAAGCCTCAATGGCTTATCAGACAGCGGCAACCGCGGAACACGGGCTTAAGGGTGCGTCTATTCGTCTTTCAAGGGTGCAGAGGGAGCTGAATTTACAAACGGCGTTGCAGGCCGAAGGGCGTGACGTCACCGTCATTGAGCGTTTGCGGCAGGAATTGGAGACGGCTCAAAAAGATTTAGCCCAAGCGACCACCGCTTTCGAGGGTGCCGCCTTAGCATTGGAGGCCGTTCTCGCCACTATGCTTGATATTGCGGTTGCTGATGGTTTGCTCAGTGGGCGGGCCCAAGATGTCCAGAGCCCTTATCGGATTCGACTGGAGGGCGGCCGGCAGACGATACGAGAACTCCACCAAGATGCGATTGAAGCTGGGGAGACTCTGGAAGCGACGGAGTCTCTCCGGGCCGCCACAGTTCTTGCGCGGGAAAAATCCGAAGCGGCCCGCCAAAAAGCCGCCGCCCAAGCCGCCGAAGACAAAGCTGCCCTGGATCTCCAAGCCCAAGCAGAGCAGGAAAAAGCAGCTCTTGAACGCAAGGCGGAGGCCGATCGCATTCTTGCTGCCGAGGCGGAAGCGGAACGTACACGAAAGGCGGCACAAGAAAAGAAAGACCTTGAAGCCAAGGCAGAACAAGACAAACTCGCCGCCGAACAAAAGCTTGCTGATGAACAGAAGCTTGCAGCCGAACAACAACTCGCCGCCGAACAACAACTGGCCGCCGACAAGCTCGCCGCCCAGGTTGTTTTGGATCTCCAAACCGCCGCCCAAACCGCTGCGGCCGAAGCTGCCAGAAAAGCCATTGAAGCCCAAACGGAAGCCAAGCGCGCCCCGCCCGTCGTTGTCGTCGCAGCTACAGCGGATCTAGATAAGACTCAAGCTGAAATCTCCACACTTACGACCAATGCCCAGGAACTTTCATTTGCGGCCGAGACCGCGTTGGAAGAAGGCCGTACCGTCGAAGCGGGCCAGCTTTTCCGCGCGGCAAAAGCATCCGCCGATCGCGCGGCCAAGCTTGCCGAAGGTTTGCCCGCCGCCGATCGCGGCAAGGCTATTGCCGCCGTAGCCGCGCTTGATGAAGCCACGCGTCGTGCTTTCGAGTCGAGGCTGAAGGATTTGACCACCAAAGGGCGTTATGCCGACGCGATGAAAGCGGCAGCCGAAGGAAAAGAATTTTTGGGGACCGCGTGGGCTTCCGCTCAAGAAGAAATCGTAAGAAAAGCGCGTCAAAGTGCCGCCGCGCCGCGTACGGCCGTAGGTGATTCGAAGGGTTGGTATTCGCCTTCGAATCCCAGGGCTCTTCGAGCGAATGCCGCACGCGCCGACGAAGTGCGCAAGGGAGTGCGGACGGCGACCGGGAAGAGTGGTTATGCCGGCCGCTGGAAACCTCAATTTACCGCACGGGTCGGACAAAGGGCTTCGTTCATGGCAGGCCAGCTTGCAAAGGGTGGAGGGACGCATGTCGCCGACCGCACGGAATGGGAAGACCGCGGTGAACTCTCAGTAACCGAAGCTGAAGCGCTTCGCCGGAACGTTGCCGAGGAGCTCACGCTCCACGCCGATGATGACTCTCTCAACGATCCGGACGCGGCGGGTCATGTCACGGTTCGTCTGAGCGGTTTTACTTATGACCTTTACGCGAAGAACGTTCATGGCAGTGTGATCGTCGTTTCGTCCGAACTGCTGCGCAACTTGAATATGAGCGCCGACGAATATTTTTCACTGATGTCCCTGGGCATGCAGACGGAAGGCGGGAATCTGAACGGTCTCCAGGACGGTGTTCGTTCGCCCATCGAGCAGCCGTATCTGGTGCTCGGCCTCGGCGCCTCGGAACATCTTTTCGAGGATCATTTTAAGAACGGGATGGCCGGCGTGAATCACAAAGCGCTGATGAACGGTGAAACGTCTCTTTCTGAAGAGAAGAAAGTCCTGCTCGTCGTCGGCCTGATGCATGAACTTCATCACGAGGCTCATGACGCCGATGTTCAGGACGCCGATATGGCCGCATTTGAAGCTGAGCGTCTTATGCAGGATGTCGAACTCACGTATGTGCTCGCCGACGCGCTGGGTCTCGACATGGGTGCCTATATTGCCGAGACCGACGTCGTCATGGGTGCCGACGCTCTTGGTGAGTCGTCCATCTATGTGAGCGCGTTGAAAGAGGCCGAAGATGATCTCGCTTCAGTTGTCGCTTCGCCGTCGGCGCCGACCCGCGCCGCCCCCGCGGCAGCGCCGACCGCGAAGCCTGCTGCTACCCCCGCCAAGAAGACGGCGGAATCGGTTGAAGCCCCTGCCGTGCTGCCCCAGCATGGCGGTCTTTTCAGTGCGATATGGAACGGCATCTCAAGATTATTCGGAAAGAAGAAACCCGTGTCGGAAACAGGGCAAAAAGGCACGGGGCTCACGCTGGAAGTCCCCAAAGACATGTTCAATGGCGTGGGTCTCAGCAAGGCCTCGGCGCAGAAGATCGCCGACAAATTCAAGGGTCTTCCGGGACTCGCGTTTATTGCCGAGGGTGATCGTATTCTTGAGAGGCTCATCCAGCTTGACACGTCGAAGGGCCCGGACGGTAAGGCTTTGTCGCCTGATCAGAAATTAAAAAAGATCGCCGAAGCCGCGGAGACGGACAAAAATCATCCGTTCCGGATGTGGTCGAACGCGTATGCCGACCAGAGAAGGATCGAGCCGATGCTTGATATCGCCATGTCGGTCCGCGCCGCGATGAAAGAATATTCCGGCTATTTTGTGGATATCAAGGATTCGAAGGGCAATGTCCTGGGCCGCCGCGAAGTTAAATTCGGCGAGCTCGGCCGTTTGATCGAGCTCGGCCGCGGAAAGAAGATCCTGGCGGAGAACAGCAACATCGAGAAATCGGCTCTATACCAGGAATGGTTGAAACGCTTCGAACCCAGGCTTGAGCTTGCGGAGTCGGATCTAAGCGAAGCCGCGAAGGAACAGCTCCGCCAGAATGTTAAAAAAGAGTTCCAGTCGGAAGAAGCTGACCGCGCGTACAAGACCGAGGTGGAGCTAGGGATGGGCTTCGACGCGACGAAGGGCCCGGCCGGCGGTGTTTTCAACCAGAACGTGCTGGATATTCAAGAGACAGCGTTGAAAGAAATATTAGGAGCCGAGTGGAGCAAGGGGACCGGAAGTGCCGCGGCCGCCAAGACTGCGATTGAAGCGTCGCGCGTGAACGGCAAGCCTTATGTCTCCATGACGACCGATGAGCTTCTTACTGCTCTTTTCGCGGAAGGCTTGATTGATGGTGTCGCTGACATAACCGCGCTTCTTCAACTTCCTATTTTTAAAAAAAATGGCCTAAACAGTATAAAGAACAATGATCGGCTTCTCATTGTACTCCAATCCGCCCATGTTTTAACCGGCATTGGACAGAGGCAGCAGATCGCAGGTGCGCTTGATAAGCTGAACGAAGAAATGAAATCGAGCGCAATGACCACGGAGCAGAAGGGAAAGATGAACGAAAAGATCACAGAAACGTTGAGAGTGTATGCCGAAAAGAATTTCCGCGGCAACGCCGCCACTGAGGATGATTTCGCACAGAGGATGGCGTTTGCGGAGGCGGCGTTTGAGCTCACGAGCGGTTTCAAGCTGACCGTCGCACAGCGCATGATGCTCAACCTCTTTTTTCAGGGCAAATCCGCCGGTTTGATGGCGGGCGGCGGAAAAACCGCGATCTATCTGCTTTACCAGGGCGTCATGCGTCTTCTCATGGGCGAAAACTACAAGGGCGTGCTCTTCGTCGATGACGAAAACGGCGTTAAAAATTTCACGTCGCAGGCCAACGGTTACGGCACGTATTGGCAGCTCGCCGCGACGTTCGGGATCAAGCTGAGAAACGGAAACGAGCTGCATGCGACACACAGCTACGATGATATCGGCCGCATCTTGAACAGCCCTTCAGAGCTGCTCGTACTCGATTTCACGACAGGCGCCCACTTGAACAACTATGCCGTCAAAGAAAATCCGAAGCTGCGCAACGCGATCCGTGACACCAATGAGTTTCGAGTCGGCACGGTCGACGAAATGCACCTTCTTGCCATTAGCAAACAGGCCGCCGTGCTCGGCGGTTCCGGCCGAAAATTCGAAACGAAGGAAATGGTCCCTGTCGTTGACGTTGCCCTACGGCTTTTTGATTTTGATAAGCTTGCGGCGGGAGCCACCGTGGAAGAGGCTTTTAAGTACAAGACTTACCCAGTCAGTTCGATCCGCGAACGCGATGAGAAGCTTCGGGAGCTTGACGCCACTCACGAGGCGGCGATCGTCGTCATGAAAATGAGCAAGGAAGAGGACGTGCGCGTCACAAAGACGCTTGAGACAAAGATCGCCTCGGTCGCGCGTCTCGCGAGCGGCACGGGGATCATATCCTCCGTGATCCGCGGTCTACGCGCCATCGAGGGCAACGAGTTCACCTCCGTGGAGGACCCCGCGGAACCGGGGCGCTTTGTCATCGCGCCGCTCGGAGACAACGGTCAGGCGCAGTTCAACAGCGTCATGCAGGACACCAACTACCAGGCTGCCATCGCGCTCAAAGTGGTCGTCGCCAAGACCGGCGGCCACCTCAGCGCGAATGAGACCTCGATGCGCGGCAAGATCACCGAAATTGCGACAGGCATGGTGCGCCTGAGCGACTCATCGATGCAGGTCGCCGTCACCGACGCCATAGGCATGTTCGCGTATTCCATGGTGGGCGCATCGGGCACGGTGAGCGGCTTGCAGGAGCTTGCCGAGGCGCATATCGGCGCGAAAGTCGTCGATATCAACGCATCGAAGATGGACCTAGGATCGTACGCGAAGCTCAACAGCGCTGGCGAACTCAAGGCCATGATCGCCAACATCCGCGAGGCGCTGGTGACGCGCGGAGACCTGATCCGTCTGACGACCGAGGACGAAGCGCGTCTCAATGACCTCGAAAAAAACATGACGTCTGCGGACACAAAAGTCCGCAAACAGGCACAGCTGGATCTTGTGATCTTCACGAGCTTATACAATGTCCAGAAACAACACGATCCGAAAGTTGAAAAACCTTCAACTATCGACACCGCCGACTATGTGCGTTCCTCGATGATCGCGCTGGCGAGCCAAACGACGCGCCAGTTCGTGAAGAAGCGTCTCCTTGCCTACGACGTTGAGGTCGAAACGCTTGATTCCTATTCGAATCTTGATCCCAATACGAATGAAACCGACAGCAACGGCGTGCGGAAGATCGTCGACAACGCCGGCAGATCCACACAGCTCACGCGTGCCGAGAAGGCGCAGAAACTAGACGAACTTCGTATCAAGCTGGAAGAGAACCCCGACGATGACGATCTGAAGCGCCGCTTCGCCGAAGCGGAGGCGAACGTGAAGCCTGTCATCGACGCCATCAAGGCCGGAACGGTCCGTCCCATCGGCAAGATCATATTGCTCGGCAAGCTCGGGTGGACCGGCCGTGATTACAAGACGAACGATGGCACGAACGGCACGAGCATGAATGGCATCGATCTCATCGTCCACGGCTTCGAGGACATGGCCGAAACCGAATTTATTCAGCTGACACGCCGCAACCGCCGCGGGTCGTCGCTCGGCGACCGTTTTCTCATCCTCGATGACGCGGTGATCGACGAGCGTCTGACAGATTTCGCCAACCAAAAGATCTACGACGAACTCACCGAAAAATGGGGCACGAGTGATCTGGCTCTTAAAAAAGCGCGGGAGGAAGGAGCTGTGGATCTGGAGCAGAGGCTGACACTTCGAAAAGCGATCGACAAGAGCCGGGCGATCTCCCAAGCGCGTATGGCACAGACCGCTGCTCAAAGGAAACTGACCGAAGCTCAAAACGAGATGGCGGAGGCCTCCGCCGCCGCCCGGAAAAAACCAAGCCCGGAGGCCCGGCAGAGGGAGGCTGACGCGCGCACGGCGCTGGATGATGCCCAACGAGCCGTTCAGGATGCCGACAATGAGCTGGCCGCACGCAAGAAAGCATTCGAGGTCAAAGATGCAGAGAACGACGGCTTTTCAGAGAAACTCGCCCTCCATGCCAAACTTTTTGCGTCACGTGAAATTTCAGACGGCGCGCGCTTCAGCGTCAACGACACCCAGAAAAATCGCACCGTCGCCGATCTTTTCAAGCCGTTCTTCGAAAACAATAAGGGCCTTTTAGGGCAGCTAAAGAAAGATCAGCTGAAGGCGCTCGAAGATGCTTTTAAGGCGATCCTCTCGGATACGAGCAAAGACGCGGATATCGCCGCCCGCCTTGCGGAACTGAGCGGCAAGGACGGTTTGGCGGCGGGGCAGTTGCGTCTGGTGCTCGAGCAGGCAGAAAAGGCGTGGAAGAAAGTCCTCGGCAACAAGGCGTTCAGGCCGGTCACATTCAGCCGGAGTAACCGGTTTGGCGTCAAGTTCCGACTGGGCGCGTGGTGGCGTGCGAAAACAACGCTGTGGCAGGTGCAGAGGGCCCAGAAGGATGTCAAGAAGTGGGTCGACGATGTCAAAGACAGACGCACTAAACTCAACGCCGCGCGCAAGGAATTCCTGGAGGCCACTGAAACGTTCGAGAAAACGCCGACGTTTGAAAACGAGTTGAAGGTCGGGGAAACGCGGGCAAAGGTAGAAGAGCTCGAGCGGGCCGGTGTCGCCAATTTTCGCGAGGCGAAGAAAAAGGCCACTGAGAGGGGCTTCTTCAGGAGGACGTGGGACTCGTTCAGAAATCGCGGCGAGGCCTATCATACGATCCGCAATACATTTGAGGTCGCTGACAACGTGGCGCAAAAGAACATCGTTTTTACCGCGAGCCCCCAGTCGACGCTTCTGGCGAATATTGCCAAAGCGGATTTTAAGACGAACGTCACAAGCAAGCAGAAGAGGGGATTAAAGGTCATCCTGAGGCTCGCCCAGGGGAGCTCGCAGGATCTGAATGCCACGATCCGCGCGGACGCCAACGGCGTGATGATCGACGTCGCGTCGAAAGGCGGTGCCATTCCCACGCTCAGCAGCGGGATGAATTGGTTCGCCGTGATGGAAGAGGACGGCCTGCGTTGTACGATCACGGACGAGCACAACCAGACGTTCGAACACTTCATCAAGCGCGAGGAACTTGCCGAAGCCTATCCCACGGGCACGCGATTTGAAGGCGAAGTGAATCAGGGCCAAAAGGACAAGAGCGGCCGTTCGTCCTATTTACGGCGCGTTTACACGACGTTCCAACAGGATACGGATTCTGTCGAAGCTTCGAAGTCGTTCAATCTGCCTCACGAGAGTTTTCTTTTGATCGCGCGTTCGCTCGCGTCCGACCCGACGGTGGGTGCGGGCCTGCGTACAGGCGCGCTCGTGGATATGGCCGAGCAGCTGGGCATGACGTGGGATGACTTCTCCAATGCGATGCAGAAAAAGCTGGCGTTGTTCCAACGCGTGCTTTCCCAGGCGCAGACAGGGAATCCGGCTCTGACGCTCAGCGCGGAAGAGTTTGCCGAAGTCCAGTCGATGGTCAGGGCATTCAATCCATTATTCACAAATAACCAGGGTGCCGCGAGCGAGACTGACAAACAAACGGCGCTGCTCCTGGCGCAGGCCATGACAGATGTGAAAGGCGTCGACCGCAAGACTGCTCTCGAAAATCTTATTCGCGCCGGTTTTGCCGGAACCCAAGCCGCTCTCCAAGACCAACTGGATACTCCGCAAGAGGTGGACGTGGAAGCGATCAAGAAGCACATCCGCGCAAAGGCGGACATGATGAATGCCGCCGACCGGGGTGTCTTATCGGCCGCGCGCTTGATCGAACTCGCTGAAGGGGAGCTGAGGCCGGTGGTCCTGGCTTCACCGATGCCCGACGATGTGCCGCATCTGAATAAGGCGATCAGTTTTTATTCAAAAGCGATCATTGCGTCCGACGATGACGAAGACAAAGAGATCATTCTCGGCAAGCTGGTCGAACTGAGGCGTTCGTTGGCGACGCGGGCGATGGACGCCGTCGACGCTCCCGATGCGACCGTGGAATCCGCACACGAGGCTTTCACGGATCTCCAGGAACAGCTTGATCTGCTTGAAAAATCGAATCTGCAGCTCGTTCGCCTGCGCGCGGCCAAGGGAGAGGCGAGCGACACCGAGCCGATCCGTTTCGTGGAAGGCGCGTATAGGCAGGCGGCCGCCAGCGCAGCAAGACTGGGCAATGACATCCTTGCACGCCATCTGGCAAATCGTTTGCGCGCCCTGAACCCCCTGATCACCGAGGCCTCGCTGGGCCTGGGGGATCTCGCGGCCAAAGCCACCGCGCAACAGGAGGCGTTGCGCGAAAAAGCGCTCAACCTCTGGTTGACCGGCAGGCCCTCGGCAACCGAGGCCGAGCGAAATGACGGGCAGATCGACGGCGATCCCGCGCTGGCCGTACAACTTCTCCTTCCTTACGTCGCGCTCCTCCAGACTGCCGACACGCCGGCCGTGGCCCCCGATCTCATCAGTCTTTTTGCCGAAGTGCACCAGCGGTCCGAAGGGCGGCAACCGCTGAAAGCGAGTCCTGCGCTCTCGCGTGTCCTGCGAGAACATGCGCGCTTTCTCAAGCACCGCGGCGATTTGAACCGCGAAAAATCGCAGTGGATGATGGACGCCGCCGAGCAAGCAGACCCCCCGGCAAACTGGCTTGCGAACGACCTGCAGAACTTTGCGGCTGACCCGACGGCGGCAGCGCTTCTCAAGGATATCCTGCCCGATGCGCTGCGGCGCGTGCTCGAAAAGAACGTTTCTAAGGAAGACCGCGTGTTGGTTGAGCGAGCCGCAGAACTGGCCCTCGGCCGCGCCGAGGCCTACGAGGTCCGCCGTATGTTCTTGGTGAATCCCAACAACCGCGCCCAAGCCGAGAGTGTGATCGATGGTGTTGAGAAAACTCTCAATGCCCGGCTCAAGGCGCTCGGTCTTGACCTGGTGACCCGCGGCGGCGTCACCCGCAACGGCAAAGTTTTCTTCCACACCTACACCATCGAAAGATCGTACACCGCGAATATGAAAGACAGAACACTCAGCAATCTTCCTCAGAAGGACCGGGATCTTATCGAGGACGCCGCCGAAAAGAACGTTCCTTTGCTGATCGCACGCCAAGTCGATCTCCTGGAGGATAAGGGCACCAACGTCGCGCAGAAGGAAGGAGACGGCACGCTCATCATTTTTCAGAATCGCATCGGCTCCTGGACAGAAAACACCGTACTGCCTAAGATTAGCGGCGAAGAATCACGTTTGTATGACGCCATCGAGCGTGACCTTGCGTTGATCAAAAAAGGTCAACAGCCCTTGGAGATCTATCTTACCAAGAACGGCGCGATCGGGTTTATAAAACCATCGGCCGCGCTCAAGGCGTATCCAAAGTCAAGCCAAAACATCGGCTCTATCAATTCCGAGTATGACAATGAACTTAAGAAGGACGATATCACGCTAAATCCGGAAAACGCCGAGGATCGGGCGAGGATCATCGAAAAATATATAAAGATCACCGCAAAAAAAGCCAAGGAGAGCCGCAAGCTGACGGAAATCTTCACGCGTGAATTCCAAGACACGGATACCAACAGCGACATTGTCAATAAAGTGACCATGGGCTTTTTCCAGCACGAGTTGCAGCACATCGTCGACGACATCAACGGCCTTGAATCATATTGGCGCCAGAACTACAAAGGCGAAGACTATCAAATGATCACCGAGATCAGCACGCATCTTCGCTCGATGACGGATTCCAACACGCCGTTCTTCTTTTTGGGGCAGATATTGACGTACATGCTGCTGCAGACGTCGGGCGAAGGCTACACGCGGGCCGCGGGAAGGATCTTTGAGCTATTGGCCGAAGGGTATAAAACGGAGCTCGGGAAACTCAAAAAAACGAAGCCTGCGGTATACGGCCGGATCAAGGACAAGATCCAAGGGGAGGGTGTTAAGAACCTGGGCCTCAAGCGCCCGAAATCGATAAAGCAGGATGATCCTCAGTGGACCGAGGTCGTGAGCAATATCATGAAAGCCGAGGACGAAGAGCCCGGACTTTTACAGACGGTGGCGAGGGGGGCGCTCGATAAATTTCTCAAGGAGGAGACAAAAAAAGCCGCGAAGGCCGACCCGACAAAGCCGAGCGCTCCGCCGGTGGCAAATACCACCGTGTCCACGCCGCTGGCAGTCGCACAAAGAGCGATGTTCGCACCCGGCGGCCCTCCGCCAGACAAAGACGAGCCAACGCCTTTCGATCCTTTCGCCGGCAATGCGACCGCCACGACACAGCTGGCCTCGAATATATTCGACGCGATGCAGGACGCGCTCGACGAAGAAGAGCCTGCGCCGGACGCGGCTGTCTCGGGCGCGCGGCTCGGTCAACTATTGGATGAAAGTTTTGCCGCTCTGGGCAAGACCCCGGCCGATGTTCAGGCCATGCTCAAGAAAAAATCGGAGGAGTTGGCGCGCGAGGCTGTGGCGAACGGGGTTCCCCCCGATGAAGCGCTGAAGGAGTTCCGCCGCGCGGTCCTTGATCTGCGGCTCCTGACGCAAAACACGACGGCGCTTACACCGGATGACCTGACCGCCGCCGACGCCGCCGATGAACGTATACGCGATCTGTACGCGGCCTCCGGGCAGACGCGGCCGTTTATCAGTCTCGGCCGCCGTATTTTCCGCGTTCGGAGCGGCATGGCGGGCGCCACGGCACGTGCTGAAACTGTTCGCCGCTCGTTCGGTCTCGTGTTTATCGACCGCGCCTCCGCCGATGCCGGAGTCGACTTCCTCGATGCGTCACTCGCGCTTAACGCCGGCTTACGCGACGCCGATGCGCGCTTCCAGATGCTCACACGGATCGCCGGCCGGTCTGCGGCGACACGCGTTCTCGCGCGCGGTTCCAACTTCACCGAGCCCTCGAAGCAGAAGTTCGAAGACGAAACTCTCTTTGCCGCCTATTTTCAAGGTGACCGGACCCTATCGGGCACGCACAAGGATGCGGGTCGGACGGTAGAGGCGCTCTTCAGCGGAGTCAGCGATGTTTACTACCTTGCGGTTAAGCACGTGCTTGAAAAGCGCCCCGATCTTAAGAGGGAATTCAAGGACGATCCGAGCCCATCGGGGCTTCTAAAGCTGGCGCGCCTCATTGACAAAACGGCGGGCAAGGACAAACCCGGCAGCGGCGAGATCGTGTTTGGGGAGGGGAGACCCAATGCTGTGACGCTGAAGAGTCTCGCGGACGCAGTAAAGCCAGGAAAGCTGTCAGAGTTGCTAAGGCTCATGGCCGGAGTGTACGAGGCCCAAAAGGAGCCGAAACTCTTGTTGAACGGCAGCACCATTTCCGTGGCGGAATTCCTCGCGCGGCTTGACGGTGATCCCGGACGCGACACGATGCGTTTTGAAGTCACGAAAGACCCGAAAAACCCGGCCCGTCCGGTCCTGCGTCTTGTCGCCGGCCATGAGGCGTTCAACCGTGCGTTTGGGCGGTACACCAAGCTGCCTGCAGACTTCTTTATACCCGGTGCGACGCTCAAACCGCCGGCCAAACCCGGCCCGGCACAAGCGTCCTTGAAATTTTCAACTTCCAGAAGCGGCGGAAAACAGTATGAAGCCAGGACGTTCAATGCCGACGATGACGAGCTCATCGCCAAAGCTCTGGCGGTGGTCAATAAAGCTGCCGACAACTCGGTCGATCGTTATGGAAAGAGGATTCTGACGAACTTGAACGTCGAGGAAATTAAAAAAATGCTCGCGTCAGATCCAAACTCGTTGAGCCAGATCGTGCTCGACGAAAATGGAGAAGCGGTGGCTATTTTGCTCGCGGGCGAAAGGGAGTATGGAGCCACGGGCAGCGGCAACCATTCCAACGCCTATGTTTATCAGATCGCCGTGGACCCCGGTCATGAAAGCCAGGGTCTGGCCACGGTGTTGTATAGACGACTGGCTGAAATCGTCAGAGATTCTCCTCAGATCCCAGCCGCGAACAAGACCATCCATGCCGATGTTCTGGCCTATAACGAGAGGATGAATAAATTCCAGGAAAAAACGGGTTTTAAGAAGTTGAGCACATTCGTCGAAAAAGCCGGTGCCGCCTTTGCGGAAGACACGGATTATATTTCTTACGGCAGCGATGCGGATGCGGTGCTGACGAGCACAGCAGGAGCGTATCAATCCGTGGCTCCGTCAGGCACCCGCCTGGCTGGCGAAACACCTCCAGCCGCCGCGCCCGGGCTCGTCGCACAACAGCCGCTCTTTCTCGTGGCGTTCGACGACGACGATCCTAATAAGGAACCGGCCCTTCAAGCGCTGCGCGCGGCACAGCCGGAAGCTGTTTTCTATGCGGCGCCGAGGGATCCCGAAAAAGCGGCCGCCCTCCTGGCGACGCTTGACCGCGAAGGCTCCCGCGAGCCGTTCTTCGTATCTCTGCCGCGTGCCGAGACACCGGAAGCGGCCACAAAACAATTGGAACAGGCCATAAACCCTGCCATCGACGCAAACCGTGTGCGTGTCTTGGCGAAGTATTACGATTTCCTTAAAGGTCTTTCTGACGCCGATCTACCCAAAGCACTTCGTGCCGCTGTCGAGGGGAGATATTTCACACCCGCCGACCTGGAAAACGACCTTGGCATCCTTTACGGCGCCGGCCAACGCGCCGTGCCCGTCGTCCCCATGTCCGCCGACTGGAAAAACTCGGACGCCGCGAAAACCCTCGCCGCGCTTCCGCCGTCGCTCCGGGGTATCCCTCTGCGGGAGGTCCAGGCGATCGCGCAGCAGCTATCTCAAGAGGACGCACGCATTGGCGAACAGCTCGTTGAATTCTTGAACGCCGCCGATCCCAAGAGCCGCAAAATACTGCCTCTCGAAGCATTCCTTTCTCCGAACGGCGAGCCTGATCCGCGTCTGGTCCGTATCGCCCAGTCGCCTGCCCTTGCGTCGCGCTTGAAAGGAAACGTCATTATTTATCATGAGGCCGCCGATGTCGAAAAGGCGGCGCGTCTGCGACAGGCGCTCGTCGACGGCAAAGCGGATTGGCTCGCCGAAGACATGATCAGCGTCGATGCCGCGCCGGGAGAGAACCTTGTCACGCAGATCACGGCCAAAGTCCCCGATCTCGAGGGCCAGAGGTTCACGCTTATGTTCGGCGAGGATCTCTTTGACAGGGTTGCTCCGGCCATAGAAGTCCGATCGGCCGACACCGGGCCGGCCAACAAATTTGTCGCCCTGCCTTCTCTGCCCAAGAAGGAGGACCGCCTGCGCTTTCGTTATCGCGAGCTTACGGCGTCCCAAAAATTCACGCTGGCGCTCCTGGCCGACGGCAACCCGCACCGCCTGATCGGTACCGGTGCGGCGGAGCTCTATTTACCGTCCGTGGCTGAATTCTTCAGGAAGGGCAGGCGGGAGGGTTGGGCGGAATTCGTCAGCATGCCGTTCAGGATCATGGAAGAGATCCGCAAAGCCATCGTGGCTCTCAAGGCAGTCGAGTCCGCTGCGTGATCGACCTCCATGTATTTTTTTTGCAAAAAATTGATTAGATAAGTATACTACAGTATAATATTGATTATGATTAGAGATTATTAGGGGACACTATGGCGTTCAACACGCTGACGTTCGCGCTTTATTTTGGCATATTTAATATTCTGTATAGGCTGATCCCCGAGACGCCGGTCCGTGGCCGCAACCTGCTTTTGCTGGCGGCTAGCTATGCGTTCTACGGCTCGTGGGATTGGCGATTTGCGGGTCTTTTGGCATTTTCGACGGTCGTCAATTTCGCCATCGGCCTCGAAATGGGAGAGGACCGGACGCCGCAGCATCGCAAGACGATGCTTGTCCTCGCACTCGCGTTCAATCTGGGACTTCTCGGTTTCTTCAAATATTTCAATTTTTTCGCTGACGGTCTGGCGGCTCTTCTGGGCTCTTCAACCTATAGTCCGGCGCTCAACATCGTCCTGCCGCTCGGGATATCCTTCTACACGTTTCAGGTCTTGAGCTATCCCATCGATATACGCCGCGGCGTGATCCGCCCGACGCGCGACTTCCTGGATTTTTCGCTGTTCGTGGCGTTCTTCCCGAATATCGTCGCGGGACCGATCGAGCGGGCCCGGAACCTGCTTCCGCAGATCGCAAGCCGCCGCCCGATATCGGCGGAAAGATTCCACGAAGGGGCCTGGCTGATCTTCTGGGGCCTGTTCAAGAAGATCGTCGTCGCCGACAACCTTTCGAAATTCACGACACCGATATTCGATCTGCCCGTATCGTCGTCGGGGCTGCAGCTTTTGACCGCCTTCTATGCGTTCGCCATTCAGATCTATGCAGATTTTTCGGGCTATTCCGACATGGCGCGCGGCCTCGCCAAATGGATGGGCTTTGAACTCATGCTTAATTTTAAGACGCCGTTCTTCTCACCCAACCTTCCGGTACTCTGGCAGCGTTGGCACATGAGTCTCACGAATTGGATCAAGGAATACGTGTTTTATCCGCTGGCGTTGTGGCGTCCCCGCGGCCGGTCGCTCGAATCCGCGCTCGTGATCCTGATCACGTGGGTCCTCATGGGGATCTGGCACGGGCCGACACTGGTCTTCGCGATCTGGGGTTTCTATCACGCGGCGCTGCTGGTCCTGTACAACCGCCTCCTGCCGCATCTCAACCGTGTCCGCCCGAAACAGGGGTGGAGGCTGACTACGTGGAACGCCGGCAGCGTGCTGATCACGTTCCATTTTTTCGCGATCGGCCTGCTCTGTTTTGCCGTGAAGCTCCCGGAAGAAGTCCTGCTTGTGTTTGACGGCATCATCCAGTGGCAGGCCCCATACTACGGAGGCACGTTCAGCCTGCAGCCGTTTTACCTCTTAGTTTTTCTTGTATTACCGTTAGTCGTGGTCGAGAGTGCCCAGGCGCGTGCCGACGATGAGTTTGTGGTGTTCCGCTGGCCCGTTTGGGCGAAGACAGGTTTCTATTATCTTGGTTTCTACTTGATCGTTTTATACGGCGTTTTCAGCGCCAACAGGTACTTTTATGACCAATTTTAAACGCGTTCCCCATGCGTTCCTCTGGACGCTCCTGCTCATCGTCTTGACCGAGTTTTTTGTGTATTCCAACCGGGAATCGCTGGTCCACGACTACTGGAATAAATTCGTGATCAACGAGAAGGTTCTCGCGGAAGCGCCCGGCGACTACGACTATCTTATCCTCGGCAACAGCATCCAGAAGACCGGCATCCGCCCGGCGGACGTGAGCGACCGCCTGCTCAGCATCGGCCTGGCCGGCGCCAAGCCGCTCGCCCAGGTGGCGCTGCTGAAGCGGTATCTGCGCAAGCACAAGCCGCCGAAAGTCATTTTTCTCTACGTGGATCCCGAGAACCAGTACGACACGATGCAGGTGATCGCGCGGTATTTCTTCGACTTCACCGAGTTCGGCACGTACGCGTCCGACCTTTCGCGGGATGAAAGGGACGCGTACGTCTGGAAGATGTTTTCGACGCTCGACCATCGCAAGGTGGGGCTCGGCCAGGACCGTGTTGCTTATGGCGGACCCAACGCGGAGTTCGTACGCGCGCTGCTCGCCAACCGCGGTTTCATGCAGTCTCCTTTTCACGACCGCATCCTCGCGGACGATTTTTATGCGACGCACAAGACGCATCGCCGCATTCAGCCTTCGATCACGATCGAGCCCCGCGACCGTAAATATTTCGACGAGCTCATGACGGTCGCTGACCAGAGCGGCATACGGGTCGTGTTCCTGGGCATGGTGGTGCCTGAAGAGCTGGGCGCTATTTTTGAAACGAACGGTTTTTTTAAGGAGTACCGCGAGTATCTTGCCGCGCTGCGTGCACGCTATCCGCGCGTCACGCTTCCGGGCGGGGAAACCTTTGGCATTGCCAATAAATATTTCGGCGACTTTCAGCACATGAACGATCAGGGAGTGGAGTTTTACACTCGCTATTTTAAAGAGGAGGTTTTTGCCCCTACGGTAGCTTCCGCTGCGGCTGAGCGGTGAAGACGTGCGCGCGGTGTGTCGTGCCGGAGAACTTTCCTCGCGCGGCGCTCGACCCGCACGGCGTGTGTTCGTACTGCCGCGAGGCCGAAGGGAAGCCCCGCGAACTGCGCCAGGTCGTTAGGCGCCGCTTCGAAGCGCTTGCGCGTGAGCGGTCGGGGAAGAGCCCGTACGACGTGGTCGTCGCGTACAGCGGGGGCAAAGACAGTTCGTACACGCTCGCGCTCGTCGTAAGGGAATACGGTCTCAAAGCCCTCGCGTTCACATTCGACAACGGTTTTGTGGCTCCGGCCGCGATGGCCAATGCGCGTAATCTGACAGACCGGCTGGGGGTCGATCACATCGTGTTCAAGGCGCCCGCGCGGCTTCTGGACCGCATTTTCCGCCGGTCCCTCGAATCCAGCCCTTATCCGGTCAAAAGCGCGGAGCGCGCGAGTCCCGTCTGTACGTCCTGCATCGGTCTCGTCAAATACCTTTCATTCAAGACTGCGATGGAGAAGGCTGTCCCGTTCGTCGCTTTCGGCTGGACACCCGGACAGGCGCCTATAGAGTCGGCGATCCTGGAACTGACGCTCCCAATGGCCCGCAGTATGGCCGATGCGGCGCGATTGCCAATGGAAAAGATTGCCGGCGAGAGCCTGGCCGCCTACTTTCCGGCCCCGGAGAGCGGTCCATTCCCGTGCGTCGTGCATCCGGCGGCGTTTTCAGGGTACGACGAAAAGGCCGTTTACCGCACGATCGCGGCGTTCGGGTGGAAGCGCCCGAAAGGTCTCGATGCCAATTCGACCAATTGCCTTCTCAACAGCCTGAATGTCGTCTCCCATGTCCGGCAATACGGTTTCAACCCGTATACTTATGAGATCGCCCGGCTTGTGCGGGAGGGGTATCTGACGCGAGCCGAAGGCCTCAAGCGTCTCAAAGCGCCTGTACCGGCGGCCACGGTCCGTGCCGTCCGCCGCCGTTTAGAGGTCTAAAAGGAGAAAGCCGCTCCCTATGTGCGCGATCGCGGGTTACTTCGACAGGGGTGCGTCTCCATCGCCCGGGCGCGAGGCCGCGCTGCGCACGATGTTGTCCGTCCAGCGGCATCGCGGCCCCGACGGACAGGGCCTGTACGTTGAACCCGGCGTCGGGTTGGCGCACGCGCGTCTTGCGCTCGTCGGCGGACCCGACGGCCGCCAGCCTCTGGCCAGCGAAGACGGCAACGTCCGCGTCGCCTGCGCCGGAGAGATATTCAACCACGAGGAACTGCGCCGGGAGCTCGAACACAAGGGCCATCGCTTTTCCACGTCATCCGACTGCGAAGTGGTCGCCCATCTCTACGAAGAGTGCGGCATGGATTTTCTATCCCGGCTCAACGGCCAGTTTGCGATCGCGCTGTGGGACCATCGCCGCCGGGAACTTTTTCTGGCGCGCGACCGCTTCGGCATCCTGCCGCTTTTTTATGCGCAGGACGCCGCCGGCACTGTTTTCGCTTCCGAGGTGAAAGCGCTTCTCACCTGGCCGGGCCTCACCGCAGAGATCGATCTAAAGGCGCTGGATCAGATCTTCACGTTCTGGACGCCCGTGACCCCCCGCACGCCGTTCAAAGGCATTTCCGAAGTGCGTCCCGGATATTACGTGCGCGTGTCCGACGCCCGTACCGACGTGGTGTGCTGGTGGGCGCTCGATTTTCCACGGCCCTCGGAGTATGAGGACCTGCCTCAGGATCGCGCCGCCGAAACGCTCGGGTCGCTCCTATCGGACGCGGTCGCGCTGCGCATGAAGGCCGCCGCGCCGGTCGGCGTGTATCTGAGCGGCGGGCTCGATTCGGGATCCGTGGCCTGGTTTGCGCGCACGGCGGGACCGCTGCGCGCTTTCTCGATCGGATTTGCGGAAGCCTCCTACGACGAAACGGCTTCTCAGGAGGCCATCGCTTCGGCGCTCGGCGCGCGCACCGAGCGGCTTATTTGGCGTGGACCGGAAGGCGCCGCTCTTTTTCCAGAACTGGTCTGGCACGCCGAAACGCCTTTTCTGCGGACATCCCCGGGGCCGCTTTATCGCTTGTCGGAACTGGCGCGGGAGAAGGGGGTGAAGGCCGTTCTCACCGGCGAAGGCGCGGATGAATTCCTTCTTGGTTACGACATTTTTAAGGAGCTCAAGGTCCGGCGCTTCTGGGCCCGCCGTCCGCGTTCGGCGCGGCGGAGGCTTCTGTTGAACCGTCTGTATCCCTATCTTCCGTTCATCCGCTCGTCGGACAGCCGCTTTCTCAGCAATTTTTTTTCAAACGGCCTCGAAACCGAAGCGACGGACCCGTTTTATTCTCATGCGCTGCGTTGGAGGCAGACGGCGCACCTGAAGCGCTTCTATTCCGAGCGTGTCCGTGAGGAGCTCGAAGGGTACGACCCCGTCGAGGAGCTCGCCGCCTCGCTGCCGCCCCGCTACGCGGAATGGGATCCGATGGCGCGCGCCCAGACGCTCGAATCCTCTTTCTTCATGGGGCGTTTTCTATTGTCGACCCAGGGCGACCGGATGGCGCTCGCTCACGGCGTGGAAGCGCGCTATCCGTTTTTGGACCACCGCCTGGTCGAACGCGTGAACCGGTTCTCGCCGAAGCTCAAAATGCACGGTCTGAAAGAAAAAATGCTTTTGAAAAAATGCATGGCCGGCCGTCTGCCTGAGGACGCCGTCAGGCGCGAGAAAATACCTTACCGCGCCCCGGGCCTCCGCGCGGAATGGTTGAAGACGGGCCCTGCCGCCGAGGCGCTTTCACCGGACTCCGTCCGCGAGGCCGGCTGCTTCGACGTCGAGCTCGTGAAGGGGCTGCTGTCCAAGTGGGCCAAGCGCGGCACGGCGCTGAACGAAATGGACGACATGGCCTTGAACGGGATCCTTTCCACGCAGCTTTTTCACCGTTTGTTCATGAAGGATTTCGATCCTGCGGGAGCCGTATGGACGCAGAACCGGTAAAAGAGGCGCTGCGGCGCTTCATCGTGGAGAATTACCTGGCGGGTGACGCGTCCGACCCCGTGGGGGACGATGATTCGTTCCTGAAGAAAGGGATCATCGACTCGATCGGCGTGATCGAACTCACGCAATTTGTCCAGGAGCGCTATGGCATCAAGATCGAGGTGAAGGAGATCGTTCCTGAAAATTTCGACACGATCCGCGGCCTCGAAAAATATATTTCTTTCAAGCGGATGCCCAAAAATGCCGGCGCCTGACACGCTGGATGCGGCGATCCGCCGTGCGGCCTCCGTTTCCCCGGACGCCCCCGCGCTTTTTGAAGAGGAGCAGAGCCTCTCCTACGGGGAACTTGAGGCGCGCGTGGCTTCGCTTTCCGCGCATGTGGCGGCGGCAGGGATCGGGCCCGGCCGGCGTTTTGGGATCCTTTCCGGCAATTCCCCGCTGTCGGTCTCGTTCTTATTCGCCGCGTTGCGAGCGGGTGCCGTGGCGGTGCCGCTGAACCATACGCTTTCAGCCGAGGATCTCGCGCTCGAGGCAGCCGACTGCGGTCTTTGGGCGCTCTGGGCGGAGCCGGCGCTCGAAAAAAAGGCCGCCGTCATTCGGGACCGCGTGCGGGCGCTCCGCGTCGAGGCGCCCTCGGGTCCCGTGCGTTCCGCTTCGCTTCCAGTTGTGCGGCCGGAGGAGGCCGCTGTCATTCTTTATACCTCGGGCAGCACCGGCAGGCCTCTGGGCGTCACGCTCAGCCACAGGAATCTTCTCGAAAACGCCCGGTCGGCCGGTTTTTTTCTTGGACTCAAGGAGGAGGACCGCGTGTGTCTGGTCCTTCCTTTATATTACATCTACGGACTTTCGGTGCTCTTGTCTCATTTTATTTGCGGCGCGTCGGTCATCCTGGAAAACCGTTTCTCGTACCCGCAGGTCGTGCTCGATGAAATGGAAGCCCGCGCGGCCACCGGCTTTTCGGGGGTGCCTTCCCATTATGCGATCCTCCTCGATCAAACTGACTTCGTGTCGCGGAAATTGCCCTCTCTCCGGTACTTCACCCAAGCCGGGGATGCGATGCCGCCGCGCCTGACGCGCCGTCTCGTCGAGGCTTTTCCGTCCAAGAAGCTCTTTCTGATGTATGGACAGACCGAGGCTTCGCCCCGTCTTTCGTATCTGGCCCCTGAGCGGGCCGCGGCGAAACCCGCGTCCGTTGGCAAGCCGGTTCCCGGCGTGACGATCCGGATCGCGGGCGACGACGGAGAGGATCGCCCGCCCGGCATCGAAGGGGAAATCCTCGCCAAGGGCGCGGGCGTCATGTTAGGTTATTGGAACCGTCCCGAAGAGACGGCAGCCGTGCTCTGTGACGGATGGCTCAAGACCGGAGATATCGGCCGGCGCGACGCAGACGGCGATCTATTTATAACGGGCCGGAAAAAAAATATGATGAAGACAGGCGGGCACCGGTTCAGCCCTCTCGAGATCGAGCGGGTCGCCTCCGAACATTCGCTCGTCCGCGAATGCGCGGCGGTGCCGGTGCCCGACGAGCTCCTCGGTGAGCGTCTGGTGCTCTACGTGGCTGCCGCGGACGATTCGGCAGAGAGGGAAGTGGGTGATTTCCTGAAGAAAAAGCTGCCCTCGTACAAGTGGCCCTCGAAGATCGTGGTCTTGAGGGATATCCCAAAGAACGGATTTGGAAAGATAAACAGGGTTCAACTCGCCGCTTATGGCGGCAACCTCGGAGAAGGATCATGCTGAAACGCACAGGTGTTTTTATCACGGCCATGCTGGTTTTCACTTTCATTTCGCAAGCGGCGTTTGCTGCCGTCAAAGTACCCGGCCGCACCCGTTTCAGCGTCAACGATTATGCGAACGTGATCGATGCGGATACTAAACGGCAGCTCGAGACCCTGCTTAAGGATTTTAACAAGCGCCATAAGCAGATCGAGATCGTCCTCACCACGATACCTTCGCTTGAGGGCACCAAGCTCCAGACGTTTGTTCACGAGTATGCGTACAAATGGCGGCGCATATGGCCCATGCGCAATGAAAGCCGCGTGCATTTTGTCGTTGCTGTGAAGGAACAGCGGATGCGCTTGGGCGTCAGCCACACGCTCGAGGGCATTCTGACGGAAAACGTGTCTCAAAAGCTTCTTGACGAGGTAATTTTACCTGAATTCGCCAAGCAGAACTATTCGGAGGGTATCCGGCAGGGGACACTTAAAATTGTAGAGATTCTAGAGCCTGTTGACATAAAGTAATTAACCTATTTAAAATGAGGTAGTTATAGCTCATTAAGCTAGATTTTAAATTACTAACTATATTTAGATATTTGTTCTACTAACACAATCCTGTTGTTCCCTCCTATTTCTTTACAAATTCCGCATTGAAAACGTGTAAATCATTCTGTATACTTTACCTAGCACAAAGCGACCGGGGATCGGCCGCCTCAAATAGTTCCTGATTTGGTTTATTTGTAAGCTATTTTATTTATAGTCTTTAACACTGCCCATTTTTTTGTGGGTCATTTTATGAGTTAGTTTATATACATTTATCATATGTGTTATAAGAAGCATTTTTTAAGGAGTTAAATTTGATCACCGAAAATGCGATCAACGACCTAGAACCTTTGCGCGAAGAAAATATCACGCGCTCTCGTTTTAGTCCCGTGTTCCGCATGATTTCAGCCGCACTCATTTTCACATTCCTCGTGCAGGATCTTGCTCAAGCGCAGGGCGGTACCCCTCTCTGGTCCACGGTCATTGATGCCAAGCGCGAATCCAAGTCCGTCGGCGAGGACAAACTGAATAAGATCGCGATCCCTTTTGATTCCGGCCTGGCGCGTAAAGTGGTCGTCAAGGGCACCGACGATGTCATCATCAACATTCAGGATGCTCACTCTAAACTCGGCGCACAGGAGAGCATTTCGCGCATCCTCGAAAGTCTCGTAAAAAATTATAATCTCAATTTCATCGCGCTCGAAGGCGCAGCCGATGTCGTCGACACGTCGCTGGTGTCGAGCTTTCCCATCGAAGAAGTACGCAAGACGGCCGCCGACTACCTTTTGAAAGAAGGCAAGATCTCAGCCGGTGAATTTTACTCGATGGTTTCGAAGGAGCCGGTCCATCTCTACGGCGTCGAAGACCCCGCGCTTTACAAGGAGAATCTGGACGCGTTCCGCGCCATCGTCGAGCGCAAGGCCGAGATCCGGATCCAGCTTGCGGGACTCAAAAAAGCGCTCTCCGTGCTGGAGGACAAAGTTTTTTCGTCCGCCCTCAAAGAATTGACGAGCCGGAAGCTGCTGCACAAGAACGGCGACATCAAGTTCACCGATTATTGGGCCTATTTCAGCAAGATCGCCGCCGAACAGGGCATCGATTACAAGAAATTCCCGAACTTGAAGAAGCTCGCCTCGACGGTCGAGCTTGAAAAGGAGATCGATTTCAAGCGCGCCGGCATCGAGCGCGACCTTCTGATCGAAGAACTCGGCCGCAAACTCCCGAATTCGGAACTCGAAAAGCTCGTGCTCCTGGCGCTTCAATTCAAGCAGAACAAGATCACCCCGGGCGCGTTCCACTACGCGCTCAGCCAACTCGCGCACGGCACCAACATCAATCCTCTCGAATACAAGAATGTCATCCTCTACGCCCAGTATGTCGTGCTTTACGAGAACATCGACCTCATCGCGATCTTCGATGAAGTGGAATCCTTCGAGGCCGAGCTCAGGGAAAAGCTCTATACCAATGACGACGAGCGGGCCCTGTCGCGGCTTGAACGCTGCGTGGGCATCCTCGCGCAGCTTCTGGACACGACGCTCAACAGCAAGGATTACCAGTTCTTCATGGAGAACGGCGGGGAATGCGAGATTGACGCGCTTGAAAAGGGGCTCGAGACACTCTCGTCGAAATACGGGATCGATTTCTCAGGGTATCTGGATTTCACGAAGCTCAAAGCCGGCGTGCCCGACGCGAAGAAATTCTACGAGCTGGCGGACCGCCGCAATAAAGTCCTCCTCGACAACACCATGAAGCGCATGAAAAAAGAAGGCGTGCATGTGGCTGCGCTGATCACCGGCGGTTTCCACTCAGAGGGTATTTCGAAGCTGCTCGAAGACGAGCGCTTGTCGTACCTTGTCGTCATGCCTAAATTCGACGAGAAGTCTGCCGACCGTCCGTACATCGCGATCCTCGCGAAGAAGCCGAAGGAGTTTGAGGCCGCGTTCAAGGACTCGGACTTCTTTTTGCAGGTCGCCTCCTACCAGAGCCTGTCGGTGCAGTTTCAGCAGATCTGGGGGAAAGAGGCTCTGCGTGATTTCACCGACCTCGTACAAGGCGTGATCGTCGCATCGTCCCGATTACGCCTCGGCGGCCGCACGTTGGAACCGTCGATCCAACAGGAATACCTCGATAGCCTCGACAAAGTGGCCCAGCTTCATGAGCAAGCAGGTCTGGGAAGCTTCGTGGACCTGGCTCAATACAGTAGCGCTCTCAAGGAGGCGACACCGGTACAGCCTAGAGGCCAGAGCACACTTGAGTTTAGGATCGGCAACAAGTTTTTCACGGTCGTTCATAAGGAAAGAAAGATCGAATCTGTCAGCTGGCGTTTGGAGGGTGAGGTGGAGGCTGCGAAACCCGCAGTCTATGTGGATAAGAAATTCGTGGATAAGAAATTTCTGGAAGCTCTGAGCGCTTCTCCCTTGATCCCGGCAACGACTCCTGGGGCGACTACAGATATTTCCACGCTGACCCCGCGTTTCAACACTTACATCGATGCGACCGTGGTCCGCCTCGGCGGATCCAAAGGATTGGCGCCTTCAAAGGTCCGCAGAGCGGTGCAGGAGGGTCTGGGGCCCCTGCTCAATCGCACGGCCGCCACCCGAAGCCTTTCCGCTGCACGTCTGCCCGAAGTGCGCGGCGTCGCGAATGGTCTTATTTCAACGCGCTTCCATCATAGTGAGCGCGCGATTATCGCCGGTCGCGCGGCAAAGCGCGCGGCGGACCGCGCACGTTCTGCCGCGCCGCTTGTCGGCGGTACCCGTCTTGCGGCGGCGGTGCCTCTTCTGGAGACCGTTGCGGCGGAACTTAAGGTCGTCACCGATGTCGAAAAACGTCAGGCGGCGCGGGAGCTCAGAGATACAACGCGTCTTCTCCATGCCGAGGTCATCAGGGTGAAGCAACAGCATGCTAATCTTGTCACCAAAAGCTGGTGGAGGACCCTTTTATACCGGGAAGATACAAAGCGGCAAAAAGAGGTGCTTTTCAGCCTGTATCAGTTGATACGCGACCTTGAGGCAACGCAGGATGCGATCCGGAACAGTCTGTCCGACGCTGACCGGTCGGGGTTGAGCGACGCCGACCGCCAGCGCGCCGAAAAGATAGAAAGCGGCAGCGATGAGATCCTGCGCGTGTTCGCCGACACGGTGGTCTATCCGGCTATCCCACGCCGGATCCGGCGCGATGAGGTGCTCCTGGCGCTGGCTTCCGAAGGCCCTGTGAGCGTCAATGCCTCCGGTACGCTCGCGGCCCTCCGAAAAAAACTGGAAACGAACGTGCGCAACCGTGGTTCCGAAGCCGAGGACGTCGTCAAGCTCGCCATTTCGGCTGCAAAGGCAGTGGCCGACGGTCAGACGCCTCCGGGCACTGCTTATTCGAGGGCGTTGGGGGCGACGGCCCAACCGATCGAAGCGGCCGCCTCCGGCAGCGAAGCGCTTCAACGGGTCTACAGGACGCGGATACATCCACTGTCGATCTCGACGCCGTCCGCCGCGCATTGTCTTGCTGAGATCAATAACGAGATCCAAAGGATCGGCGATCTTCCGCGCAGGGCCGCCCAGGCCAGCAAACTCCGGACCGCCGTTCGGGACGTTGTGGCGGGGACGGCGCAATACGACACGGTGGGCGACTTCGATCTAGCCGCGCGGCCGCTTGAGCGTGACATCGAAGAATTTTATCCCGACGAAACCAATGCCGAGCGTGTCCGCCTGCTCGCTGCGCTCGACGCCAGACGCAGCAATGTCGAATTTCGCGCGGCCGGCGCGGATCTTTTGGCTCGTCTCAAGTCTGCCATGGCGACGGAAGAGAATTTCGAGGAACGCCTCGCTCCGCTCGTGGCCGAGGCCCGGACGTTGTGGACCACCCGCGCACCCGAGACTTTGGAGAAAGTGCTTCAGGCGCTGGGGAACCGCCGCCGTGTGATCATCACAGAAAATATCAACGCGCTTTTAGCCAGGACGGACCTGACGCCGGCTGCATTTGATGCGCTGGCCGCCGGGATACGCGCCCGCGTCGTCGCCATCTGGGGCGACAACACCCTGACGGTCGCCAGGGTCGACAAAAGGTTCGCCGCCCGCCGCGTCGAAATCGCCGCGCAATTTGATCAAGCCCAGAGTGAATTTATGACCGAGGCCCAGGCGCTCACAGCCACCGATGTGAGTGAAGAGGAATTCGAGCGTTTGGCGGCGGGATTCCGGACGCGCGCCGTCGCACTGTGGGGCGAAGGAAACGCTGGTTTTACGGTCTATGCCGACTTGGAGAACAAGAACCGCATCCGCGTTCTCACCCGGGATCTGAACGCGCTGATGAAGGCCGATCTCTCCGTGAACGAATTTCAGACGCGCCTTGAGGCGATCCGGGCCCGGGTCACCGCCGTCTTCGGTAACGCCACCCGGCCGCGTTTGGCTGTGGTCGAAAAGGCCGCAGTCGCGCGCTTGGCGATATTGGAAGAGAAAGAGCGCGCGGAGGCCGCGGTGCGTGTTCGCACCGCCACCGCGAGCGCACGACAGCGCTTGGAACAGAGGCAGGAGGAACGCCGTCGTCTCGACACCCAGTGGCATGCTGACTATAACGCGCTTTTTAATGACGCCAAGGTCACGCTCGCAAATTTCGATGAGCGGGTGAACGGCGCCAGTGGTCTCAGACCCATGCTTATCCAGATCTGCGGCACCGAAAACGACGACCGGGTCCGTGCACTGGATGCGGCCGTCGCGCGCCGCCGCGCGCGCATCGCCGAGTGGGAAAATATTCACGCCCAACGGGATGCTCTTCTTGGGGACAATGCACTCTCTGTCGCGGAGTATGACCGGCGTGTCGGCGAACTTGCCGCACGGCTCAGGACGCTCGTCCGGGCCGCGGCCAATGTGGACGCGCGTGTGGAACGATTTGTGGCGACAACGGCGGCGCACCGCGCGGAACTTGTGTTCATCGAAGAAGGATTGAATCAGGCATGGACGTCCGAACGTGATGCGTTCTTTGAGCGGGTGCCGCTCGGCCAGCTGACTGCCGCCCAAGTCAGCGCCGAAGCCGAAGGATTGCGCGACCGGCTGATCGCACTGCGCGGGGGAGATGCCGCCGATCTCGATGTCGCTCTTTTCAACGTGACGGCGGAGACTGCGCGCTCCAATGCACAAACGTTGGCCCAGCTCACTCTCCTTCGTGATGGACTCTTTTCGGACGCAAACCTGACGTCGGCTGAATTGACGATCGAGGATTTCGATGCGCGAGCAGAAGAACTCACCCGCGAATACGACAGACTCTTCAGAGGCAGCCCGGCCGCATCTGAACATTTTATGGCGGAACTGCCGGCCAAGCGCGAGCGCGCTGTTGCGACGGACAAGACCAATACAGACGTGCGGCGCGAGTTGCGTCAGGAAGTCCGAAGGCTGCGGCTTGTGGACGAGGCGATGTGGGACATCGAGGCCGCGGTTTTCGAATCGCGGGCCGCTTCCTGCCGCTCGGAGCGCAACCTGGTGCTGAAAGATTCCGAACGCGAGGCGATGGACCGTCTTCTCGGTGCCGGCCGTGCGCGGCTTGAAGCGCGCGATGCGCTCAATGCGCGCCGTGAGGTGCTTTTTTCGAACGATCATCTTGAAGACGACCGTCTTACGCTCGATACCTTTGATGCCGATGCGGCTGCACTGTTACACGATTACCAGACGCTTTTCGGAGACACTCCGAACGTTGCCGCGCACTTCATGCCCGTCTTGGGCGACGTCCGGCAGCGTCTTGAGACCCGTATCGCCGGCCGCGGCGACCAGTGGGCCGCTGACCGGGCAGCGCTTTTTGACCGCGCCCTGAGGTTCGAAATAACGTCAAGTCAGTTTGACCAGGACGCAGAAGAGTTGCGCAGGCGTCTGGTCGCTTTACGCGGCGGAGCGGCCGACCATGCGGACGTTTCAACGTTCAATATAGCGGTAGAGATCCTTTCCGAGCAGATCGCCGCAGCGACTCCGCTCGTCGCCCGGCGGGATGTGCTCTTGTCCGAGGCCAATCTTACGTCGCGCAGTTTGAGCATCGGGGCTTTTGACGCTGAAGCCGAGGCGCTTCGCTCGCAGTATGATGCGATCTTCGGGGGAACCCCGGCATCGGGAGAACATTTCCTCGCGGGACTTGCCGAAGCGCGTGTTCGCGCTGTGGAGACGAGCACGAGGAACGATCAGGAACGCGGCCGTCTGCGCAGGGAGGTCCTGAACGCCACCACCCTGCAGAGACCGGAGACCTGGGATATCACGCTGGATGATTACGACACGAGTGTCGAGACTTTCCGCGAACGGGCGACATACCTGCCTGAGCCGGAGCAGGTCATTTTGCAAAAGAGGGTCTCAGCTGCCCGCAGGCTTATTGTGAACCGCAATGGATTGAACGCCCGCCGCGATCGTCATTTTTCAGAGGAACATCTGAACGACGTGTCGTTGTCGCTCGATGGTTTTAGCGCACAGACGGCGGCTCTCGGCCGTGCCTACAATGAACTTTTCCAGAATGACCAGGCCGCGGCTCATTTTGTGCAGGGGTTGTCCCAGACGGCTGACGAGCGTCTGCAGCCGATCATTTCAGAACGGGAGGCAGCCTGGGTTGCCGACCGTGACGCCCTCTTTAATCTCGGCCGTCGTGCCGAGATCGATTCGGTCAAATTCGGCCGCGAGGCCGAGGCGCTTCGGACCCGTCTTGTGGCGATGCGCCAAGGAGTGGAGAGCCACGCAGATGTGGTCGAATTCGTCGCAGCCACAGGTCGTTTCAAGGCACTCGCAGTGCTCGACCGCGTCAACGCGCGTCGTGATGCGCTTTTCTCGACCGCGTCCGTTACGAACCCGCAGCGTCGCTCTCTGGAAGATTTTGATACCGAGGTTGCCGCTCTGCGCGCAGATTATTTGAAGCTCTTTAAGGGCAACACGAAAGCGATCGATACCTTCCTGGGAGGATTGACGGCCGCTCGCAGTACTGTGGCGGAAACCGTCAAGGCTAATAATGTGGCCGTCAGCGCCATTGGCCGTGACGTGCGCGAACTCGCGGGAGACACAGCCCTTTCGATCGAGAATTATTACCTGCGCGAACAGGACCTTCGCGGCCGCGCCCAACGTTATCTCGATGCCAACGAGCGCCGCACCGTCGAAAATTGGTTGCGGCGGACGCGTCTCCAGGTCGTGAACCGTGAAACGCGTGCATTCACCGAAGCCCAGGGGCGCATGCCGATCCAGGATTTCGACCGGCAGACGACGCTCATACGGGCGCTCATCGTGAGCATCTGGGAAGAGGACTCGAAGAGCATGCGCGGGTTCAATGCGGCGGTGGCCCGCCGCAGGCCGGCGTCCGAAGCGCATACGGCTGAGCTTCGCAATGGCGCGGCCGACTTGGGCTCGAGGCTTTCCCGCGACGCGCGCAGTAAATTGGAAGACCGTATCAATGCTCGAAAAGCGAGAGCCGCCGTTCAACCTGAGGTTCAGCCTGTCATGCAGGGTGCTCGACTTTCACTCGACGAGATCGAGGACCGGTTGTTTATTTTCAATTCAGAGATCGACCGCCTTGTCGAGCTGGTCAAGCAGGATGACCTGGCCGACGATGTTCACGCCGCTTTCGAAAATGATCTGAGGCTCGCCTGTGAAGGGCTCGAAGAACTGCTCACCAGCCTGCGCCCCGGCGGGGACAACGAGGATCTCTTTGACGCAACCCAAGACCTCATCACGGACTTCGAGGCTATTCTGGTTTCCGCTCGAAAGGTCTTATCACCGCCCGCGTCGACGACACCGACTCCCGCTCCCGTTCCCGGACCTGCGCCGGCACCAGCTCCGGCACCTGCACCCGCACCGGCTCCTGCACCGCCCACTGATCTTCCTCTAGCTCGTTTTGGTTTGGGGAGGCTTGTGCGCCTGGCTGGTATCTCTGATCAAGAATGGTTCCGTTTAATTCTGGAAAGGGTACAGGACCGCGCCGCGAAGTTGGAAAGTGCTGCCAAAGATTCGACGCATTATGATACCGCGGCCCCGGCCGCGCTGTTGACGGGCGGAACTCCCGCATCGCTTGAAGACCTCATCTTAGGGCACACCGCTGAGGTTCAGCTCGCTGTGGACCTTGTCGCGCCTGACAGAACGGTGTCGCCGCTCGTGCTCGGGAATGATACCGATGTCGCCTCGGCGCACAGCTATCTTGGCCTTCCCGCACCGGGGACGCCGGGTACCGTCGGCCCCGGCCTTATCGTGGATATCGAAAATTTTGTCACCCAAGTCCGCACTGAGTCCGCCGCCTCAGCCGCCGCGTCCGGCACACCGGTTCCTCCGGATGTCATGCGCATGGTGGACAGTCTGGCGCTTCTTGCGGAAGAGCTCCGCGTAGCGGCTGCATTCCTGTTGAATCCTCCCGCCGCACCCGCACGGCCGTCTTCGCGAGTGATCAATTTTGTACGGCGTTGGGGTATTCCGTTAGGACTTGCCGCAGCCGTGATACTGGTCGCGGTGTCCTATTACGGGGCGAAGACAGATCGAACGCCGCCCGCGACGAAGACGACTCAGGGCACGAATGTGGTGAAGCCCACGGTGAATATTGTCCCCACCACGGTCCCCGGCATGCCTTCCGTGCCGGCGACCGACAGGATCCTTGCTGAACGCAACTGGGTCGAGATCTCCAATGAACTTCAGAAGGCGAAGTGGGGGGAGATCCGTGCGCTCATGGTCACGCAGGCCCACCACCGCATGCAAGCCGCGCCCAAGGGGGAAGGGGCGTTCCAAGCGGAGATCCCGGACATCGCCACGGACCAGAACGGCGTGCCCGTCCTTGTCCGGATGGGCGCTGACGGCGCCGCACGCGTGCATTTCACGAGCGGCCCCCCCATGACGTTCGCCGAATTCTTCCGCGCTGGCTGAACCGTAGTCGACCGCAATTTTCATATGGCGCCCCCGGGACGCCGGTTCGCCCCGCTTCTT
>ORJL010094392.1_pt1 | contig 30303 bp, 20 predicted proteins | sample 1779941 | NCBI WGS metagenome assembly ORJL01 (sample SAMEA104232317, study PRJEB22302) | groundwater metagenome | biome: forest; feature: aquifer; material: groundwater | place: USA | collected 2011-08-07 | depth 5.8 m | reverse complement strand
GTATATTTGACAAGAACAGAAGGTACTATGTTTTTCTTTTTTACACTTTTGTATCTGCTAACCCATATGATGGGATTTCGTACAAAGAAGTATATTTTAACGGTGCTTTTGTTTATCGCAGTTTTTATCATAACTATCAGTCCTTACGTTATTGCGTCAAGAGTCCAGCTTGGTGAATGGTCCCTATCTCCAAAATTTTCTGCCCAAATCCAGCAGGGCCATTCATTTGCATTAAACAGCAGAGGTACAACATGGGCCCAGGAGGTAACTTCCCCTAAAAACCCGGATTTTCAATCACCGTATTTTAGAAACGGGACGGGTTATCTACTGGAAAGGTTATACTACTTCATGCGTTTATATCCCGAAAAACAGGTTAAGTGGCAGGGGGTTTTTATGTCTATTTTTCCGGCTTGGATGATAGTAATAGTTTTGGCCGGAGCGGCAGGTTTGTTTAAAAGCCGTAATATAAAGGGGAATCTATACCTGATTTTTATTTTGGCCATGGCTATCCCTGTGACTATTTTTTCTACTCCCGTTAGCGATGTCCGTTACCTGGTCTGGACGATCCCAGTTTTCTTATATTTCTTTTACCTTGGGATCGGGTTGATCGTGAAGGAGAAAAAGCTTGCCGCAATTTTTACATTAATCCTTGTACTGACTTTTCCGGGTGTGACTACAGATAACCTTGTTAACCCAAAAAAAATTGCGGATAATTTCAGTAAGGTTTATAACAGGGTTGAGCTAAAGGAAGCGGGATTTTGGATCAAAGATAATTCTTTGGTTTCGGTACCTAAGGTAATGATGAGACACGAGGGGGTGGAGTTTTACAGCGAAGGTGAAACAATATATATACCCCAGATTTCATATGAAGAGTTTCTAAGCTATGCCGGTAAGAATAATGTTGATTTTATAGTGGCTTGGGAAGATGAGCTTGCCGGTGATCAAAAGCTACATACTTTGATGGAGAATAGGTCAGAACATCCGGGTCTTAAAGAGGTATATTCCGTGAAGGGCAAAAGTCTCCTCATTATCTATACACTGCTTGCAAAACAACGCACCGGGGAATAATATACGTAAGATGGTTAAAATTTTTCTTGCAATAGTCTTATTTTTTACTTTGGTTATTTCGCCTGTAAGCGCCGAGCACCAGTCTCAGGGTTTGGCAACAGGTTCTGCGGAAAGGGTTGAAAAACTTTCAAACGTGATTGACCGGCTAGGTGAAAAAATTCAGGGATTTTTTAAGTTTTCTTCTGAAGATAAGGTAAGTTACCAGAAAGAGTTGGTGGAGAGAAGGTTTGCGGAACTTCTCTTTGTAATAGATAACGGACAGGGGGATTTAATAGAGGAGGTTTCCGGGAGGTATGCAACGTATGTCGGGAAAGCGACAGATGATTTAATTTCCAAAAAGGTAAGTTCACAAAGTGATGAATATCTTCGTATGTTTGAAAAACATTTGAAGATTTTACCGGTTCTTCGTGACCACTTTCCGGCTAATTCCGGTTTCTGGCTCCTGCTTCAGCACGATATAAACACGGTGCAAATATTCTCAGATAAAATTAAGAGCTCAAAGTAACCTTTTTAAACCACAACTAAAACATCATAAAAAGAACCTTGAGCTTGCCCGTAGGTAAATGATGATATTATATTACTCTAATGGGTAGTTTTTTGAAATCACAACGTCAATATATTTTCCCCCTTTTTATCCTGGCAGGAATCTTTTGGTTTATTTTTGTATTTTTAAACTCTGCACAGCAAACATGGGTTGACGGATTAATGGAGTCCTGGCTCATGCATAAAGGACTTATCATTTATAGGGATTTTGCGTCTCAATATTTTCCTTCACTCTATCTGCTGATGATTCCCTTTCATAAGATTTTTGGTTTTACTCAAACTCCAACTATCATCCTGGCTCCGGTAACAACTATAATTACTTTTTTAATCCTTGCTTACTTAAGTTTCAGACTGCTCAAGAGTTGGTACAGGCTGCTTCCCCTGATATTTTTTATTATATGGGATCCGATCCTGAGCGAGAATCACTACTCAACAACAATGTTTCAAAATACCCTCCTTTTAATTGCATTTGGGCTTTGGTGGAAGTGGTTTGAAAAGCCGAAGAAGATTTTTGCCTTTCTAATAGGGCTCTTACTTAGTATTTCATCTACAAGCGGGCCGATTGTGACTATATTTTCAGCTGCAGTCGGGTTTTCCATTCTTTACCGTGTAATCAGAGAAAAATATGGTTTTTCTTATTTTCTCCCTTTCCTGGCAGGATTTTTAATTACCTATCTTTTTCTGTTTTTGTGGCTTTTATATCACGGGGCCATGACAGGATTTATAAACTGGGCGATTATTTATTATCTCGGAGGTGGTTATCCATATGCGATGGGCAGAGGCTTTGAAAATCTTCTATTATATTTTTCCTTCTTTAGCCCCTTGGTTTTTTTATTAATTTTAAATTTTCAGAAAAAGATCCTGCCAGGTTATAAAAAATTTTTTTGGCTTTTGATACTTCTAACCTTTCCGGTCTCCTTTTGGTTTGCAATATTCCACCCCAATAGGTTAGTTACGGCTGAAGGGATTATGGCTATTAGTTTAGGGCTATCTTTACAGGAGCTTTTAAAAAATAGAAAGAGTATTGTATGGGTAAAGGCAGCAGGCATATTATCCGTTTTAATACTTGCCCTAACTTTTTATTCAGTGATGCTGCCGATATATAAAAGGAATTTTTCTTACCCTCCCGAAACCAGAATAAGGACAATGACCTATTCCAATGATCCCATGTATGAAGTAAATAAATGGATTATTAGTAATACTCCGAAAGATGCAAAACTATTTGCTACAACTGACAGTATTATATATTTGGAAACTGATAGGCTTATGGCAAATCCGCGCGCAGTTACAAATCTTCCGGTTTTTTACAGAGCAATTGATGAAACTGTATTAGAGTTAAAGAAAAACCCTCCTGGTTTTTGGGTTATAGATGAAAGACAATGGAAACGTTTTGAGGATATGGGTTTTACTGAAGCCTCCCTTACCCTACAGAAACTATTATTGTGTGAGCAAATTGTGTTCCGGGCTGAATATGTAACTGTCAGAAAACATGACTCAGGTAAAGAGCTTTGCATTTAAAAGCTTAAGAACAGCTTTTTCGCCATATTTCCCAGTCCGGGAAAGAAATAGTTTTTTTATAGCAGTCTTTTAATTCCTGCATAATGAAGCTTGTAATCTCAGGGCTGTTCCAGCCATCTAGAGAGCTGATTCTCCGAAGATAGGAATCGCTTACGATCCAATAATCCGGACGGTTGGCAAGAATAAGCGGTGCGGACTGCTCAAGCGGTTTATAATGCCATGGCAGGACTGTAAAAAACTTTGAAGAAGGAAGTCTCCCGGCTTTAAAATAAAATAAACCATCTCCTGCAACCAATAATGTATCTTTTGAGTTTGTGTTTTCCCTTATCCAATTAACTGTTTCCTGCATACTGTCACCGGGTAGAGTATCGTTTGCAATATTGTTTTTTCCTTCAGCTATGCGTTTTGAATACCAGGGGAGCTGGATAGAAAAAAGCTGGTAAGAAATAAACAAAGCTGCCAAACCTAGAATAATTTTTACCGAAGTACTTTTTGATTTTAATCCTGTTTCAACTGCAAGTCCTATGAGAGCAGCAAGGATCGGTAACCCGTAAAGAAAATGATGGCGGTGGAAGACACTGAAAACTACGGAAGGTATAGTAGCAATGCTTATTAAAGTCAGAAGCAGAAGCACTGATCTAGACAGGCCAAGTTTTTTATTAAATACTAAGAATATTCCTATAATAGCCGGGGTATAAAACAGGAGAATCTCATTCCAGGGCAGGGATAATAAATTCCCGGAACCTTTTGCAAGTTTTACGTAATTTAAATAGTAAAACAGGTTATTATTGATAAGGTCTATCAAAGCAGAGTTTTGAGAAAAATAAAAGGCCACCGGAACTGCCGGTAGGGAAATTCCAGCAATTAAGATAAGAAGATTTCTTGCTGAATCTTTATGTTTATAGATTATGTAAAGCGTAAAGACTGCAGTAACCAATAGAGATAGCGCTGAGATTTGATTGAATAACAAAGTTAAAGATATTAAAACCCCAATCAGAAATATATTGCGAAACTTTGTAACGCTTTTTTGTAAAAGCAGAACTCTGTTAACGGTTAAAACCAAAAATAATCCCGTGATAGCCTCTCCTGAGTATTGAACTCCAGTTGTGAAGTAATAAAATAAAGCGGAGAAAAACAGCAGGGATATTGATGTCCCAATAGGCGAAAGAAATTTTTTAGTGGTCTGGTAGAGAATAGCTAAAGTAAGGAGAGCTATAAATAAACTTAATATCGGCTCTGTTTCCAAATTCCAATTTGTTAACTTAAAAAACGGCCAGACAAAATATGTCGATAGCGGGAAATAGAAGTTTAGAAAATCTCTGTACATAACTAACCCTTTATCCGTAAACCAGGCCATCAAAATGCCGGAGTGCCAAACCAGGTGAGGAAGGCGAAGGTAAGAAAGAACAAGCCAAAGTCCGGAAATTATCAGGGCGCAGAAGGAAAAATATTTGGAGTTTGTAATCGCACTTATCACTTTCCTGATTTTACCATCTTTCCGCTTTAACGTCAGAGTGATTTTTGGTATCATTTACCCTAGTTAAAATGGTAAACAGTTCTCTCCCCACAGTTTCCTTTATTATTCCTACATTAAATGCCGAAAGGTATCTGGGAAAGTGCCTGGAAAGCATTAAGAAGCAGGAATACCCGGTAAAGAATTTTGAGATTTTTATCATTGACGGAGGATCTTCGGACAAAACATTAGAAATCGCGAAAAAATATGAAGTGAAAGCCTTAAATAATCCTTTGAAAGACGCAGAAAGCGGCAAGTCTATCGGTATTTTAAATTCACACGGAGAAGTAATTGTCCTTATGGACTCTGATAATGAGATTGTCAAAAAAGATTGGTTGAAGAAGATGGTCAGGCCTTTAATCCAAAACCCTGACTTATTCGGAGTGGAGTCTCTATATTTTTCTAAGGAAGGGGAGAGTATATTTAACACCTACTCGATGATAGTCCATATTGCTGACCCATTTTCCAGATGCCTGGCAGCACGCCTTAAGGCTAAAAAATGTGACGGCTTTATAGAACTTACTATTCCGGAAGGGTCTGCCTACCCACTTGGTGCAAACGGTTTTTTGTGGAACAGAAGGATTATTGAAAAAGTCGGGGTGTACAAACCTAAATTCGAAGAATCAAATTTTTCCTATTTTGCTACGAAAATGGGTTACCGAAAATTTGCAAGAGTCCCGGGATATGGAATTTACCATTACCATATTGATTCACTGTTTGATTTTATCCAGAAGAGGTTAAAAATAGGCAATAAATTTTTAAACAGGAAAGATGAGAAAAAAAGGACATGGTTGGAGGGGGTTTCCAAGCTCCGCTTTATCTTCTCTTTCTTATACTGCAGTACTTTAATCGGTCCGTTACTTGAAGGGTTATTTAACTTCCTTAAAACGAGGCAGAAGGCATGGCTACTGCACCCATTAATGTCATTTATTTCGGTTGTGACATATGTTTATGTCTTTGCAGTTAGGAGAATATTTAAATGAGCGTGCTTGGTGGGTATATCAGCTACTTGGGTAAGAAAAACGAAGAGCTTATTGAGCAGTCAGTGATAGAATTTTTGCCCCAAGGGAGAGAAGTTTTCTTTCTTGATTTAGGTTGTGCTGACGGAATAAAAACAGCTGCCAGGGCGGCCAGGATAGGGACTGATAAGTCTATAGGCATTGAAGGCTCTCCGGAGTTGATTAGGAAGGCCAAAGAAAAAGGTATTAAAGTATATGACGTTAACCTGAACACTGGCTGGCCGGTGGGGACTTCTACTGTTGATTGTATAACTGCCACGGAAGTGGTGGAACATCTGTCAGACCTGGATAATTTTTTTTCTGAAAGTTTACGTGTTTTAAAAAAAGGGGGAAAGATAATTATCTCAACCGAAAACCTTGCAGGCTATCATAATATCCTGGCTCTTATTTTAGGCAACCAACCATATACGGGGCCCTATCTATCCTCAAGTTTTCCCATTGGACATAGACCCTGTGCTAAGTATTATAAAGATAAAGTACGCTCCTTTCCGCATCTTAATGTGATGACTCTAAAAGCTTTACGAGAGCTTTTAATCAGAAATGGATTTAAAGTGAAAAGGACGGAAGGAATAGGTTTTTATCCTTTGCCGCCTCTGCTTGCACGTATTTTTGCTAAAATTGATAAAAACCATGCTTCTTATTGTGTTGTTGTTGCGGAAAAATGAATAAAGTTAAGAGTTTCATTATCCCAATATTTTTAATTATCCTGGCTGTAGCGGTTTCTTATTCAAATTTAACTGGGTCGTTTTTTGAGCAGGATGAGTGGCATAGCTTTGGATACTATACTTACCTTTCATCATTAAACGGGCCAGAATTCTTTCAGACAATCCTGAAAAATGATCCGCTAGCGCATTTTACTCCACTATCGTTATTTTTTAAGATGGAATTTTATCGGTTATTTGGACTAAACTCCTCTGCTTATTTTTTTGCAAGTATAACCTTTCATATACTGGTTTCTTTGACTGTATATTTTTTAGCCTTGAAACTTACAAAAAAGAGGTTGCCGGCTATCTTAGGCGGAGTGTTTTTTGCAATAAATAGCAGCCACTACCAAGCAGTTACTTGGCTTGGGACTTTTGAAGGAGCTGAACTTTCAACTTTTTTTGGATTACTTTCCATCTTGGGATTCCTTATATTTTTAGATATGAAAAAGAAAATTTTTCTTGGGCTTTCTATGTTATCAATTCTTATAGCGTTACTCTTTAAGGAAACCGCTTTAACCTTCCTACTTCTTTTAGTTGTATTGATTATCTTAAAAGAAACCGGAAAAAGCAAAGCTTATACGTTGCTAAAACTAGGCGGGACTTTATTATTATATATGTTGCTCCGGTCATCTTATCTTATCTTTGGTTCCCGCGGGGAATCTGTAATTACCCAAGAATCCAGCAACACCTTTTTGATGACAGGATACAATGTTTTAACATTACCTATAAAAGTTTTTTCTCAGGTTCTTTTACCAAACGAATTCATGGTTGATATAACTAATAAAGCAACAACCCCTCCTGGATTATATCAATACTTCGGTAAAGGTCCATGGATTTTGGAAAACGCTTTAAGGTATGACTTTTTGATGATCCCTGTAGGGCTAATAATTTGTTCGGTTCTTTTTCTGATTAGTAGAAGATTAAGCTTTAAATCGCCTTTTTATTTGGGGTTGCTTACAATTTTCTTTACTTTATTACCGTTTTTAGTCTTAAAAAAATACTTAATTTATTTTGATTCAAGATATCTATATACAGCGACCGTAGGCTTTAGTCTAATTATTACTGCCATCACCGCTTACTTCATTAATGGCCGAAAATATACAGGGGTTATAGTAGCTGTTCTAGTAATAATTTTTTCCGCACATGTTATTTCGTTAAGAGATACGGTTAATAATCATGTAAGCCTGGGTGATTTAAGAAAGCAGATTCTTTCTAAAATAGCTTACGATAACCCAAAGTTACCTAAGCGTGTAGTATTTTATACAGAGAGCGATACTGCTTATTATGGATTATATGACCATGAAAAAATTCTTCCCTTCCAATCCGGGTTCGGACAGACCCTTTTAGTCTATTATCAGCAAAATGAACAATATTCTCATAAGTTTTATAAAGATTTTTTCCTTTGGGAAATTGGTGAACAGGGATATCGGGAAACAGACGGAAGGGGGTTTGGGTATTACCGCGATCTCGACCTGTTAAAAAATGATTTAAAACAATATAATATCCCAACTGATAGCGTAATAGCTTATTCCTGGAACAGTAAGGCTAATACCCTAACTAATACCACTGAGCAGGTAAGGTCAAGGCTAAGTAATGAATAAAATTAAATATATTTTTCCGTTTTTGGCAGTTTTAGTACTTGGGTTGACTCCCTTGATGTGGTTTATCGGGAAAGAGGGAGTATTAATTAATGGGGTGGATACCAATTTCCCTTTAGACCCATGGGTTTGGTTTCAGAGGCGGTTTTTTGTCTGGAATTCGGTAACAAATGCCGGTGCCAACTTTTCTTCCTCGACGGCCGGCCTATTTTTTCATTTTATCCAGGTTGCTCCCTACAGTTTAGGGTTTAACCTGCAGCACACACAAATATTCAGCTTTGTATTTTGGTTTATGTTGATTGTTATTGCTGCCTTTTTGTTTGCCAGAACAATCATTCCCCGGAAACCACTTATCCAGCTTCTTTTTGTTAGCCTGTATTCGTTTAATATTTATCTTTTTAACAGTTGGGAAAATGTAAAAGTTGCAAACCTTTCACTGGTTGCAGCAATACCTTTGGCGCTGTTTGTGTATTTGATGCGTCGTATGGGAAAAATTAATTTACCGGAGACAATCTTTTTGTCCGTAATAGCTGGAATTATTTTGTCCGGGACAGGAATAAACCCAGCTTACTTTCTTTCTTTTGTTATAACATGCTTACTTTTTGTGGCAGGTGATTTGATAAGCTCTTTTAACAAGAATCTGTATTTGAAAAAAATTAAAGATGCGGCTTTGATGCTCCTTATTGTTACAGTGGTAAATTTGTTCTGGATTTTACCGACTGTCGATTATATCGCAAGGGAAGTTCCTTCAAGTGGGAGTCTTAACGAGATCGGGTTTATTAATTGGATTGACGGGCTTTCTGAGAATACAAGTTTACTTAATGTATTGAGGCTCCAGGGAGTTTGGGATTGGTATGCGATTGACCCGGGGACCGGTGTACCCCTTTATATACCTTATGCCGGAAAATATCTGTATGATATCCCTTACCAGTTATTTAGTTTTGCAGCTACTTTTTTTGCGATCTTATCTTTCATGTTTTTTGATGCCCGGAGAAAGGGTTTATATTTTGGTTTTGGCCTGATGATTTTAACCGGTGTATTTTTGGGTGCCGGTACACATTCCCCTACCGGTGTAATTTTCAGATGGTTTTCACTCCATTTTCCGTTTTTCTCGCTCTTTAGGAGCCCTTGGTATATATTTACTCCTTTGGTATTTCTGGCTATTTCAGGCTTAGTTTGCTTGCTGGTAAAAAGCCTAGACGAAAAAGTTGGAAAAGTTAATTTGAAGCTGGCTAAACCCGGGTTTTCAGTAGTTATTATCCTCATGATTTTAGCAACGATATCATATTCGAGGCCCCTCATTTCCGGGGAAATCTTCCGGCCAACGCGCCCGGATGGTTTTTATACGACTTTCCCTCCTTATGTCTTTGAGGCGAAACAATGGCTTGAAGACACTGAAACAGGAAGAATTATTGGATATCCGAATAATAATTCAGAGATGTTTGATTGGGGGTATAGGGGGATAGATTCCGTATTAGGACTTTTAGTAGATAGGGAAACACTTTTCTCGCCTTTTAACGAGGGAAATTCGCCAGCGTCAATTATTATTAAGGAATTTTTCCAAAACTTAAGGAAAGGCGAGAAGGAAGCGGCTATATCTGTGGCAGGCAAAATCAACTTAGGGCTTATATTTGAGAAAAGGGATCACAAGGATTGGTCTGAAGAACTTCCAATAAATCTGGACGATGTCCCCACTTCTATTTTTGGCAAGTGGTATTTTAAAACATTTCCTGAGAGCGGACCTATCCCAAAAATTTATTCGCCTGATAACATTTTCCTGTCTTATCTAAATAAACCGAAAGCTGAAATATTAACAGGAGTGCGGGAAAGGGATGCTGTGGTAAGTTCGGGTGACAGTGTTGTGAGTAGTTTGCCTAATATAAATCTTGGGGGGAAAGTTCTTTTGGCCGAAAATTCCCAAAATAGCAGTATGTCAACTTTTGATACGGAACCCGGAATTTTTAACAGGATATTATCCCGTAACCTATCTTATGTCATATTTACAGTTAAAGTGCCAATTGACGGCTTGTATCAACCGCTTCTAGAAAGATACCACCTGGAGGATTTTGGGGTATCGGTGGATAAAAGTTTAGAACTTGAAGTTGACGGTAAACCTACTGTATGGGGAGTGAATAACTTATCCGACTCATATGTGCGTTTTGCCCCGATTGCTTTATCAAAAGGTATTCATGAAATTAAGCTTAAATTGGAAAGTAGTAATCTCCTACCGGAGAGTAATTTTGACAGAGGGATTACTTTTACCAAAGGAGACAGTGCTAAGGACGGGGGGTTGCATACAATTGAGAGTATTGGGAATGAAAAATTCTTAAGCCTTACAAGCAGCGGCAAACAAGCTGCTGTTGCAGCATGGCAGGTTTCACCTTTTGACCCGATGGCTAATTACTACGTTGAAATAAGGTACAAACAAATTTACGGAAGCATCGCGAGAATTTCGGTTTCGCAAACCGGGAATAATGTAGTAAACAGGAGCCAACTTGAGACAATGCCTAATTATCCTGAATGGCGGGTTTTTAGTTTCTTTTATACCCCTACACAAGTAAAATCCAGGATGGATGTAAGATTGCAGGCAGCTGCGGTTGCTGACCCATTGGGCACCAAAATCTTATTTGATGATATTAAAGTCCAGAAAGTATTTTCAAATAAGTTGATGTTTATTGAAAATGGTAAACAAGTTTGGCAGGCTCCGGAGAAGGTGGAGTTTGAGAAAAAGTCGCCGGTTTTATATGAGGGGAATGTAAGTGGGGCAAAAGGTCCGCATCTGATTATCTTTGCTGAAAATTACTCTCCTCAGTGGGAAATAACTGTATACGATGTAAATGGTACAGAGTTAACCGGGAGCTATCCGCATTTTACGGCAAATTTATATGCAAATGCATGGTTGCTAGGTGATAATCTTGACCAGTATAAGTTCAAAATTTATTACAAACCGCAGCAGCTTTTCCAGACAGGATTTATTATTTCTTCTTTCACAGTCATCTCTTCATTTTTAGTATTGATTATATATAAGATAGGAAGCCTTTTGAAAAATAGGAAGCCTTTTGAAAAATAGGAAACCTTTAAAAAAAATAAACCTGAATGAAAAAATATTACAACATAATTTTAAATTTTCTGCAGGAATGGTCGCAACAGAAGATCCTCAATCTTTTTATATTTAATGCAATCCTGACAATGTTGCTTCTTCTTAGGTCTGCCGGATATTTTGCACCATATTTACCGCTCACTATTAACCTTATAATTTTAATATGTCTTATTATGGCAGTTTTTTTGCTTGGGTTTAGGTTTAGGGCATTATTTACAATTACTTTATTACTTTGGCTTTTTGCAGCTTTTCTAAAGATTGTAGGGATTACTATTTGGGCGGAAAGGGCAGCAATATACTCTTTTGAAGCATTTGCTATAGCTTTTGTTTTATTTGTTATTTCAAAAACCAATGTTCGATCTTCGGAATAAATATACTTTCTACTGGTTATTAATAGCGTTTGTTTTAATCCTTCTTTTTTCGGATATACTATTCAGTTATTTTTCCCAGGATGATTTTTTCCACTTTAGAGCGGTAATGACAAAAAACTTTAGCGACATACCTTCGTTTTTTATCTCAATGCAAACAGAGTATGCATTTTACAGGCCGCTTTCCAGAGAGACTTTTAATTTAATTATGTACAATATTTTTGGGCTTAACCCCCTCCCTTTCCACCTGGTAAACTTTGCATTGATTCTAACTAATATCTCTTTACTTTTCCTGCTTGTAAAAAGAGTTATAAAAAATACTGCAGCTCCTTTTTTGGCATCTTTTATTTATTCCGTTTCCTCCATACACAGTATTGAGCTGTACTATCTTGGTTCTGTACAAACACTTTTAGCCACGACTCTTATTTTATTAAGTGTAATCTGCTACATTTCTTTTCATTCAACAAAGAAGTTTAGGTTTTATTTTTTAACCTTGCTGACTTTTATATTGGCACTAACAAGCCACGAGACAGCGATAGTTTTGCCGGGCATACTATTTTTTACATGTATATTTTTGCAAAGAGAATTTCGGAGTATTTTAAATAAAGATCAAATTTTTCAGCTTTTACCGTTTTTACTGATAGGTGTTATTTATTTGGCGGGTACCTCACTTTTTTCCGGAATGCCAAGCCAAAAAGTCTACCAGCCAGTTTTTGCCCCAAAAAGTATATTGAACTCCTTAAGTTGGTATACATTGTGGAGTTTTGGATTATCAGAAATATTTGCAGATTTTATTGGCTCCAAATTCAGTATTAACCCAAGCTTAATGAAGTATTACGGCCAATATACGATTTTCTCACTGTTTAGTTTTATAACACTTTTATTGGCTCTCCTGTTTATAATCTTTAAAATAAAAAAGAAAATTTTTGAGTATAAGCCACTGCTTTTTTTTGGAATCTCTTATTTGGCAGCGCTCTCGCCATTTATGCTTTTTCCCCAGCATAAGTCGAGCTATTATTTAAGCCTTTCTACGGCCTTTTTTTCTGCTGCTCTTGCATGTATCATCTCCTCCGGATGGAAATTTAACCGGACAAAAGTTGCAGCCATACTGTTTCTGCTGGTATTTACCGCACTTTCTTATCAAACTGTAAAGTTGAACCACCTGACATATTGGGCAGCAAAAAGGGCACCTGCTGCAAAACACCTTTTGTCAGAGATAAAAAAGGCGCATCCAAGTCCGGCTAAGGGGACAATATTTTATATAAAAGATGATCCTGATTATCCGTTTATTGCAAAAGAGTGGGGCACATCATCAAAACAGGCTTTTTATATTCTTTCAGGAGCAGACGCCTTTAAATTAATTTATGGGGATTCGACAATAAATGTTTACTTTGAAGGAATCGGAATCTCCCGAGACGCTGATCTTACGAAAGCTATCCAATATACAGCAAAATTTCCCTATTAGCCAACTTTCTTCAGCAAAAAGGATACTTCCATTCCCAGGTGTGAGAAATGCTTCCTAATAATTTTATATCCCGCTTCTTGTATAACTTTTTCCAAGTCGTTATGGTGGAAGGGGTGAAGATGTGCTCCCTGCCAGGCTCTTCCGAAAGTTTTTTCCCAGACAGGCCAGATCATACGAAATAATAAGTTTCCTGAATCCATAGCGATGATAACTCTCCCATCCTTTTTAGTAACCCTCTTTATTTCCTGCAAAATTATCTTAGGTTCGATGACATGCTCGATTGTTTCGTAACAGATAACCAGGTCAAAAGTATTGTTATTAAAGGGAAGTTTGTGGGCGTCTGTAACAAGAAAATTAATGTGGGGGTATTTTATGTTTGCAAAATTTACAGCTGCCGGATACACATCAACACCCGTTATTTGACTTTCCGGGAATATTTTAGAGACCCTGTTTGCCATATATCCTCCGGCGCATCCGACATCCAGCACTGTAAGGACGGAGGTATTATTAACGATTTTTTTAAAAGACCTGATTTTTAAGGTATGCCAAAGCCACTGCAGCGGATTTTTGGCAATTCCTTTTTGGTAGTAGTTAGGAGGGACCTGCTTCCAGATACGAATTAGATCGTTATTTATTTTCATACAATAAAATATACAAAGTGACTTGAGAGATCTTTGGAAACAGCTCTTTGTCTCCATTAAACTCTTTAATCTCTGTGATCTTAAGATTGTCTGAGTTAATGATTTTATCCTTAAGGCCCTGGTAATCGATGATGACTTTTTGGTTCGGCTTTATTTCCATGTGGTCTACTTTATCGCTGTAATAAGAGTTAAATTCTGGGGCGTAGTATTGGAATTGGCGATAAATGTAAGAGGCAATAATGATGGTGTTTTGGGGGTCGAAATTTTGTTTTACGTAGTTTACGGGCTGGATTGTCGGAGGGATTTCAGTATTTAAATGTATGACTTGATTTAATCCCTGTAAAAAAATACTGGCCCAAAAAAGCAGAAAAACCGGGACTAAAACTTTTTGATTTTTGATAAGTTGTACAAGTGAAAATGCAGTTAAAATAGCAAGGGGTGGGAGTAGGGGCAGGAGATGCCTTTGTATTTCTAAGTTATACACAATAAAGAGTATAACCCCATAAGAAAAAGTCCATATGAGTAAAAACCATATTTTAAATTCTTTGTGAAGTTTCGGTTTAAGGGCCACCCATACAATTGAGAATACACTTAAAATAAGAAATGCTTTGGTGTAGCTTAGGTCAAATAAATAAACCAACTGTTCAAGTTTTGTTTTTACCAAAGATGTAAGCGGGATAGACTCTCCCAATAACACATCATGTTTTACAACGTAATTTGCAAGTGATGAAAAAGACTCAATAAACTTGGAGGGTTCAGTGATAATGACAAGCGGGATAAGCCAAATAGTGACTCCTATTAAAAAAGCTGACATAGAAAGGAGAAAAAATTTAATATTGCCGTATATAAAGGCCACCAGGATAATTAAACCCAAGACAACAGGGATTTCATTAAAACGGACGCCAAGAACCAGTCCGGCAAATAGGGAACTTAAAAATAGTCTCTTTAGGTTACCTTTTGAGGAATAAATAAAATATCCAAAGACCAGCAAAAAAAATAGTCCGGGGATATCAGTAAAAGCCCTTTCGGAAAAGACCCAGTGGACAGGGGTGACAATAAAAATAAGTGCTGATAAAAGAGCGGTTTTTTTGTCAAACATTTTTTTTGCGAGCAAATATAATGGGATTGCTGAAAGTGATCCCAAGAGTGCACTTAAGGAAGATAAGGCGTATGCATCGTTTTGGGTAAATATATAAAATAGCCGGCCCAGGAGTATATATAATGGATATCCCGGGGGGTGGGGTTGGTGGTCTATAATTGAATAGTGATGAAGTCCTAAAGCTAACTGAACCGAATCCCAATCTTCCAGCCAGGGTGAAAGATACATAAAACGCAAAACAGTAGCAATAAGTACCAGGAGTAAAATCAGCTGATTATTTCTGATGAACTTAACTAACTTCTGTTTCATTATTTAGTCCTGAATTTATATTTAAAAGTTATTATCAGACAGGATACTACAGTGAGAATAGTTGTAATTATACCAATCTGAAAACTTTCAGGTTCATAAAAAAAATCGATATATTTAGTATCTGATTTTAAATCGACCTGGCGGAGTGATGCAGGTGTCTCCAGCACTTTAGCTTTATCAACCCCGTTTAAATATGCGTTCCATCCGTTATTATAAACTTCTGATAGTATAAGCTGGTTTACAGTTTTAGATGATGTATCAACCCGGATATGATTAGGGGTGTATATAAGAATAGGCGCTTTTGTAGCATCGGGATCTTTAAAATAAGCCCTGCTTTTATTGAGGTCGTTTTCGTAAACAAATAAGTTGTTATATTTTTCCTTAAGCTTAAAGCTTGCGTCGATAAGTTCATATGGAGAAATTACATATTTAGTATTGTAAAGACCTAAACTTTCTGCATTGGGTTGTGGCTTTTCAAATGTATAAGTTCCAATCGGAGGAAGGGATAGTGTATATGTGTTCCAGTAACCGCCTGAGAGCTGCCACATATGTTTGTAATAATTTTTTTGCTGCAGCGTGCTGTAACCGTCCACAAGTTCCAGATTCCCATCGGATGCTTTTTGTTGCGAGAGACACCTGTTAACACAGTAGACTCTAAACTGATCTTTATCTTTGTTTAGAAATTCATAAACCTGTATTGGAGCATACTTTGTATTTTCAGGGAGCGGTTTTAAGATACGTGTCCAGGATATTGCAAGGAGTTCTAGTGAAGCAATAATTGCTATTGCAAGCAGAATTTGTTTATTAATTTTGCTATCCATAAGTTTTTTAAGACCCAATCCTGCAAGGAAAATCGCTGTAAATGTTACTATGAACCAAAAACGGGTGGTAACCCGGATCATTGCCAGGAAGTTTTGTGATTCCAGTAATAAACGGATGGGTGAGGCATTATTTAAAGAGATTAAAATTATAGCTAAGGCTGTAAGGAGAATAATAGCCTTATTAATCTTTTTAAGGGACAGAAAACCGGCTAATGCCAGTAGAGGAAGTATTAACCCTAAGCTAAGCCATTTTTCACTGTCTATATTCCAGAGATTAGTTTGCCCCCCCAGCCAGGGAACGAATATATTCTGTAAAAATTCAATGGGAGAGGTCCACTTAGGATAGATATCCTTATTTTCTAAAAGCATAAACCTTGTTGTTTGCGGTGTCCATTCCAGCTGAGGAAGCAGGGTTATTGCTGAAAGCCCGAAGGTAACAAAAGCTCCTACTAAAAAACGCCCTACACTTTTTACCCAATTGCTTTTTGTAACTCTAAAAAATAGTGTGGCAGCAAAAAAGGCTGAAATGGCGATAGAGGTTATGATAAAGGTTACTGAATGGGTAAAATAAATTTGGGCTAAACTTACCCCAAAAATTACGGGCCAAATAAGATGTTTTGTATGAACTATCTTTATTGTTGATAAGATAACTAACGGGATCCAGGCGAAAGAAACCGCCAGCCCGAAATGTCCTGCCTCTAGGTAACCCGAAAGTTTGGGGGCAAATATAAAAAGTACTGCTGTAAAAATACTTATCGGTAGGGAAAATTTAAAGCCGTTTCTTGAAACCCAGTAAACACCCAAACTGCCCCAAAAAGTATGGAGAAGCAGCGAGATAATAAAAGCTAAAGGAATAGGGAGAAGATAAAAAATTACATTAGGCAGATAAAAAAGAAAAGACTGGGGATCAGGAAGCAGGGGAGTACCTGAAAAAATAAGGTTTAACCAAAGCGGCAGGCCGTGACCGCTTAACAGATGAAATTTTGAGTAGCTGAAAATAGGCCAAAAAAACTCCTGCAAATCGTTATGGCGGGCAAGTAAAAGATCGGAGTTAATAATGACCGGAAGGTATAGCAGCAGAGAAGCGATAAATAATACTACAGTGACTAAGATATTTCCTCTTTTCATTCTTCGATAAATATATCACAAGAACCCTTTTGTGTATAATTAGGGAGTTATGCAGACAACCCACGCCAGACAAAAAGGTATTTCGGTATTTTTTCCGTGTTACAACGATGAAGGAAGTATTGCTAAACTTATTGAGGATGCAGATACGACTCTAAAAACATTGACGGGTGATTACGAAATCATAGTGGTAGATGATGGGTCAAAGGACAAAAGCAGGCAGATTTTATTAGGTCTTGAAACAAAGTATCCAAATTTAAAGCTTGTTTTCCACCCGAAGAATTTAGGATATGGAGGGGCCTTAAAAAGTGGGTTTAAAAATTCTTCAAAAGAACTTATTTTTTATACGGATGGTGACGGGCAGTATGATGTAAAAGAGCTGCCACTTCTTTTTAGCTTAATGGATAATGACGTTGATTTTGTAAACGGAATTAAAATGGCCAGACATGATGCGAATTACCGTATTATTATAGGAAATTTATACAGCTTTGTAACCCGTTGGGCATTTATGATTCCTGTTTTTGATGTGGATTGTGATTTCAGGCTGATCAGAAAAAAAATTATAGACAAAATAAATCTTGAAAGTAACAGCGGTTCAATTTGTGTGGAGTTAGTTAAGAAATCACAGCGGGCAGGCGCCAGATTCCGCCAGGTGTCTGTCCATCATTTTGAGAGACAGTGGGGAAAGTCACAATTTTTCCGGTTCTCTAGATTACTTTCGACCTTTTTTGAAATTACTAGGCTTTGGTTGAAGATGGTGGCCGGCAGCAGAGCAGTAAGATTAAAATCAAAGAGCTGATTATGCAGACTTCTGAATATAAAAATATTTTCTTAAACGAAGAAACACATTTCTATTACCGCGGTACCCATGAAATAGTTTTAAGTTTGTTAAAAAAGAATTTACCTTCCGGTAAAAGTTTAAAGATTCTTGATGCCGGTTGTGGAACAGGGTATTTTATGCAAATACTCGGGGAATTTGGGGAAATTTGGGGCATCGATATAAACCCCGAGGCAATAAAATATACAAAAAAAAGAGGAATTAAAAATGTCGAGCTTTCTTCTGTAGAAAAGATTCCATTTAAAGATAATTTTTTCGACGCTATTGTTTCAATTGACGTTTTATACCATCAGGAGGTAGGAAATGATATTAAGGCTTTAAAAGAGTTTTGCCGGGTTTTAAAACCCGGTGGGATAGTGGTTGTTAAGGTACCGGCTTTTAACTGGCTGCGCGGGCACCACGACATAGTAGTTAAAACTAGACACAGGTATACAAAAAATGAATTGGCTGGAAAAATTAAAGGGGCGGGTTTAGAAATTAAAAAATTATCTTACGGGAATGCGGCAATATTTCCGGCAGCCCTATTAAAAAGGGTTACGGACGGATTAAAGAAAAATCATTCTTCCGATGTAGATAAAGTGTCGCCGTTTGTTAATAAAACTTTAATAAAAATTATGAAGATTGAAAGTCAAATACTTAAACTTACAGGACTTCCTTTCGGACTTTCAGTCTTCGCTGTCGCAAAAAAATCTAGTTAACTGCCACTACATAAGGGTAACGGTATAAAGAATAAGGGGCATGGTATGTACCTTTACTTTCTATCTTGAAAAATCGCTCGGTTATATTTGCAAGCTCTTCTTCGTCCTTGAAGTATCCCCCACCTCCCAGTACATCATCCAGCCATTCTAAGAAATTAGATATTTTTACATTCGGGACTCCGTCAATGATAATTATTTTTTTTACTTTTCTTTCTTTTAATTTTTTTAAGACAGTTTCCATCTGGTTTTCAGTTAAGTGGTGGGCAGCGCTAATCAGAAAAGCGGTATCGAAATCTTTTTTAGGTATGGATGTTGTCATATCCCCTGCAATAAAAGTGGTGTTTTTCTGATTAAACCTTTTCCGGGCGTATTTAATAAAATCTTCATTCATATCGACGCCGCAGTATGTTTTCGGATTAATAAAATTTCTTAACTCTCCGGTTCCGCAAGCTAGATCAAGAACGTTCCCACTGCCGTATTTACCAAACATATCTTTAGTAACTTCCCAGAATTTACCGTTAAAAACTCTCTGCACCGGGTCAAAAAGACTGGGAAGTTTAAGCCATATGCAAGAGATTAAGTTTTTACTCATAGATTTAGGTCACGAAATACCCTCTGGTAAAAATTGCTGTCAGTATAAACCCTAAAGCTATAAAAACAACTGTTAGGGTATATCTTAAAGCCATTTTGTCTTTAACCAGTATAGCTATACCGATAAAGCCAGGGAAAAGATGCAGTATATAACGGGGGTTACCCGCCAAAGTTCCGGTAAATGTAACAAGCATTAAAAGGACTAACATGAAAACTCCATAAGATATACGAATTTTTTTCAGGACATAAACAGCCAGGATAATATAGGCAAAAAAACTGACAAACTCCAGTACGGCAATCCAATATTCAAATATAGCAGGGCTGACGGTAAAAAATATTTTCAGATAACGAAAAATAACCTGTGGGGGGAATATAAACTTATCTTGGCTCCAGGCGCTCATTGATTGTTGGAACAGCAGCCAGTTGCCGTAATTTATATGTAAATATAAAGTATAGGCGATAAAACCGGAGGCTGCCAAAGTAAGTGGGAATGCTGCTTTTTTTAAAAACGGGATAATTAGCTCGGTGATTTTTTTCTTTGATGTCCGGTTTTGCAGATACCACTCTATTGCAAGTGCCGGTATAATAGCCATTCCCGTCAGTCTGGTGGCAGTAGCAAGCCCGCCGAATATACCTGCCCAGAACCACTGTTTTTTTCTGGCAAAATAAAAACTTCCGGTAGTAAAACACAGAAATAAGGCATCCGTATAAACAGAATGGTAGAAAAAAGATAACGGGAAAAAAGTAAGTAGAAAAATTGCCAGTGAAGCAGTTTTTTTATTAAAATCAATGAGAGTAATTTTATAGATAAAGTAGATGGCTCCAATAAAAGCAGAGAGGGAGATAATAATTCCGGCCGGAATAAAGTGGAGTGAGGATATCTTAGTTAAGGCCAGGATAAGCAGAGAGTAAAGCGGGAAAAAGGCGAAGTCGAACCTCTGGTAACCGAATTGGGCAATATTGATATAATGTTTTCCGTCAAAATTGGCCCAAGCCCATAAAAGGTAATGCTCGTTTTCTGGGTTTAAGTTAACTCCTAAATAACCGGTTCTCGCTATAATAAAATAAGTTCCAATGACGGTGTATAGCAAAAACAGAAGCCGTGAAGAAATAAAAAATACCAGCAATTTTTTAGCCATATTTTTAAATTGGTCTGAAATTCATTATACTTAAATATATAACCCTATGGAACTTGGCAGTTTGCGTAACATCTTAAATACGAAAACTTTGCGTCATTTTATCATTACCTCCGGTGGAACGGCTGTTAATGGTTTTTTGGGCCTCCTTTTTTACATAATAGTTGCCAGGGAACTAGGGCCTTCGACTTTCGGCATTTTAGCAGTTGTTATTGCAAGTATTGCGCTGATTTCGGATGTAGCTGATTTAGGAATTGACAGCGGATTGATCCGTTTTGTCAGTAAATACCGAGGGGAGGACAAAGTTTTAAGTTTTATAAAATATGGGCTGACTGTTAAATCCCTGGTTTGGTTAGCTGTGTTATCCATTGGATGGTTTATTATGCCTTTTTTGGCTGAAACAGTTCTTCTTAAGCCTGAACTTCAAACACCCCTTCGGTATTCACTTATAGGAGTTGGGGGAGCGATGCTTTTTTCACTCGGTACCCATGTAGTTCAGGCTTACCAGAAGTTTTGGTCCTGGAGTGTCTTGAATGTAAGTATGAATGGCCTTCGACTGTTGGCCATATTTTCTCTTATTTGGATAGGGGCTTTAGGCTTATGGCCCACACTGATAGTTTATATTGCCATTCCCTTTCTCGGATTTTTCATCACACTTTTTCTGCTGCCGAATTTTTTAACAGCTAAGGTTGATAAACAGATCGGGCGGGAATTTTTCCAATACAGCAAATGGGTAGCTTTGGTGGGGGTCCTTACGGCTACCGGGTCTAGACTTGATACTTTTATCTCTGCCAGGCTTTTGTCGGTAGGGGATGTAGGGATTTATTCGGCAGCAAGCCAAATTACAGTTGTAATTCCACAGCTTGTTTTTGCCTTAGCTACGGTTGTGGCACCGAAGCTGGCCAGTTTAGACAGTGACCAAAAGGCAATAGAATATTTAAAAAAACTACAGCTTCTGGTTTTTGGTATGTTTGCTTTGGGCCTTTTGGCGATACCTGTCCTTGTTTTGCTTATTCCTCAGATCTATGGAACGGCGTACCTGGCAAGTATTACACCTTTTGTGGTTTTGTTTATTGCCCAACTAATTTTTTTACTATCAGTTCCTTCCCATCAGGCAATTTTTTATTATTTCTCCAAACCCAGCTTTTTTACTTGGGTAGGGCTGGGACAGCTTGCAATCACTGGGCTTTTAGGGTGGTTTTTAATTTCTACCTATGGAATAACTGGGGCTGCTTTAACAGTTCTGGCAAGCAATATATTCAACTTCCTGGTCCCTTTAATTTTTGTCTTATATAAATTTAATAAAAATTCTAAATGATAAAAAAAACTATCTGGGTGCATACTTTAGTAAAAAACGAAGAGCGGTATCTATGGTTTGCGGTGATGTCGGTGATAGATTTTGTGGATAAAATTTTGCTTTGGGATACAGGGAGTACGGATAAGACCTTGGAGATTATTAAAAAACTTCAGGAGGCAAAACCGGGAAAGATAGAATTTAAGGAAGTTGGCGAAGTAAACATAGAAGAGTTTACCAAAGTGCGCCAAATGATGCTTGATCAAACTAAAAGCGATTGGTTTTTAATTCTAGACGGTGATGAAGTATGGTGGGAGCAGTCAATAAAAGCAGTTGTGGATTTAATCCAAGAAGAAGGAGACTCATTAGAAAGTATAGTTTCGCCCTACTATAATATAGTGGGTGACATATACCATTATCAGCCTGAGGAAGCCGGACAATACAGGATTGATGATAAAAGAGGACACTTTAACATCCGTGCTTTAAACAGGAAGATTCCCGGGCTGCACCTTAAAAAGCCTCACGGCCAACAGGGTTTTTATGATCAGGATGGTATATTAATTCAGGAAAGAGATAAGGATAAAAGAAGATTTTTGGATTATCCTTATATGCATTTCACCAATATGCCAAGATCTATTTCACGCAGCTTGGACAGTTCAGTCCCGAAAAGAGAAAAAAAGTTAAAGCATGAAATAGGCTTAAAGTTTGCTGAAGGATTTAAGTACCCGGAAGTTTTTTATCAGGAGCAGCCTGAAACCGTTCGGTCTCCCTGGGAGAAAATGTCCTTTACCTATCAAGTAAGGGCTATCTTAGACACCCCGTTTAGAAAGATAAAGAGAAAACTTTTAACTTCAAAACCGGGATATTAAATCTTTTGCCGTTTTTGGACAGTAATTTCGCCAAACTTTTTCTCTTCAAGGATTTTGGTAAAGTAGCCTTCTTCCCTAAAGAAGCTGTCTTTGTAGGCCTCTCTAATCCCTTGTGTCGGTTCAATGATCATAAACTGCAGCTCGGGAAGATTTGAACGCACTTTTACTACTTTAAGATTTCCTTTATAGCCTTCTGCTGCGTCTCCGCCAAATACAGGGAGGTAACTGTACTTTCCCTGACCGTACCACTCAAACAGGTAGCTCCAGGTAGTATTAACATTTAGAGGTATGGTCAGTGCATTGATAGAAAAAGGTTTTTCGGAGGCCGATGTATAAATATAATCAATTGCCTGTTTTTCGTTTGCAGTCAGCATCCCGGGTTGGATTGCCATGTCAGAGTTTACGCCGGTTATATTTACTTTTTCGATCTGATAGAAATTATTTATTAAAACTGCAGATAAAAAAACCACTGCCAAAAGTTTGTATTTTGAAAACATCAGGCTGATCAGGTAAGCAAAAGCAATGAGGAGGGCAACTGATGCGGCGGCTGAGTAGTAGTAGCTTGGTACTCCCGACAAAAGATAAGGGGTCAACCCTCCCAAAAACCAAATAATCAGAAAACTAAGTTTTGGCCTAATATCTTTTTTTATCCTTAATGCATAGACAAAAACTGCGGCAGTAACAACTGCTATAGAATGGGAGAAATTATAGTCAGCAATGAAAATATCATGGAAAAAGCGGTTAATAATAAAGAGCGTTTCTTTTAGGTAAAATGACACGTTGGAAGAAGATGCAGAGAAAAAGGAAAAAAAAGTATGGTACTTGAGTTCTGCAATGATAAATGTGGAGAGGGTAGCAAGCAGTGCAGCAAGGGAAAGGATAATAACTTTTAATCGGGGGATTTTAATATTATGGTGATTTAGGAGAATGATAAGAAAGAAAGGAAGGATAAGAAAAATATAACCATAATGGAATTGGACTGCTAAACCAAATCCTAAAGAAGACAGGATTAATCCTTTAGACTGCCTTTTAAAAATATATAAGGCTAGCCCTAAATAAAAAATAAGGACAGGTATTACAGCAAGCGGTTGGTGGGAGATGAAGAGGGAGTACTGGGTCTGCTCATAAGATACGGCAAACAGCAGTGCTGCGATAATACCCACTCTTTTGCTAAAAATTACAGACGCAGCAAGAAAAGTAAAAATTATCCCAAAAGAATTAAAGATTCGGAAAAACGCTGAAACTGCTTCAGGGTTGTTGTTAAATAAAAAGTAAATTGGGGCATAGATATAGAAAACTAAGGGTCCGGGAAAAATCTTATCGCTTAAAAAAGAAGGCGGTCCGACAAGCTTAATATCCCCCTTTAAGATTTCGAGAGCGGTATAAGAATCCCTGGCTTGGTCATAGGCAAAGTAGACATTATTGGGGAAATAGAGAAATCTAATAAAGATCCCTAGTAGGAAGATGGCAATGAAAATAAAAACTGTTTTTGATGGCATAAGAATTAATTTAAGTATTGTGGAAATGTTAGCAGATATTATTTTAAGAAGTAAGTGGAGGATATGCAATTTTCAGGATAGACTTAACTAATTTGAAACTATAGGACGATGATGCTATAATTAGGCACAGTTATGGACGAGCGAGAGGATAGAGAAATTAACGCGTCGGAATTAGGCATATCCCAACTTGGTACAGAAACGCCGGAGCCTCCGGTGGGAATTTTACCACGGGATCCAAAAGGAAGAATCCGTTGGGTATTGTTAAAAGACCAATCTCCTGAGGTTATATCTATAAAGATAGAAAATGAAGTACGCGGACTTTTAGCGCAAGGAGTATTACTGACAGATAAAAGCCTAAAAGGTGCCAAACTATCCGGCCTTGCTTTAGGTATTCGTCAACTTTATCCTGGGGGTTTTCCAAGGCTGAGAGAGAAATTGGCAGTTGAAGCACATAGAAAACCCTACAACTATTGGACACAGGAAAACATTGAAAAAGAAGCTCAAGAATTTTACGAAAAAGAGGGGAATTTTTCTGGTACCTTTGTGAGGCAAAAAAGGGCTGATCTTATGGGGGCAATAGAGAGAAAATACTCAGGTGGGATAAACCCTTTGAGGCAAAAGCTTAAAATAGAGCAGAAAAAGACCAAACCAAGCGGATACTGGAAAGAACCAAAAAATATAGAGCAAGAGGCAAGTGAAGTTTTGATGAGTCAAGGTAAGCTTACTCAGAGAAGTATTCGAGCGGCAGGAAAACCTACTTTGACTCAAGCAATAGCCAAAAATTATCCCGATGGGATGAGAGGCCTGGTTAAAAAATTAGGGCAAGAGCCTACTTCTAAACCAAAAGGCTATTGGACTCCAGAAACCATTGAAAGAGAAGCGCAGGAGGTTTTAAATATTAAGGGAAATTTAACGTATGCCATTTTAGAAGAGGTGGACCGTCACGATTTATTTGGCGCAATTGTCAACCATTATCCCGGGGGAATATATAAGCTAAAACTTAAGTTAAGTATTCATGATACAGTTAAACCCCGGGGTTACTGGACGGTGGAGCAAATCGAAAGAGATGCTGAAGAATTTATTAAAGAATACGGAAACTTAAGTGCTACCCTCCTGCAGCATAGTGGCAACGCAGCTCTTGCTCATGCAATATCCAGATATTATCCCCAAGGCATGAAGCAACTGCAAAAAAAGTTTACGGTAGAAGCTTCAAGAAAGTCATCAGGCTATTGGACAAAAGAAAATATAGAGGAAGAAGCTAGAAAATTTGTTCAAATGGCAGGTAATCTAAGCTATGCTGCATTTAGGGAAAATCAGCGTAATGACTTAGGTATTGCTGTTGCTCGAAAATACCCTGGGGGGTTGAAAGCTTTAAGGGAGAGGTTGGGAATTATTAAGGACCAAAGCACACCAATTTTACCTGCTAATTCCGATACAGAATTAAGGATACGCCTGAGGAATTTTTCCCAAGAGGTTGTGGAAAATAAGACACTTGATGCGCAGGAATTTAGGAAATTAGTAGGACTATTCGGATCTTCCCGGGCAGTAGACATTTTATACCGGTACCGTCCTGACTATCGCGGCCTTCCGGTAGAAAATGTTAAAAGCGTTTTAGCAGAATACCTGGGGGAATTTTTGGTCACCCGCGGACCCTTAAACATTGACGATATAGAAACTGGTTTGGAGTATTTATCAGATCCAAACTTCAGGGAAGGGTTAGTTGAAGTTATTAAAGACAGTTGCCTGGCCCACTATCACCAGACTAAAAAGGCAGATCCTAACATAAAAGATGCTGACATTATCTACAGCTACCTTGATTATATCGAGACAGAGCTTGATGCATTCGATAATGAGAATCTGAGAGTAGCGGTAGAGGACACAATGTCTTATTACCTCTCAGTCGTTGAGGGCTTTCAAAGACCAAATAATATCGTTGATGAACTGAGTAAGGGTCGGGATTTCCCGGACTTAAACCAGCAAATCAATATTAGAGAACTGTCAGACAAAAGAAGGATTCTTATTGCTGATGAAATGGGTATTGGTAAAAGTGCTTCTGCGATTTTAGCCAAAGAGACGTTAGGACTTAAAACTGCTCTCATTGTAACCCCAAGTAATGTTATCAGTACCTGGAAAGACTATCTTTCAGACAAAGTTTTCCCTAACGGTAAGCCTGTCGGGTATTTTAAGCCGGGGGAAAGCCCACGAATATTAGTAATAGAAGACATTGATTCATTAAAAGAATCCAAGCTTTCTGAGTACGATTACATACTAGTCTCTCAAGAAAAACTTAACGACCACTACTTAGAGGGATTGGAGGAAATAAATATTGACATGTTAGTGGTAGATGAGATTCATAAATTAAAGAATATAGAAAGCGGCAAGAGGGCTTCTAATTTGCTTCGCCTAACCCAAAAAGTTGAAGGCGAAAATAAATATCTAGCTTTACTGTCCGGAACTCCCGTTCCAAACAAAATCGAGGATGTAGCAATGATTTTAAGATTGCTGCATCCGGAAAAATTTGCGATGGTAGGAAGTAAGGAGTTAGTTAAAAAGATAATTCATGGAGACACAGTCGATCTTCGAAGTTTGCTTCTACCGAGAATGCAAATGAAAAGTTTGGTCGAATCTGTAGAAATGCCTGTTTTGACCGAGCATGAAGTCTATGTTGATCTAACTTCTGAGGAAAGAGATATTTATGAGACACTTCTTGAAGAAGACGAACTAGCGGCTACTACCAAGCTGGCAGTATTAAGACAATTCTTGCTTAATCCGGAAATTTTTGATCTAACACCAGATGTTGCTAACTCGAAAATTAAAGCCGTAGGTGAAAAATTAAATGACATATTTAGCCGCAAAAACAAAGCAGTTATGTTTGTCAACGGATATATAGAGGGAGTGCTCAGAGGTAATAAAACAATTCTTGACAGACTAAACTTACCCGATGATGTTGAAGTAAGGGTTATTGAGGGTGATGTCGGTTCTCAAGCGCGATTGGCAATTCAAGCAGATTTAAATACATCCAAGAAAAAGATTTTATTAATAGTTAGTGGACAGACGGCGGATGTGGGTGTGGACTTTTCAGGAGGAGAAGCTGTTGTGTTCTTTAATGAGCCTTGGACTAAGTACGAATATAGACAACAACTGGGAAGGGTTTATAGGCCTGGTTTATCAACAGAACTGGAATGCTGGAATTTTATTACCCGGGATACGGTCGAAGAAGGAATCCATTATTACATAGAAATAAAACAGCGAGCAATTGAAAAGTTGCTGCGGGGTGTTCCTATTAGTGACATGGAGCGCACGCTGATCAAGAAGAGTGAGGAGCAGGTTGAGCCTAATTTAGAAGTAAACCCGGAGTTGGCAAGATATTACTTCTCTGCTTGGGATAAGATGATGAGGAAATTTTTTGGCTATACCAGGGAGATTGGTGAGAAAAATTTCCTCAAATTTCTTGAAAAATTCGGCCAAGAATATGCCGAATGTTACGTAGACTTGGGAAATAGAAGTTACCAATCTAATGCCGGACGGGTTACGGGCACTTTAGTTGACCAAATGGCTCAGGAAACAGGGCAAGATATTAGCTCTTTAATGATTTTGGATATTGCTTCCGGGCCGGAAGTATTAAAAAAGCATATCGGTGAGGAATATCAAGATCGGGTTGTGAGCTTGGATATTAATCAGTACCATTTCCAAAATCCCGGATCTAAAAGAACTGTGGGAAGCTTTACTAAGCTGCCATTTTTGGACAGCTCTTTAGACTATACCAATCTTTCATTAGCTCTTCACTACACGAAATTTGCTCCAAGCCAAGGGGAATTCGAGAGGCTTGAAGTTTTAGCGGAAATGAACCGGGTTTTAAAAACCGGCGGAAAAGCTATTATCAATATGGTTTACTCTTTGGATTTTAAGGATGAAGACAGATTTAAAACTATTACCTCGCTCTTGGGTTTTGAAGTCGTTCAAGGATATAGCGGAGAAGTTGTGTCGGGAAATAACTACCGATCAAAAGTGTTTACCTTAAGGAAAGTTAAGGATATAAATGACAGTTATCATGGCACAGTACCTGGGGTTAGTAAAGAATATTGGAAGGGACTAAAATTTACCGGATCCCGAGCCAAAGTTAAAGAGTCCCGTAAGATCATAAAAGATTTCTCAATGGATGGTAAGACATTACCGGTTAAGTTTAATCCCGAAGATTCTGCGATTTTAAAGGAGGAGGAAAATGTAGTTGCACGGGGAGAGCAACTAAAGTCTTTATATGGTGGCATAAAAGAAATTTCACGGGAAGATATAATCAGCAGTGGTTTTACTAGATTATTTAATGGTAAGAGATACTTATTATTTAAGAAGCTCGAAAAAGGTAGTGGTGTAGTAATAATTAAATAGTAGACCTAGCTTACTTTTTCAAATCTTAGCCTGTTGTCATCAATAAACCTTAATCTACCTCTCTCATTATGGGAAAGACCCAGCAGTTTTGATATTTCAGTTGCTGAATTAATTTGTTCTCCGGTTAGCACATCCTCTAATCTTCTTAGTAGGATATTGTCGCCTCCTGTGGTCTTGATAAAAGAGAGTAATCCTGCTCTAGAACGGAAAGTTTGGATGTCTCCCGGCAATAACTCTTTAAGCTGTTGCAGCCTTCTTGTTTTCCATATTCTATTAGCATCGCTTTCCAAATAGCTTTGAGCAAGTACAACCTTAAATACTGCCTCCTCTTCCCCGACAGTGATCTGTATTTCCTTGGGTGTACCATCTTCTGCTTCTCCTGGTTTTTGGGCAGAGGAATATGTCTTTTGGGCAAGTTCCAATGCCACATTATTGGAAGGCCGGTCAAAAAATATTAGTGTCTTTTCATCTAACTCTTTTGGCATATTGACTCTTATTGGGAAGTATTATATCAGAAATGGTTCAGGGCAAGCCAGAATGATAAGAAGAGTTGGGGAGTTTGGGGATATTTGGGGAGGTAGTAAGAGATCTTAAAAAATGTTATTCTCGTTTCAATGAAGAAGAATTGGGTTCTGCTTTTCGGGATTTTTATTTTAGCTTTATTGTTGCGCTTTTTGTATTTCCCGCAAAATATATATTTTGGTTTTGACCAGGCAAGGGATGCATTTGCGACGCTGGGTATTTTAAAAGGAGACTTCAGGATTGTCGGCCCGCCGACAGGCGTAGAAGGGTTATTTCATGGCCCGCTTTATTACTACCTTTATGCGCCTTTTTATTTTTTCTCAAACGGGGATCCGGCTAATGCAGCTGCATTTTTAAGAATAGCAAACGCTTTAGGCATTTTCCTTATTTTTCTTGTCGGAAAAACCATATTTGATAAAAAGGTTGGGTTTTTAGCAGCTTTTCTTTTTGCAATTTCTTTTGAACAAACACAGTATGCCCTATATTTTAACCACCCTTCACTTGCGGTATTATCCGTGACTTTGTTTTACTTTGGTCTTTCTTTACTGCTTTTTCGCAAACAGCAAAAAGGGTTAGTACTTGCCCTGTTGGGCTTAGGTCTTTCCCTGCAATTTGAATTTATCTTAATTTATCTATTTATTACCACTTTTGCTTTAGGGATAATTTTTCGAAGATCAATTCCGAAGATAGGCTTAAAAGTGTTTCTGCTCTCTTTGTGCGGATTTATACTTTCAACTGGTTCTTTTATTTTGGCCGAGGTGATGTTTGATTTTAGGGTTTTAAAAAATTTAACCGCCATAGCTGGCGGAACCGGCGGAAACTTTTCTGTTTTTGATAATTTCTATATTTTAATTACCAGGTTTGTAAGTGATAATATTATTTCCCATAATCCCGGGACAGTTTTAGCTTTAATATTTTTAACAGTCCTGTTGCTTGTTTTCCTTAAAAATAAAAATTACCGTCCCCAGTTAATTTTTCTGATGGTTTGGATATTGGGTGGGATAATTCCCTATATAAGTAATAAGTCCCAAACACCGCTATATTATTACAGTGCTGGGGCGGGTGTGGGGCTTTTGGTTTTATACAGTTTTTTTATCCGGCAAACATATCAAAAGACTAAAGTTTTAGCATTAGTTTTAGTTTTAATCCCTGTAATTTCAAATTTAAGTTTAATCAGGCAAAATAATCCCGGTGGGGTTATACCTACCATCAATGTTCAATCAGGGATGCTTTTATCCCATGAAAAACAGGTAGTAGACTACATGTATAAAAGCGCTGCAGGTGAGAAATTTTCGGTTAGTGCTTTGACTATGCCCTTGCAGGTTAACACCACCTGGAGTTATCTCCTCCAGTGGTACGGGCAAAAGGAGTATGGTTATTTACCTGTTTGGGGTGAAAATGCGGCGGCAGGTTATCCGGGTAATTTAATATCTATCAGCGCAAAATCAACCTTACCTGATAAAAGGTTTTTGATAATCGAACCAACCAGGGGAATACGCTATGGATTGATAGATAATTTCTTAAGGGAAGAGGGGTATTTTACTACGGTAGTTGAGGAGCAAAAAATAGGAGAATTTAC
>ORJL010227322.1_pt1 | contig 30323 bp, 26 predicted proteins | sample 1779941 | NCBI WGS metagenome assembly ORJL01 (sample SAMEA104232317, study PRJEB22302) | groundwater metagenome | biome: forest; feature: aquifer; material: groundwater | place: USA | collected 2011-08-07 | depth 5.8 m | reverse complement strand
GCTGCCGCCCTCGGCCCAGATGGCGCCACCATTGGCCGACGAGTTGGACGTGAACGTGTTGTTGCTGATGGTGACCGAACCGCCCGCCGCCCAGATGGCCCCGGCCCAGGTGGCGCTCGAGTTCGACGTGAAGGTGTTGCCGGTGATGGTGGACGAACCCTCCACGTAGAGGGCGCCGCCCTGGCTGCCCGACCAGTTGCCGGTGAACGTGTTGTTGGTGACGGTGGCGCTGCCGGATGCCCGCACGGCACCGCCGATGGAACTGGACACCGAGTTCGCCGTGAAGGTGTTGCCGCTGATGGTGGCGTTGCTGCGCACCCGGATGGCGCCGCCCTCATAGGTGGTGCTGTTATTGCTGAACGTGTTGCCGGTGATGATGTGGTTGTCGCCCCAGGCGTGGATGGCGCCGCCCGAGTTGCAGCACACCGTGGAGTTGTGGTCGAACGTGGAGTTGGTGATGCGCAGGTTATTCAGGCTGTCAGTCGTCGTGATGGCGCGGCCGTTGTTCTGGTGGAACGCCACATGGTCGACCAGCACCGGCTGGTGCATCTCCAGCGCCGCCGTGGCGTACTCCACCGTGGCGTACTGCAGCACGCTGCCGCCCAGGTAGTTGCCCTGCGCGTCAAGCTGGCTCGGGGTCGCACTGTTGCTGTACAGGATCTGCAGCCAGGAGCCGGCGGCCGGCGACGGGGAACTGGAGGTGAACTTGATGGGTGCGGCACTGGTGCCCTGCGCAATGAGCGCACCGTCCACCTGCAGCCGCGTGTTCGTAGCGAAACGCACCTCGACGCCAGGCTGCACCGTCAGCGTGATGCCGCCGCTCACCACCACGCTCGAGGAAACGCAGTACGGGCTGGCGTCCAGCGTCCACGTGGTGTTCTGGGTCATGGAGCCACCCACCGTGGTGCAACCCGATACGGTAGCCGTGGCAGCGAACAGTGCCGTGGATGCGCTCGCTGCGTTCGGCGCCGAGGCTGTCACCGTGTAGATGCCCGGCCGGCTGCCGAGAGTGAACGTGGCCTGGGCGCGGCCGTTGACATCGGTGGTTGTTGCGAACGTGCCCTGCACCCCCGACGCCGGCTGGTCGATGTCCTGGTTCACGGCGCCAGTGGGCGTGCCTACGATGGCGAAGGGGATGTCGAGGCTGGCCAGCGGCCCGCCGCTCACGTCGCGCGCCTCCACCACAAAAGGTTGCGGCAGCGCGGTGTTGGCGGGGCCTATCTGGCCATCACCTGCAGAGGCGGTCAGCACCGTTGCGGCCGGGCGCGGGGCGTTGGCGTCGGGCGCGGTGGCAAAGGTCCGGTAGATCACCCGCTCCAGTGAAGCATCGTTGAAGAAGTGATAGATGCGCGCCACCACCCCAGCGTCGGAGGTGGTGCTCCAGTAGTTGCCCGAGAAGTCGTAGGTGCCGCAGCAACCGTTCCAGTCGCTCAGGTCGTACGGTGCATTGGCTGCGAAGGTGTTACCTGTGGCGGAGGGGTGCATCCCGTCCTGGATGTGCAGGGCTGCCGAGGCCGACGTCTCGCCGGGGCTCAGCACCACCCGGTTCTTCGAGAAGGTATTGCTCTGCAGGGTGACCGCGTAGCCGTAGCGGGCAAACACTGCGGCGCCCCGGCGGTCGCCGGCATCGCCCGACGTGGCGCGGTTGTCCACGAACAGGTTGCGGCTCACCGTCATAGCGCGCTCGATGAAGAGTGCGCCGCCCCAGTGCGCCGAGTTCGAGGTGAAGGTGTTGCCGGTCAGGGTGGCGCCGGTCTCGGCCCAGATGGCGCCACCGTAGTAGGAGGTGTTCGACGTGAAGGTGTTGTTGTTGATGGTGGCGGAACCGCCCGCCCAGATGGCCCCGGCCCAGCTAGCGCTGGCGTTCGACGTGAAGGTATTGCCCGTGATGGTCGAGGAGCCGTCGACATACAGCGCGCCAGCGTTGACGCCGGACCAGTTGCCGGTGAAGGTGTTGTTGGTAACGGTGGCGCTGCCGGACGCCCGCACGGCGCCGCCCACCGAGCTGGACACCGAGTTCGCCGTGAAGGTGTTGCCGCTGATGGTGGCGTTGTTGCGCACCCGGATGGCCCCGCCCTCGTAGGTGGTGCTGTTATTGCTGAAGGTGTTGCCGGTGATGATGAGGTTGTCGCCCCAGGCATGGATGGCGCCGCCCGAGGTGCAGCACGCCGTGGCGTTGTGATCGAAGGTGTTGTTGGTGATGCGGAGGTTGTTCAACCCATCGGGCGCGTACAGGCCGCGCGTTGCGCTCTGGCGGATGGTGCTGTGGTCGATACCCACGATCTGCTGCAACTCGATCGCACCCGGCGTAGGCGAGCCACCGGCGTACTCGATGGTCACCCACTGCAGCACCGAGCCCGACAAGTAGCCGCCGGTGCCGTCGAACTGCGTGGGCGCGGCGTTGGCGGTGAACTGCAGGCCGTTCCACGTGCCGGCCGACGGTGAGATAGCACTGGAGGTGAACTTGATGGGCAACGCACTTGTGCCACGCGCGATCAGTGCCCCGTCTACGGCGAGCAGCGTGCTGCCGCCCATCTGGACCTCGGTGCCCGGTTCGATGGTGAGCGTTTTGCCGTTGTTCACGGTGATGCTGGACGTGACGCAGAACGGGCTGCCCGCCACCGTCCATGTGGTGTCGGCATTGATGACGCCACCCACCGTGGTGCCGCAGCCGGCCGCCTGCAGCACGGCATAGGCCTGGCTGTTGGCGGTGTCGGTGTCCTTCGACGTGCTCATGGTCAGCAGGTACGTGCCCGAGGTGGTCGGGTTCAGGATGCCGCCCGCACCCAGAATGCCCACGCAGGCGCCGCCGCTGGCCGGCACGGTCTCGCCGGTGGGCACCGTGAAGCTGATCTGCTGCCCGCTCACGGTCACACCGCCCAATACCGTGCCGTCGGTAAAGGCATGGTTGCCGATGACGTTGCAGGTACCGTCGCCGTCGAAGCGCACATTCTGGGCCGGGATGGAGGCCGGCACGGTGGTGCCCGCCGGGAAGGTGATGGTGACGCTGTCGGCGCCGCCGGTCAGGCCGCCGCTGGCGCTGGTGGTGAACGAGATAACGTGGTCGGCGGCGTTGCCGGCCCGGTTGGGCGAGAGCACCACCGTGCCGCCGGTCACCGCTGTGGCTGCCGCCACGATGGCGTAGGCCGGGCTGGCCACCCCAGTGGTGTCCTTGGACGTGGCCACCAAGACGGCGTAGTTCCCCGCGGTCGCCGGATTGTGGAGACCGGCGGCCAGGGTGAAGCTGATGGTCACCGACCCGCTGTTGGCAATGGCCGAAGGCGCGGTGAGCGTGATGACCTGGCCCGCGACCGTGGCGGTGCCGCCCGCATTCCCACCGTTGATGGTGACGGTGGCGGGCGCGCCCTGCAGCGCCGCCTGACCCGGCAGGCCGGTGCCGGCCGGGAACGTCAGGCTGATAGTGTCGCCCGCCGCCAGGCCCCCGGTGGCGCTGGTGGTGAAGTTGATGGTATAGGCTGCTGCTGCTCCCGCCGTGGTGGGGTTGGGCGCCGCCGTGACGCCGCTCACCGACGTGGCGACCGCGGTGATCGTATAGGGGTCGCTCTGGACGGCGGCAGTGTCCTTGGTGGTCACTACCGTGAGTGTCTTGCTACCGGCGCTGGGGTTATGAATGCCCGCCGACGCCGGGAAGACCACGGTCACCGAGCCGCTATTGGCGATGGCCGCGGGCACGGTGAGCGTAATCGACTGGCCTGATATCACCGCGGAGGCCGCCGCGTTCACGCCGTTAATAGTCGCATTAGCGGGGTCGCCGCTGAGCGCCCCCTGGGTGGGCAGGCCGGTGTTCGCCGGGAACGTCAGTGTGATGGTGTCGCTGGTCGCCGTGAGCGCCCCGGTTGGACTGGTGGTGAAGTTGACGGTGTAGGCGGCCGCGGCGCCTGCGGTGGTCGGGTTCACAGCCACACTGGGGCGAGCCTGGATGGTGTAGCTGTTGCTGGCAGTGGGGGCGAGGTCCTTGAACGTGAGGATACTCACGGTGTAGCTGCCCGCCGAAGGGTTGATGATGCCGGCCGCGGTGGTGAAGACCACCGTCACCGCGGTGCTGTTGCCGATGGCGCCCGGCGCCAACAGGGTGATCGTTTGCCCGCTCACCGTGGCCGAGGTTGCAACGTTGGCGCCGTTGACGGTCGCGTGGGTCGGGTCGCTGCTCAGGCCCGGGGTGTTGGGCAGCAGCGTACCAGCAGGGAAGGTGAGCTTGATGTAATTGCCACCCGTGAGCGCGCCGGTGGCGCTGGTGGTGAAATTGACGGTGTAGACGCCGATAACCCCGGTCGTGTTGGGGCTTACGGTGACGTTGCCCGGCGTGACGGCGGTGCCCGGCGTGATGGTGTAGCTGTTGCTGGCCACCGGCGTGATGTCTTTGAACGTGGACACGTTGATGGTATAGCCGCCGGCGCTGGTGGGGTTGATGATGCCGGCGTTGGTCGTGAAGACCACCGCCACTGCCGTGCTGTTACCAATAGCCGCTGGCGCGTTCAGCGTTATCGACTGTCCGCTGACCGAGCCGCTGTCCGCAGCGTTGGCGCCGTTGATGGTCGCGTTGGTGGCGGCGCCGCTCAGCCCGGCGGTGTTGGGCAGCAGCGTACCAGCCGGGAAGGTAAGGGTGATGGCGTTCCCCAGCGCGAGCGCGCCGGTGGCGCTGGTGGTGAAGTTAATGGTGTACGCGCCGATGAGCCCGGCCTGGGCAGGGTTTACGACGACGCTGCCGGGCGTCACTGAAGGACCTGGGGTGATGGTGTAGCTGTTGCTGGCCACCTGCGTGGTGTCTTGCGACGTGGCGATGCCGATGGTCTTGCTGCCGGCGCTCGTGGGGTTGATGATGCCCGCCGCCGCGGTGAAGACCACCGCTACCGCGATGCTATTGCCGATGGCAGCAGGAGCGGTCAGCGTTATCGCCTGACCGTTCACCACGCCGCTGGCCGCTGCATTGGCGCCGTTGACCGTCGCATTGGTGGCGGCGCCGCTCAGCCCGGCGGTGTTGGGCAGCAGCGTGCCGGCCGGAAACGTGAGCGTGATGGTATCGCTGGTGGTGAGGGCCCCGCTGGTGGTGAAGTTGACGGTGTAGGCCGCGATTGCCCCCGCCGTCGTGGGGTTCACCACCACGTTGCCCGGCGTCACCGCCGTTGCGGCCAACGCCGGCGTCACCAGCGCCCCCGCGGGCACCGGCGGCAGCAGCACCGAGAGTGGCAACGACGACGCCACCATCACCACGGCGGCGGTCACCCGCAGCACCGGACCGGTGAGGTGGCGCAGCACCTGCTTGCCGAACTTGCGGACGTTGCGGGACAGCGGGTTGGCGTTCACGTGGCCACTCCTAGGAACAGGCTATTGCGACTCAAGACGTTTGGCATGATATGGCGCGTGGTTGTGCGCAGGCAGTGGGTGCAGCGGGATGCTGCGCGAAGGCAACGCGGTACAGGCCGCTCCTTGCGGTGTCACCGGTCATGCTGGCGCCGGCGTTCCCTTGTCGAGAGTTGCGCAGATCCATGGCATCTCTCCCTCCCAAACGGACGCGTCCGCGGCGCAGAGCCTCGGGGTGAGGCATGCCCAACAGACGCCTGGTTACGGTTCTCCAGGTCTAACGGCTGGCCGGCGCTTACGTCCTGTCCGCCGCGATCCGCGCCGGTGGCGGGCGCCCACCAAGGCCCCACTGCACCGGACTACCGCGTGACCATACGAGAGAATCTTCGCAAAGTAAAGAGCATTTCGCACACCTCAGGGCTATCGCATGTTCGCCAAGCCTGAGGTTCCGTTACCACGGGCGTAAGAGCCCGGCACACTCTGCGAGATGCTTCGGAAGACCGTTGCGGCGCGCGCTGCAACGGCGGACGGCCACTAGGCCCGGCCCGTCAACTCCGCCACAAACGCCCTCACTGCGGCCGTCCGCTCGCCCGGCTGCGCCTGCTCGATGACGGTGGTGAGCGCGCTGCCCACCACCGCGGCTTCGGCCACGCGCCCCACGCTCTGCACGTGGTCGCGCTGCGAAATGCCGAATCCCACCGCCAGCGGCAGTGTGGTGTGCCGGCGGACGCGCGCCAGGAACTCGGGCAGGTAATCGGGCAGCGCGGCGCGGGCTCCGGTCACCCCGGTGAGGCTGACACAGTACACGAAGCCGCCGGCGTGCTTGCCCACCTCCTCGATGCGGTCGTCGGTGCTGGTGGGCGCCAGCAGGAACACCATGTCCAAGCCCTTGGCATGCGCGAACTCGTGCAGCTTGGTCGCCTCTTCGGGCGGCAGATCCACCACAATCGCCCCGTCGATGCCCGCCGTCGCCGCATCGGCGCACCAGCGCTCCAAGCCGTAGCTCAGCCACGTGTTGTAGTAGCCCATCAGCAGCAGCGGGGCCGACACTCCGTCCTTCCGCAGGGCGGCGGCCACCTCCAGGCAGTCCTTCATGCTCACGCCCTGCTCCAGCGCCACCCCCATGGCGCGCTGGTGGGTGGCGCCGTCGGCCAGCGGGTCGCTGAAGGGGACGCCCAGCTCGATGATCGTTGCGCCGCCCGCCAGCGCCGCCTGCACCAGGCCGGCGGTCTCGGCCAGGGTGGGGAATCCCACGGTAACGTAGGCGATCAGGCCGGTATGGCCCGCGGCCTTGAGCTGCTGGAAGGCGGTTTCGATGCGTCCCATAATGCTTGCTCCCGCAACACGAGAGGGCCCTTGGGGGCCCTCCCGTTGTAAGAATTCAGTCGTGTGGGTCGTTTGACCCACGGGCGGCTTGGGACGGGGCTGCAGGATGGATCCCATCACGTCGCATCCCACCCTCCCGCTCATGGCCGTGAACGGGTGAGCAACGCGTCAGTTCTCTGCCAGGTACTTAGCCCTCGCCCAGTACGGTGCGGCGCTCTTCCAGCACCCGGTCCATCAGTTGCTTGAACACTTCATAGGGCTGGGCGCCGACCAGCAGGTAACGGTCATCCACCACAAAGGCGGGAATGCCCGTGATGCCGACCCGGTGCGCCCAATCCATCTCGTCCTGCACCTGTTGGGCGTAGGCGCCGCCGTCCAGCGCTTCGGCCAGCGCCGCGGGGTCGATGCCCACGCCCGCCGCTGCCGCCTGCAGCACCGCCCCGTCACCCAGGTTCTCGCCGCGCTCCCAGTACGCCTTGAACAGCGCCAGATGCAGCTCGTCGAACTTGCCGACGGTCTTGGCATACTCGCCCGCGGCCATGGCCGGCCGGGTGTAGGGCGTCATGCCCGCCCGGATCATGGTGAGCCCGGCCTGTTCGGCCAGGGCGCCCAAATGCCCGTCGACCGGTTTGCCTATCTTCTGCTCGCCCGGCTTGTCCTGGCGCGGCAAGCCCTCAGGCGGGGTGTCGGGCCGCAGGTCGAAGGCCTGCCAGTCCACATCAACGGCGTAGTCCCTTTGGAGGTGTTCGATCCGATCCAGACCGATATAACACCACGGTCATATGTAATCGGAAAACACCTTGATGCTGATGCGGTCGTTGGCGTCGGACACAGCGGTCCCCCTTTTGCGTGCTCACCGATGATACGCGCCGCCTCCGGCCGGAAGCAAGGAACGCCGGCGCCGCGTCAGGGCAATCGCATCTTCATCTGACAAGCGGTAAGCGCGACCCTCCAGTGGGCGTGTGCAGCGGGGGCTCGCCGCCCTCGCTGCCGGGGGTTTGGGAGCGCCGTCCTGAGCTTGACGAAGGATGTCCCCCAACTAGGAGTCCCTTCGGCTACCGTCGCCAAGAACCAAACCGACACGACGGTAGCCGCGCCGGCGCCAGGGGACGGCGGGCGGGCCACTGGCGGGCAGTACACCCGCTGCCGCGGCGGGTATGCGGGTGGTGGGCTAGGGGTTCGCCTTAGGTTTTAGCCCCAGCGAGCTCCTCCTCTTGGGTCGCGAGGTCGGAGGCCAATGCCTGAAGAGCCTCCCGCCGGTAGCGATGCAGCGTAGATTCGCTGATGGAGTAGTCGGTCATAATCCGAGCCGTTGCGTGCCGCAGCACGTACTCGTCCCGAAGAATGGTGTAGTAGCGCTTCTGCTCGTCGGGCCCATCACCAGGCTTGAGCCGGTCAATCGCGAGCACGAGAGCAGTACGGAGTGCCTGGCTGGCGCTTGGGTGTGCCTGTGCGCCGTCACTCTCCGCCAGCTTCTTCAAGGTCCAGGGCAGGCAACCCGCGAGCGCACAACGCCCCAGGGCGGCAGGGTTGTTCAACCTTCGCAACGCCTCCTCGGTAGCCCGCAGGAGGTCACCGTCGCTGAGCGCGCCGGCAGGGTGGGTTTGGAGCGGCGGAGGCTGGACCATGACCGTTGCAGGCCGCTTCGTGGCCCAGACGGCTGCCGAAGCAAGGTATACGAGCACTCCCCAGCCAAAAACGGGCAGTGCACGGCCCGAGAGCGGGGTGGTCGCGAGTGCCAGGCTAAGCAGCATGGTAGCTCCTAACAGCGCGACCAACCGGCGGTCCCCAAGCGCCGCTTTCCATCGCGCTGTCCGCGATGAGCCACCCCCAGTTACCGCCACGCCCGTAAGATCTCTTCTGCGACCGCTGGGTCAATTCTGTCGGGGTAGATGAGCAGTTTTGGAGTCCCATTGCACGGTGAGAATGGGCTGCCCAGCGGGTCTATGCATGGTCCGTCAGTGATCCGCCGGAAACCGTCCTGCATAAAGGCCCTTTGTTGCGGCTCGCTCCGCAAGAAGTTTAACCACATCGTACCGGCCTCTCGCTGGCTAGCAGAGATCCAGTCAACGTCGAGCCCGAAGCTCGAATGGTTATGGATCACTGAACCTTCTTTTGGGTAGATCATCACCAGATCGCGGTTGAGGTACGTCCCTGCCACTTTGCCTTGGTACAACTTAACGAGGTTATCTTCCGCAATGAAGAAGAACTGGGCGCAGGCGGGCACCGAGACCATCTTCAGGTTGAGGTCCAGGGTGTCGGGCACATAGCAGCTAAGACGCCGCTGAAACGCCTGCATGAGCCCGGCAATCTCCGGCTGGCGCACGTCGTCCAGGGTTAACTTCTCGACCGGTTTGCGGGTGATTATGCCGTAAAACGTGTAGAGCAAACTCCGCGCAGTGCTCGAGCGGTCGGGATAGGTGAACGCCAGGAGCACATCGTCACCCCATTCCGGCTTCGCGCAAGGGTAAGTCCGCCAGCCCTGCGGCTGTACGGCAAGCCGGACCACATCCTCAAAGCCCACGTCGCGCTGCGGCCAACCCAGGCATTGGGCCATGTCCCTGGTGGTCACGATCCCCAAGTACGTCGTCGCGATCGGCTTCGTCCGATCGTCTTGCCATATTTGCCGGCCCACCAGGTAGGTGAGGTCTCCCATCCAGTGGTCGGCTGCCGGGGTGACCAGCACCGGGTTCGGCTCGGCAGGGGCAGCGGCTCCATGAAGCAACAACGTTCGCAGCTTTCCCGTTATTGCGCCGGAGTTGGCCAGCGTGGGCGCCACCTCAATGGTAGAACCATCCGAGGTCCGGTATCCGGCGGCATTGAAGCGGGTTGCAAAGGCGGGGAGCAACCGGGTTTCCATCACATGGCCGTTGGCCCAGTGCACCACCCGCACCGGAACACCGGGGACCCCAGCGATCACCGAGGCGCCTATCGCCCATAGCAACGCCACCACCAAGAACGCCTTGTTGGATCGCACCATTGTTGCTGCCACGGTATTCGCCTAGCTGGGAAGCGCCCGCCTTCTCTGTAGGTGGGACCCGGCGCGAACAGTAGCACAGCCGGTTTCGAGGGTCAAACCTGGCGTTCGGCACCCGCACAGCGGCAGGCATGCTGACAGCGGGGCGACAGCCAGACGGCAGCGCCGCGGCAGGATTCGCCCGCCCTCAGCCGCTACGGTGACGTCATCAAAGCAGAGGAGAGGTACGCCAATGATGACCTTCGTCCCTTCCGATGGCGTTGTCCGGTCCCCAGGCGTCGAAACGTCGTTAACCCCTGCCATATCGGCGGGAGAGACATGGAGCGACCTTGAGAACAAACGGAGATGGAATGCCCGCAATGCGTGGACCACTCCGCCGGTGAAGCGGGCCGGGCTGCAGGTGCCCGAGCCGGGCAGTCGGCCCAACGAACTACTCGCCTTGTCCGAGAACGTTTACAACTTCCATAACGAACGGATCATGGAGGCTTGCGGCGGCGTAATTTTCGGCCTCGTCAGCCTGGCGGTCGTTGTAGCGCATGCCCCCTTCGTTTGGTCACTCATTCACACGGTCTTCTTCGCCGTCGGTGCCTTGTGGCTGCTTTGGCGTAGCCTCCGAAACCCGTACGAGCTCCAGTTCGCGCCTTCAGGCCTGCTCAGGTTCACCAGCGTGAGCGGCAGCACCGAACTGCGCGCAGCCGACATCGTGCGCCTGGTGCGTAGAGAGCGGGTGTCGAACGGCAGCCTGCACGTGATCCGCGTCGAGCATAGCGCGGGGTCGATCACCCTGGACGGCCATGAAGACGTCTTTGCGAGGCTTGCGAATTTGGTTCCGGCCGCGCAGGTGAGCAAAGAGAAGTACGACGACACCGATTAGCAGGCGGAGGATTCGTCGCCGGCGGCATGGTGACAGTGAGGCGACAGCCAGACGGCAGCCCCGCGGCAGGATTGGCCCGCCCTCAGCCGCTACGGTGACGTCATCAACGGAAAGAAGAGGTACGCCGATGATCACCTTCAGTACTTCTGATGCAGTTGGCCGGTCCCCGGGCGTCGAAACGTCGTTAGCCCCTGTCATATCGGCGGGGGAGACCTGGAGCGACCTTGAGAACAGACGAGGATGGGGCGCCAGGGATGTGTGGACCGCTCCGCAGGTGCAGCAGGCGGGCCCGCAGGCGCCCGAGCCAGGAAGACGGACCAATGAACTACTCGCCTTGTCCGAGGACGTTTACAGCTTCCAGGACGCTTGCGGTTGCGTGGTTGCCGGACTCGTCTGCCTGGTTGCCGTTGTAGGAGCGCACTCCCCTTTGGTTTTCTTCCTCGGGTGGGGCTGCTTCGCCCTCCTTACCTTGGCGGGCCTCTCGCAATTAGTTCCGGCCGCGCACGTGAGCACCGAGCAGTACGACGACACCCTCGGTTAGCAGGCGGAGCATTCGTCGCCAGCAGCCCCGGTGACAGTGAAACAGCAGCGAGACGGCAGCCTCGCGGCAGGATTGGCCCGCCCTCGGCCGCTACGGTGACCCTGAGAACAAAGAGGAGGGAATGCCATGAACAACGGGACCGTTGCGCAGACGCAGCACCAAGGGCTGAAGGAACCCCAGGTCGCCGACCCGCCAGCGGAGATTTACAGCTTCAAGGGCACCCGGATTATGGAGGCTTGCGGGTGCGTGGCTGTCGGACTCTTCTTCTGCTTCTTCGCGGCCGCTGGAGCGCATGCCCCTTTCGTTTTGTCATTCATTGCCGCCTCCGCCCTTGCCTCGGTAGGGCTTTGGTATAACCTCCGAAGCCCTTACGAGCTTCGGATCGGGCCTTCAGGCCTGCTCAGGTTCACCAGCGTGACCGGCAGCAACGACCTGCGCGCAGCCCACATCGTGCGCCTGGTGCGCAGGGAGCGAGTGTCCAACGGCAAACTTGACCACATCCGGGTCGAGCATCGCGCGGGGTCGATCACCCTGGGTGGCCGTGAAGACGTCTTTGCGAGGCTCGCGCAATTAGTTCCGGCCGCGCACGTGAGCACCGAGCAGTACGACCCCGATTAGCAGATGAAGCATTCTGTCACGGGCAGCCCCGGTGACAGTGAAACAACAGCGAGACGGCAGCCTCGCGGCAGGATTGGCCCGCCCTCGGCCGCTACGGTGACCTTAGAACAAAGAGGAGGTATGCCATGAACCACGGGACCGTTGCACAGTCGCAGCACCAGAGGCTGAAGGGTGCCGAGGCTTTCGACCCGCCAGCGAAGATTTACAGCTTCAAGGGCGGCCGGATCATGGAGGCCTGCGCGGGGGCAATGTTCTTCGCCTTCATCGCCCTAATGTTCTTATTCGGGAGCGTTGCGAGTGGCGTCATTTGCGTCCTCTTGGTCGGCGTGTTGGCCTTGGGGTTTCTTGAACGTAGCCTCCGAAGCCCGTACGAGCTTCGGATCGCGCCTTCAGGCCTGCTCAGGTTCACCAGCGTCACCGGCAGCACCGACCTGTGTGCCGCCGACATCGTGCGCCTGGTACGCACGGAGCGGGTGTCCAACGGCAAACTCTATGACATCCGGGTGAAGTATGGCGCGGGGTCTATCACCCTGGACGGCCGTGAAGACGTCTTTGCAAGGCTTGCGAGATTGGTTCCGACCGCACACGTGAGCAAAGAGAAGTTCGACGACACCGGAGATTAGCAGACGGCCGCGGAGTGCGCCCGGCATCCGCACAGCGGCAGGCAAGGTGACAGTCAAGAGGCAGCGTCGCGGCAGGATTCGCCCGCCCTTGGCCCTTACAGTTGTCCTGAGAACACAGAGGGGGGAATGCCATGAACCACGGGACCGTTGCACCGTCGCAGCACCAGGAGTTGAAGGAGCCGGGGGCTTTCGACCCGCTCGCGGAGACCTACAGCTTCAAGCGCAACCGGATCAAGCAGGCTTGCTGGGCCGTGGTTTGTGGCCTCTTCGGCCTGGGGGCCGCAGTGGCTGTACACATTCTGGGGTTCTCAGTCTGGCGTGCACCCGACGGTACCTTCAATGTGCTGGCCGGCTTCTTCTCCGTGGTGTTCGTCGCCCTCCCCGCCTCCCTCATTGTCCTGGGGCTCCTTCGGGATTGCGTCCGACGCCCCTACGAGCTCCGGATCGCGCCTTCAGGCCGGCTCAGGTTCGTCAGCGTGACCGGCAGCACCGACCTACGCACAGCCGACATCAATGCGCTGGCGGGCTGGGAGCGGGCCACCGGCAAACTCTTTTTTATTCGGGTCGAGCATGGCACAGGGTCAATCACCCTGGACGGCAATGAAGCGGTATTCGCGAGTCTCTCGAAGTTGGTTCCGGCCGCGCTGGTGAGCAGAACGCAACTCGTTAACACCTTCGATAACTTGGATTAAGAAGCCGCTCACCATTGAGGAACCATACTCTCAGAACCATTCGTGACCGGCGGCATAGTGACAGTGGGGCGACAGCCAGACGGCAGCCTCGCGGCAGGATTAGCTGCCCCTCAGCCGCTAGGGTTCAGTCATCAACTGAAACAAGAGGTGCGCCAATGATGACCTTCGTTCCTTCCGATAGTGTTGGCCGGCCCCCTGGTGTCGACACGTATTCAGCCCCCGCGATAGCGATGGGGGAGACCTGGAGTGACCTTGAGAACAAGAGAGGGTGGGATGCCGCTGATGCGTGGACGGCTCCGCCGGTGCAGCACTCGCGGCTGCAGAAGCCCAAGCCAAGTCGGATCAGAGAATCATTGGACCCACTCGCGGAGATTTACAGTTTCACGGGAAACCGGATCGCGGAGGCTTGCTTCGCGGTCATGTCCATCGCCTTCATGGCACTGGGGTTCTCAGGCGGAGTTGTGGGTTTCGGCAGTGTCACGGCGGTCATCTTCGCCTTCGTTGCCTTGGCGTGGCAAAACTCCGAACTCCTATTCCCGTCTTCAGGCCCCAGTAAGTTCGCCGTCGGAACCCTGATGCTGTTAGTCATGGGTGCGAGTATCGGTAGCCTTATCGTTCATGTGCTTTTGTTCGCCGTCGTTGCATTGGCGCTTCTCTGTCGTAGCCTCCGAAGCCCCTACGAGCTCCGGATCGCGCCTTCAGGCCTGCTGAGGTTCGCCAGCGCCACCGGCAGCACAGACCTGCGCGCCGCCGGCATCATTTGCCTGGTGCGCACGGAGTCGGCGTCCACCGGACGACTCTTATATTTTCGGGTCGTGCATGGCGAGGGGTCGGTCACCCTGGACGGCCGTGAAGACGTCTTTGCGAGGCTCGCGAAATTGGCTCCGACCGCGCACATGAGCAAAGAGAAGTTCGACGACACCGGCGATTAACAGACGCCTACCGATTGGAGGACCCAGTGATAGCGGAAGCACTCATCGCCGGCGGCATTGCCGGGTTTGCCGCGCTGGCGGTGCTGGCCGCCAACCGTCTGCGTGACCGCGGCACAGCGGCGTCCCTTTCTCGCCGCGTTGCCGCAGTCCTCGGCGGCGGCGCCTGCCTCATCGCCGTCCTGACCCTTGATGCCTGGATGGCGACGGCTATCTCCGCCAGCGTGGCGCTGTCCGTGCTGCTGCTGCGGGTGTATTGGCCGCAACAGGTACGAGGCCTCTCGGGATCCGGTCCGGTCCGGCGGTGGGGGGAGATTGCCTACCTGCTGGCTGCGACGATGGCCATCATGGTCGGATGGGGCGTGCTCGGGGATAAGTGGCTGGCGTTCCTCCCCATCGCCTTCATGGCCTGGGGCGACAACGCAGCCGGGCTGGTCAGGGCCTTGGGTTCAGGCGGCCGAGAAGTGGATACGTGGGCGTCCGCAGCTATGCTTGCAGTCTGCCTTGGCGCTGCTGCCCTCTACCAGCCCTATTGGATCGGTGCTATCGGGGCTGTCGCGGCCACTGTGGCCGAGCGCTTCCGCCCGGCCAGTCACCCGCTGTGGGACGACAATTGGATCATCGTGGCGGCTTCCCTCTTTGCCATGCGCATGCTCACAACTAGCAATCTCTAGCAGGATGACAGTCTACAAGAGCCGCAATAATAGAAAGGCGCAGCATAGATGTCTTACTCAGCGGTCGCCACTGCCATATTGCTACTCAGTAGTACTATCCTCATCGTCATCCTTGTGTTTCGTTACAAGGAAGCCTTGCGCGTTCTCATGACCTCTGTACTGTTGGTGGGTATCCTTCTCGGCGGACCACCGCTGCTGCTTTGGCTATATGCCGAAGACTGGCGCATGTCTGAAGTGGCGCAGGGCTGGCCTACGACCGAGGGCCGGATCACGTCGTCTTCGGTTGACTATTGTTTGTTGTGCGACGACCCCAGATACCATGTCCGCATCAGTTATGAATACCTGGTTGACGGTCAGGCCCATACGGGGAAGAGGTTGCAGTTCGGCTCGGACAGTTTCGACAGGGACCCCGAGGCTATCATGCGGAATTATGTGGGGGACGCAAAGGTACCTGTCTATTTTGATCCCGCAAATCCGGGTAAAGCTGTCCTGCAGCGAAGGTTTGCGGTAGCGTCCAGCGATTTGTTATTGACGGGCGTAATCGCAGGCGGCGGTATAGCGTTCGATGCCTGGCTGCTCTTCGAGGCGGCAAAGCGCCTGCCTTCGGTCATACTTAGACTCCGCCGGCGGATGCTGAACGGCTTAGCGGATAGCCTGTCGTAGCCACAGGTGACCACCGCCCCGAACGATGATCGAAGCGGGCCAGTTCGGTGGTCAAAGATATCCTTGTCGGGAGCAGGGGTGCTACCGGGTGACCGTCGGGGCGAACTGCTCGCGGGCTTCCTTGGTGGCTTCCCACCAGTTGACGGCGCGCGGCAGGATGACCTCGCCCGACCGCTGGCGGTACAGCTCCGGCTGGTCCACGCAGGTGGGCACGATGCCCTGGTCGCGCAGCGCCTTGGCCGCCTGGATCATGCGGCGGCGGGTGCGGATGATGAGCGCGTCGGTGCTGCCGAGGTGCTCGTGCGGCGGCGGGTGCGGATGATGAGCGCGTCGGTGCTGCCGAGGTGCTCGTGGGTGCGGTCATCATCCGTGGCCGAGTACTTCGGGCGGCGCCACCGGGGGCCATCACGCGGTGATGCGGCCATTCAACCGCTGGCGGCGCGATTGGGTCACGCGCTCTCGGGCGGCGTGCTTCTCACCAGAACGCTGGACCACTCCGGTGCTAGACTGGGGGTCACTGCACCGAATCGAGGCCGCTCTTTGGCAATCTCCAACATCACCACCGCCAACGCCGCGCCACCCACGGCTGCGGAGGTCGCCAGCCAGGGCATCCCGCCCGTCGTCAAGCGCAACATGCTGTACATCGCGGCGGCACAGGCATTGGTGGGGATGGGCACGCAGCTCACGCCCTCTCTGGGGGCGCTGATCGCCGTGCGGCTCATGGGGTCGACAGCGTTCGCGGGCATGGCCACCAGTCTGCTGGGCCTCAGCCGCGTGATGGTCTCCTACCCCATGGGCGCCATCACCGACCGGTTCGGCCGCAAGATCGGCCTGATCGCCGGGCTGCTGGTGGCCATGCTGGGCGCCGCTCTCACTGGGTTCTCGGTGGTGACGGCCTCGGGATGGCTGTTCGCGGCGGGCATCTTCGTGTTCGGCAGCGGCATCGGCGGGGTGCAGCAGTTGCGGGTGGCGGCGCCCGACATGTTCCCGCCCGCCCGCCGGGCCGAAGGCGTGGGCCTGCTGCTCACCGGCTCCATGGTCGGGTCGTTCGGCGGCACCGGCTTGGTCACACTGGCCAACTTTCTGGGTCCGCAGTGGCACATGGACCCGGCGGCGCTGGCCTGGTTCATCGCCCCCGCCAGCTTTCTGCCGGCGCTGCTGCTGGTGCTGCTGGTGAGCCCGGACCCTAAGCACATCGCCGCCAACCTCGGCCGCTACTGGCGCGGTTACGTGGCGCCGCCGCCCCGCCCGGTCGCCGTCGGCGCGCCCAAGGTTTCGCCGTTGGAGTACGCCCGCGACTACCCGAAGCTCGCCACCTTCGTGTGCTCGTTCTTTGTGCAGGGCAACATGACCATGATGATGGCGCTGACCGCGCTGGCGCTGGACGCCCACGGCCACGGCCTGTCGGAGATCTCGCTGGCGGTGGCCATCCACGTGGTGGGCATGTTCGGGCTGTCGCTGCCGCTGGGATGGCTGGCCGACCGCATCGGCCGCAAGCCGGTGATGCTGGGCGGCGTCATCGTGGGCGGCATTTCCTCGGTGGTGATTGTGGCCAGCAGCGACTACTGGATTGTGGTGCTGGGCAGCGCGCTGGTGGGCGTGGGGTGGGCCGGCGTGAACGTGGCGGCCACCGTGCTGCTGTCCGACATTGCGCCGGCGTCCGAGCGCGGCCGGGTCATCGGCTCCAACGACACCTTTGCCAGCCTGGCCCACGTGTCCATGCCCATCGCCGGCGGACTGCTGGCCCAAGCCTTCGGCCTGCAATGCGTGGGGTGGACAGCGCTGGCCCTCTCGCTCATCCCCGCCGCCTTCCTGCTGCGCCTGCAGGAGACCGCCCCCGGCCGCTTCCCGCAGAGCTCGTACAGCCGGTTGGGGGAGTAGGGCGCCCAACCTCTAGGTTCAGAAGGTTACCACCATGACGACAGGAGCAGCGTCATATCTCCCTACCCTCGGCCGCTTCGTCAGCGGTGATGCCACGATTGCCGAGCTAAAGGACGCAATAGCAGTTCGCTTAAGCGACCTCAGGGAAAGCATGGACGTGACCGATGAACAGCGGGCACTGTCGACCATCGAGTTGCTGATTGAGGAGCTGCGCGAAGGTGACCGTCTGCGTTCCGAACTCCATGCGGTGGCACGACAAGTTTTTGAGCGCCAAACCGGCCTCGCCGCGCCACATCCATCGGAGACAGCGTCCCGATCGCTCATGAACTGGGGCCTCGCGGCGCAGAAGGTTGTGGCCGTGGCGCGGGCGGTGGCGCTAGTCGGGTGGCTAGTGGTGGGGGCGCTCGTGATGCTGGCTGTGGCGTTAGTTGTAGCGGTGGCACTGGTGGGAGCGCTGCCGTGGCTGCCGGGGGCGCTGCCATGGCTGTCGGGGATGGCATTCGCGGTGGTGGCGCTAGCGGCGTGGGTGGCGCGGGCTGGTGACGGTGGTGCCGGGGGGTGGCGGTGATCGCAGCCATAGCACGGGCGCTGCGCTCCCGGCATCCTGTTACCCAGGCCATCCACAGTAACCCGTAGGGGTTACTTCGTCGTCGGACTCCTCCTATGAAAATAGGCTGTCACGAGGTTTGGGCCGGCACCGATGCCTTCGACGAGCTCAGGCAACGGTGCACTCCGTATAGGCCTGCCGGTGACGGCCACCGCCCCTTTTCATCGGTGTTGGCGAGCCAGGGTCATGGTCGGTCTCGCAACGACGAAGACCGTAGCACGTGCCCTACCCCACTAACGTGGTGCGCTCCACCTCTTCGCCATTGCGCAGGTAGTGGCGGGGCACGCGGGCGGCGATGGCGCACAGCACCTCGTAGTTGATGGTGCCGGCCAGCGCGGCCACCTCTTCCACCGGCAGATCGGCGTCGCCCTGGCGGCCGAAGATGACCGCCTCGTCGCCGGGGGCCGCGCCGGGGATGTCGGTGACGTCCACCATGAACTGGTCCATGCACACCCGGCCGCGGATCGGGGCGCGCTGGCCCCGGATGAGCACCGCGCCCTGGTTCGACACCAGCCGGGGGATGCCGTCGGCGTAGCCGCAGGGGATGAGGGCGATCTGGCTGTCGCGGTCCGCCGTCCAGGTGCGGCCGTAGCTCACGGTCTCGCCCTTGGGCAGGGTGTGCACCCGGCCGACGGCGGCCTTCAGCGTCATGGCGGGGCGCAGGTCCAGCGGACGGGTCACCTCGTCGGTAGGCTGGTAGCCGTAGACCGCGATGCCCGGCCGCGCCAAGCCCAGTTCGTGGGCCATGTGCGGCTGGTCCAGCACGGTGGCGGAGTTGGCGACGTGACGCTGGGCGGTCGCGCCGGTGGCCGCCACGGTCTCGGTGAACCGGCGGTACTGATGCTCGGTGAACGCCTTGTCGCTGGTGTCGGCGGTGGCGTAGTGGGTATACAGGCCGGTGATCTGCAGCGATGGCAGCATCGCCACCAGGGCCACCAACCCCACCACCTCCTCCGGCCGCACGCCGCAGCGCGCCATGCCGGTGTCCACCTCGATGTGCACCGGCTGCACCACGCCGCGCTTGGCGGCCTCGGCGGCGAAGGCGTGGGCGGTGGCTTCATCCAGCACGCAGGGGGTCAGGCGGTGGTCGACGATGGCCTCCGCCTCCCAGGGCGCGGCGTAGGCCACGATCGCAATAGGTACAGCGATGCCGGCGCGGCGCAGTTGCACGCCTTCGTCCACGCAGGCCACGGCCAGGTGGCTGACGCCCGCCGCCACCGCGGCGCGGGCGACGGGCACGGCTCCATGGCCGTAGGCGTTGGCCTTCACCACCGCCATCACATGGGCGGGGGCCACCCGCTGGCGGATCTGCTGGACGTTGTGGGTGATGGCGTCCAGATCGACCTCAGCCCACAGCGGCCGCCCGGTCCTAGTCGTCGTCGCCGTCCCCATCGTCGTCATCGTCATGCTCGGACTCCTTGGCGCGCGACATGAACCCGGTGGGCAGCGTCGCCTCGATATTCTCCTTCTGGCGCTTGGGGACCGGCAGGGCCTTGATGGCGTCGCGGAACTCTCCGGCGGCCGCGGCGGGTACCAGCAGGCCCACGGCGCCGGCGGCACGCAACGGTTGCGCGGCAGCGCCCCCCAGGCCGGCGGGCACCGCTACGAACAACGGCTTGCCGGCCAGGCCGGCCACGCGGCGGCACAGCAGCAACTGCTGAATGGTCAGCGGCTCTCCGGCCGGAATGCGATAGACAATGCCGGCCAGCGGCAGCACCTCCACACCGCGGATCAACGCGTCGGGCCAGCTCGCATCCACTTCCAGCAGCTTCTCCAGTGAGTCCGCGGTCAGCACGTCGGCGGGAAGGCCGGTGGAGCGCAGCACCACGAACTCACAGCCGTCCTTCTCGAGACGGGCTACATCGTCCTTGGTGCCGTCGTCCAGCGTGGCGCCCAGGGTGCCCTTCGCGACGGCAGCCTTGGCCGCCGTCACCGCAGCAGTGCCGGCCGCGGGCGCGAGCACCGCCTGCGCGCCGGCTGCGATCGCGGCTTCAACACCGGCCGCGGCCGCGCTATCGACTTCCGCGATCAGCACCATGGGCAGGGGGGTGGACCGCGCGGTCATGGCGCCAAACCCTATGGGCCGGGTGTATGCCTGAGAGGCTTGTTTCAACAGGTCGGCGAGCTTGCTCAAAGGGGGTACACCTCGTCTACAGTTCGTGGTGGCCCTAGTATAGCAAACGGCCCCGGCACGCTCTGTCTGCGTGCCCGGCGCGTTATGGTGAACCCCCGCTCAAGAGCTATCCTAAGCCTCTGGGCGAATGCCGCTAAGTCGCAACTTCGCCCCGTGCAAACCCCTTGTTCGCGGTTTTCCGCGCCTGCTACGCTTACGCGCACTGTACCGGGTCATCCCGTGGGGCGGGAGCGCAGGGCCGGTACGGTAACCAAACCCCACATCGTATTCTGTGACCCGTCATACCGTGCAGCGGGCAGGAGCACAAGGCTGTGCCCCCTACCCCGGGCATTGGTATGGCTACTGGAGCTGGACCGTATGCCGACCCGAACGCCGGACGACCTCTGGGCTGCTGTGCTGGGCGCCCTGGAGGTGCAGGTCTCCCGTGCAAACTACAACACCTGGCTGAAGGGTACCCGCGGGGTCGCGTTCAACCAGGGCCTTTTCGTGGTCGGCGCGCCGTCGGCCTTTGCCACCGCGTGGCTCGACCGCAACATGAGTCCGCTGATCCGTAAGACGCTGGTCAAGGTGGTGGGCCAGGAGGTGGGCCTAACGTTCCAGGTCACCACGCCCTCCGACGCGCCGGCCACCCCAGCCACACTGCTGCGGCCGGCCGGGCCGGTGCGGGTGCAGCGGCCACTCACCGACAACGTTACCGGCACGCCGCTCAACCCGCGCTACAGCTTCGATACCTTCATCACCGGCGAGGCGAACCGCTTCGCTTTCGCCGCCTCCCGCGCCGTGGCCGAGAATCCCGGTAACACCTCGCTCGCGGTCGCATCGGCTGCCGGCCATAGCTACAACCCGCTGTTCGTGTACGGTGGCGTCGGTCTGGGCAAGACCCACCTGCTGCACGCTATTGCACACCACTGTGTCCAGCAGAACCACAGCGTCCTGTACATCACGTCCGAGCAATTCACCAACCAGTTCATTCACGCCGTGCGCGAACGCAAGACCGAGGACTTTCGGGGCCGCTTCCGCTCGGTCGATGTGCTGCTGATCGACGACATCCACTTCATCGCCGATAAGGAGCAGACCCAGGAGAGCTTCTTCCATACCTTCAACGACCTGCACAATGCCGGCCGCCAGATCGTGCTGAGTTCCGACCGCCCGCCGGCCTCCATGCCATTACTGGAAGACCGCTTACGGTCCCGCTTCGAATGGGGACTCATCGCCGACGTGCAGCCCCCCGACCTTGAGGTGCGGATGGCGATCCTCAGCAGTAAAGCCGACGAACTCGGCGTGTCCGTCCCCGATGACGTTCTGGAGTTCATAGCGCACCGCTTCCAGAGCAACGTGCGGGAGCTGGAGGGCGCGCTCAACCGGGTGATGGCGAAAGCCCACCTCTCCAAGGCCCCGGTCACCTTGCCGCTGGCCCAGACCGCCCTCGCGGAACTGCTGTCGCACCGCAGCGCCCAGCCGCTGTCGCCGGAGCGGGTGTTGGCGGTGGTCGCCGCCCACTTCCGCCTCGCCGCCGACGACATCGTCGGCCCGCGCCGTTCCCAAGATTTGGTACAGGCCCGGCACATCACCATGTACTTGTTGCGCACCGAGGCCCGCCTGACCCTCACCGACATCGGCGGCCTGTTGGGCGGCCGCGACCACTCCACCGTCCTCCACGGCTGCGACAAGATGGCGTCGGCCATCGTGACGAACAGCACCCTCCGCAGGTCGCTCATTGAGCTTGCCACCGCAGCGAGACAGCCGGCCTAGACCGCCAAACACCGCCGATCGGCCGTTCCCGGCCAAAACAGCACTTTATGCCTACAGGTGTGGATAAGTCCACGCCTGCTGTGGAGTATGTCTGCCCATTGTGGACAACTCAAACTGTCCACGGTGGTGAGTACCGCGTCCGCCAGCGTCCCCAATGGCCCTCAGCGTATCGACAGCCTGTCCACTGGCCGCCACGCACAGGACAGTGCCTATGTCCCCATTTCCACGCTCCCTATTGTTATGATTAGGTAAAGTACCTTCAAGAAATGTTGTGACCTATGTTGGATACCCTCGTTATCCATGTGTACGCCGGCCATGGCGGAAACGGCTCCGTCAGCTTCCGCCGTGAGCGCTATGTGCCGAAGGGTGGCCCCGACGGCGGCGATGGCGGCCGTGGTGGCGACGTGATCCTGCAGGCCGACCCCTCCGTGCGGACCCTGGACTCGCTGCGCCGTGGCGGCGGCTGGAAGGCCACCAGCGGCGGCCAGGGCACGGGCAACCAGCGCCATGGGAAGAGAGGGCCGGATCTGGTGCTGCAAGTGCCCGTAGGAACCGTGGTGACGGCGGAGGACGGCAGCCTGGTTGGCGACATGGTGGAGGAGGGCCAGCAACTGACGGTGGCCAAGGGCGGGCGTGGCGGGCGTGGGAACCAGCACTTCGCCACCTCCATCCACAAGGCGCCGCGCTTCGCCGAGGAGGGCGAGCCGGGTGAGGAGGGGCGCTATCGCCTGGAAGTCCGCATGCTGGCGGACGTGGGGATAGTGGGCCAGCCCAATGTGGGTAAGTCATCGCTTCTGGCGGCAGTATCGCGGGCGCATCCCAAGATTGCGGATTACGCGTTCAGTACGGTGGAACCCGAGCTTGGCGTGGTAGAGCACAACTACGAACAGTTGGTGTGGATGGACATCCCGGGACTGCTTGAAGGCGCCAGTGAGGGTATCGGCATGGGCGAGGAGTTCCTGCAGCACATCATGCGGGCGCGCGTGTTGGTGCAGGTGGTGCCTGCCAATGCGGAGGACCCGGCCGAAGAGGTCCGCGTGGTGGAGGAGGAGTTAGCAGCCTATAGCGACGACCTGCCGCTGCGGCCGCGCCTGATCGCCGTGAATAAGTGTGACCTGCTGGAGTCGCCGGCCGGCCGCGAGCGCATCCGAAAGGCGCTGGCGCCGTTCCACCGCACGGTATGCTTCATCTCGGCACTGTCCGGGGAGGGGCTGGACGGGATACAGGCCGCCGTGTTCGCGCTGGCAAAGCAGCAGCCGGTGATTGTGCAGCCGGAGGCTCAGGAGCCGGAGATGGAGCACGTATTCCGGCCGCTGGATGGCGCCCGCATCACCCATGCCGTGCGGCGCGATGGCGCGGTGTTTGTGCTGGAGGGCCGCTATGTGCCCAGGGTGGTGGTGCCGATGCAGACCAACCTCCATGTGTACAAGATGGTGCTGCGGGAACGGTTGCTGCGCACGAAGTGGCGGCGGGTGCTGGAGCAGGCCGGCGTGAAGATGGGCGACCGGGTGCGCATCGGAGACACCGAAGTTGAGTGGTGACCGCCGCATCGGTGTGCTCGGCGGCAGCTTCGACCCCATACATATCGGCCACCTGATCGCTGCCGAAGAGGCGGTGCGGCAACTGCGCCTGGACCAGGTGCTGCTGGCGCCGGCCAAAGACCAGTGGCGTAAGCCCGGCCGCAACCTGGCAGCGGCCACCGATCGCCTGACGATGGTGCGCCTGGCAGTGGCGGATAACGACCGGCTGGCCGTGTCGGAGGTAGACCTGCGCCGCGCCGGGTCGTCGTACACCCGCGATACGCTGGAAGACCTGCACGCGGAGGCGGGCCCGGGCGTGACCCTGTATTTCATCCTGGGGTTCGACGCCCTAGCCGACTTGCCCCACTGGCGCGAGCCGGCGCGCATCCTGGAGTTGGCGGTCATGGCCACCGCTGTTCGACCCGGCTACGAGGTGCCGTGGGCGCTGCTGGAAACGGTGGCGCCCAAGGTACGGGAGCGGGTGGTCACCATCCAGATGCCCGAAGTCGGCATCAGCTCCACCGAAATCCGCCGCCGGGTGGCGGCTGGAGAGTCGGTGCGCTACTGGGTGCCCGACGCAGTGGTGGACTACATCCATGCCCACGGCCTGTACGGGGCCGGCCGCTGACCCAAGAACCCATCTGCCCCACTGCCGCTGCGGCGCCATGGCCCGGACGGGGATCTGGGCGATCCGGCCCGACGGAACATAACAAATCCATTGCGATCGAGGCCGCCCCTCTTGCATAAAGGTATCACCCTGCCTTAAGCCGGTTCGGCTAGAGACACCTGTGATAGCGTGCAAGTACCACTAGGAGGCGGCGGCCATGATAGCGCTGGATTTTTTCCAGACCATTACTGAAGCGCTGTTTATCGTCACGTTCCTGGCAACGGTCTACCGGGCGCTGCGCCGGCCTCGCCGCTGGACGGTGGACGCGGCGTTATTCTTCGCCGGCCCGGCATTTCTCATCGCCGTAAAGTGGATGGCGCTGGTGTTGCGGCTCACCCCGCCCGATTGGCTGGGCAGCATGAGCGCCCTGCTGATTATGGCGCTGCCCTACCTGCTGATCCGGCTGCTGGGCGATTTTTTGCAGCTATCGGCCATGGTCACCACAGCGGCGGTGGCCGGCTTGGTGCTGGCTGCGATGGGCCTGCTGCTCATTCCACCGCCGCTGTCGCCGGTTATCGCGCTGATGATGGCGGGCTATGTCGCGGCGTACGCGGGCTATGCGGCGCTCATCTTCGCCCGGGAGGGCCACAGTACGCGGGGCATCAGCCGCCGGCGAATGTATGCGGTGGCCGCCGGCGCCGGCTTTGGCGGGTTCGCCGTGGCCGCCGCCGGCCTGCAGGGTGTGTGGCCGGGAGCCGGGTTGCTTTGGCAAATCCTTTCGGTGGGTAGCGCCTTGCTTTCGGCGGTGGGGTTTATGCTGGCGTTCGCCCCGCCGCCGATAGTACGGCGGCTTATGAGGCAGCCGGAGTTCGTGGAGTTTCTGCAGAATGTGGTCGTCTCCCTAGCCGGCCGCACCGAGCGCGAGGTGGCGCTGGAACTGGAACGGCGCGTGGCGAACGCTATGGCTGCGGAAGGCGCGGCCTTGGGATTGGTGAATGATACGCGTGGGGTGATAGTGCTGAGCCGGCAGCCCTATGCCGACTTGCTGGTGGAGCACCCGATAGCGGGCGTAACGCTCTTTCCCGACCGGATGGAAGTGAGCCCGTCGCCCGGCCGCGATCTCAACGATTACCTTATCAGGCGGGCGGTTCTGGTGGACCAGGTGGAGCAGGCGGCCCCGGAATGGCGTGCAGTGGTCCGCGCTGCGGGCATCCGGGCGCTGGTGGCGGCGCCGGTGCGCTTTCAGACCGCCACCGCCGGGCTCTTGTGCGTCTACTCAGCGCGGCCGCCAGTGTTTGCCGAGGACGACCTGGAGATGGCGCAGCTCTTGGCCGACCAGTGCGCCGTGGTACTGGCTACACGCCGGTTGGTGGAGGCGACTCAGCTCGCCGTGAGCCTGGAGCGCACAAGAGAAATGAAGGCCGAGTTCCTGGCGGCCGCCGCGCACGATCTCAAGTCGCCGCTAACCGCCATCATCCTGGAACTGCAGTTGTTATTGCGGCGGTCGAATGGCGATTTGTCTGATGGCCCGCGGGCCACTATCAACGCAGTGATCGGCCAGAGCAAGCTGTTGGGGGAATCGATGCAGCGCATGCTGGAGGCATCGCGGGGTCGAGACGACGTGGGGGAACTGACGGTTGAATGGTTCCCACTGCTGGAGGTGGTGGAGGAGGTGGCGCGCACCCAGTCGGTGTTGCGGCGTCCGGTGCCCGTCTCGGCGTCGGGGGCTACAGAAGGGCGCTATGATCGCAGCCGTATCGCTCAGTTGCTCACCAACCTCATCGATAACTCGTTCAAGTACAGCCCCGAGGGGGGTGAGGTGCGCGTGAACGTGCGCGGCGACGCCACCCATGTGCAATTCGCCGTCAGCGACAATGGACGGGGCATTCCCCCAGAAGAGTTGCCCCACATTTTTGAACGCTACCGGCGATCTCGCACCGCGGAAGACCGCGGTGTGCCGGGTATGGGTCTCGGCCTCTACATCTGCCGTTCGATTGCAGAGGCCCATAACGGTGAAATTTGGGCCGAAAGCGCGGCCGGTAAAGGCACGACCGTCTTTGTCCGATTGCCGCGAGCGGCGTAGCACATGGATCATATTCTGGTGGTAGAAGACGACGCAGCAATTCGGAGCGTGCTCGTGCTTACGCTGGAGATGGCGGGGTACGCCGTGGTGACCGCCCAGAACGGCGCAGAGGCGCTCACGCAAATCGCAATCAAACGCCCCACCCTGGTCCTGCTCGACATGCATATGCCCCAGATGGACGGCTGGCAGTTTAAGCAGGCGTTGCGCGATCGGCAGATCGATCTGCCTATTGTGGTGATGACGGCGGCGGTGAATGCGGCTGCGTACGCCAGCGATATTGCGGCCGCCGGTTTCCTGCGCAAGCCCTTTGACATCGACGACTTGCTGGATTTGGTGGAGCGGGTCCTTGCCTAGCAGCACCGCCGGAGTGCGGCGTAAGATGTGGCACGCAGACCCTACAGTGGGGTCAATTGAGCCCAATAGAGAGGGCATAGTATGATCGCCTCATCTGATATCATTAATGCACGCATCCTGATTGTTGACGATCAGGATGCCGCGGTCCTTCTGCTTAGGCGCATGTTGCGGGGCGCCGGTTATGTGTTTATCGAGTCTACGACGAATCCGCACGAGGTCTGCGAACTTCATCGCAAACATCGCTACGATCTCATCCTGCTCGATCTTCAGATGCCAGGCATGGACGGATACGAGGTGATGCGAGGCCTCAAGGAACTCGAATTGGGCGGCTACCTTCCTGTGCTTGTGATTACCGCCCAACCCGACCACAAGCTGCGCGCACTGGAAGCCGGCGCGCGAGATTTCATCAGCAAACCTTTTGATCTGGCCGAGGTACTGGCGCGCGTGCACAACATGTTGGAAGTGCGGCTGCTGTACGTGGAAATGGAACGAACGGTGCGGGAGGTGGAGGCAAGCCGCGAACTGATACGGCGGCAGGGCGACGAGGTCAAACTCCTCTACGATGCAATCGTAGAGGAGCAGAAGCGGTCGCTTGAGTTGAGCATCCAGCCTGGCGCCATGGTGGGGATCGAAGTCGAAAAGGAAGAACGCCTTGCCACGCCATTGGCCCGGAGCCCGAAGCTCCGTTACCCATGGGGGCAACTCTTAACAAGCGTTCGTCAGTTCCTCTCTCCCCACCCTCCGTCTGACCGATAAGGAGACAAGTGTCACCTGAGTCGTAACGTCAGCCGGCGGCTTCAGCGTCCACCAAACGTGTCACGGCCCCGCGACCGTCGCCTCGCGTCTAGTGGAAGTGCTCCGGCTCGTCGGGGGCGTGGTCGTGGCCGGCGTGGAACCAACTGCCGTCGGGGTTGCGCTGCTGCGGTGGGCCGTGACCGGCGATCTCGCCGCCCTGGCCCTGCTGCTCCCAGTGGGCGCGGGCGGTGGCGGCCTGCTCAAAGCGGTCGCCCTTCATGAAGAAGGTGGGCGGGGTGAATACCTGCGCGCAGGCAGCGCCGTCCGCCGGGCACGCCACTGCCTTGCCGAACTCGGCATAGGAGAGGGTGACCTCGAACTGCTGGGCGCACGACGGGCAGCGGTATTGGTACTTCGGCATATTGACGGCCTCGCTGGTGGGATGCCACCATCTGCACGTTCAAGTCTACCGCAGTGTGCCCCACGAGGTCGGCCATGGCCATCACCCCCATCGTTATCGCGCCCATCGAGCTGCCCAGGGCGGCGCTGCAGCAGTGCCGCGACCTGTGCCAGACGCTGGCCAACACCTACAAAGAGCCCGTCGGCCTCGCCATGGTGGAGATCGACGCCTACGAACACATCAGCGCCTATCTGGAAGCCTTGGGCGGCGCCGGCTATCGCAAGCCGTTGCAGATGGTGGAGCCCGCCTCGGCGCAGGCCATGAGCTCGGCCCCCTTCGTGTACCGAGCGGACGGCAGCCCGGACTGGGGCGCCATGTGGACCAGCTTCTGCGACCTGGCGCTCTACGGCGGGCCGCCCCACCGCGGCGACGAGGCGGCGCTGACGGCGCCCGGCGGCTTCGGCGAGCGGCCGGCCGAGTTCGACGCCATCGCCGAGATCCAGCGCGGCATCGCCGAGACCACCGGCCTCCACGCAGAGCCGGCCGAGCCCGGCTGGATCGCCGTGACCTGCCACAGCCCCAAGATGGCGGCCTGGCTGTGTGCCACCATCCTGCTGGAGAACGTGGAGGCCCGCTGCCAGGGCGACCGCCTGCTGTTGCCTGCCTCGTGGGAGTTCGGCCTGAAGGACCAGGTGAAGAGCGTCATTACCGTGCTGGCCAAGACCAACCACTACTGGCAGGCGCACGTGGTGGCCGCCGAGAGCGCCGCCGCCCGGGCTTCCGGCTGACACGTACAGCCGCCAGGAAGGAGGCCTACCACCAGAACTCGATTTGCCCATGTCGCCGATCGCGCCGCCGCCGGGCGGCCCCCGTAGCTGCGCAATGTATTGCGCTTCGGGCCAGGGGGACCTAGCGACCGGCGGGGTTATAGGCCGGCGGTTCGACCCCCCTCTAGCTCCCCCCTAGGCAGGGGGGAGAACTTGGTGTTGGCCCCGCTCCGTGCAGCCGGGTCGGGCTAGAACAGGCCGTGGATGCGGCCGTCGTCGTCGATGTCCATGTTGCCGGCAGCGGGTTCGGAGGGCAGGCCCGGCATGGTGCGGATCTCGCCCAGGTAGGCGATGAGGAAGCCGGCGCCTGCGGCCGGCCGGACCGCCCGCACGTTCACCCGGAAGCCACGCGGGCGGCCCCGCTTGCCGGCGTCGGCCGAGAGCGACAGATTGGTTTTGGCCATGCAGATGGGTAGGTGGCCCAGGCCCCAGTCGGTGCACTGCTTGATCTGGCGCAGGGCGTCGGGGGCAATGTCCACGCCGTCGGCCCCGTACATGCGGGTGGCAATGGCGTTGATCTTGTCGGCCACCGGGGCATCGTCGGGGTAAAGCATAGCGAAGTGGTTGGGCAGTTCGGCCGCCTGCATCACCGCGGTGGCCAGGGCCTCGCCGCCGGCCCCGCCGTGCTCCCACATCTCGCTGACCTCACAGGCGTTCGCCCCGGCCGCCAGCGCCCGCTCCCGCACCAGCGCCACCTCAGCGTCGGTGTCGTAGGTGAAGCGGTTGATGCAGACCACCGCCGGGACGCCGAATTCCTGCGTCACGTTCTCGATGTGCTTCTCCAAGTTGCCGATGCCCTCCCGGATGGCGTCCAGGTTCTCGCTGGTGAGGCCGGGGTCCAGCGGGCGGCCCGCCACCACCCGAAAGCGCCCGGAGTGGGCCTTGATGGCCCGCACCGTGGCCACAATGACCGCGACATCCGGCTTCATGCCCGAGGCGCGGCACTTGATGTTGCACATCTTCTCGAAGCCGAGGTCGCTGCCGAAGCCGCTCTCGGTCACCACATAGTCGGCCAGCTTCAGGCCCACCTGGTCGGCCAGAATGGACGAGTTGCCGTGGGCGATGTTGCCGAAGGGGCCGGTGTGCACGAACACCGGCGTATGCTCCAGCGTTTGAAGCAGATTGGGTTTGATGGCGTCCTTGAGCAGCACGGTCATGGCGCCGGCGGCCTTCAGGGCCTCGGCGGTGACGGGCTGGCGCTTGTGGTCGGTGGCCACCATGATGCGGCCCAGGCGGGCGCGCAGGTCGTGCAGGTTGGTGGCCAGGCCCAGCGCCGCCATCACCTCCGATGCCACCGCGATGTCGAACGTCCCCTCGCGCGGCACGCCGTCCTCCTTGCCGCCCAGGCCCACAATGACGTGGCGCAGCGCGCGGTCGGAGATGTCGAGCACGCGCGGCCAGGTGATGCTGTAGGGGTCGATCTCCAGCTTGTTGCCGTGGCTCAGGTGGTTGTCGATGAGGGCCGACAGCAGGTTGTGGGCGGTGGAGACGGCGTGGGTGTCGCCGGTGAGGGGCAGGTTGAAGTCCTCCATGGGCACCACCTGGCTGTAGCCGCCGCCCGCCGCGCCGCCCTTGATGCCGAAGGTGGGGCCCAAGCTGGGCTGGCGGATGGTGGCGACGGCCTTCTTGCCCAGGCGGTTGAGCGCCTGCGACAGGCCGACGGTGGTGAGGGTCTTGCCCTCGCCCAGCGGAGTGGGCGTCATGCCGGTGACCACCACGAACTTGCCGGTGGGGCCGCCGGCCTTGCGGGCCAGCACGTCCAGCGACACCTTGGCCTTGTACTTGCCGTACATCTCCAGCTCATCGTCCAGCAGGCCGAGGCGTTCGGCGACCTGGCTGATGTGGTCGAGCTTGGCTTCCTGGGCGATCTCGAGGTCGCTCTTCATGAGTCCTCCTTAGAGTTGGGGCCACAATGGGCAGCGGCTGCCCGGATTGCCCCGACTTTGGAGCACTCCCCGTGCGGCGCGGCGACCGGCGGCGCGACGGCGACAGACCCACTGAACAGAATGTCCAAAAGCTGAACTATTTGCAAGGGGTTGGGGCGTGACGGAATTGGGATCGATGGGCTGGCAATCGGGCCGCATGCCGGTGGGCGGGCTGCTGGCCAGCCGCGACCGGACCGACGCATTCGACCCCCGGTGCAGCACATTCGGATACGCGGGTGGGGGCAGACGAGTCGCGCCT
>ORJL011752973.1_pt1 | contig 30372 bp, 25 predicted proteins | sample 1779941 | NCBI WGS metagenome assembly ORJL01 (sample SAMEA104232317, study PRJEB22302) | groundwater metagenome | biome: forest; feature: aquifer; material: groundwater | place: USA | collected 2011-08-07 | depth 5.8 m | reverse complement strand
GGATGAGCGCCTTTGGCCTGGCCAAGGACCTGGGGATCTCAAACGCCGAAGCTGAGGAGTTCATTGCCAAATATTTTTCGCGTTATCCGAAGGTGAAGGATTTTATGGACAGCTGCATCCGCCAGTGCCAGGAAAAAGGGTTCGTGACGACATTGCTCAACCGCCGGCGTTATATCCCGGAGATCAACAGTCCCAACGAATCGATGAAACAATTCGCCCAGCGCCAGGCGATCAATACGCCGGTGCAGGGTTCCGCGGCGGACCTGATGAAGCTGGCCATGATCGACATCCACCGGGAACTTCAAAAACGCAAATTGGCGTCACAGATTCTAATTACTGTCCACGATGAACTGGTCCTGGACGTGCCGAACAAAGAAAAAGAAGAGGTCGTTGAATTGTTGCGCGAGCGGATGGAGCATCCATGCATGTTGCCGGAAGCAACGCAAATGGAACTATCCGTGCCCATCAAGGTGAGCATCAAAACAGGCGCGAACTGGCTGGAGACGAAAGAAGTCTGATACTATGCATATAACATTTTGCGCCGTGGAGGCGGTCCCCTTCGCTCAGACGGGCGGGTTAGGCGATGTGTGCGGTTCATTGCCGCTGGCGTTGTCTCAAAGGGATGTTTCGGTCACGATCATTTTACCGCGGTATAAATTTATCGACTCCAAAAAATTCGGGATCACGCCAATTGACAAGAGCTTGTCCCGCAGGGTCGTTTCGCCGAACCTGGACGTTTATTTCATTGAGCACGACTATTTCGGCAAGCGTAACGGCATTTACGGGGATGACGGCAACGATTATCCGGACAATCTGGAACGGTTCCAATACTTTTGTTCAAAGGCCTTAAAGGCCCTTGAACAACTCAAGAAAAAAACGGACATCATCCATTGCCACGACTGGCATACGGCGCTGATCCCGATCTATCTTAAAGAGCATTACAAAAACAGTTCTTTGGCAAAGGCCAAAACGATCCTGACGGTCCATAACATGGCGCACCAGGGTATGTTCCCGCGGGAACGTTTCCCGAAACTGAACCTGCCGGTAACGTACAATTCACCGCAATACTTGGAGTATTACGGAAAGATCAACTTCCTTAAAGGAGGGATCGTGGCGAGCGACAAGGTGACCACGGTCAGCAAACAATACGCGAAAGAGATCCTCACCAAAGAATTCGGCTGCGGGCTTGAGGGCGTGCTCAAAGCGCGCCGGGAACCGGCCGTGGGGATCATCAACGGGATCCATCATGAGATATGGAATCCGGCGACCGATGTGAAGATCGCGAAGACCTACACGAAAGATGAAGTCCGCATAGGCAAAACGGCTAATAAAGCGAAATTACAAAACTTGCTAAAACTGCCCCAGCGGGCGGATGTTCCATTATTCGCCTTTGTCAGCCGCCTGGTCCATCAAAAGGGTGTTGACTTGATCCTGGAGGTGATGGAGCAGTTCTTGGGGATGGATGTGCAGGTCGTAATGCTCGGAACCGGCGAAAAACACTACGAAAAACAAGTCAAGGCGTACACGGAGAAATATCCCCAAAAGATCTGGGCCAATTTTCAATTTGACGATTTTTTGGCGCACCAGATTTACGCGGGCGCGGACTTCTTTCTGATGCCTTCGCGTTTCGAACCTTGCGGGTTGAGCCAGATGATCAGCATGACGTACGGCACGATCCCGATCGCCTTTACAACCGGCGGGCTGGTGGATACGGTCAAGCCGTTTAACGCCAAGCTTTTGAAAGGCAACGGGATTTTATTCAGTCATTTTACCAAAAAAGATTTGCTTAACGCGCTGGCGCAGGCGATGGAAATCTACCGGGACGAAAAAAAATTCCACACCCTGCGCGCAAACGCTTCGGCCGTGGACTTTTCCTGGGAGCACGCGGCCGCTGAATACATCAAGGTGTATGAATGCTTGTTATCGGCCTGACCGGCGGATTAGCAACAGGGAAATCGACGGTGACCGCCGCCTTCGCACGGCTGGGGGCGAAAGTCGTCGATACCGATAAAATTGTCCATAAAGAAATGCGCCGCGGCGGGCGGTGTTACGCGCCGATCGTTCGAACTTTTGGAAAACAGGTGGCCGGCCCCAAAGGCATTGACCGCAAAAAGCTGGCGGCCATTGTTTTTAGTGACAGCAGCAAATTGAAACGTCTGGAGAAAATCGTTCATCCCAAAGTCGGGTTAGGGATCACGGGGGAGTTAAAAAAGCACGGGAACAGCGGGATAGCGGTCATCGAGGTCCCGTTATTGTTCGAGGCCGGGTTCGACCGTTATGTGGACACGACGATCGTGGTCACGGCCAAGCGCGACGCGCAGATCGAACGCGCCCAAAGATCGTTAAAATTAACACGCACGGAGGCGTTGCGCCGCATCAAAGCGCAAATGCCGTTACGTGAAAAAATCCGCCGCGCGGATATTATCATAGATAACAGTAAAACCAAAACAAAAACACACAAACAGGTAAAGGCAATATGGCAAAAACTGACACAAAGAGCAAAAAAGTAAGTGAAAACGAATCCGCTGAACGGGAAAAACCCGTTTCCGCGAAAGAAAAAATACACGCGAAAAGGGAAGTTTCGGAGCCGATCAGCCCCGTGACCCATGCCCAGGCGCAATCGCAGTCGCAACCTCCGCAATCCCAGGGGCAGGAAGACCAGCTCGACATCACCAAGCTCAAGAATATGAGCGTGGCCGAGCTGTCCAAATACGCCCGGGACATGGGCATCAACGGCGTCAGCGGCATCCGCAAACAGGACCTTATTTTCCGGATCCTGCAAGGCAAGGCCGAGAAGGCCGGGTTGATGTTCGGGGAAGGGACGCTGGAAATATTGCAGGAAGGTTTTGGTTTCCTGCGCAGCGTTAACTACAACTATCTTCCGTGTCCGGACGATATTTATATTTCCCCGTCGCAAATCCGCCGGTTCGACCTCAAAACGGGCGACACGGTGAGCGGTCATATCCGCCCGCCCAAAGAAGGCGAGAAATATTTCGCGCTTCTGAAAGTCGAGGCCGTCAATTACGAGAACCCGGAAAAATGCAAGGACAAGATCTTTTTCGATAACCTTACGCCGATCTACCCTCAGGACCGTCTGGTCCTGGAAACGAAATCCGATGAGGTTTCCATGCGGTTGATGGACCTGATCACCCCCATCGGAAAGGGCCAGCGCGCTCTTATCGTCGCGCCGCCCTACAGCGGTAAAACGGTGTTACTGCAAAAGATCGCCAATTCGATCATGCACAATCATCCGGACATTGTCCTGATGGTCCTTTTGATCGACGAGCGTCCCGAAGAGGTCACGGACATGCAGCGCAGCGTGCGCGGTGAGGTCGTCGCGTCGACTTTTGACGAACCGCCCGAACGTCACGTTCAGATCGCGGAAATGGTCCTGGAAAAAGCCAAACGCCTTGTCGAGCACAAGCGCGACGTGGTCATCCTCTTGGACAGCATCACGCGTCTGGCCCGGGCGTATAACACGGTCGTTCCGCACAGCGGGAAGATCCTCTCCGGCGGTGTGGATTCCAACGCGCTCCATAAACCGAAGCGGTTTTTCGGTTCCGCGCGCGCGGTCGAGGAGGGTGGCAGCTTGACCGTCATCGCCACGGCCTTAGTCGACACCGGCAGCCGCATGGACGAAGTCATTTTCGAAGAGTTCAAAGGAACGGGTAACATGGAATTGCAGCTGGACCGCAACCTCTTCCAGCGACGTATTTACCCGGCCATCGACATCCGGCGTTCCAACACGCGCCATGAAGAGAAACTCATCTCTTCGGACGACCTGCAGCGGGTTTGGCTGTTACGCAAAGCCATTCACGACCTTAACGCCGCCGAAGCGATGGAATTATTGATCGGGCGGATCAGCAAATTCAAATCCAATAAGGACTTTTTGGAGAATTTAAGCAAATTATAAACACGAAAGGAGTGGAAGTACCATGAAAGCCGAATTACATCCCTCATACGAGGTAACAACGATCACTTGCGCCTGCGGGAACGTTATTCACACGCGCTCGACCAAAAAAAACATCCGTGTGGAGATCTGCTCCCAATGTCATCCGTTCTTTACCGGGGACAAGAAGTTCGTGGACACCGCCGGACGGATCGAACGCTTCGCCAAGCGCTATAATAAAAAGACCAAATAAGCATGCAGCTGGAAAAATTCGCGAAGATCGAAGAGCGGTACGGCGAATTGGAAAAGCTTCTCGCGGACGCCGGGGTCATCAGTGATAAAGGGCAGTACCAAAAACTGGCCAAAGAATACTCTGACACGACACTGGTCATCAATACGCTAAAAGCTTACAAGGACTGTGTCCGCCAGAAGGAAGAGCTGAAAAAACTCCTCCAGGAAAAGCACGACTCGGAGTTCGAGTCGATGGCCAAGGCCGAACTGCAGGATTTAGAACAGCGCGAGCAGTCGTTGGCCAATGAGCTCAATGACCTGCTCAACCCGGCGAGCGCCGATGATGACCGTAACCTCATTATGGAGATCCGCGCCGGCACGGGTGGCGAAGAAGCGAGCCTTTTTGCCGGGGACCTCTTTCGTATGTACGCCAAATATGCCGAGACCAAGGGCTGGAAGGCGGAATTGATGAGCGAAGCGCCCTCCGAGACCGGCGGTTTTAAAGAAGTGATCTTCAGCATCAGCGGCAAAAAAGCGGCCAAGCTCCTGAAGTGGGAAAGCGGGGCGCACCGCGTCCAGCGCGTCCCCACCACCGAGGCCTCGGGGCGCATCCACACCTCAGCGGCAACGGTGGCCGTTTTGTTCGAACCGCAGGAAGTGGAAATAAACATTGAGGCCAAGGACCTGAAGATCGACGTGTACCGTTCCTCCGGCCCCGGCGGACAAAGCGTCAACACCACCGATTCAGCCGTGCGCATGACGCACTTGCCCACGGGCCTCGTCGTCACCTGCCAGGACGAACGTTCCCAGTTAAAGAACCGCATGAAAGCGATGCGCGTTCTGCGCGCGCGGCTGCTGGATAAAATGAAGCAGGACGAATTCAACAAGACGTCCCAGGACCGCAAACAAAAGATCGGTTCCGGCGACCGCAGTGAAAAGATCCGCACCTACAACTTTCCTGACCGGCGCATCACCGACCACCGTATCGGATTTACGACCTACAAACTGGCCAATGTGATGAACGGCGAACTGGATGAACTTATGGAAGCATTGAACAAGGCCGAACGGGAGGGGGTTCTGATATGAACGCGGATGAACTGTTGCTGAGCGCGGTGCGCAAGTGTCAACGTGTTGACCTTTACGCCGACCCGCGTCCGCTGACACCGCAAGAGCAGGAAACCTACGATGCGCTGCGCGCGCGTTACCAGAACGGCGAGCCGCTCCAATATGTTTTGGGCAAATGCGATTTTTTAGGCAACATCCTTTCCGTTGATCCTTCCGTCCTCATCCCGCGTCCGGAAACCGAGATCCTGGTCGATACCATCATTCAACGACTTAAAGAAAATAAATCAGCGAAACCCTGCCGGATCCTGGATTTGGGGACAGGTTCGGGTAATATCGCCATTGCCCTGGCCAGAACGATCGAAGGGTGCCAGATCACGGCGCTGGACATTTCCGAAGATGCCATCAGCGTGGCCACGCGCAACGCCGCGGCCAACGGTGTGGCAACAAGGGTCGAATTTTTACGGGAAGACATGCGCGCGAGCCTCGTGGCTAACCGGGCGTGGATCAGAAATTTTGATTGTATTGTTTCGAATCCGCCGTATATTAAGACGTCGGCGCTGCGGAACCTGCCACAAGATGTCCAGCAGGAACCGCGCCTGGCTTTGGATGGCGGTCTTGACGGATTACGTTTCTATGAGACCATTATCCGCCGCGCCCACCAATATTTAAAACCGGAAGGGTTCCTGTTCTTTGAGATCGGCGACGATCAGGCCGGCGCCGTCAAAGCTTTACTGGAAAAAAATCCATTTTACCGGAACATCTGTTTTTATCCGGACCATACGCAAACCGACCGGGTCGTGTCGGCACAAAAGGACGAACACACATGGAAAAGTTAGTGATCGAAGGGGGCAAACCCCTCGAAGGCGAAGTCGAAATTTCCGGTTCCAAGAACGCGGTCCTGCCGATTTTGGCGGCGACACTTTTGACCGAAGCGCCGTGCACCATCCGGCGCGTGCCCAAATTACGTGACGTGATGACGATGATCAAACTTTTGCGGTCACTGGGCAAAAAAGTGGAAATGACCGGCAGTACCGTTGTTGTCGAGTCCAAAGGGCCGTTGCATCACATCGCGGATTACAAGCTTGTTTCCACGATGCGCGGGTCGTTTTGCGTTCTGGGCCCGCTTCTGGTCAAGCTCGGCAAGGCGAATGTGTCCCTGCCCGGAGGCTGTATTATCGGTGTGCGGCCGGTCGACCTGCATTTGAAGGGCTTAAGCGCGTTGGGAATGAAATATGAGATCGAGAACGGCTATGTGGTCAGCCACGCGAAACGTTTAAAAGGAACGTCCGTGTATCTCGGCGGCATTTTCGGCTCATCAGTTTTGGCGACGGCGAATGTCCTGATGGCCGCGACACTGGCCGAGGGCACGACGATCATTGAATCCGCGGCGTGCGAGCCGGAGATCGAGAATCTGTGTCACTTCTTAAAGGCCATGGGTGCCAAGATTGAAGGGACCGGGAGCTATCGTTTGATCGTCACCGGCGTTAAAAAATTAAAAGGCGTTTCCTTTGACGTGATCCCCGACCGCATCGAGGCCGGGACATATATTTTGTTGGCGGCGGCCACACGCGGTGACATCCGTGTCAAAGGCGCGGATTACGCCCACCTTTGGGCGCTGATGGACAAACTCAAACAAGCCGGGGTCGAGGTCATTCAGGAGAAGAACGCGATCCGGGTCAAAGCGAAAAAAGGATTAAACCCGGTAGGCATAACGACCCATCCCTATCCCGGGTTCCCGACGGACTTGCAGGCCCAGTTCATGGCGTTGATGGCCGTGACGCCGGGGGTGAGCGTCATTACCGAACGGGTCTATCCGGACCGCTTCATCCATGTCGCCGAGCTAAATCGTATGGGCGCCGATATCCAGCGAGAAGGGACCAGCGCGATCGTGCAAGGGGTCAAGGTGTTGCATGGAGCGCCGGTCATGGCATCGGACCTGCGCGCCTCCGCCGGCCTCGTTATCGCCGGACTGGCCGCCAAAGGTCGCACCGAGATCCACCGCATCTACCATCTGGAGCGCGGTTACGAAAATCTTGATGAAAAACTGCTCGCGCTGGGAGCGAAAATCAGCAGGGAAAAAGAATAATTGAGTCGTCAGACGTCAGACTTCAGTCATCAGAAAAAACAAAACACTGAAGACTGACGACTGATGTCTGATGACTAGACCGAATTTTCACTATGATCTTAATGATCGACAACTACGATTCCTTCACCTACAACCTCGTCCAGTATTTCGGCGAGCTGGGGGCGGACCTGAAAGTCTACCGCAATGACGCGCTCACACTCGACGAGATCAACGCCCTGAAGCCGGAGAAGATCGTCATTTCTCCAGGACCGGGGCGGCCGGAAGACGCCGGCATTTGTGTTAACCTCATCAAACGCTTCGCAGGCAAGATTCCCATCCTCGGGGTTTGCCTCGGCCACCAGGCCATCGGCTACACCTATGGCGGTAAGATCATCCGCGCCAAGCATCTGATGCACGGCAAAACGTCCATGATCGAACACAACGGCAAAGGCGTTTTTCAGGGAGTGGAGCACCCCTTTGAAGCGACGCGGTATCATTCGCTCGTCGTTGAGCGTGAAACGATGCCGGATTGCCTGGAGGTGACCGCTTGGACCGCGGACGCGGACAAAGAGGTCATGGGGGCAAGCCACAAGGAATTCCCGCTCTGGGGCGTGCAATTCCATCCGGAATCGATCCTGACGAAATCCGGAAAAGACATTTTAAAAAATTTCTTAAAATTGTAAGGACAACTCCCGGCCTCTCCTTGTAGAATAATTGCTATGAAATCCTACATCCATAAATTGCACAACCGCGAAAATCTCACCCGCGCCGAGATCGAAGATGTAATGCGCCTGATCATGTCCGGGAAAGCCGTCAAGGAAGACATTTCTGCGTTTTTGCTGGCGCTGCGCGCCAAGGGCCCGACGGTCGATGAAATTACCGGCGCGGCGAAGATCCTGCGCGAATACGTCATCCCCATCAAGACCAAGCACACGACCATTCTGGACACCTGCGGCACCGGAGGGGACAAAAAAAACACATTCAATATCTCCACGATTGTGGCACTGGTCGTGGCCGGAGCCGGTGTGGTGGTGGCCAAGCATGGCAACCGCTCGGTTTCCAGCCGATGCGGGAGCGCGGACATCCTGGAAGCTGTCGGTGTGAACATCAACGTCGAAGAAAAACATCTAAGCGCGTGCCTAGATGAGATCGGCATCGCCTTTTTATTCGCCCAGCAGTTGCATCCGGCGATGAAAAATGTCGCCGTCATCCGCAAGGAATTGGGCGTTGAGACCATTTTCAACATTCTGGGCCCGTTGACCAACCCGGCCAAGGCGACCCACCAGATCCTGGGCGTGTACAACCGCGACCTGGTCGAACCAATGGCCAATGTCCTCAAGAACCTGGGGCTCAAACGCGCACTCGTCGTCCACGGCAGCGATGGCTTGGATGAGATCACCTCGACCGCCCAGACCTTTATCGGCGAATTCGACGGTAAAGAAGTTTTTACCTACGACATCATGCCCGATGAGTTCGGACTTGCGCCAGCCCAGCCGCACGATCTGGAAGGCGGGGACCTGGCGACGAACGTCAGGATATTGGAAGACATTTTGGCCGGGAAAAAAGGGCCGAAAAGGGATGTCGTTGTTATCAACGCCGCGTACGCCTTTTACGTGGTCCAAAGGGTCAAGAACATCAACGAAGGCATCGCGTTGGCGCAGGACTCCATCGATTCCGGCAAGGCAGGCAAAAAGCTGGAAGAGTTAAAGGAGTTTACCCGCCGTGCCTGAGTTTTTACCCACAATAGTTGCCTACAAACGCCATCTCCTGGCGCAGAAAAGGGACTTTTACGCCGGCCTCAGAAAAAAGGCCAAAGAGGCGGCCGCCGCGGGACGCCCCAATTCTTTCAAAGAAGCGATCAGCCGGCAGGAGCAGATCAACCTGATCGCCGAGATCAAGAAAGCGTCACCTTCCGCCGGAATTATCCGCAATGATTTCGACGTGGCCCAAATTGCCAAGATCTACGCCGAGCATAAGGCCGCGGCGATTTCGGTTCTGACCGAAGACAAATATTTTTTGGGGAAGCCCGAGGATATCCAGACCGTGGCTAAGTGCGTCACCCTGCCGGTCTTGACCAAAGATTTCATTATCACCGACGGCCAGATCTACGAGGCGAAGGTCAACGGCGCGGCCGCGGTTTTGCTGATCGTCGCCATCCTCGATGATAACGAACTTTCCGAGTTGCTGGGCATCGCGCGCGAGTTCGGCCTGGATTGTCTGGTCGAAGTGCACGACGAAAGAGAGCTCGACCGTGCGGTCAAAGCGGGCGCAGAGATCATCGGGGTCAATAACCGCGACCTGAAAACGCTCGATGTGAATATGAAAACCAGCGAGCGGTTGATCCCCCGGGTGCCGCGAGATAAAATAATTGTCGCGGAAAGCGGATTGCAAATGCACGATGATATCCGCCGGGTGGAGGACATGGGCGCCCACGCGGTCTTGATCGGAGAGACCTTCATGCGGGCAGCGGACATCGGCAAAAAGATAAAAGAAATAATGGGAACCTAACAACTTCCAGAACCGTTCCGGAAATCCGATGATCCGGATACCCGGATATCCGGATTGCCTAGTCCCGGATTACCGGTTTCCCGGATAACCTACAAACCATATGACTCGAGTTAAAATCTGCGGAATTACCAGTATTGAAGACGCGCAAATGGCCGTGGCCGCCGGGGCTTCAGCGTTGGGATTTGTCTTTCACAAAAAAAGCCCGCGCTACATTTCGCCCAGCAAGGTCCGGCCGATCGTCGAGGCCTTGCCGCCGTTTGTGACACCGGTGGGTGTTTTTGTCGATGGCAGCGTGCACGCGGTGCGGGACATCTGCCGCCTGGCGCGCATTTCAACCGTCCAGTTCCACGGGGAAGAATCGCCCGGCTACTGCAAAAGTTTCAGCCATTTTAAGATCATCAAGGCCTTCAGGGTGAACGAAACCTTCGCGTTTAAGTCAGTCCTCCAGTACAAAGTCGACGCGTACCTTTTTGACACCTTCAGTGAAACCGAGGCTGGAGGGACGGGAAAAACCTTTAACTGGGAACTATTAAAAAGTTACAAATTCGACAAACCCGTTATCCTTTCCGGCGGCCTTAACCCCGAGAACGTGCGCCAGGCCATCGATACCCTGGGGCCGTACGCGGTGGACGTTTCCAGCGGTGTCGAAAAATCCCCTGGCGTCAAAGGCTATCAACTAGTCCAAGCGTTTTTTGGCGCTTTACGGTAATAGTCATGTAGGATACCTTGTCAGCCGTCGGAAAGTGTGCTATATTTGCACTGAGCCGATAAAGGTAAACTTAGGGAAACCTAAGGACACAAAGCCACAGGCCTACATTGTCCACAACCTGAAAGGCCCAACGGGAACGTCGGGGCACTCGAAGACGGTAGAATGGTGACGGGCGACATGGCGGCTGGGTTGCCGAAGACAAGGAGGGGCTTGACCCCACTTTATCGGCTTTTCTTATTTTTGCAGAAGCAAAAATAAGAAAAGCCTTCCATTCTTTGATTTATTTTGCTTTCCAAAAATAAATCAATGGGAAGCAACAAGCTCCAGCACTCCAATTAACCTACCAACGCATGAACTTAATTCTCCTTTCACCCACTGACTTTATCACCCCTAAAACCCGTGTGCGTTTAGACGACCGCCGCTATGTCCATATCCGGGACATCCACCGCGCCAAGGCCGGGGATGAGCTCTCCGTGGGACTTATTGACGGGCGCATCGGAACAGGGAAGATCACCACATTGACCAACGACGGCCTCGAAATGGACATCTCCTTGGACCTGCAACCGCCCGCGCCGCTTCCGGTTACGCTCATTTTGGCCCTGCCGCGGCCCAACATGTTTAAGCGCACCCTGCAATCGGCCAGCGCCATGGGCGTTAAAAAGATATTTTTCATCCATTCAAACCAGGTGGAAAAAAGCTTCTGGCTAAGCCCGGTCCTGCAGCCGGAAAAGATCAAAGAGCAGCTGATTCTGGGGCTGGAACAGGGGAAGGACACCATCTTGCCCGATGTGCAACTGCGCAAAGGCTTCAAACCGTTCGTCGAGGATGAACTGCCGGGACTGATCCGCGGCACCCGGGCGCTGGTCGCGCATCCCGGAGCCGATCAAGAATGCCCGCGCGCCCTCAAAGAACCCGTGACCTTGATGATCGGGCCGGAGGGAGGGTTCATTCCCTACGAGATCAAAAAATTGACCGAACTTGGCTTCACGCCGGTAAATCTGGGAAACCGCATTTTGCGCGTCGACACCGCTGTGCCGGCGCTATTGGCACGGTTATTTTAAAAATTGGAAACACAAATTCAGGTTATCCGGGGACCCGGAAATCCGGGACTAGGTAATCCGGACATCCGGATACCCGGATAATCTAGTCACGGATAATCGGATTACCGGATATCCTGAACAATATCATTATGAATCCCGACGACCATCGTTATCAAACTTGGCAAGAAGAGCAATCTCGCAAATGGGAATCGCTCTGCGGCCGCTGCGGCGCTTGCTGCGGAGCCGCTGAGGGCGACCCGTGCGAACACCTCGAAAAACTGGACAACGGCCGGTATTCGTGTACAATTTACGATACTCGTTTCGGCTTGCATAAAACCAAGAGCGGCAAGCCGTTTCTGTGCGTCCCGATCCGGGATATTCTGCATAAACCCTGGCCGGGGGACAGTTGTTGCGGGTATAAAAAAATTAAAAGTGGTCAGTGACCAGTGATCAGTGTTCAGAAAAAATACTGACCACTGAACACTGGCCTCTGATCACTGACTATTTATGAGCTTCCAGTACGTCCGTAAAATCCCAACGTTCCAGGAAATCCTCAAGGAAATGCCGCTTTCGGCGGACCTTAAAAAGATCAAGGCCCAACGCGACGAGGCGATCCGCGACGTCTTTGAACGCCGCAGCGAAAAATTTCTTCTCATTATCGGTCCCTGCTCGGCGGACAACGCGGATGCCGTGTGCGAATACGTCGCAAAGCTGGCCGGCGTCCAGGACAAGGTCAAAGACCAGCTGATCCTCATCCCGCGCATCTACACCAACAAACCCCGCACGACGGGGAAAGGTTATAAGGGGATGGTGCACCAGCCGGTCCCGACCGAAGAGCCGGATCTGGTCGCGGGCTTAAAGGCCATCCGCAAAATGCATTTGCGGGCGCTGCAAGAATCACATTTGTCTCCGGCCGATGAAATGCTTTATCCGGCCAACTATCCCTACCTCGAAGACGTTTTAAGTTATGTGGCCATCGGCGCGCGATCGGTGGAAAATCAACAGCACCGCCTCACCGCCAGCGGCCTGGACATTCCCGTGGGGATGAAAAACCCCACCAGCGGGGACATGACGGTCATGCTCAATTCCATCGAAGCGGCACAGCACGCGCACACGTTCGTTTACCATGATTGGGAAGTCCGCACCACAGGGAACCTTCTGACCCACGCGGTCCTGCGCGGGGCGACCGATGAATCGGGCAAAAATATCCCTAATTATTCGTATGCCGACCTGACAAAGATCGCGCAAGTATACCTGAAGCGCCCCTTAAAAAATCCCACGGTGATCATTGACACCAACCACGCCAATTCCGGCAAAGATTTCCGGCGCCAGCCGGCGATCGCCATGGATGTCCTGGAAAGCCTGCGCAAAGATGCCAAGTTAAAGGACATGGTCAAGGGCCTGATGATCGAAAGCTATCTGGTCGAAGGCACCCAGGACGCCAAAGGCGGCGTCTACGGCAAATCCATCACCGACGCGTGCCTGGGCTGGGAAGATTCCGAAAAACTCATCCTCGACATCGCCGAAGCCGTCCGCAAGATCTAAAAAAAATCGAAGCACTTGCATTGTTCGAAAGCGTAGTATATACTTTCAATAAGTTTTTCTCCTTCCCCCGGAGAATGACAACGACCAGACGATGTTTAAAAAAATACATATCTTCGTTCTGTGCCTTGCTCTTTCGGGGGCCATCAGTCTGCCCGACATTGTTCTTGCCGGTAACATCACCGATTATTCCCTTCTCGCGCAGGAAAGCATCCACCTCGATAAAAAAGCGACCGTTCTCTCCGGATTTGTAGGCGTCAACGATCCGTCCGCTGAACCTTCCTTCAAACAAGACGTGCATTTGCTTGTAGACAAAAAGGTCCTTTTAGAAGAAGAGACCCGGCTGGTAGCCCCCACCATTTATATCAAGCGCGACTCGGTCATTAAAGGTGATATTTATTACAAGGACCGGTTTCTCACGCAAGATGACGTTACCACCACCGGCGACATCGTCATTTTAAACGCTCCCAACGATTGGCCGCTCATTAATATTCCGGCCCCGCCGACATGCGCGCCGAATACGACCAATCCGCTTACCGCCGCCAAAAACAGCCAAATGACCATGCCTCCGGGACGTTACGGCGATGTGCGGCTGAATCAAAAATCCACCGTCATTCTCCCTGGAGGCGAATACCATTTGAACTCATTCCACGCCGATGAAGATGCCCGTGTCCTTTTTAGCGGCCCGGCAACACTATGCGTGGCGAACACCTTCCAGACAAAGTCCGATGTCTTTTGGGGACCGCAAAACGACACGGTCGCCGTTTCCGGCGCCGATATCCAGATTTTTGTTAACGGGACCGATGTCCAGGAAAATCGTTCAAGGCATTCCCGGGAAGATTTTAAAAAGCATCCCAAACGCGATGCGGTCGCGCAGATCGGCAAGAAGAACGTATTTTTCGGACAGGTCACAGCCCTTAGCGGCACGCTGGAAATAGAGAAGGCCAGCCAGGTCAACGGCGCGTACATCGCTAAAGATATCATCGTTGGGCCGAACAGCGTTGTGACCAAAATAACCTCCGGTGTACCGGTCGATACAACGCCGCCCTTGATCACAAGCGTGAACCCCGCGGACGCAAGTGTGTTGGATACTTCAACGCCGGTACTTTCCGCAGATTTTCAGGACACCGAATCCGGGGTCAACCCGGCCAGTATCCAGATATTGCTGGACGGCCAGGATGTGACTTCCCAGACGAACGCCTCCGAGACGGGATTCAATTTTATTTCCGCCTTTCTCGCGGACGGGGCCCATGTCCTTTCCATCAGTGTCAGCGACCATTCCGGCAATAACGCGCAAGCGACCGTCAATTTCACGGTCAATACCGACATGAGCCCGCCGGATATCCTCAACATTTCACCGGTGGACGGCAGCCTTTTGGCCACCACACCCGCGAAAATATCGGCCGATTTCACCGATGACCACGGCATCGACGTCAGCTCGGTCCAGATCCTTTTGGACGATACGGATATCACCGCGCAGTCCAATGTCCTCCCAGGAGGTTTTGAATTTTTCACCAATGCCGCGTTAACCGACGGCATTCACACGCTCTCGATCAGCGTGCGCGACGCCGCCGGCAACCCGGCGCAAACATCAACAAGTTTCACGATCGACACTACGGCGCCCGACATCGCCATTTTGATCCCCGCTGACGGCAGCCTTTTGGCCACAACCACACCAACGATATCGGGAAGTTTGGAGGACGTCACTTCCGGTGTGGATGCCGACAGTGTGCACATTTCGGTCGATGGGGTGGACCTGACATCGCAGGCCACGATCACACAAACAACTTTTGAAACTCTTGTTGTCGATACGTTGGGCGACGGCGGTCATACCATAACTATTGAGGTGGCCGATGTGGCAGGAAATTCGGCCGTACAGACCAGCGGTTTTACCACAGACACGATCGCGCCGGTCATTTCCAACTTGACACCGGCCAATATGAGCACGATCATGGCGAACGTCCCCACGATCTCAGCCGCGTTCGCGGACAGCGGATCGGGAATCGATATCGCGAGCGCCCAGATCCTGGTGGATAACGTCAACGTGACCCCGCAGGCAACCGTTACGGAAACAGGGTTCAGTTACACGCCAACGGTTCCTTTTAATAACGGCTATCATACGGTTGCTGTAACGATCGCCGACGTGGCCGATAATACCGCGCAGGCCGCGTACAGCTTTAATGTCCTCGTTGACTTCGTGCCGCCGACGATCTCGAACATCACTCCCGAGAACGGAAGTTTGCTGACGACTGCAACGCCGACCTTGTCCGCCGCTTTTTCGGACAACCTGACCGGTGTGGCGCCGGCAAGCGCTGAGATTTTGTTGGACGGGGTGGAGGTGCCCAACCAGGCCAACCTGACTGCGGGCGGGTTTTCGTTCGCTCCGGCCGCACTCAATGACGGCCCGCACCTTGTCGCCATCAGCGTGCGCGACAACCAGGGCAATCAGGCGCAGGCGTTGGTCAATTTTACGATCGATACGGTCGCGCCAACGATTTCCAACCTGACCCCCGCAGATGGCTCAACCGTCACGGTGAATACGCCGGCCATTTCCGCGGATTTCGCGGACAACCTTTCCGGCATCAACACCAACAATGTGCAGATCCTGCTCGACAACAATGACGTGACCCAGCAAGCGGTCATCACGGCCGGTGGTTTTGACCTCACACCGGCAAGCCCGCTGGCCAGCGGTAGTCACACGGCTGAAGTGCAGGTTGCCGATATCGCCGGAAATATCACGCAAACAACTTTTGGTTTTACGGTAGCGGTCCCGACACCCGTCAGCGGCGCCATAACGCAAAATACGACCTGGACCCTGGCCAATTCTCCTTATATCGTGATGGGAAATATCACGGTCAACTCCGGCATCACGCTGACCATCCAGCCGGGGGTCATTGTCAAATTCGACGGCTTCTACACCATTGAAGTCAACGGGCTAATCAACGCACAAGGAACGGCCGCCAATCCAATTACATTTACCTCTAACAAGGCATCTCCTGCCCGCGGCGATTGGAATGCCATTATTCTTCATGGCACCAACAACATGTTTAACTACGTCACGATCGAATACGCCAACCGCGGCGTATATGTCCCATCGGCACCTTTAGGACAAAAACCTACCATTCAAAACAGCACTTTGCAAAACAACAATACCGGCGTATATTTCGAGCCCAGCACCGGACCATTCATCCTGTCCAACGCGATTATTGACAACGGTACGGGCATCTTCGCCGGATGCAACAGTTTCACCGGCTGCGCGCCGGCGATCCACGATAATTCCATTTATGACAATACAACCAATTTGACGACCTTTTCCTATGGAACGAACGCTTCGGCCAAGACGATCAACGCGGAAAATAACTGGTGGGGGTCGGCTGACGCAGCGGTCATCGAAAGCACGATCGTCCATAACGTCGACAACGGAAGCTTGGCTGTTGTCGATTTCATCCCGTTTAATTTCGCTTTCGGCCCGCCGGTCGATATTTCTAATAATACCGTAACGCAGCGGTTTTTTGACCCGCGCCGGGCCGAAAGCGCATCGATCGAATATGCCTTGGACGCGGACGCGAACATCACACTTAAGATCCGCGATTATCCGGCAGGGACCTTAGTGCGTACTCTTGTCAATAATCAACCCCGTTTGTCCGGCGCCAACACCGAAGCATGGGATGGAAAAAATAACAGTTCACAAGACTTGCCGGCAGGATTGTATACCTACACGATCGAAGCACAGACAGCCGATGGCCGCGCCGGAACCTATGACCCTGTTTTTGCCGGCGGTGTCGGTCCGGATCTGTTGAATGTGTCCGTAAATCCAAGTGAAACATTTTCCCCGGTCAAAGGAGAGCGCCTTGAGGTCCATTATGACCTGGCCGCGCCGGCTCTGGTGACACTAAAGCATCTCAATACGACTGTTTTTGCCGGCCAACCAAGAAAAATTTCATGGAATTTTGATGCGTGGGACGGCAGGGACGCCTCCGGGAACATTCTTGTGACCGATCAATGGGTGCAAGTAAAACTTTACCGGGATCCCTTGCCGGAAAACATCATTGTCATCGAACATCGCACGGATCTGGACGTTACGACGGCAAAGGCGGACCCCTATCTTATCCGTCCGGTTTATGGCCAGGTGACACAGATCACCTACAGCATCAATGAGCCGGCCGATGTAACGGTCAAAATCTTAACACCTGATGGCGCAACGCAGGTGGCCTTGCTCCAGGCAACGCAGGAAAAAACCGCCGGCACGTACACATTGCAGTGGGATGGTCACAGAGACAGTGATGGCAAGATCGTAACTGCGGGGGATTATCGGGTACGGGTGGAAGCCGTTGATTCTTTTGGCACAACCGTGATCAGGGACGGGAACATAAGGGTACTATTCTAATGATGAGCCGACATGTTTTTATAGGTTTGATCGCAATTTGTCTGTGCTCCGGCCATGCGGCACGCGCCGCGTACGCGCAAGCCACATCCCAGTCCATCAATGCCCAGCTTATCGAAACGACATACACCGTGGACAATTGTCAAGTTTTGGGAGGCGTGGTGAAGTGCCATTACTTTATGGAATACCATCTTTTCTGGGACAAAGACGCGTCTTTCCCGGCCGCTCCCCCCAGCGCGACGGGTTACTGGTCCTCATTCGTCTGGAAAGTTTCGGACTCCTGGAACCCTGTCCCGACGATCATTGCAACAGCCAACGTCTATTCTGGGGTATCACACGCTATTTCTCATGAAGGAATGTGGACACCGGGCGAAGCTGCGGCGTTGCGTGCAAGCACGTTAAATGATAATTGGCGTGCGTTTTCCCATTTTACAACTTCCACGGGAACCCAGATCACGCTTGAATCCAACCCGGGGATCGTTTATCTGGCCATGGCTTTTGACCCGACAGACGCCGAACTGGAAGTCAGGCCAGAAAATAACGCGCATTGCTCGGCGGACCCGGTGTATTTGCACAGCGGACAGTTCTATTATCAGTGCGCGGAAATGCAGATTCCCGGGCGACAGCTGGATGTTTCGCTGGCGCACACCTATTACAGCGGGATGTCCTTTAACGGCCCGTTCGGCTACGGGTGGATGCTCAACTATTACATGCGGTTAAACCCGCTCGAGAACGGCAATGTCGTCATCGTCAGTGGGGACGGCCGCAAAACACAATACACCCTTTCCGGGACGGTCTATCTGCCGCCTCCGGGGCGGTTTGAGATCTTGAGCAAGAATCCGGACAACACTTGGGCGCTCGCGGCATCCGACGGCGGCCGGCACGAATTTGACGCCGAAGGGAAACTCGTTGCCGTCAAAGACCGTAACGACAACACGATCACACTTGCGTACGATACCGGCAAACAGCCCGTTTACGGCTACAGCGAATTCGCGCAGGACCCCTTGGCCAAGGTCCAGATTGGTCTGGACTACCGGCTCATCCGGATCACGGATACGACCGGCCGCCTCATCGATTTCACCTATAACGCCGACGGATTGCTGGATAAAATTATCGACGGCAGCAGGGAGGTCGTTTTCAATTACGATCCCGCCACCAATGATCTTTTAAGTGTCACCAAGCCAGCCACAGCGCAGTTTCCTTCCGGGGTGACCAAATCCTTTGAATACGAAGATCATAATGTTAAACGGGTCAAAGACGCCAAAAATCAATATTTCGTCGAGAACTTCTTTGATGCCGAGGGCCGCGTCCAGGAACAGAATCTGGGCGGCCACAGCTTTACCTTTGATTACAGCGTTGTGGACCAGGTCACCGAGACCGACCGCAAGGGCTTCGAGAATGTCTACACCTTCAACGCGGCCGGGAACATGGTCCAAAAAGAAGAGAAGACCAACGGCCTGCGATTGAGCGACCCGGCTTCGTTTGTGACGACGTACGCGTATAATGCGGACAGTCTCAAAACGGCCGAAACCTTCCCGAAAGGTAACGGTGTTAAATACACCTATGATTCCGCCAATCCCGATCCGCGTTCGCGGGGCAACCTCTTGCAGGTCCGCCGGAAAACCGTTATGACAGCCGCGGACAATAACACCAATGATCTGGTCACGGTCATGACCTATGAACCGCTCTTTAACCAGATCAACACGGTCATTGATCCAAAAGGAAACACAACCGCTTATACGTACGACCATGAATTAAACACCGGACACCCAAAATACGGCACAAAGAGCAATTTGATCTTCATCGACCAGCCCGCGGTGGCCGCCGGGACACCGACGACTGAATTTAGCTACAACAGCTTCGGGCAGGTCACCGAATCCATCGACCCCAACGGCAACGCGACACAGTACGCTTATGATCCCGTCACCGGCTATTTAACCGACATCCGCCAAGACCCGGCGGGGATCAACGCGCACACACATTTTACCTATGATTCATTCGGAAATTTAGACGTTGTCACCGACGCCAACAACCACACAACCGACTATGATTACGACGCCTTAGGCTGGCTCAACAAGGTCACCAACCCTTTGGGTTTCATCAACAAACATACCTATGATGCCAATGGAAATATCATCAAGACCCAGCGCCAGGCCGATGCGTTGGCCACGGCGTGGCAGGCCACGGAATTCACCTACGATATCCTTAATAAATTAAAAACCGTCAAAGACCCGCTTAACCGTGTCACGGCGTATAACTATGACAATAACGAAAATCTCGCTTCAGTGGTTGATGCCGAGAACAATACGACCGGCTATGTTTATGACGAGCGTGACCTCTTGTTCACGGTCACCGACGCGAACACTCCGGCGGGCGTGACGACCTACGACTACGACCTTAACGGCAATCTGGCAAAGATCACGGACGCCAATAATAACCCAACAACTTACACCTATGACCTCTTTGACCGGCTGGATATCACACAGTACGCCAATTCATCTTCGAGCAATTTCGATTACGACAAGAATTCCAATTTAACGCGTCACACAACACCCGGCGGCAAGCCGATTGATTACGTTTATGACGCCTTGAATCGCCTAACGGCCAAGAATTTCCCCCTGACCCCGGCGCTTAACACAACGTACGCGTACGATCTTGACGGCCGCATGATAGATGCGAACAATACCGCCAGCCAAATCCATCACGCCTACGACACCTTAAACCGCGTGACGACAACAACCCAACACCTATCACCTAACACCTATAATCTGAGCTATCAGTACGACAAAGCGGGTAACCGCACGCAATTGACCTATCCATCCGGCAAAACCGTTGACTATGATTACGACGCCAACGATCGCCTGACGAGCATAACACATAACACATTAAACTTTCTACAATATCAATACGATCCCCTCGACCGCCGGACGACAAAATCTTACCTCTCTACCTCTTTACCTCTTACCTCTTATCAGTACGATATCGCGAATCAATTGACCAGCATTACAAATACGCTCGTCAACGGCACACCTGTGTCGCAATACGCGTATCCTTTGTATGACCAAGTTGGCAACCGCAAACAGCTCGACCGGACCTTGGGCACCAACCCCGCCGAAACGACCAATTACGCTTATAATGACATTTATGAGTTAACCGGCACAACGGGCGACCAAACGCATTCTTACGATTATGACAGCGTTGCCAACCGAGAGGTGGCGGACAGCACCATTTATACGCCCAACAACTTGAACCAATACACCAATGTGGGCGGGACAAGCTATCTTTATGATAATAACGGCAATTTAACCAGCGACGGCAGCAAAACGTACACTTACGATGAACAGAATCGTCTATTGTCTATGGTCAATGGTCTATCGTCTGCCAGCTATACTTACGATGCTCTCAACCGCCGCGTTGCCAAGACTGTCGCAGGGGCCACGACCTACTTTATCTATGACGGTGATGAGGTCATCGCTGATTACGACGGCACGGGTGCTCTCAACGCGGAATACATTAACGGGGATACTATCGACGAAGTTCTGGCCATGGAACGGGGAGGGAACACCTACTATTACCATCAAGACGGCCTGGGTTCCGTGACCGAGCTGACCGACGCAACCGGCGCGCTTGCGGAGAATTACACTTATGATCCCTATGGTAACCCATCTGTGATCAATTCGACAATCAGCAATAGATACCGCTTCACCGGACGGGAATTCGATGAAGAAAACGGAATCTACCACTACCGCGCGAGGGCTTACGATTCTCTGGTCGGACGATTTTTACAGAGAGACCCAATTGGATACTATGACTCTATGAATCTTTTTGCTTATGTAAAAAATAATCCAATAAATTTTATTGACCCATATGGGTTATACGAGGTAGGATTCAAAGGACTAGGCAATCCAATCGCAGAAAAATTGATAAGTGATGCAATAAGTAAAAATGCCCCTGAAATGCCAAAACACTTGGCTGATAAAGCAGCAAAAACGCTGCGAAAAGAAATGACGGCTGATGAATACAAAAAATTAAATGATTCAAGAATCTCTGATGCTGAAAAGGCAAAAGTTTCTCAGGAAATTATTAAGCGTGCTCAAGAAAAACCCGAGAATCAAGAATTAAAACAAGAATTACAACCATACCTCGATAAACTTTTCCCATCAGAACCATGTCCAGCAAATGGAAAGTAGGCAACATGCAAATTAAAAAAATATTAGTACCAACGCTTTTCGGTATTCTTGTAGCCAGTATCCTATTCTTTTTGTCGACTCTTCTTGGTAATTATACTGGTCCAATGATTATTTATTATTTTATTCTTTTTTGTATCGGACCGCCCGTACTATTTACTTTCTTTAATGCTTCAGGTGCTATCTATGGCGTCGTTTTATATTTTTATTTTATTAGTTTTTGTTTAATTTATTCTCTAAGTGATAAAAAATACAGGAGGCTCATTCTTTGTGCTATAGTTTTATTAAACTTATTTTCGGTTATTTTTGTGGTGACGAAGATGCGGAATGATTTTAATTTTTTGGGATAGTTCCGATGAGAAACCCCAGATACATACCCTAAATACGATTGCGTGTTTAAAAAATTCCCCATTGTTACTTTATGTTTTTTGCATCTTCTAACCCAAACTGCTTGGGCAGTTGATTTTTCTCCAGCCATTCCAGTTATCCCCATACCCGCCGCCGGCATTCCTACAACCGAATTTAGCTATAATAGCTTCGGGCAGGTGACACAGACGGTCGATCCTAACGGTGTAATGCTCCCCCTTAAGCAAGGGGAATTTAAATGAGGACTAACTTGCGCATGCGGCGAATATGTGGTATATTCACCGCAAGGAGTGCGGAGAATATGAAATACATCCATCAGCTAGATATCTGGCCGAAATTGACATGGGGCCATGAACGGATCGCATCCTTGCTGGGGCCTGTGCGCAATCGCCAGGGGCGGTTGATCGGCCACATGGAGGCATTGGGTTTTCCTTCACGTTCGGAGGCCTTGTTACAGACCCTTACGCTTGATGTTTTAAAGAGCAGTGAGATCGAGGGGGAGATCCTTGATCCGAAGCAGGTGCGTTCATCCATTGCCCGCAGACTTGGAATGGATATTGGCGGACTTGTTCCTTCTGACCGTCATGTTGACGGTGTCGTGGAGATGATGCTGGATGCCACGCAGAATTTCAATAAGCCGCTTACCAAAGACCGGCTGTTCGGCTGGCATGCGAGCCTGTTCCCGGCAGGACGCAGCGGGATGCACAAAATTGTTGTCGGTGCCTGGCGCGATGACAAACATGGCCCCATGAGGGTCGTTTCCGGTGCCGCTGGACGTGAACGTGTGCATTTTGAGGCGCCGGAGGCTGACCGTCTTAATGGTGAAATGAAAAATTTTTCAAGCTGGTTTAATGACTCTGTGGATATGGACCCCGTGCTTAAAGCGGGTATTGCGCATTTGTGGTTTGTGACACTGCATCCTTTTGAGGATGGCAATGGGCGCATAGCACGCGCGATCGCGGACATGCAACTGGCGCGGGCCGATGGCAGCCGGGAACGTTTTTACAGCATGTCGGTCCAGATCCGCCAGGAACGGAACGCCTATTATGATGTTCTTGAAAAGACGCAAAAAAATGCCCCTATCACAAAGGCAGGGATCGATATCACGGCATGGCTGGAATGGTTCTTGGGTTGCTTGGATCGGGCGCTGGACACAACGGAAACCACGCTGGCCGGTGTGTTCAAAAAAGCACGCTTTTGGGAGTCTCATCCGGCCGGATCCATTAACGAGCGGCAGAGGATCATGATCAGCAAGCTATTCGATGGCTTTGAAGGAAAGTTCACTTCTTCCAAATGGGCGAAGATCGCGAAATGTTCACAAGATACGGCCCTGCGGGACATTCTTGAGCTTGTTGAGAAAGGTGTCCTGGTTAAAGATCCTGCCGGTGGGCGCAGCACAAGCTATCGGCTAAAATAAATTTTCCGCAAATGGTTTCCCCGGAACCCCTTGTTTTGCTATATTATAAATAATCATGAATGAGAAACTCATCCGTGTTTACAAAAAATTTTATATTGATGAGATCAAGGCGCATCTTTTGATCTACGGCGATCTGGGCGGGAGCTGCGGCGCGTGCCAGAAGATAGACATCAAACTCGACGCCACGCATTGCCCGGAGTGCAAGACGGAATTCAAGTTCATCGCGTTTCGCAATCCCAAAGTCCATTTGCCGAAAATCCAGAAACTTAACGCCGAGCGTCCTCAGATCGCGATCATCGATTATGAAGATTATCACTATAATGCCGGCGCGCAAAAGGCAAGGGAATTTCTAAAATAGGAAATTGTATCTCGTCGTCCGTATCTCGTATTTCGCTTACGAGATACCAGATACGAGATGCGAGATACGAAAAAATGATCAATAAATCACGGCTTATCAAATTGACCCAAAAGGTCATTTCGTACAATTCTGAAAACCCGCCGGGCAACGAGTGGGACCTGGCGCAATTCATCATCAAGGACATGAGATCCTGCGGGCTGGAAGTGAAGACCTACTCTTACGAAAAACGCCGGCCCAATATCGTAGCAACTTTAAAGGGGACACTGCCGCGCACGCAGGCCGCGCGGGAGGCGATCCTCATCACCCCGCATTTTGACACAGTCCCCATCGGCAAGGGATGGAAATTCAAGCCGCTTGGCGGACAAATCCATCAGGGAAGAATTTACGGCCGCGGGGCGAGCGATGATAAAGGGAATCTTACCAGCTGTATGGAGGTGATGCGCAGCCTCGTGGAAAACGGTTTTAAGCCACGCAAAGACATCATTATGGCGGCGACTGTTGATGAAGAAACCGGCAGCCACGCGGGGATCATTCCGTTATTAGAAAAAAAAGTTCTTAAACCCGGCCTAGCGCTCGTTATGGATTCCGACGAATTTTATACGATCATCGCGCAAAAGGGATTGATCCATTCGCGCATCCAGATCTTCGGCAAAAAAGCCCACGGCGCGTACAATTGGCGCGGGATCAATGCCATCGAACAAGCGACCGAGGTCATCCGCAAGATCAAGGCGCTGCGCTGGAGCTACAAAAAGCATCCGCTATTACGCGGGCCCACGACTAATATCGGCACGATCAAAGGTGGGGACAAAGTCAATATGGTGGCGGATTTTTGCGAATTCTCGCTGGACTTACGTTACGTTCCCGGGATGGATCCCAAAGCAATTTTACGACGGCTTAATGCAACGATACGCACAGTCACACCCAAATACAAGATCATTATCGACGATTTACAGCTTCCTTATACGATCGACCCGACACATCCCGCGGTTGAAATGTACGTCAAGACGGCGCGCAAGATGCATTGCCCCGCGGCGGTCAAGGGAAGCGAGGGCGCGACCGTGATCACTTTCTTTAAAAAGCACGGCATTCCGGCGTTCGCCACCGGTTACGGCGCCCGTGGCACCGCGCATACCAACGACGAATATATCCGCGTCAACACGCTTTACAAGGGAACGCGATTCCTTGAACAATACATCAAAGAATATGACCGCATCTAGCTTGCGTTCGCTTTTCCTGGCGGCTTTATTTTTCACCGGCACACCGGCTTGGGCAGCGGAGAGCCGCACACCTTTGCCGTTTCGCCCCGGAGAAACGGCCCAGTACGACATCAAAAAAATGGCCATGCGCGTGGGGCAGGCCACCCTGACGTTCCACGGCTTGGTGGCGCTCGAAGGCCAAAACGCCTTCTTGATCACCTTTACCAGTAAAGGAATGAAATTTTTCGACGAAGAAAAGATCTACGTCGACCCGCGCACGTTCCTGCCCAAAAGGGTGGAACGCAACCTCAACATTTTCGGCAAAAAAGAACGGATCGTGGAACATTATAACGCCGGAAAGGGGACGGTGCGGATCGTCAAGACCGCCAGGGGCAAAACAACTGAACAGGTGATCAACCGCTCCGTGCCGCTGGATAACATCTACTGTTTCATTTTCCGTTACCGCGCCGCGGGCAAATTCACTCCTGGCGAGGCTTTGCAGATCTATCTGCCCACCAAAGACGTGCAGTTCCAAGTACAAGAAAACCGAATAGTACAGTTGGAAGATAAGGAAGTGGACGCCTATTACATGCAAAGCGATCCCGCGCAATACCGTGTGTGGTTCGATAAGGGCGCGCATAAGGTACCGCTACGCATCGATGGCGCGGTCGGCTTCGGCAAAACCGCGATGATCCTGCGCTCTTATACGGCAAGCAATGCTTTGACTTCAAAGTAGATTTATGGTTCAATAAAACCCATGTCATTGCCCAATAAAAAAGGATATTTCGGGGAGTTCGGCGGCAAATACGTGCCGGAGACCCTGATGGCGCTTTTAGACGACCTGGAAAAGATGTTCCGGGGCGCGGCCAAAGACCCTTCCTTCCAAAGAGAATTCCAATACTATCTGCGGGAATACGCGGGCCGGCCAACCAGCCTTTTTCTGGCCGAACGCTTGAGCAAGCACCTGAAAACCCTCAAAGTCTATCTCAAACGTGAAGACCTGCTGCACACCGGCGCGCACAAGATCAACAACACGATCGGACAAGTCCTGCTCGCCAAAAAGATGAAAAAGACCCGGATCATTGCCGAGACCGGCGCCGGGCAACACGGGGTGGCGACCGCCACCGTGGCGGCATTGATGGGGCTCGAGTGCGTCATTTACATGGGTGCCGAAGATGTCAAGCGTCAGGCCTTGAACGTCGACCGCATGAAACTTTTGGGGGCGAAAGTCATTCCCGTGACCAGCGGCTCACAGACTCTCAAAGACGCCATGAACGAGGCCATCCGCGACTGGGTCACGAACGTCCGCAACACATTTTACATTATCGGCTCCGTGGCCGGCCCGCATCCCTACCCATTGATGGTCCGCGAATTCCAATCGGTCATCGGCCGCGAAGCGCGCCGCCAATTTCTCGCCAAAGAAAAACGCCTGCCCGACTATCTTGTTGCCTGTGTGGGGGGCGGAAGTAACGCGATGGGTTTGTTCCACGCTTTCTTCAGCGACAGTAAAGTCCACATGATCGGCGTGGAAGCGGCTGGCCTCGGGCTTAACACGGACCAAAATTCCGCGTCCTTAAACAAAGGAGAGATCGGCGTTTTGCATGGCAGCAAAAGTAAAATACTGGAAACCAAAGACGGACAGATCAAACCGGCGCACTCGATCGCCGCGGGCCTGGATTATCCCGGGGTTGGCCCGGAACACGCGTATTACCAAAGAATCGGCCGCGCGCAATACGTCACAGTGACGGACAAAGAGGCGATTGCCGGCGTCAAACTGCTATCCCGCATGGAAGGGATCATCCCGGCCATGGAAACCGCGCACGCGATCATCTATTTGGAAAAACTCGCGCGCAGCGTCAAGGGACACAAGAGCGTCATTGTCTGCTTGTCCGGGCGCGGGGATAAAGATATGGGAAGTATTAAAAAACTAATCTAGGTGGTACCTAACACCTATCACCTAACACCTAAAATGAATCGGATTGATTCCAAATTTAAAGAATTACGGAAAAAGCGTAGGAAAGCGTTCATCGCCTTCATCACCGCCGGCGATCCGGACCTGCGGACGACCGAACAACTGGTGCTGGCTTTTGAAGGCGCGAGCGTAGATATCATTGAACTGGGCGTGCCGTTCTCCGATCCTCTGGCCGACGGGCCAACAATCCAGGCCGCTTCCCAGCGCGCTTTAAAAAAGCATGTCAATCTGGAAAATATTTTGGCCATGGTCAAGCGCATCCGCCAGCGGTCCCAGATTCCCATCGCGCTCATGACCTACTACAATCCCGTTTTTCATTATGGCGAAGCGCGCTTCGCGGCCAAGGCCAAAGCCTGTGGGGTGGACGGACTGATCGTTCCAGACCTACCGCCGGAAGAAGGGCATGGCCTGATCCGCGCGGCCCGAAAAAACGGCCTCGCCACTGTTTTCTTTCTGTCACCGACAACGACGTCCCGACGGATAAAATCTATCGTTAACGCGTCAACCGGATTCATTTATTACGTTTCATTGACCGGCGTGACCGGCACCCAGCAGCAATTGCCCGCCAGCTTGACCCAGCACGTCCGCCTGGCAAAACGCTTGACCAGCAAACCAGTTTGTGTGGGGTTTGGTGTGTCCACGCCGGCGCAGGTACGCCAAGTGGCAAAAGTAGCCGACGGCGTCATCGTTGGCAGCGCCATTGTCAATACAATCGCCAAGAACAAAGGAAAGAAGCAGTTGGTGGCCAACGTCAGCCGCTTTGTTCAAACTTTATCACGGAGCTTAACGTAATGTACACCAAAACGACATTGCCGAACGGTTTACGGGTCGTCACCCACGACATGAAGGACCGCGACTCGATCGCGCTTGGCTTCTGGATCGGGGTTGGCGGCCGCCATGAAACCGACCGGCTCAAAGGCACGGCGCATTTTCTGGAACACATTGTCTTTAAGGGAAGCAAAAAATATTCCTGCGAGGAGATCAAGACCTCCATCGAAGGCGTGGGAGGGACGCTCAACGCCTTCACCTCCGAGGAGCAGACCTGCTTCTACGCCAAGATCCCCACCAAATACCTAAAGAAGACCTTTGACGTCCTGGCGGATATGGTTTCCCGGCCGAGCATCACCGACCCGGATATCGTCAAGGAAAAAACAGTCGTCGTTGAGGAGATCAAAATGTACCGTGATCTTCCGCAATACTCGGTCATGGAACTTCTTGATGGTCTTTTATGGCCAAACCATCCGTTGGGCAAGAACCTGGCTGGAACGCCGGAGACTGTCATCGCCCTGTCACGGGAAGACATCAAAGGATTTCATAAAAATTTTTACGTGCCCAGCAATATCGTGGTGGCAGCCTGCGGCAACCTGAATCATAAGCAGATCGTGGCGATGGCGCAAGAGCGTTTCGAAAAAATCCCGAAAGAAACACATCCTTCCTATATAAAGGCGGACAATTCCCAATCCCGGCCGCGGGTCAATCTTTTCCATAAAAAGATCGAACAGATGCACCTGGCCCTGGGCGCCATCGGCTACGATGAGAACCACAAAGACCGCCACGCGCTCAACCTCTTGAGCGTGATCTTGGGCGGCAACATGTCTAGCCGCCTGTTCGTGGAAGTGCGGGAGAAACGCGGCCTGGCGTATTCGATCTCCTGCATGGCTCGCACCATGCACGACACGGGGGTGTTCCTTGTCCGGGCCGGCGTGGACAACCAGAAACTCATTGAAACCGTCACTTTGATCCTCAGTGAGCTTGAAAAAGTCAAAAAAACCGGCGTCACGGAGGATGAATTCATCCGCGGGCGGGATTATCTGCTGGGCCAGATGCTTTTGAGCCTGGAAGACACCATGGAACACATGCTTTGGATCGGCGACACCGTGATCAGCCAGAACAAGACCAAGACCTTGAAGTCCCTGATCGCAGATTTTCAGAAGATCAAACGCGCAGACGTCCACCGGGTGGCCAAAGATATCCTCAGAACACAACGTTACAACCTCGCCATCGTTGGCCCGTTGACGGATAAACAAAAAGAAGAACTTCCCAGGCTGTTGAACGCGCGCGACAGCGTCAATTAATCTTTTTTTGATTTGACAAGCAATTTAATATCGGTTAGACTCTACTTAAATTTATTTTTTAAAAGCGGCGCAATCAGCAAGGAGGAGCAGATGGAACAATTATCATTCTATGATGTGAAGACCAAAGGTAAATTCAACACGACTGAATACAAAGTGCAGGAAAAAAGCGGCCGCTATTTCGCCGTAGCTAAATCCCCCAAAGGCACGCATGAATGCTGGCGCGTTTTGAGCAAAGACCAAGCGGAGAAAATGAAAAAAAAGTAACATCCCCGCTAAAAGACCAGGGACGGCCAATCCCTGAAAGAATTATAGCGAAATCCTACTAGCGTAGAGCTTCATTGACTCCCAGAGAAACAGCCAAGTCCATCGCACGGTTCGCTTCGGATAAAAAAGCGGAAGACATTGTCGTTCTGGACATGCGCAAAGTCGTCAATTATTGTGACTATTTTGTGTTGTGCTCAGGAAATACCGACCGGCAAGCCCGTGCTATCGCTGACCATATTCACGACAAATTAAAAGACATGAATATCCGCTTGCGCCTGCGGGAGGGGTTCTCCAAGGCCGACTGGGTCATTGTCGATACCGGGGATGTGGTCACCCACGTGTTCCAGAAAAGGACCAGGGAATTTTACCAGTTGGAATATCTGTGGCAGGACGCAAAACCTGTTGCTTGGGAGAAGAAGTAAAGATCAACCAGTAGCCCTTTCCAAACAGGTCACAAGTCGCAGGTCACGCAAGGACATGTGACGTGTGACCTTGTTTTTTGTCTCACAGCGGTGAGACAAAAAATACCCTAAGGCGACCGAACCTCAGTGAGGGAGCCGAAGGGGTACATCAAACCCAAACTTTATGCTATCCAACCTGCGCGACCAACTTAAAGAGCATATCGAGCGATCCCTGAAGGGACGAATGCCCGCAACGGCCAATCTTCCTTCCGTTGAGCTTGACATTCCGGCAGATAAGATTCACGGGGAATTCTCCTGCAACATCGCTTTAAAATCCGCCAAACTTTTGCAAAAACCACCGGTCACGATCGCTGAAGAATTCCGCGCGATCATTGAACCGACGCTTCCGGCAAACATTCAATTAAACGGCAAGATCGCCAAGATCGAGGTCAAAAAGCCAGGATTCATCAACTTTTTTTTAACACCAAAAGCCCTGCACGAGATCATCCGTGAAATATTCAAGGAAGGGAACAACTACGGCCGTTCCAGACATGGGCAGGATAAAATGGTCCAGATAGAATTTGTCAGCGCTAACCCTACGGGGCCGTTGAGCGTGGCTCACGCACGCCAGGCCGCGGTTGGCGACGCGTTGGCGAACATCCTCAACTTTATCGGGTTCAAGGCCAGCCGGGAATACTATATC
>ORJL010415688.1_pt1 | contig 30374 bp, 36 predicted proteins | sample 1779941 | NCBI WGS metagenome assembly ORJL01 (sample SAMEA104232317, study PRJEB22302) | groundwater metagenome | biome: forest; feature: aquifer; material: groundwater | place: USA | collected 2011-08-07 | depth 5.8 m | reverse complement strand
GAAAAGTTCTGAAGTCGGAAAAATCAACGATTTTTAAGAGCCCAAAAATTAGAAATTTTTGCGAAAAAACCGCTAGGTTTGTCCTCATGTAAGTCAAACTTAAGGGAAAAGTTCTGAAGTCGGAAAAATCAACGATTTTTAAGAGCCCAAAAATTAGAAATTTTTGCGAAAAAACCGCTAGGTTTGTCCTCATCGAAACGCGCCGTTCTTCTTAATATAATCTATAATTTTCTTGCTCATAAAGGGTTTTTCTTTTCCGCCAACATTAACAAGATTATACCTATAAGGTAATTCTACACTCTCAAACTCATTAATTTCTATACTCGCATTATCAATAAACTTGAGCTCTTCAAACTTTTTCTTTTCTTCAGCTATCTGCTTAACAGTAAAAACAGCATTATCCGTACTCATTTGTTCCTTTCCTATATTCCTCTTCTCTGCATCAGGTAGAAATTTGGTTAACTCTTCTTTTGTTCTTCTTCTTGGAGGAAAATCTCCAAGTATTCCTCCGAAAATAAAATACTGAAAATTATCCGAGTCTTCAGGAGTTAAAGTTTTATCTGCTTCAGGGTCAAGCACACAAATTTTATCAATATCAATTTTTATCTCTTTAACACTTTCAAAAAAAACCTTCCCAAACTTCTCGAGTTTCTTTGCGTCTTTTTCTTGTTTTATATTAGTAAACCAAAGATTTTCTTTTCCAACTATCTCGCTTATATGTTCATATTCTATCAAGCACCAATCCCAAAGTCTAGGTTCTAGATGTTCTATTATATAACTTGGTTTCTCATGCATGTTGTCGATATTTTCCATGTTTAATTAAAAACTCTTTTGCTTGCCGATAAGCCTCTTCTTCTCGCTGATTAAAATTGTGACGATTAGTTTTAGGCAAGGGTTCATACATTCTACGGATCTCCTGTTTTAAAGATTCAGTAATATCTTTTGAGCACATATATTCAATAAGGCTTGTTCTTACACCTATTCTATCTTCTTTATGTTCTATTGTTGGTTGCATTTCTCTTTATTTTAGCAGATACTATGAGTGGGCTGCAGCGCCGCGAGCCGCAGCCCTATCATCCCAACCTTAGTGGGGATGACTATGAATTTTTTATGTTGTGATTCTGTAATTTATGAAATATGTAAACTATGATAAAATACAAAGAAAATCATCTATTATAAAATTATGCCCCTGCCGTAAGTAGCAGGGTTTGGTGATTTTAGAGTGATGTATTTTTGCTCTATGCCCTATGTTGGCATAAAACAACTTATTTATCGATGGGAAGACGAGTTTATAAAACTTATCGACTACCTTGCTGTGACAGATATAAAAAAGAAAAAAGAAAGATTTATAAAGTAACATTAACAAGATAATATTATAACATTATCATCATAATATAACATGGTAGAAAGGGAATTTTTTGATAGAAAGAATGAATTGAAGATTTTGCAAGAGAAATATGCAGAGCTTTCTCCTTCAAATATGCTGGTTCTTTATGGCAGAAGAAGGGTTGGAAAAACAGAGCTAGTTAAACAATTCTTGAAAAATATAAAAAATCACTTCTATTTTTATGTAGAAGTAACCCAAAAAAACGAAATTTTAAACTATCTCTCTAAATCTGTAGAAGAACAACTTAGAGAAAAAATTGTCTTTAAAGATTTTTATGAATTTTTAAATTATATTGGCGATAAGACTGATAAACAACCCTCTGTTTTAGTTATTGATGAATTTCAAAGATTCTTGGATATTGCTCCAGAATATATTAGCAGTTTACAAAATGCATGGGATTCAAAGTTAAAGCATAAAAAAATAATGATTTTGCTTCTTGGTTCTTCTATTGGAATGATACAAAAAATTATGAATAGCAAAGCAGGAGCTTTATACGGAAGAGCACAAAAAATAAAAATTTCTCCATTTAAATATTCTGATTTCAGATTAATGTTTAAAGAAATGCCAGAAGAAAGTAAAGTAATGACTTATTCTGTTTTTGGTGGAACTCCCGATTATCTTGATAAATTTAAAAAGAGCAAAGGCGATATTTATGAAAGAATTTTTGAGTTAGTTCTAAAAAAAGGGGCAGTTTTATTTGAAGAGCCAAAAAACTTATTAGAATATGAAAACGTAAGAATTCATGCAAAATATAATGCTATTTTGGGAGCTACCTCTTCTGGAAAAGAAACTATGAAAGAAATAGAAGACGTTACTCACATTACCTCACAAACTATGCCCGCATATCTTAGAAGACTTGACGAGCTTCTTGACTTGGTTGGTAGAAAAGATCCTGTTTTAGGAAAAGAAAGGCTTGGAAGATATCAAACAAAAGATAATTTCTTTAAATTTTGGTATAAATTTATTTTGCCTAATCAAACTCCATTAAATTTAGGAAATACTAAATTAGTTTCTGATTTAATTAAACAAGACCTTAATAGTTATGTTGGTAGGATTTTCGAGGAGATAGTCATGGAGTTGTTAATCCTTTATAACACAAAAGAGATAAAGGGATTAAAATTAAACTTTGAAAATATTGGCTCTTGGTGGGATAGAAATAGCAATGAAATAGATATTCTCGCATATAATCTTAAGGAAAAGAATTTTTTACTTGGGGAAGTTAAATGGACAAATAAACAATTAGATACCGATATTATTGAAGAACTTGAAAGAAAATCAAAATACCTTAATTATGGCGGGACTTATAAATTCTTATTTGTTTCCAAAAATGGCTTTACAGAGAAAGCATTAAAGAAAATGCGGGATATTGGAGCAATTCATCTTGATTTGAAAGAGATGGAAGATTTGTTTAACAAGGCAGGTTAAAAAATGAGGAAGCTGTAAAAAGTAATATAAATTTCTTTGAGTGGATATAGAAAACCGCTAAGCTCTGAGAAAACGTCCGTTTTCCAAATCCCTATTTTTTACTTCTTAGCTCGTCAATTAGAATTCTTGGTTTACATGATGGGGGGATTTTCTGGACTAAGAAAAAATCAAAGTATTTGAAGAATATAGAAAGTCAGAATTAGAAGACTTAAAAAAGGAGCTAAAAGAAGCCAAAGATGCAACAACCTCAGAACAAAACAAACCCTAAGCCAAAAGCCAAGATTGAATATTTGATTAATTGGTATCACGGAAACTTCTGTGTAAAACATAAGCATTGCACAAGAGAACATTATGAAGAGCTGAAGAAGATAGCATTATCTTGGGGAATAACAGAGATGACACATAAGGAATTTTGTTTTAGGATAAAGCAGGAATTAAAATGCTGTCCAATTAAGAGAGAGTTTAATGATTGTCCTATTTGTAGAAAATTGGGTGTTCCTCAATGGAAGTTTTAGGGCTCCTTTAAAAGGCGTCTGTATCGATTTTTGTATCGGGATACATCACTCTAAAATCACCAAACTATATTATGCTCCCTCCGGGATTCGAACCCGGGTGAATGCCTTGAGAAGGCATCAGACTTGGCCTCTGTCTGAAGGGAGCCTTTAAGCTAATTAGAACTAACAAAAATAATTTATAAACCTTCGTGAATGAGTTTTTCAGGAGGTATACAAATTTATATCTTGAAAACCTTGTATCCTTTGTGGATGTCTTCAGAAACTAACAATCCTATTTCATCGCCTTTCTTTGCTTTATCTATCGGCTTTCTGTCTATCTGCATACTTGTAACAGTCATCTCTACATCTTTCTCTCCGCCCCTAATGGCAATCTTATCGCCAACTTTAAGCGGCGCGCTAAGCATTATTGCAGCAGCCTTGACATGCTGGAAATAGTTTGTTACCTCTCCTATTTGTTTTTCTGTCATTTTGCTCTTAACTTTCGTTTAAAAATGACAGATTAGAAATCTTTGATTTCTTCATCTGCCATGTTTTAAAGAAGAGTAACAGGTTTATAAGAGTTACGATTTTGTTAAGTAAACTACTCAACTTAACATTCTACTGCTCTTCAAACCAACAACTTACCATTAATACTTGACCTGCCTCTCCCTTGTCTATATTAGATTATCAAAGCAAACTTTTCACAGTTATTATTATCTTTTAGACAGTGTGAAAAGTTTGAAGTATTAATTCAAAAGCATTAATCAGAGGAGTTTTAGCAGGGCAGTTTGGTTTTAGTGTTGAAATTCCGAGTTTATTTAACAGAATAAGCACCACTCCACTCACTTAACAACTAAACCAAATTCAAACCCAGTTCCCGTATAATTACTAAAATACTAAAACTATCTAAAAGTTTAAGATTTACTATTAGAACATATCGCCTACATCTACAAAATGCTTAAATACTCTCTGCTGTTAATTTGATTATGGCAATAGAAAATACGATGTGTCCTAAATGCAAGAATACTTTTCAGATAAAGGAAAAAGATGGTACAATCCATATCTGCTACGACTGCCTTCAAGCAGGAAAAATGGACCAGCACGAAAAGCATGTCAAGGACGCCAAAGATTTCGGCATAAAAGTATAGTTCTAAAAGTTTTTATACCCTATCAAACTTAGGTTATTATGAGTGACATAATAATTCCGGATAAACCGAAGCTTGAAAAGAAAATAGAAGCCATAAGAAAAGAGGGCGCTTCTTCGCTTCATGTTCTATCTGATTTTGACCGCACACTCACAAAAGCATTTTTTAAAGAAGAAAAAATTCCTAGTTTGATTTCTCATCTAAGAAATGGGCATTATCTGACAAAAGATTATGCTGAAAAAGCTCAAACATTATTTAACAAATATCATCCCATAGAACTGTCCGATAAAATAACTAAAGAGGAGAAAAGTAAAGCTATGTTAGAATGGTGGAGCGCTCATTATAAACTCCTTGTTAAATCTGGCTTGAATGAAAAAACAATAAAACAGGCGCTAAAAGACATTATCCAAGAAGGAAAAATTAAGCTAAGAAAAGGAGCAGCAGAATTTTTACAAAAGCTAAATCAAGATAATATCCCTTTAATAATTCTTAGCTCAGCGGGCATTGGCAATATGGTAACTGAATTTTTAAAAGAGCAAAACTTAATGTTCAATAATATCCATTTTATAGGAAACACTCTCAAATTCGACAAAGCAGGTAATTTTGCAGGAATAAAAGATAATAAAATAATTCACGTCCTTAACAAACATGAAGCAGAAATAAAAAACCTGCCAATATACGAAGAAATAAAGCAAAGAAAGAATATTATTCTTCTAGGGGATTCGATTGATGATTTAGGGCTGGCTCAGGGAGTCCAGCACAAAAACATAATAAAAATCGGCTTTCTCAACTTTTCCGAGCAGAGTTTAGAGGAATTTCAAAAAAACTTTGATGTTATAATCATGAATGATGGAGATTTTAGCGAAATTAATAATGTCTTATCCAAAATTTTAGAATAATTCTTGTTCAATAGTTTTATTTCTCCAGTAAATATTCCTTATGAATAAACAAAGAGCGGACAAACCAGTACATCGCGTAAAGTTCGAATGCAAAAGGTAGATATCCCAAATATCCTAAAATAGGCATCTCAAATATTTTAAAAAATCCAACATAAGGCACATTATAGTGCCACTTTGGAACAGCCCAATAATTCCAAAACTCCCACAAAAATCCCATAATAATTCCTGCAAGCAAGAGCGAGAGAGGAACAGTAAGTTTTCTATCCTTTAAATGACCTATGATGCTCGGCTGCTTATGAAGATAGTTTATTGGGTCTAAAATTAAAAAAAAGCTCAGCCAGATTAAAGGAAACGCAAATTCTGGAAACAGCAGAGGAAGCAAAAAGCAAAGAATACCCAAGATTATCATTGAAAAAACAGTCTTCTTTTTTATGTCATGTTTTCTCTTTAATGTTTTTCTATCAAATAAATGAATAGAACGGATAAGTTCAGTAGTCTCAAAGAATGCAGGAAGAACAGTGGCAAACGAGAGTACCCCGAATAAATCTTTATTAAAAAAACTTTCTGAATTTTTCAAAGCTTCAATACCAGAATAGCTCCAGTTATTCAAAGCCATATTTGCAAATTCAAATAAATACCAGAATAACGCAGAAATTATGAACATTCCAAAAAGCTGGGATGGTCTGTTTGAAAGTAAAGAGTCTTTTCTTAATTTATAAACTAGAGCATCAATAGCCAATATATAACCAACCCATATAATTGGAAAATACCAGCTGGCAAATGGCTCAATCTTAAAGATAAAATTAAGCTCAACTAAAACAATCACCAAAATTCCAATCAAACCGTATTTTTTGAACATTTTATTTTTTTATTCTTCTACTTAATAATTAATTTAGGAAAAAATAAAAGTCAGAAATTCTTTAAATTTCTGAATGTAAAAAACCTTGAACCCGAAGTCTTCAATCTTGTGAGAGTTGAAGAGCCAGAAAATCCTTGATTTTCTGGAGGACTTGTGGTTTTTTACCGCTGTTTTGTTTTCCTCTTTTTATAATAGTCCCGCCCGGATTCGAACCGGGGTTCCAAGCTCCAGAAGCTCGTTAACTTGACCGCTGTTATACGGGACTTTATAATAAAATAACGAAAACCAACATATAAAAAACTTTCTCTCTCCTGATTATTCAGAAGTTTTTTATCCAGAAAACAATAACAGAGAATATGCCTACTGTTTTCTTTATAAAAATCTTTATATGGGCAATTAAGCTGATTAATTGATATTGTTCCCTAATTGCACAGATAGACAATTTGAATTTAATATTAACATAAGTATCCAAATTGTCTATAATTCAAGGTTTCTTATAAATGACATGCTAAATCTGACAGAAATACAAAAAGAGATGGAAAAGCTAAATGGCTGGAGTTTTGAAATGGATTCTATAGTAAAGGACTTTAGATTCTCGAGCTTTAGCGAATCAAAGAGCTTTGTCAGCAAAGTAGCTGCGATGGCAGAGCTAAGCTCGCATTTTCCTTCAATAACTTGGGATAATCTATTCATAAGAATAGCCTTGACAACAAGAGGCCAAAAATGCGTGACAGAAGCAGACTTCAAGTTAGCAGAAGAAATTGATAAGGTTTATAAACAATAAAAAATCTTTAATCCTATGAAACGAAGCTCAAGACGCTGGAAGAAAAAAAATCAAATGCGATGGAAATGGCAGAGAAAGCGACTGCGTGAAGAAAAAAGAAAGCGAAAAATGCATAAGATGAGAAGCCGATAATTCTAGTATAATTATATTATACTATACTATAGCATAGCAATCTTTATAAGAACTCTTTCAGGTTTAATTATATGAAAATAAAAGGGAAGTTGAGTGTCAAGAAACGGTAGGTGTCTTACAAAAAAGATGGAAAATTCATTATCAATTTGGACAGAAAAATACAGGCCGAATAAATTCGAAGATGTATTCGGTCAGGATGAAATAGTCAAAAGAGTGAAAAATCTCACGAATTCTCTGAATCTTCCCCACATGCTCTTTGCAGGTCCTGCAGGAACAGGAAAATCCACGCTGGCTATAATAGTTGCCAAAGAGCTTTTCAAGGAATACTGGAAAGAAAATTATCTTGAGCTTAATGCAAGCGATGCAAGAGGTATAGATGTTATCAGGCAGGAAGTAAAGAATTTCGCTCGTACAAAATCACTCGGAAGCGTTCCATTCAAAATTATTTTTCTTGATGAAGCAGATGCGCTAACGCGAGAAGCGCAGCAAGCGCTAAGAAGAACAATGGAGAACTACACAGGAACTTGCAGATTTATCCTTTCATGCAATTATTCAAGCAAATTAATAGACCCAATTCAATCGCGATGCGTTGTTTTTCGTTTCCGGCTTCTTGAAAAAAAAGAGCTAGAAAAAATAATAAAGAAAATTGCGTTGAATGAAAAGCTTACTCTTGATGAACGAGCTGTTCAAGTTTTATATGAAGGCAGTGAAGGCGACTGCAGAAGAGCAATAAATCTTCTTCAAGCATCATCATCCATCTCTCCGGTAATAACAGAAGAAATAATCAATATTCTTCTCTCAAATGCGAAGCCAAAAGATATCAAAGTTGTTCTAGATTATGCCCTATCAGGAGATTTTCAGCATTCGCGCGAAAAGCTTTTAGATATCATGCTTAAAGAATCAGTTTCAGGGACAGACATAATAAAATCAATACAGAAAGAAGTCTGGAATCTTGATATTGACCCCGAGCTAAAAGTGAAGCTTACAGAAAAAACAGGCGAAATTGAATTCCGTCTTGTTGAAGGTAGTGATGAATTTGTTCAGTTAGAAGCTCTGCTTGCAAGTTTTGTCTTGGCAGGCATGGGAAATAAAAAGTTGTAAAAAGGTTAAAATGGACATAAAAGTAGAATTCAATCCTGATTTGGCATTAAGGGATTTTGGAACTTCAAACAGGGAAGAAACTGAATGTCTTCCTAGAAAATTAATTAGAGGTCAAATTCATTCTTTTCTAAAAGAAGGTCAGAGAAATTATTGGTTAGAAGGAGAAATCCCCCTTCTAGAAACGAGAGGAAATCAAGAGCTATCAAGACCGTTAGCTAGCGTAACAATACTAGAAGCAACTCATTTTTTAAGAGACAATATCCCCTATACTCGCGGAATTTATAGAATCAATGAAGTTTACAACACAAAAAATAAAAAAATACATTTCGAAAGCTATAGGAGAATAAAATAAAAATGCCAAACCTTACCCTGCCTTTATTTGAAAAATACAGGCCAAAAAGATATTCTGAAGTTAAAAATCAGGAAATAGCGATAAGCAAATTAAAAGCATTCGTCAGCACTTTTGGAATAAGCCCAAAAAAAGCTCTTCTTCTTTACGGTCCAGCCGGAAGCGGCAAAACCACCATGGCACATGTTATTGCTAATGAATTAAATTATGAGATATTTGAATTAAATTCAAGCGATTTAAGAAACCGCCAAAAACTGGATGAAGTTCTCAAGCCATCAACACAGCAGCACTCGCTTTTCTCAAAAGGAAAAATAATCTTAGTTGATGAGGTTGATGGAGTAACCACGACTGACTATGGGGGGCTGGCAGAATTAATCGTTCTTATTGAAAGAACAAAATTTCCGATTATAATCACCTGCAACGATGTCTGGCAGAATAAATTCTCCCTTCTTAGAAGCAAGTGTGAAATGGTTCCGGTAAAAGAGATTCCTTATCTTGCCATACTATCTCATTTAAAAGAAATTTCAAAAAAAGAAAATAAAAACGTTAATGAAAATGCATTGAAAGAGATAGCTGCAAAATCCCGCGGTGATTTAAGAGCCGCATTAAACGACTTACAGTCTATACTTTACAGCGAAGAAACAGAAATAATGCAGAGCGAAATAGACTTACGAGAGAAATCCCAAGATATATTTAATGCATTAAGAGAGATTTTTAAGGCAAGGACTCACGCAAAAACAATAGAAGCTTATGACAGCGTTGAAATGGAAACTGATCAGATATCACTATGGCTAGAAGAAAATATTCCTACTGAATACAGGGGCGAAGAGCTCGCAAAAGCTTTCGAAGCATTAAGCAAAGCAGACATATTCAAAGGCAGGATATACCGCCAGCAGCACTGGCGTTTCATGGTATATCAGAATTTTTTTCTTTCAGCAGGCATATCAGCAGCCAAAGGCAATAAAATACTTCCAGAAAGATTCACAAAATACAGCCCCCCAAAAAGAATCCTAAAAATCTGGATGATAAACCAAAAAAATGCAAGAAAGAAGAGCATCGCAGGAAAGCTAGCAGAATACACCCATACGAGCAAAAAGAGAGCGATAAAAGACTTCAACATCCTTACAATAATCACCGATGATATCGCAAAAAAGCACATGAATCTCAGCGAAGAAGAGCTCGAGTATATTCAGGAAAAGCGCCAGGAGATTATTCTTTCACTGGGAAAACTGACTGTTTAAAATTGTTAAAGTTGCCGAATCTTACTCTGCAAATTCTAAGTCCAAATTTCATCCCAAAGTTTATACAATTACTTCATTAATACAATAATCCATAAATAAACGAAATCTAGCTAAAAAATTAAACTCTGCAAGCAGCAGCGACACTAGAACTATCTGAACCAAATCCAAATCCCGGACTTGGATTTGCTGTTGGCAAGGTTTTACTGCATTCACTAGGAACAGTATTAAAAGCGCCACAAGCACCAGTAAGATAAGATGCTGAGTTTCTTCCTGCGTTTGATTCTACACCGTTTATAATTAATGTAGGCGAGCCTTGAACACCATATTGCTGGCTTAAATCAGCATCAACTTTATAGAGAGCTTCTGCTCTGTTCGCAAGGCAATCATTAACTTTCGAAACTACTATTCCATTCTTGGTCATACACTGTGTAACATCTGCAGGAGCATTTGGGTCAGTTGAATTAAGTGTGCATTTAAGATATTTCCAGAACTTATCTCCTTGTTCCTCTCTTATGCAAATCTGTCTGTAGTTCTCCTGTGTTTCTTTTTCTCCATGAAGAATATAATGCACAAACCTTATTTTAGCGTCAACCTTGCTTCCTAGAGCTTCAGCCATAGGTATAAATCCCTTTTCTGCTTGAGTTCCATAAGGGCAATAGCTCATTACAAACAGCTCAACAACAGGTTTATCAGATTTAGGAACTTCTGTAGAAGCAGGAGTGTTAGTATTAGTATTCGTATTAGCAGGATTATCTGCAGCAGCAGTCATATCAGTTGCGCCCTGAATAAAGTATTTTCCATCTTTAGAAATAAAAACAGGTATATCCTGCCCATTATAAAGAACATTAACTTGATACAAGCTGCCCTTATCGATAACCTCCTTTAGTGTAACTCCGCCATCAGGAACAACATTAGTATTTAAAAAAGTAACGAGTGATTCTCCTGCTTCAGATGTACCTATTCCGCTTCCACCCCGATTCCCTGCTAGTGCTAAAACTAATCCAATAGCAAGCACAATAGAAACAGTCATCCAGACATTAGTTTTATTTTTAAAAAAATTCGCGATTTTTTTTTCATCTTTCTTAACTTCTTTTTCTAAATCAACCATAAAAAGTATAATTTATGAGCCTTTATAAATCTTATGAAATTAAAATTTTTTGATTTTTGTCAAGAACTCTAGGCTAAATCCACAGAGCGTGTTAAGTTCTTGATCACTCAAAAAATTGGATTACCTACCTGTGAGTTAAAACAAGCAGGGTTTACAAGACAATTTTTTGTGTCTAAATTTTTCTGAGTTACAACCCTAATTCCTTTCTTTTTAAGAAGAGCCGCAGTTACACCTTCCCCATTTATTAGTTTTCCAGAAAAGCTTCTGTCATAAATTTTTCGCACAAATATTCTCTTTCTAATAACTGTGAAAAATTTTAAGTGATAATCTAGAAGGCATTGCTTCAAAGTTCATGCTAAGTTTACATTATATCATTATTAAACTTTATCTTTTTACTAATTCTTATAGACAATTTGGATAATTGTGTTGATATAAAATCCAAATTCTCTATCTGCACAATTCTAAAAGAAGTAACTTAATCAATCGAATTGTGTATATCAAAGGCCATCGCATTTGGGCATAGCTTTCTCATAAAGTTTAAAGCTTACTCAAATTCGCTAAGCAATTAAACCAACTTCTGACCAGATTCATTACAAATTAATAAACATAGGATAAACTCAATATATTCTCATCACAACAACAATTAAAAACATCAAAATATTGAATATAATAACAAAGAGGAAAAAATGAGCTACGATATAATAATAGGCAGGGATAAATCAGACATAAAAAAATTCGGCAATAAAGGCCTGATTTATCTTGGAAAAGGTTATGTTAAAATGGGGAACTATACTTCCCTTTCAAATTTAATTTGGCTAGATGTAGCTCGCTCTCACGTAATAATGATTGCTGGAAAACGTGGAAGTGGCAAATGTCTTCATGGTGATACTTTAATCAATCTCGCGGACGGCTCACAGATACCAATAAAAGATCTAGAAAATAATAAAGAGCAAATCCTTTCCTTAAATAATAAATTTAAAATAGAAAGTCAAGAAAGAACAGAATTCTTTTCAAGAGAAGTTGAAAAATTATTAAAAATAAAATTCAGAAGTGGGAAAGAGATAAAACTTACTCCTGAACATCCGCTATTAACAATAAAAGGGTGGATTCCTGCTCAAGAACTAAGATTAGGAAGCAGAATAGCAACACCAAGAAAATCTTTATTTGGAAATAAAGAGATGTCGGAGCATGAAATAAAGCTTTTAGCTTATCTACTCGCTGAGGGTCATCTCTCAAATGGATTTTGCTTATTTTCCAATATGGACGAAAAAATAAATAAAGAATTTAAAGAAAATATTAATAGATTTGATGACAATCTAAGGGTAGATATTCATTCAAAAGAAGGCTGTTTCAGAGTTTCTCAAAAAGTGAAGAATTACAGGTTAAGTGAATCTAAAAGAGACAAGAAGGGACAATTTACTTCTAGGGGGGTAAGATATGAAAAATCTTCTATAAATAAATGGCTCATAAATTTAGGAGTCTATGGAAAATTATCCGTTGACAAATTCTTGCCAGAAAACATAATGAAGCTTAAAAAAGAGCAGTTAAAGATTTTCCTCAATCGTCTTTTTAGCTGCGATGGAAGTATATATTGCAAAACTACACAGACAGGCAAAACTTGGCAAATATCTTATGCTTCTTCTTCTGAAAAGATGATAAGACAGGTTCAAAATCTTCTATTAAAATTTGAAATAATATCTAAATTAAGAGAACGTATGATGAAACTGAATGCAAAAAAGTTTAAATCTTTTGAACTTATTCTTAATGCAGAAAATGTCATTAAATTCATTGAGGAAATTGGTTTTTTTGGAAAAAAGCAAGAAAGAGAATTTAAAGCAAAACAACATAGCCTATCTGTAGAAAGAAACTCAAATATAGATACAATACCAAAAGAACTATGGGCAACTTATGAGCCCAAAAATTGGGCTGAAATCGGCAGAGCTTGCGGCTATAAGCACCCAAAAGCCATGCGAGAAAGAATCCATTATTCGCCTTCAAGACAGACTTTGTTAAAAATTGCAGAGATAGATCAGAATAACCCTCTCTATTTATTGGCAACATCAGATATATTCTGGGACGAAATAATCTCTATTGAGCTTTTAGAAGGAAAATTTAAAGTTTATGATATCTGTGTTCCTAAAAATCACAACTTTGTTGCGAATGACGTCATAGTCCATAATTCCTACACTCTTGGCGCAATCGCCGAAGAGCTATGCGATTTGCCAGAAGAAGTTTCCCAGAATATCGCTCCTCTAATTTTTGACACAATGGGAATATTCTGGACAATGAAATATAAAAACGAAAAAGATTCTGAACTATTGCAGGAATGGGGATTAAAGCCAAAAAATCTTCCTGTTACTGTATGGGCCCCATATGGATTTTTCGAAGAATACGAAAAAAGGCAGATTCCGGTAGACAAAAAATTCGCAATAAAAGCCTCTGAGTTATTTGCGGAAGACTGGATTATAACTTTTAATCTTAAAATAACAGAACCGACTTCAATAATCATCCAAAGGGCAATCTCTGGGCTCCAAGAAGAAAATAAAGACTTTGATATAACCACTATAATAGAAACAATCCAAGGAGATGAAGAATCAGAAGAAAAAGACAGGCAAGCAGCAATAGCACTGTTTCAAGCAGCAGAAACCTGGGGAATTTTCGCAAGAAGAGGCCAAAAAGGCACAGAAATATCTGAGCTTATCCAAGCCGGAAGGTCTTCTGTTTTAGATGTCAGCGTTTATTCCTCAATTGGAACTTTTAATGTTCGCGCGCTTGTTATAGGATTAGTCTGCAAAAAGCTTTTCAAAGAAAGAATGCTTGCCCGAAAAAAAGAAGAAATGATATCCCTTCAGCACGGAATAGACTACATGAACATAAAAACAAAAAAAGAAGTTCCTCTTGTCTGGCTTTTCATCGATGAAGCGCACGAATTCCTCCCAAAAAATGCAGAAGAAAAAACAGCAGCAAGTGATGCGTTGATTCAAATTTTAAGAGAAGGAAGACAGCCAGGAATATCTCTTGTTATGGCAACCCAACAGCCAGGCGTTATTCATCGAGATGCTATGACTCAATCAGACGTAGTTATTGCTCATCGCTTAACTGCACAACCAGACATAGAAGCCCTGAATACAATAATGCAAACCTATCTCTTAGAATCTATCAGGAAAAGCATGGCAGATCTTCCGGGATTAAAAGGAAGCGCATTGATTCTTGATGATAACAGCGAGCGCATTTATCCTATGCGTGTCAGACCAAGGTTTACATGGCATGGCGGAGAAGCTCCGACAGCGATAAGCGTCAAGAAAGAGATATAATTTTAGTTTCAATACAATTTTATTAATAAATAATGCTAACAATTTAGGAGCAGAAGTTACAAGCAGTAAAGTCTTATTTCGAGAAGCCAAGTCGTTTCAAATTTTGAAGAATTAATAATAATTATTTTAGTCGTCGCATAGAATTATCTTTCCTAAACTTTTGCGCTTTACTCATAAAAAGTGTCCAACACCGCGAGGGAAACGCAAAAGTTTAGATTTCGATAGGTTTATAAAGCATTTTTTCTGCCTAGTTTTGTGCATAATCAAGGATTATTCTGTATAATTAAATTATGCGCTTTAAGAAATTTACAATAACATGAGCTCAAAAGAAAAACAAATGCGATATGATGAAGAAGCAGTTAGCTCTAGCTCCCCTAAAACAAAAAGCAGGGACCCAGGGGCTTTAGCTGAAAGATATTTTGCACTTAAAGCAAAATCAAATGGCATAAGCTTATTCAAATTAACACAAAATCCCGAGATTGTTAAAGCCGCTATGAAAGAACTTGCAGATATCTGCGAGCAACAGGGAATAGGAATTTCTGACAATGTCAATCTCTGTCAGTTTTTAAGAACCCAAGCAGAACATCTTCATATTGATTCAAAAACAGGAATGGCGAAAGTTCCGGCGGCAACAGACCATGATTTCAGGATGTTATACGGCAAGCTTGGAATAATAAATCCTGAAAGACAAAGGTATATTCAAGATAGCTATTTTCAAGAAATAAGAACAATCGCTATGCCTGTGGCAGAAGAAATGCAAAGAACAGGTTCAATTTAACTTAATTCAAGACTTTAATCTCTATTCTATATCTATGCTCATAAGGAGCTATATCGCCTGCTTCCTTAACGCTTAGAATTTTTATTTTTCTTTTCAATTTTCCAACTTCTTTTAATAAATTTTCTGTCATCCTATCTTTTTCGGCTTCAGCGCAAAATCCATAATAAATAATTAAGGTATTCTTCTTAGCAACACTAAGCGCAGCCTTAAGAAACGTATCCTTCAGATTAGGCCGCGGCATAACAATAACATCAAAATGTAAGGGGACCAAGTTTCCCTTAACAATCAACCCTCCTTTTTTAACAACTTTATTAACATCGCCCTGAATAACTTTGACTCCAGAATAAATCTTATTCAGTCTTAAATTCTGGCTAGCATATTTACAACAATCTTTTCCAAGTTCAATAGAAACGATTTCCTGAGTTTTAGTATTTTTAGCAATAACAATTGTAAACGGTCCAACGCCAGAAAACATAACCAGGACTTTTTTTGCTTTTAATTTTGCTATAAGTTTAGCAATCTTCAATCTCTCACTCGCCAATCGAGGAGAAAAATAGCAAGTTTCTACATTAAGCTTAAATCTGCAACCATTTTCCTTATAATCCGCAATAAGAGTTTTCTCTCCGGCAAGAAATTTTGTTTTAATAGTTCGAAGCCTCCCGCTTACTTTATCAGTTTTTTCCAGAACAGTTTTTAAATTCGAGTGGCTCTCAAGCATCTGCTTAGCCTGTTCAAGTTTTTCTTTTTTCCCAATAGTTTTATGAAACTTGAGTATTGCTATATCACCAAGAATATCATAATTAGCCATTTTCAGAATAATAGATAATTAAACCTCCGTTCATAATCTTTGTGGTTAAACCATTCTAGAATAACAGAAACTAATTCTATTTCATTTTCATCAACAAGAGTATAAATTAATCGCCAGCCACCAGGAAGGTTATACTTCCAAAGATTAGTTATATGGTACTTTTTTACATATTCTTTTGGAAAAAGATTTTGTTGAAGTTTTATGCCGGAAAAAGGATTTTCTTTCAGATCTGCTATTGCTCTTAAAAGATGTTTCTTCAAATCGGTTTCATTTTTAAGATTTTCAAATTCTCTTTCAAGTTTTTCAGTAGCAAAAACTACACTTAATTTTTTATTCATGAATTAATACCTCTTTCTCTTTTCAATCATTTTAGCCAATTTAGGATTATGTATCCACACTATTTTTCCATCCCTCGGATCGACTACAATTTTATTGGAATACAGAAGATAATCAATAACTAAAACATAGGTTTGCCACATTACCTTTTTAGGAAGCTTTTTCCACAATTCTGTTCGAGTAAATTCTCCGCTATTTCTCTCTATTTTTTCTTCTACCATGAGGACGGTTTCAAGAGTAGGAAACCTAAGCAGGGGGTTTTGTTCTCTTCGCAATATCAGATTATGCAGTATCTTAAGCATAAAGTAGAGTATATCAATTGATATATAAAGCTTTCGATGAACTTTTAGTTTCTTCTCCCGAATAATTAAACCAACCAAATAATAATCCCATAAACCAAATTAGAGATACTAAGCATTCTCAAAAACTTAGCTATAGTCAAGGGCATTATTAATAATATTTCATACAAGCGAAGCCTCTCTTGAAAAACTGGCAAGATAACATTTATAAATATCTCCAGCTATATTAAACTACAAAAAAGATGGCATCAAATCAAATTATAGGATATATTCTTGCAGGACTTGGTTTAGTTATTATTGCATTCAGCAATAAAATTGCAGCGCTTCCATTTTTAGGCTCAAAAGGCTTGGCATATACTATTGTTGCAGGCGTAGCCTGCATCGCAGCAGCAATAGCGCTTCTTATGGGCGGCTCTTCAAAAAGCAAACCTCTTCAAGCTGCAGAAGAAGTCCCTATCTACGAAGGAACAGGCAAGAAAAGAAAAATAGTCGGATACCAAAAAGCAGGATAAAAGGCAAGACAAAAAAACAAAACGGTTCTAGATAGTTACAGTTGAAACTAATCTGTTGCTACAAATGAAGCTAACTTTCTAAAATATCTGATCTGTCCATATCTCTATAATTTTATAAGAAACTTTTTCTTTATCCAAAAAAGGGAGGACTTCTTTAGTTTTTTCTAGGGAAATAAAAAAAGATAACGAAGTCTGCCTTGCAGTCTCTTTTATGCCAGTTATGCCCTCTTTTTTATAAATCCCCTCTTTTCTTCCAAATAATTGCCTTATAACCCTATTTCTTTTTGCAATATCCTTTATTGGCATAATATTAATATAAGCATATGCATTCAAATTCTTTGGAGTTTCTTTATAGCGCCCGTATAAAACAATGCCATCGCTAATAATGCTTCGTTTAAGCTTCCATTCTTCAAGTTTGCCCGCACTTATCTTAAATTCGGAGGTTATGCCCTTTAATCTCCAAATTTGTGCTATTTTTGATTTGTAAAATTCCTCCAAAACAGTGGTGATATTCTTCTCATTATTCTTGTCAATAGATTCAGAAAGCAGATTAAAAAAAAGATCTACATCACTTTTCTCATCTGCTTCTTTTCTTGCTACACTCCCAAATAAAAAAACTTCCTTAATATCTTTAAGCTTAGGCATGGCAAAAGCTACAAAAGACATAGCATATCCTAAAAGCGCTTTATTCAATTTTAAATCCTTCATTTTCCAAAAGCTTTTCAAAAATACTTTTTAATTTTCTAAAAATCAGAACAGTATTATTTATTTGTTTTTCTATCGGCTTTCCATATACAAGCGAATTTCTGGAGTCTTCTAAAGCATAAATTAAGCTATAAACCTCTTGTTTTTCAGGAAAATCAGCATTTAAATGCCTTTCAATTAAAGGCTCTATTTTCTGACTTGTTTGTGGTTTTTTAAACCAATCATGCTTTATAATTTTCCCGACAGGGATTCTATTTGTTATATGTAAATAAAGCTCTAAAAACTGAATAGCGCAGGCAGAGCAATTAAATCCTATCGTTACCGGTCTCTTTTCCGCACCTCTTTCTATGGCTTCTTCTATAGCTTCAAGATGCTCTCTTATTTTCTCTTTGTGTTCATCTATTGATGTCATTCTTACTATAATCTTTCGTTTGGATTATTTTATACCAATTTTAGGTATATTTTATACCTTATAAATCTTTCGTTTGGATTATTTTATACCAATTTTAGGTATATTTTATACCTTATAAATCTTTCGTTTGGATTATTTTATACCAATTTTAGGTATATTTTATACCCATTCCCCGATTACAGAAGAACAATCGGCTATCAAAAAGCTGATTAAAACCGATATCAAAAAAACAAGGGGGCACCCCACTTAAAAGTGGGGATTTTTAAGCCCCTTGTTTTTAGGATGCTCAGAAATTAAAAGCGGTAAGCTTACGACTCCATTATAAATAATGGGGTTTTAATTTCTGACATAAACATCTCAAAGCAGTTACAGCTGAAACTAAAATGATGCTACGATTGTAACTAAATTATATTTACACTTGAAACTAAATAATAGTTACACTTGAAACTAAAGATTTATAAATCTTAAAGTTTTTAAGATTATATGAAAATTGAAGATCATATAAGAAATATAAAAGAAAGTTTAGAGGTAATTAAAGAAAGCGTACAAAAAGGGCTCCAGGAAAGACAGAGAAACATTGGATTTAATACTTCTGTAGCCGCTATCGAGATGCTTGAGGTGTTTCTTCATAAAAATAATCTGCTTAATCCAGGAAGCCTTCTTAAGCATGAATGGTTCAGCTCTGTAAGAAGAGTTGATGAAAGAATCGGATTAGATTTTCCTGATAAAGAAAAGATAATGGACCTTCTTGTGGATATAGAGTCAAAGAGGAATATTTTATGCTATGGAAAACCACAGCCAATAGAAATGATTGAGTCTGTTCTTGAGTCCTTTAATAAAGTAAAATTGTTTTTCGAAGTGAGAGGCTTAAAATGGAACTGATAAGCTATGCTATGGACTTTGTATCTTTTCTGATTCAAAATATCCGAGACAAAAGCAAAATTAAGTCAATTATACTCTTCGGCTCTGTAGCAAGAGACGAGGCAACCAAAGACAGCGATTTAGATATTTTTATTGATATTGCAGGTTACGAAAAGCCGATAGAAAGAGAGATAGAAACGGTAAAAGAAAAATTTTTTGATTCTATAAAATTCACAAAATACTGGAAACTTCTTGGCATTGAAAATGAAATAAATGTTGTTGTAGGTGAATTGGATAAATGGAAATTAAGGGATACTATGCTTGGAAATGCTATCATTCTCTACCAGTATTACGCACCAAAATTAGAGGGTGGAAGAAGCAAAGTTATATTTTTCTGGGGAAATATAAAACCTGACTCCAGAAGAGTTATGTTAAATAAAAAACTTTTTGGATATAAACATTATGAACATTACTATAAGGGAATTTTAGAGAAATATGAAGGCAAAAAGCTGGGAAGCAATGTAATAATTCTAAATGTCGAGGGACTAAACGAGCTTTTGAAAGCATTCAAACACTTTAAAGCGCCAGTTAAGATTTTAAGAGTTTTTGAGTACCAAGAGTAACGAGCATGCTGCTCCCGAAGTTCCAATATATTAAGGAACAGCGAGCACTTGCATTTTAGCGATATAAATCATAACTCAAAGTGCAAGCACGAGAGAAAAAAAGAAGAATAATAAAATATCAGAAAGCTGGATAAAAATAGTTTTAGAACAATTTTAAAAACCTACTTACAAAAGAATTAACTCCCAACAACTTCACTTACCAACAAAAAAATATACCCCATCATCAGCAATTGAGGACTTTGAATAACCCCCTTTCCGAAGGAAATATCTTCAAAGTCCTGCTTTGAGAGTTTGATATTTTAGGGTTTTTCCAAACTCTCAATTATTAATACTATTGATTAAAAGATGCAGCTATCATAACTGCTTCCTATACTGCTTTATTTTTTTCAGATACATCTCTCTCAACTCTTCTTTTTGAGGATCAGTTAAACCAGCCAGACCCTCTACCTCGTTAAGTTTCTTGCCAAGATTTCCTATATGCTCAAGAACATCATTAGAGCCTGCTGCTTTCATTTTTTCCATGAGAAGATATCTGTAGATTGTTCCATCGAATATAAGGAATAATACAGCAAGAACTATAACCCAAAAATAAAATCCAGCATAGGTCGTGTTGGTTGCTGTGCTCCATAACCCATAATAAAGAACAAGAAAAGCAATCCATCCAACTTTTCTGACAACACCTTTGTCAACAGTCTCGATAAGAAAAAAGAAAAGCACAAATGGTAATATTGAAGTCACAATTATTCCAAAAGCAGTATACTGCAGATATATCGCAGCAAGCCAGTCCATATCAATATATCTTACTGCCATCATAGGTATAACTATGGCAATAATCCAATGAACTCCAGGATTGCTTTTTACTGCTTCTATATTCTTCAGAGAAATATAAACTAAAGAGAGTATAAGCACAAATAAAAGAAATTTTTCAAAAAGCAGATAGCCAGTATATCCTCCTGTCTGGCCGCCAAGAGTCACGCTGAGAAATGGCTCAGAAAAATCAACAACCCAATTAATAACCTGCTCGCTTCCCTGCCTTAAATCCAGATAGCCATAAGCAGAAACGCAGTTTATCACTAAAGAAAATAAAACCAGTCCTAAAACTATCAACCCTATTTTTTTATTCATAGCTTATCAAGAAAACTGAAGTTTATAAATATTACTAAGATTTTTCAAGAATATCTCTGCAGAATATCAAACCAACCCAAACAGGTATGCCTTAATTCATGTGCAATTATCAATTAGAAAGTATATTTAAACAGAATAGAATAAAAAGTTCAATCAATTCAAATTAGAGAATAGTATTAAACGCTTTTCGCCTTTGTTTTTCATATTCTCTCGCAGCAGTTAAAGTTCTGTTTGTAACAATTCCGCCAGCACTAAGAGTTTTCATTACAGGTACCGGGGCAGCGCCAAGCGTAGCTGGCCAAGGAGGTATTGTATTTCCGAGAGTAGCAGTAGCAACACTATGCGCCCAGTTTATCTGAGCTTGAATCTCTGCTTGAAGAGCAGCATTTTGAGCAGCGCTAACACCTTCCAAAGTCTGTTTAACAAACCAAGCATGCAAGCTTTTATCAAGCCATATCATCACTACACAAAGCACTGCAGCAATAGGATAAACCCAAACAGCATATTGTCCTTGTAATGCAGGCAAATCCTTTGAAGCAGGGCTGTATATTCTATACCACCATAGCATCAAAAAGAATGCTGCGAAAACCGCCCATGCAGCTGTTCTGCCCATTTTGGCAGGAATAGAACTCTCTACAAACCAGAAAAATATAATAAAAGGTACTACAGCCGCTATTGCAGCGCCTAACGCACCGGAAGGAAAAATCATAGTAACTATAAAATCATCAGGAGTGAATCTAATAGCCAATATAGATACTATTATAGCAGTAACCCACATAGGCCATCCATCATTTAATATAGGCATCTGCTTAAGAACAGCAATTAAAACAGCAAAAATAAGAATCATAAGCAAGAGCCTTGCAATAAATAAAGCACCAATTTCAACGCCACCAACAGTAACTGATGTTGTTCCACCTATTATAAACTTAAGAAACTCAGCTACTTTTTTTACGCCATTATCGAAAACTTCACCAGGAGTAATAGCGCTAACAACTCCAACTAAAAGTGATAAAACTAAAACAAATCCTAAAACTATTGCCCAACTCTTTTTTGATATCATTAGTTTTTATATGATGCAGGGGTTTATAAATATTTCTGTTTTCAGAAATATAAATTTTTCGACGGAAAAATAAACAAAATAATTTTTATTAATGCAGAACAATCTCATAATAAAGTTGCCGGGGTAACACAAAAGTTTAGACTTAAACTCCTCGCTAAGAATAAAAAGCCCCGACTATACTCCATCATTTTATTTATTAATTTTATTTTCTTGATAAGCGAAGTCAAACCTGTTCTTGGTTTATAACCTACTCATAAACATCCGACATACCAAAATATCAGCGAAATCTTTAAATATCTCCTTTCTCTGTCAATAATAGAAATAAAGAAGTAAAATTAAACTTCAATGAAAGGAGGTATAAAAAGAAATGAATTTTAAAAAATTAATAGCAGTGATATTTTTAGCATTGATGCTGATTCTTCCATTAGTTGCAGCATACAGCTGGGAAGAATTCCGAACTGATATTACTCCCACTTATAGCATTTTATTTGGAGCGGATAAAATAAGTCAAATGGGCGTAACTATCTTAGCATTCCTTCTTATTATGCTGGTTATCTATGGAGTTTTGAGCCCAATGAAAATATTTGGTGAAAATGTTGGGATAAATATTGCAATTGCTGCAATAGTATCTATTCTAGGAACAAGATTCTTGGATCCAAAATTAATAACAACTCTATCAGCTCCTGCTGGCGCAATGGTTGCTTTACTAGTTGCAGGAATACCCTTCATAGTTCTATTCTATGTAATAGAAAAACTTGGGAACGAATATGCGAGAAGAGCACTATGGGCAGCATATGCAGGTATATTATTAATACTCGTGGGCGTTGCGTGGTGGAAGGAAACAAGCATATGGGAAAGTTGGTATTGGGTATACATAGGTATAGCTATTGCATGCTTCATTGCATTCTGGTTCGACGGAACTATCCAAAAATGGTTTAGCGGAGCAGGCGAAAAAAGAGCAATAGCAGAACAAACAGGATTATCTCGAGCAGAAATACTTAGAGAAATCAAGAATGTTCAAAGTGAACTTGTAAGCGCTGGTTCTGATGCTGAAAGAAAGCACTGGAAAGACGAGCTTAAAAGATTACAAGCAAACTTAGACGCTCTAGCATAGTTTTTTTTATTTTTATTTTTTTGCGCCTTCTGGCGCATATTTTTTAACAGCATGCCAGAAAGCTCGAAGTTCTGGCAGCATATCCTATAGTCAGATAATTATATAAATATCCGAAGATAAGTTTAATCATGAAAAAAGAGCAAAAAAAATCCAGAGCAATAGTTATCCTGCTTATTGTTGCTATTCTCGCCTATATTATAATAGCAGGAGTTTTTGCCTCAGCTGCTCTTGCAATAATTCCTCTTATTATTTTCTTTTTTCTTGTTGAAATTTTTATTCAAAATTCAATAATAAGAAAAATTCTCTGGATTGTCTATGGAATAATTGTAATTGCTCTCTACCTAAACAGTACAAACACTCTGGCAGGTTTTTTTCAGAATATTCTTTTTCCTGTAGCAGTTTTTATTACATGCATGCTTCTCTATATGTTTGACTCGCAAATAAGAAGCTGGCTCGAAAAAAGCAAACTATTGCCTGCTAAAAAATATTGAGAGAGTCAGAACGAATTAGAAAGAATTAAAAACAAAAAAACCATACTATTCCAATGAAAAAAAAGAGTAGATTATTAATCGCAATTGTTCTAATTTTAGTTACAGCTATATTAATAACCTGTTCCCAAACAATCTCTGCTGCAGCCAGCACCGATACTACAACCACCCCTAACACAGCAGATACAACAGCCACAACAACAAACCCTGCAGACCTGATAGGAACTATTCAGAACAACGCTCCTTCATCGCCCGAAGAACTGCAGGAGATAGCAAGGCGAAAAGCAGAAGCCAAACTAGCTGCTCTCAAAACACTTCCTATTGGCAGATTTTTAATTGGTGTTGATAATTTTCTAAAAGCATTAAGCCCTATCTTCAAATTTTTAACAGGCGCAGAATATTCTTTTTCTGTTTATTTTCTTATATGCATGATTATTTGGATAGGCGTTGCAATACTGATATATAATCCTGCAAAGTCTATGTTCAACGCAAAACCAATAGTTGCTTTCGGAGTAGCTGTAATAATTCCTACACTCGCGGGACAAACAGGCGTAATCGCTTCTTCTGCAGCATTTATCACGCCTTTATTCACAAATCCATGGATAATCGTAGTTGCTATAATACTTGCATGCGCTTTCCTCATATTCTACAGTATGTTCATGAAGAAATTCGGGCAAAAAATGAAAGAAAAAAATGAAGAAGAGAGAAAAAAAGAAAGAGAGCAAAATGCTAAGTTTGTCGACGAACTTAATAAGATTAAAAAAAGGGCAGCAGGAGCATAGTAATCAGAACAGCGTCTTCTGGTCTTAAAATAATGTTTTCTGCTTCTTCTGCTCGAGTAATCCCCTAAGCTTGCTTAGCTGAGTATCAATTCTTTCTTCAGAAAAATCGTGCTCCATTAGAATATCTTTGATTTTTGCGAAATCTATTTTTGAAAATTCTATTTTATATTTTTCGTCAACATCTGGGTGACTCATTAACTCGAAAATTTCTTTCCAATCAAAATCAACAATGTATTTTCCTTCCCCCTCTAAGTGTTCGAAAACTTTTTCGCAGGTTTTGTGTTCTAGAACTAGTTTTAGAGCTTTCTTTGGACCTATGCCTTTTACTCCGCCAGGATTATAGTCTGTTCCACTTAATATTGCGATGCAGGTTAGTTGTTCATGATTGATTTTTAATTCGTTTAAAACATTTTTTAATTCAATGAGTTGAGGTTTTATTTCAATAAAACCAGAAACTGTTTTTCTTTTTCTAGCTAAAGTTAGATTTTGTATTAATCTTGGAGTATTGAAAACTAGACAGTCATAATCTTGAGATGCAGTAGCATAAACCTCGCCTTGTTTACAGATAAAAGATGCCTGAGCTTCGCCTTCTCCTGGAGCCTGAATAACTGCAATACCTAGGGCCTTCAGAAGTTCTTTGCTTTCTTTTATTTTTTCCGCATCTAAATGAACTATTTGTCTGGCATATCTACCCATGCCTTCAATGTCTCTCTCTTCTTTGGCTTGTTCATATTTTTCAGAAGCAATATCTTTCTGTTCTTGACGATTTTCTTGCGTTCTTCCTTTAAGAGCAGGAGCTTTTCCGTCAAAAACATAAATTAGTTTTATTCCTTCTATTATCAAGCTTATATTCCTGTAAAATAATCCAGATAAATGAGATGTTATTCTTTTTTTAGAATCCATAAGCGGAGTTCCGTCTGGCTGGCGTATTGTACTTAAAAATTGATAGATTACATTAAACGCATCAACAGCCAAGGTTTTTCCTTTTAGGTCGCTCAGTTCAATTTCTTTTTTCGGAACAATATCTGCTATTTGTAGACCCATAAATAACAATAGAAAATCCGATATATAAAATTATGCAAGCAGTGGCTTTCTTGTAATGTACTGTTAAGTTAGAGGGATCTGGATTCTCTTAAAACAAGCATAGAAACCTTCAAGTTATTTTCTGTGGAGAGTTTCGCATACGAAAGAAGCCGTCATCTATTATAAAGTATTTCCCACAATCTTTACACTTGTATCTTTGAATTAAACCTCTATTTTAAGTTTTCCTTTTACACCATTTAATTACTTCTTTGCTCTTGCACTTTGGACATAATGTTTGTTTATTCATAGTATAATTCGGTAACCGAACCATATAAACCTTTCGGTATCCGAATATTTAATGATTGTTTAATAGTAAAGTATATAAAGTAAACAATTAAACAATTAGTATGGAATGCCCTAACGAATTAGATAGCATGTATGAACTACCGCTTGAGGAATTATTAAAGCATAAAGAAGATGAAACATTTGATAGAACTGAGGGCGGTCAAGATACCTTGGGAAAGAAGATTGCTGGATTTGGAACAAAAAATGGTGGAATACTTCTGGTTGGTCAAAAGGATTTTAAAAATGGTGGTGAAATTTTAGGAATTAATGAAGAGTTTCAGCAGGAGTTCGCCCAAGCAATAAGCAATGTAAAACCAACACCTTTAACAAAATCAAAAGTGATTAAATATCAAAGCAAAAAATTAGCTATAATTCAGATTAAAGATGTTGGAGAATTAAGACCCTGTGCATATAAAAAAACATTCTATGAGAGAAAAGGAGATTCTACTATTTCTCTACCACCAGAAGAAGTAAGAAGATACCATATAACTTATGGTGGTGTAAATATAGAGAACTTACCGACCCACGCTTCAAAAGGAGATATTGATGAAATAGAACTGAATAAATACGCCAAATTGTTAAATAAAACTAAAGAAAATATTTTAAATAGTGTTACTTCGAATAATTCTTTAACAATCAGAGGAGTAGTTGCATTAGCAAAAAATCCTTCGGATTATCTAGAAGGTGCTTTTGTAGAAATTCAAAAATATGATAATGTATTGGGTAGTCCACCGATACCAATAGGAACCTCAATAAAATTATCAAAACCTGCTTCAATCTTGATTGAAGAAGCAACTCAAATAATAATTCAAAATTTACCTATTGAAAGAACATATGAGGGAGCAAAAATGATTGAAAAACCTATAATTCCTTTAAGTGTAGTAAGAGAAGTTGTAACCAATGCAGTAGCACATAGAAATTACAGAAGCAATGAACATATAAGAATAAGGATTTTTGCAGATTGTTTTGACATAAGTAATCCTGCCGTAGTTTCAGAAAAGATGTGGTATAACCTTCTTGCAACTCATTCTACTTATCATCCTAACGAAGGACTTTATACTTTTTTAAATCCAAAACATTTATATGAAGGAAGAGGGGAAGGTATTTGGAAAATAAGAGAAGAACTTGGAAGATTACGCCGATTATCTCCAGAATTTAAAGTCATTGGAGATACTCCTTCTTCATTTTATGCAAAGATAAGCCTAATTGCTTCAGTATCCAAGGATGTAAAGATGGCTAAATTATATTCTATAATAAAGAATCTAAATGAAATTACTTCTTCAAGAGTTATAAAACAATTGAATGTATCAAGAGTTACCGCAATAAAAATGTTAAATCATTTAGTTGAAGAAGGCTTACTTTATCATGAAGGAAATACTAAAACTAGTAAATACTTTGTTAGAAAGATAAAAACTAATACTCCTCTATAATTAGTTTTTTGTAGTCCATAGTTACTTTCAACTCTTTCCCCAATAATCCACTTTCTTCAACAATCTTTTTTGGTAGATTAATTTTATACTTCATATAAGTCGTATCACCAACTTTCTTATCAACTGCTTTCATTATTTTCATAAGAAAATTAGGTTACCGAAGTTTATAAACTTGTCAGTGTCCGAATATTATACTATAGAAAAGATTAAATATTGAAAGAAGTATATTTTTGCAGAGCAAAAATATACTCCTTCTCATTTTATTATCTATTAAATGAGATTAAAAAATGATAACTACCAACCTTTAACTTAACAATACATTCTTGTAAAAACATATTTAAACTCTCCTATCCACAAAAATACTGAAAAAGATGGAAATAATGATGGATGCTGGAACTCTAAGACCAAGAAAATCTAATGATTTTCTGGGCCCCGAAAAATACAATTTTTCGCGGAACCCGCCGGAGGTTTGTTAGATGGAACTTATTAATCAGCTAATACTCGCGTTAGTTCAAGGACTGACAGAATTCCTTCCTGTCTCGAGCTCAGGACATCTTGCAATTCTGCAGAATTTTTTCGGTGAATTAAATATATCTTTTGATGTTTTCCTGCATTTCGCCACTCTTATGGCAATTATAGTTTATTTTTATAAAGATATATGCGTTATAATCAAAGATTTTCTTATGCTAAAGAAAAAAAGCAAGAATTTCAAGCTTGCAATATATTTAATAGTTGCGTCTATTCCAGCAGCTTTGGTCGGACTTCTTTTAAGCAATAGTATAAGCTATTATTTTCTTAATATGTATATGCTTTCGTTTAGTTTTATTATTTCTGGATTTTTTCTATACGCAGCCTCAAGAATAAAAAAGAATAAACTGCTAAATATGAAAAATATCTTCATAGTGGGGTTAGCTCAAGCTATAGCAATTCTTCCAGGAATATCAAGAAGTGGCGCAACAATCTCAACAGGAATTCTTCTTGGAATCAAAAAGAATGAAGCAATAAGATTTTCTTTCCTGCTTGCAATACCTGCAATAATCGGCGCGTCTGCGCTTAAAATAGACGGCTTGAGTTTTTCGTACTCTCTTATTCTGCCATTCATTGTAGCTTTCTTAACAGGCCTAGCATCAATCCATTTTTTAATAAAATTCATAAAGCAGGAAAATTTCAAATATTTTGCGTATTACTGCTGGTTTATTGCAGCAGCCGTTTTTATTCTAAAAGTTACCGGGATTTTTTAACGCTTTAAAATAATCCAAAAAAACTGGCTGACCAAGATACATTTATACTGAAGAAACTTTTATTTTAATTTCCCCTTAAAGCTCTTTCGTTTGCCTCTTTTCTAGCCTCATCCATAGGCTGTTTGCATATCTCAAGAAAACAACCATCAGGCCTTTTGCATGGCGCCTGCTCGTCCTGTACAGAGCCCCTCATTATATTAACAATTTGATAAGCAGAATTTCTATCGCTCCCAGATTTTACAAACTTTAACCATTGAGGATTTTTAAGTGCTCTTTCCAAATCCTGAACAACGCTTCTTACTTCTGCTTGTTTATCAACTCTATCCTCGCCATTATTTGCAGTAAACCCATATTTTAATTGTCCAGAAGAATACTTAACAGAATATCTATTTCCAACGCCTTGAGAGCTTTTAATATCTCTAACAGCGACTCTGCATCTAACCGCAGTCAAACAAGTACCAATCATTTCGTCTACAGCTGTCTTCACAAATCCATCCAAATCTTTAGGGTTATAATCATATTGTGGCATAATAAAAGGGGGTCAAAACCCCTATTTAAACCTTTCGATAGTGTTGTATCTAAATAGGAGTAACAAACCACAAGGTTTATATACTCGTTCTACCTATAATAAGTATGACAAAAGAAGCCAAAAGATATGGAAGGGCATACGCGTTTTTTGACCTTAATGCTCCAAAAACAGATGTAGAAAGAGAGCTTAATTATGTTAGAACGCACTCAGACTTAGAATTATCCTTAGTCGAAGGCGAAGAAGGTCTAAAAGAAGATGCGGAGGCTATGAAAGCACTTGAAGCTTCTAAGAGGTTTTCACTAAATAGACTTCCTAAGGACCAAAGAGAAGAGAATACCGTCAGTTACAGATATGCATTGAAAGCTAAGTTGCCTGATGCGACAAATTATAGAACCGCAAATAAGATGAATAATGTTATGAACTACTTACACCAGGAATTATCTACAGAAGGCGAGAGAAGTTTCGGAGAAATTGTTTACCAAAGGGGAGGTAAATGGAATCACGCACATTATAATTAAAACAGTATCAGAAATTAGAGAAGAAAAATAAAAAGATTCCTTAAGAAATTATGGAAAAAATAATAAAAATACAAACATGACAAATAAACAAAGAACACTTAAAACTGCCCTCTTACAAGGCGGAACAAAAGGAAGATTTTATTTAGATATTACTAAATCTACTCGAGCGAGAAGGGCATATGAGGTATTAAACTTATGGGAAGACACTTCTGCTACTTTATCAACAGGAGTTGAAATGCGTGTTAATCTATATGTTGAAGGAAACAAAGAACCAATAAGGTCTACCCTTAATATGGCTATGCATTTAAACGATTCAAGAGTTACAAGAAAACAATGTTATGACATTCTGCAACCTTTAGAAGCCAGAGAAAGGGGGGTAAGATAATCATGGGAGAATCAGACAGCAGAGACAGATTATACGAAGGAAAAGATAGAAAGAGTTCTACTTCTAAAAAGATTAAACCAATCAGAATTAGTGTTGATTTAACAAAGAAACTCTTAGACATAGAAGGGAAAAAACTAAAGCTTGAAGATGCTCTTCTTAACGCCTTTGTTGATAATATTCAAAATGCAGAAGGAGAAAAAGCGCTTAATCTTGAATATCCTGCAATGCCTGAAGATGAATCTTACGCCCAAAAAGAAATGGATAAGATATATGAAAGATACGGAGAAAGACTGCTTGAAAGAATAATGGTATGCTCAACTTTGGATAAAAACAGGCATTATGTTTCTTTAGTTGGATATATAGAACCCAAAATAACAACCGGCGAAAATAGAAGATTATGTTACGATATTCTGCAGCCTTTAGAATCTAGAGAAAGGAAAGTTAGATAATCAATATATTATAACAGAAACAATAAACAAATCTTCTCTTTCTCACAACTTTTATTAACCCCAATCTATAGAAACTTCTATGAATAACGAAGATGCTCAAGCTAAACTTGAAGAGATGATAGAAAATATAGAAGACTCGCTTAAAGAACTTAAAAATTCTAAGAATGGAAAAGTGACATCCTCCGTCCCCTAAAGGTTTTTTGCTGCGGCAAAAAATCCGCCTTTGGCGGAGGACGGCGTCCTCAAGATGAATGATGCAGTTTTTGATTCTGGATATATTCCAAAGCCATTTGAAAGTCATTTCCACATCCTT
>ORJL010267621.1_pt1 | contig 30377 bp, 26 predicted proteins | sample 1779941 | NCBI WGS metagenome assembly ORJL01 (sample SAMEA104232317, study PRJEB22302) | groundwater metagenome | biome: forest; feature: aquifer; material: groundwater | place: USA | collected 2011-08-07 | depth 5.8 m | reverse complement strand
TGCCGAGCGTCTCGAGGCCGCAGGAAGGGGCCGCGCCGTCCTCGGCAAGCGCGGGGTGCGCGCAGGCCAGAGCGAGCGCGCCCAACAGGCCGATTATCCGCGGCGCTGGCATGGCGGACATGTTTACCCCCCTTCGCCGCGCCCGGATGCGCGGCGCATTTTCCTATGCTACATCGCCATCCGCGCGGTCCCGTAGCTCAGCCGGATAGAGCAGCGGTTTCCTAAACCGAAGGTCGTCAAGTGGCTGCGGTGAAAAACGTCTGGACGTGTGTTAGACGACAGGAGCGGAAAGTCCCCGTAGCTCAGCCGGATAGAGCATTGGTTTCCTAAACCAAGGGTCGCATGTTCGAGTCATGCCGGGGACGCCACTCAACTTTTGTCTCTTTTTTGTCTCTCAAAACGCATCTCTATTTTGCCACGCGAGCTTGCGCCGGCACGTTGGGTACATCGAACATCACGGCGACACGACGTAATCCGCAGCGAGGACATTTCAAACGGCTTTCCAATCGAGCAAGTGGGAGTGGTAGTGCAGCTTGGGAAGCTGTTTCGCTGCAAGTGGTTTCAATGACTTAGCCCGTTTATTCTCTTGCTATTCTCTCTTCGCTCGTGAGTACGGATACGGTGGCAGTGAAGCTTCATTATATCACGGCTTGTAGGATCGCCGATCACCCGCCCTCTTCGCGGCACAGCCAATCACGGTGCAGTGGTGATGCGGCAGCATTCGTTTGCAGCATCCATGGCGGTCCGAGGGTGAACTCTAATTTTGCCCCCGTTGAACTTGAATGGACGAGGACCCGTTGTCACATTCGATCGTAACCAAGTTCGCCTCAGCCTATGAAATGATGGACCAAGAAATCCCCGGTGCTGCTGGCGCAGCCGTAGATGGTCCGCGATTTCCGCCGAGCTTCGTCGAAGCCTGGTAGCAATGCAGGTTCAGGGAACATCGGAAGGCGCAGCGGCGAGTTCACGTCCGCTCAAAAGTCAGCTTCTTGTTGGCGTCTCGGCCTCCTTGGAAAATCGCAATCTTCGGATTCAGCGCTTGAGCCTTAGCGACAATCTCATCTCTGTTTTCCTTGGTCATCGCCAAGCCTGTGTACAGTTCCGAGATTTCTTCAGGATGATACGACAACGTATTCCAACCTTCGCCTTGGCGGAGCGGTATGGCCAACCGGTACTCACTTTCGTATTCCCACTTCAATGTCTTCGAATAGATGATCTTCTCCAGCATAGCCCGCTTCCTGCTCTCTTGGTCGCCGAACAGGCTGCCTTCCAGAAAGGCGAGAGTGTCGTCATACAGAGGCGGCCTTGATGCACGATATTCGACGGGGAAAAACTTCTGAAACTTGGAGTCCTTCTCGACGTTGGGCTCGATCCTAAGCACAATTCCTTCGTGCTTCTGTGCATAGCCCGCCCACATGCGCTCTGAGTCCTTGTTAGTGGTTACACATAGGACCCGGTAACCCTGCATAAACTGATTTATCTCATCGACGAACGCCTTGGACATCGTCCGCATGTGCTCGACATCGAAGACCTTCAGCTTGGGATCGCTTTTAATCTGCTCTTTCACCGCGTCAGCTGCCTTCGGATTTCCCCTGTAGATGCGCTGTAGGAGCGCGACCTTCTCGGCCAATCGGGGGCTGCAAGTCGGCGGCTTGTTCACGTTCCCGACGATGACGTCGGTAAAGCCGTTAGAAAGCTTCGTGAGTGCCGCCTCAACATCCTCGGAAAAGATGCTCTGTATAGTCATGTCCTCAATGTCATTGAAGTCGGACGGCGTCGCATGCCGGAACGTCTTGTTGCCAAGCGTAAGCTTCGCGCCCTGGACATCGAGATATTTATAGAGCGGGGGTAAGGCCATTTGGGTCACCGCAATTCGATACACCGTGTTCTGACTGTATAAATACAGCGTTTTCCCGCTGTCAGGCTCGCTCTAGTTTCAGCGGCGAGAGCCACACTTGTGGTACGTACCACGAGCGCGTTCGCTCAGCTTGGGCTACGAGGCCGCTGATTTTTCGCCGCTGAGGCAAGCGCGAGTCGCGCCCTCGTCAATCCCATTTCCATCCAAACTTTGATCCTGAATTGTAAATTCGTGGGTTATCTCATGAATAGGGCGTGATACGCTCTATTCTCCTCCTTTTAGGGGATGCGCGCGTTCTAGTGGCGGGGGTGACCGTTTGTCCATTCCAGTTCTGACCTTACGACCGGAGTTTCGCAGCGCGGCGCTGAAGGGCACTGCCATCGAACTGGCGACCCGCGGTCACACCGGCGCTACTCAAATCCCGGCTGCCGATTTTCTCAACATCACCTACCCCAATCACGACCTGATCAAAGCCTTGCAGGCGATTGGTCCGCATCAAGATCGGCCGGTGGTACTGATCGGGGAGCGAGGCGTTGGCAAGTCTCACTTGATGGCTGCCCTGCATCATGCAGGTACTGATCCCGCTGCAACCCATAAATGGCTCAACTACTGGGCCAAGACGCTGAGCCGGCCGGACTTAGCTCAAATCGCGCTGCGTCCGAGCATGAAGGTAATCAGCGAGAAGCTGACGAGCAATTCTTACAAGTTCCTGTGGGATCTGCTGCTCGACAATCACCCCAAGGGCGAATTCATTCGCGGCAAATGGCAGGCCGAAGGCAAGCGACAAACCAATGTTCCGTCCGAAGCCCTGATCCTGGAGTTACTTCAGCACCAGCCGGTCATGCTCCTGTTGGACGAGTTCCAAACTTGGTTCGATGGCCAGACGGAAACATCGGCAAAGCCACAACGAACGTGGGCATTCAATTTTATCCAGACGCTGTCGGAAATCGCCAAGAACAATCCTGATCTTTTGGTGTTGGTCATTTCCGTTCGTAATGGCAAGACGGATGCCTATTTGCAGGTGCGCCGCGTTGCGCCGCTGGAAATTGACTTCAAGTCGGTGCAATCAAAAGTCGATCGCCGACGGCTTCTACTCCACCGTTTGTTTGATAACCGCATCAATGTGCCGGCGAGCGAAATCGAGCCAGCCATCGCGCCGAATTTGGCAGCTCACCTGAAGCTAAAGGAGATTGCTCCATCCGAGCATGAGCGGTGGAGGCAAGAGTACTTGGAGTATTGGCCATTCGCTCCACAGCTCATTCAATTGCTCGAAGATCAAATTCTAGTCGCTACTCAGGCACAAGACACCCGCGATCTTATCCGCATTCTCGCGAGCCTGTTCAAAGCACGCGGCAAGAACGTGCCTGTGCTGACAGCCGCAGACTTCGACATCGAGGACGACGCAGCTGGTATTGGTGCGCTGATCGATAGTGTCGCGAACGATCAGCACAAGACCCTTCGAGCGAAAGCCGTTCGTAACCTGGAGGCCGTGCGGGCCGCAGTCGCCCACCATGCAAGCGTGTTGCCAGACTTGAATGACATCATGTCCGCGCTTTGGGTTCGCTCAATCTCCGTCGGCAATCAGCCCGGCGCGGATGCTCGCACCCTTCAAGTGGATTGCACCCGCACTCAGGAGCTTGATGACAATTTGTTTGCGAGCGAAATGCTTACCATCGTCGATAACAGTTTCAACATTCATCCACGAGGCGAGACCTATCAATTCAGGGAAGAGGAAAATCCGCGCGCTCGCGTGATGGCTACGGCGCGCAACGAGCGCCAATTTCAGGATGGTCGCGACCTCCAGCATCTTGCGAAGGAAATACGCTACGTCTTCGCGGGAGGTGATCAGGTCGCGAAAAGCTGGCGCATTGTGGTTCTACCCCGTGATTGGGACACCGATCCATGGTCGAAGCTGGAGCCTGAGGAACAGCCATCGGAGTGGAAGGATGGCCGGCTGCCAATTCTCGTCTTGCCGGAGGAGCCGGATAACCTCCAAGCGAAACTTGGTGTGTGGCTGAAGTCCCATCTAATCGAACGACGCAACATCCCTCGCTATCTCCTGCCACGCGCCGAAGACGGCAGTATCTTTCTCGACACGAGCCTTGTGGTTTTGGCTCGCGCCGTTATGACCGCCACAAGTTGGAAAGCTGATAGCCCGGAATACGGCAGGCTAGAGAAGGAATTCCGCGCCCAATTGCATGAGGCAATTCGAAAGCGCTACGACCACTTTGCAATCCTGCATCGTTGGAATTTTGGTGACCCGGCAAAGGCGATTTTCAACGTTGAAGGTCTCAAGGTTCAGGGCGACAAGGTGCCCGAGGCCATCGAGACTGCCATTCGCGATGACCTTTTTGAGCCAGAGGCATTTCGCAATCTCGTGCTGCGTCAGGCGAACGAAAGTGCCTCGGTCGCCAAAATCCTGAAGGAATGCCAGGAAGCGCGTCCCGGCGATGAGGACTGCATTCCGTGGCTCGGCGAAACACAAATGGTGGAAAAGATCGTCCGTCTTTGTGCCCAGGGGCGAATTGCGATCGACAATCGCGGGCTCGAATTGTTGCAGGCCAAGCCCGGCGAGAATGAGGAGCAAGCATGGGCGCGCATGCGCGGCAAGCTCGGTGGTGGCGCATACTTGGACAATACCTTGGTTTCATTGCCGCACAGTTCTCCAGCGACGCACGGCGCTGGAGCGACTCCACCTCCTGCCGGTGGGCTCGCGCAACCGAATTTGTTTCCTCCTGGCGGTCCATCAGCTCCTCCTGCCAGTAGCGCTGGCGGCTTCGACGAGGGAGCACCGTCGCCCCCTGTTCAGCCCAACGGCGGTCAACCCGCCCCAGGGCAGCCGACGAGTGGCACGCCCACCAACGGCGATATTTTCGGCACGGGCGGTGGTCCGCGTAAAACCTACCAGTCGGAGAAGCCGACTTCGGCACTCAATCTCTTGTCGCAGATTGAAAAATGGGGCGTGAACGCAGGCACGAATGTTGCCAACGTGACACTCGTTGTGAATGTCAAGACCGGCGCGCAACTGGGGGCACTCATCAAGAAGCTGCCGGCTGATGGCGTCTTGTGGGACCTTCACTTGGACAAAGAGGAATAGAAGCTATGGCGCTTCATGCCGCCAAGCTCGACGCGATCCTGACACAACCCGCCGGAACGGCGTGGAAAGAGATCGTGAGCGAGGCGCTGGCAATATGCAGTCAGCCGCTCAAAATAGACCGGGTCGAGGCTGAAATCGCCCGCCGCGATCGAGCGGTGGCAGACCTTGATCAAGTGCTGGCCAGCGCTGCTTGGGATTTATGGGGCGACTTCCAGACCAGCGTCCCACGTACCTCCGATCGTCTCGCATCATGGTGGCAGCAACAGATTGGCGGGAAGGCAGTGTTGATCCTCGATGGGCTTTCCCTGCGTGAGCTTCCGTGGCTTCGCGACGGTGCAACCGAACGCGGATTCACGATGCACGAAGTGAGCGCAGCCGCGTCGGAGTTGCCTGCGGCCACAACAGAATTCGCCAAGGCACTCGGTTTCGGACAACGTTCGGCGTTGGAGAACAACGGCGCTGGCAATAGTCATCGGCTGTCCGGTGCTCGCACGGAATGCACGAATGCACCTTGGGCGGACGCTCGCGGCGTGGTGGGAGCGGAGCCACGATGGTGCTTCTGGCACACTTGGCCCGACGATTTGGTCCATCAACTCAGCAAACCGGGTGCGAGCCATGCCGAACTGGCCAAACGTGCTGCCGATCAGCTTACGAGCGATGACTTCTGGGCGTTCGTTCGTAAGCTGGCTCAAGGGCGTCAGTTGATTATCACGTCCGACCATGGCTATGCCGCCATCGGCCCATTTTCGGACATGTCAGGCGAACAGGGCAAATGGCTCGCCGACACCTTTAAGGGCCAGCGGATGGGCGCAGTCGGCGATTGTGGACCATGGTCGCCACCTCTGGCGCTCGCGCTGACCGGCGTTTCGGGGCCGCATCGCTTGGTCCTAGGCCGGCGCAAGTGGAAAGTGGCAGGCGGGTATCCCACATTAGCGCACGGGGGGCTGACCTTGCTCGAAACACTGTGCCCGTGGATCGAACTGTCATTCAAGGAAACGTAATGCTCGAACGCAACGCCCCGAAGCTGACTAAGACTGAGCAGATCGCAGCAGAGGTGGCCAAGGCCGTTGGCGCTGGACGGGCAATGGCGGTGGACACTGTCGATTTCAGTGATCCGCACCGTCCCAAGACTTGCCTCGAAGTCGATTTTCCGATCCTGCCTGTGAACCGTGTTGCACAAATTGAAGGGAATGCGAGTAAGCCCATCTATCAAATGTCGAAGTGGTGGGCACGGCGGCGATCCAGCGTGTTTCGCTCGATGCTCCTCGCTGGTGCAATGAAAGCACCGGACGATCCGTCGCTAGCTGCGAAAGCAGTGTGGGATGCGTATTACGCAAATCATCAGAAAAAGGGGACCCTAAAGCATCTCAAGGTAGCAGACATTTTCATGGGCGGGGGCACGACGCTTGTAGAAGGCTCCCGCCTCGGCATGCAGATGTACGGTAACGATCTCAATCCTGTCGCTTGGTTTGTTGTGAAGAATGAATTTGCCAAGCTTAAGAAAGAGCACGTGCAGGCCCTGCTCGATGACATCGAAGCAGAGGTTAAGCCCCAAATCATGCCGTTCAATGCGTGTCACGGACCAAACGGCGAAACTGGAAAGTGGACGCGACGGTCCGACGGGCGAGTGATGCGCGACGATTTCGATCCGCTAACACTGAAGCCAGAAGAGCGCAAGCACTACGCCTATCAAGGCCCAGAAATCATATACACGTTTTGGGCGAAGCATGGGCCATGTCAGGTAACGGGGTGTGACCACCGAACTCCGATCATGACCACCCCAGTCATGGCTGTGAAAACGATTAGCGTAAAGGCATGGGGCGATCGTGCTTGTCCGAAGTGCAAGAAGCGCTTCGATCTTGAGCCACACGCGGTAAGGATGGCGCCTGACGTGGCGCTGATTGTAGCTGAGGGTGAGGAACCGTTTGGAGTATTGGAGCCAGACGACTGGACGAATTGCCCCCATTGCGGCCATCGACACCAGCGCTCGGTGCTCGGCAAACCTACCAAGAAGAAAAAAGTTGAGCTGACGCTGCTGGTACATCCTAGCTGGCTAAGAGGATCGCCTGCAAAAAGTCCGGATGGACGATCCTATGGTGGTGCTGCCCAAGATGATGCTGCCAGCACAGCACTATGGAATGCAGAACGAGCGAGCCATTTGCGATTGCTGGAGGTACGTGGCGCACTGCCGGATCAAGTGACTTGCCCTGAAACGGGCGAAACCTTCCATCCTGACAAGCGGGGCGGCACTGTTCCCACGAAGTCAAATTTTCTATGCGCGAAATGCGGAACGAAGCAGGATGTTCTGGCAACGGTCAAGGCATCCAAAAAAACTGGAGCCTGGGCTGCCTATGCAACTCAGGCATATTCTCCCAATCAAGACGCAAGCGGCGCGCCATATGGGGGAAGATTTTTCTGTGCAATGGAAAATTCTCGCCAAATCGACGCGGCCTTTCGGGAATGGGAGACACGCAAGGAAGCAGACCTAAAGAAATACTGGCCTCGGGAAGCGTTGCCTTACGGCTTCATGACGCATCATCTTCAGGGTGGGGTCCCAAATCATGGCTTCACTAACTGGTGGATGATGTTTAACCCACGCCAACTTTTGACCCATTCTCTTCTGCTAAAGGCGATCACCACTGTTGGCAATCATCATTGGCCCGTTCGAGAATTTGTTCTAGGAGCTTTTCAACAATATCTGCGCAATCAAAATATGTTCTGTATTTGGAACTCCGGGGCCGACAAGCTTGAGCCTCACTTTTCCAACAATAACTTTCATCCCAAATCGACAACTGTAGAAAACTCCGTCTTCGCAAACCTTGGCCGAGGAAATTGGACTTCATGTACTGAAGGGCTAATCGAGACTTTGGATTGGTCTGCTAATCCCTGGGAAGTTATGGAATTGAGTGATGCGGCTAATCGGGAAAGATCGCTTGGCGAATTGCTCGATGGCGTCAAATCCAAAGGAATAAAAATTCCGACGGGTGATCCTCTATTGGGTGCCGAAGTTGCGTGCGCGAGCGCAACCTCACTTGAGGTATTCGGAAAAGAGTTTTTTGATATGGTCATAACGGACCCTCCATTTGGAGGGCTGTTGCATTACTCCGAGCTTGCCGATTTTTTCCACGTCTGGTTGCGATCAAGTCTGCAAGATCGTTATCCCGCTGAATTTGGCGCGAGTGAAAGTCCGAAGGCGCTCGAAGCAGTTTCAAATCGGGCGAGGGAAGTCGATGATCCTGACGGCTTCTATCAACGTCTTCTCACACAATGTTGGAGTGAAGCCAACCGGGTACTGAAGCCAGGCGGAATTTTGGCCTTTACCTTTCATCATAGTGAAGACGAGCCTTGGGTTGCCGTACTGGAGGCGCTTTTCGACGCTGGGTTCTATCTCGAAGCCACCTATCCCGTTCGCTCCGATGAAACCAAGGGAGAGGGCGAGTATGGCTCGAAGAAAATTGAATACGACATCATTCACGTGTGTCGAAAGCGGTTGGAAGAGCCGACGCGTGTAAGCTGGGCGAAGATGCGACGCGAAGTTTTGCAGGATGTGCGCCAGCTTCAGCAACTTCTTGAACACCATGCAAAGGAGGGTCTGCCGGCCGCCGACTTGCAAGTCATTCGTCGTGGTAAAGCACTCGAATATTTTTCTCGCCACTACGGCGAGGTTTACGTCAACGATGAACGACAGATTAGTGTCAAAGAGGCGTTGGTCGGCATCAATCAGCTAATTGACGAAGAGGCCGGTGGAGGTAAAGAACCGCCACCAGGAAATGCGGAGCCGCTCACGCGTCAATTCTTGCGTATCTTTGACGGAAAATCGGAACAGAACCGTGATCAAGTGCAGAAATATCTTCGTGGCACGGGCGTGGCCCCGGATGAGTATGCCGAACTCGGATGGTGCGAAGAAAAAGACAAGGTATTTCGTCCAATTTCGCCGCTGCAATTCGCACAGGCATGGCATGGCCGTCATCGGCGCAATCTGGTGCGGGATTACGATCAAGCAATGGTGCTAATTGGAGCATGTTTCGAGAACAGCGGCATCAATGCAGCAGACACCGTCAAGAACGATAATTTCGCACCGCGTCCGTCGCTGAAGGCGCTTCTCGATTGGCTTTCTCGTCGGGGCAATTCGCCGCTTGTTCGCACTGCCGCCGCTCGGGCATTTGCAATCTATCAGGGATGGGAAAGGTCGAACGAAACCAAGGCAAAGCAACTATCCCTGTTCGAGGACGCATGAACGATGCCACCCCTTCTCGCCGACATCTGGACACGTCGGGGGCTTAGCTTGCTCTGGGGCGCGTCCGCCTTGACCAAGGCGAGCCCCCAGGAAGTGGTGCCACTCCGCAAACTTTTCAATATGGCGGAGGAAGGGTTCACCGAGCCGCTGCCAAGCAACAATGGAAGACTACTGATCGCCACGGGCCTGGAGGGCGCGCTTGATGCGCTTTCGCCCGAGGATGCGGAAGCCTGGACAACGGGCAGTATCAGGTCCGTGTTAGAGCGTTTTCAGGATGCGTGGGATGGCAACGGAGCACTGGCGTTTTGGCTGCCATCGGGCGAGACAAGAATTGTGCATCGCCCGGCTAGTGCGGCTTACGATTGGCGTTTGCCCACCGGACATGGTGGGAAGACCCTACCGCTCAGCGAACTGATATTTTCCGGTGCGGACGACGATCTACAGCCGATCTTAGATGGACAGGCGGAGCCTTCCGCCAATTGGATTGGCCTCTATCATCCGCGTGTTTCGTGACCATAAGCGCAGCATTCACACCCGGCGACCGCGTTGCCCATGTGGAGTTCGGCACAGGGGTCGTGTTGGAGTTGCCGCGCGATGGCTTCGTTCGCACATTCTTCAAACAGGGCGAACGTCGCGTTCCAGCGCAAACCCTCCGCCGCGAGCGCAGCCGTGCGGAGCGCATCCTCGGTTCGGTCTCTGCTGATCCGGGTCGGCCGGCCATCGCCTGGGCGACGTGGCAGGCACATGCGCTGCCGTTGCTGGATAGCGCCGCTGCACTGACTTCGGCAAAGATCGACCTCCTGCCCCATCAGGTGGTGCTGACACATCGCATCGCGACAGCAGCCCCTCGCCGCTTCTTGATTGCCGATGAAGTAGGCCTTGGCAAGACAATCGAAACCGCGCTGATCCTCCGCGAGCTGGCTAGCCGCGGCGAGCTGACACGTGCGCTCATGATTGTGCCGGCCGGCCTTGTCAACAACTGGCATCGTGAACTCAACGAGGTGTTCAATCTCAATTTCGAGGTGTTCGGTAGCGAGGGCGATGTGACCGATCGCAAGTCGAACGCCTTCGCGAAGCACGACCGACTTATTGCCAGCATTGACACGTTGAAGCGGCCGAAGCGTGTGCGTCGTCTGCTTGAAGCACCGAAGTGGGATTTGATTGTGTTCGATGAGGCGCATCATCTTACTGCGGTGAAGTCCGGGGGGCGTGTCCGAAAGACCGAAAACTACAAGCTGGCGGAGGCGATGCGCGCCCATGCGCGAGATGTGCTTCTGCTATCTGCCACGCCTCATCAGGGGGACCATTTTCCTTTTTGGATGCTGATCCAACTTCTCAATCCAACATTGTTCAATAGCCCAGAGGAGATGGTTGACCAGCGTCACCGTCTCAATTCAGTGGTCTTCCGCCGCACCAAGGCCGACGCCTGTAAGCCCGATGGCTCGCCGCTATTTGCACGCCGGCTCGTGCATACAGAGAGCTTCATTATGGGCGACGGGGAGCGCATCTTTTACGAACGCTTGAGAGAATATTTGCAAGACGGCTTTGATCTTGCCAAGCGTCAAGGTGGGAAGGGTCAGGCGCTTGGCTTCCTGATGGCCATCTTTCAGAAGATCGCGGCGTCTAGTTTCGCCGCTGTGCGACGGACATTACGTCGCCGGTTGTTAGCGCTCACCATTCATGAAGGCTTGTTGCGCGATCAAGAACTGGACGTGGATGGGCGTGAGCGTCTGTTTACCGAGGCGCGTGCGCTGATCCATGAGGAATTCGGCTTAGCGCACGACGCGATGGGTCGAGGGGACATGGACCGCATCTTCGCTGACATGAAATATCGCGTGCTGCGGAAGATCGATAACGAAGAGCTCGCTTCCATAGGCGACCCAAATGCGTCCGAGGTGAACGCTGACGCTGCGGAGGATTTTGCTGGGGCACTAGTAAAGGTGCATCTGCCGGAGGAGCGACAGCGTATACGTGACCTTTTGCAGGTATTTCCAGTCGAGCGCGAAACGAAGTTGGAGAAATTGCTCGCGGCACTCGGCACGCTTTGGCGACGCAATCCAAAAGAAAAGGTGGTTATTTTTGCCACGTATCTCGGCACGGTTGATCTACTTGCCGCTGAAATCGAGAAAGCATACCCAGGTCAAGGTGTTGTGTTGCTACGGGGCGGTGATCATGGCGCAAAGGTCGCGGCAGAGAAGCGCTTTCGCAATCCCGATGGCCCGCGCGTTCTGATTTGTACGGCGGCCGGGCGCGAAGGGATCAACCTGCAATTCGCCCGCGTGCTGTTTAATTTCGATTTGCCGTGGAACCCGATGGATGTGGAGCAGCGCATCGGCCGCATCCACCGTTACGGGCAGAAGGACACCGCACAAGTTTACAATCTGATCCTGTCCGACACCATTGAGGGGCGCATTTTTCTGCTGCTTGACGAGAAGCTGGTAGCCATCGCGGGTGCGCTCGGAAAAGTGGACGAACAAGGCAATGTGGCGGAAGACCTCCGCACACAAATTCTCGGCCAGCTTGCCGAGAAGTTGAATTATGAACGCCTCTATCAACAGGCATTGGCTGACCCAGAACTGAAACGCACGAAAGTTGAGCTGGAAGCAGCTTTGAACAATGCAAAAGAGGCGCGTCAGGTTGTGTTCGAACTCTTTCAGGATTTAGAGGGCTTCAGTCTCGAAGATTACCGACCGTTCGCGGATGTGACCGCTGGCCTTGGCGCTCTACGCGCCTTCTTGCAAACGACGCTGCCCGCGCGAGGGATGACGTTAACAGAAATCGCAAACGGTGTCCTAGAGGTGCGCAGCGAGGCCGGTGCAGTGGTCACGCGTTTCACTACCGATCGGGAAGCCGCGAACTCCGAGAATAGTCCAGATTTGCTCGGCTTAGACCATCCACTAGTCGCGGACCTGCTCGCAGCCCATCGGGCCACGCCGCCGGAAAACATTGGTCTCGCGGTCGCGGGCGGTGACGCCACGACGCACGGCGTCATCACTTGTTGGCTGATCAACGCACGCATGCCAAAAGGCGAGCAACGCGTTTTTCTTCAGCCTATCGCCATTCGAAACGACGGCCAGCGCATGCCTCCATGGGAGCGCCAGCTCGATCGTCATCTAGCAGGGAAGGTCTCATCCTCGCGGTGGACAGAGGTGGAACGATTGGCCCGTCTACGTGACCAGATTGAGCCAGCGCTTGACCGAGAACTTGATCAAAGGGGCGTGCTCAGCGGTGATGGCGCTTACACCGCGGAATTGATTGCGTGGGTCGAGCTGGTCTGAATTTCGGAACGCCGTTCGTCGCCACCATACTGCGGCGCGCGAGCGGCCTGTGCCGCTCGTCTCTACCAGAGATGCATGCATCGATACGCTCCGATATTTCGATATTTGGCCCAGGGAACAAAGGATTTGAATAGCCGTTTTGAGAATAAACGAAGCCCCGCGCATAGCGCGGGGCTCGAAGGGTCAAGGATCAGCGGCGTTGAGCGCTACTTTGTGCGCCACGACCTGAGTTATTTTGCCTCGGCCGGCTTGATGGCGCAGGCTCCTCAGCCGTATCCTCCGCAGTGATCTCGCGACAGACGATCTTGCCGTCGAGCGGAAACGCCTGAAGCATGATGTTGTAGCCACTGCCGTCCTTGTGAACGAATACAAGGCCGATGTTGAGCCAGAAATCATCCTGGCCTTCGCGTTTGATCACCGAATACGCGCGATGTGTCGGCCGTCTCGGTTGGTCTTTGTCCGCCATTGGGAACTCCTATCGAGTGGGTTGCGATGTCCTGCGTGAGCAGGCGTCAAGCGGGGCCTGACGCCTGCCAGCGCGGATCGCAGCTCGGGGAATGGCGGGGACTACCAACACACTACTTGCCGATGGCCGTTCGTCAAGGAAGCCGGCCGCGGTGCTCAAAAAGAGAGACCCCGCTCGAAAGCGGGGTCGTGATCGCACTGGTGGGAGCGCAGAAATCCATGCATTAGCACTCCTGCGGCAATTCTCCAGACATAGCCCGCAACGGCGCTTGCATTGCACAAGCGGTGATCCGTTAGCGTCATGATGGCTGGCGATCAGTAGTCGCTCGACAACATGAGCGTGAGAACGCGTGTTGTTTTTTCAGGTTCGCTCGGATCGTCCGAGCCGTACTGCATCGCCTTGTCGTAGTAGTCGTGCTTGAAAAAGAACTTGTGGCCGTCGACCTCGAAGCTTCCGAAGTCGTGCTCCTTGTGCGGATCATTATCGGCACTGAACTTGTCAAACGTCCGCATGCGATCAATCGCTCGCACTCGGAGGTCGTCGGGCAAGCCGTTGACAGCCGCTGTGAGCATGACGCGGCCGCCCGTCAGTGACCTGCGAAGGCGGTCGTTGAGCGCGCGAATCTTGCCGCTGTCCTGGCCTTCGATCGCCTCATGATCGTCGGCTTCGATCTCCGCATGGCATTTGGGACACCTGTCGTTGCACAGGCAATCCCACTCATCCCACCAGTCCGTGCCGCAAGGGCAGGTGTGGTGCTTCCTGAACCAAGGCATGGCTTTCCTCCGTCCCGTTGTCCGGCATCCCATTGATTCGGGTGCCGGAGTGCGGGACGGAGCCGTGGCGCGCTTGTTCCGTCCTAGGTTGATTGCCGGGTGCCTTGCTCAATGCGCTCGAATAGGCCGCGCGATCTGCGGCAAGAGCAGGTGCGCATCGCGGCCGTTGCCATCGCTCCATGAGTGTGTGAGCGGATTGTTTTCACAAAGCTCCGCGCGTGTTGCAAAGAAGAACAGGGAAGCGCCGGGGCTGTGCGGGACATGCAACTGGCGTAGCGCTTCCTTCATCGACTGCGCGCGGTGATGATCGGTCGTCACGGTGAGGACGCGAAACGTCTGCCACCCGAAATGCTTCACGTGCTGCTTGGCGGCATGCGCAGTGAGATAGGCGCGCATTTTCCGCTCGAAGCTCGTCTGCCGGATATCGCTGCGCACGATTGGCATGGTGCCACGGTCGATTTCGACCATAAAAGAATGGCGCGATCCATCGGGGAACATAAGACCGAAAACAAGATCGGGCACCAGCCCGATGTCATGCAGGGTACCCCGATCTGAAAGCGTCACCCGGAGAGCAAAGGGATTGCGCTCGCTGAACGTTTGGTCTGGAAAGGTGGCAACCATCTCGGCCGGATGGATGAGGCGAATGCCAGCGCGGGTGTGCGTCGCCCGCTGTAGCGCCATGTAAAAATCGACAATCTCAAGCTGGTGCTCGATGAAGGGGCGGCCGGCTTCACGGTTCTTGCGGCTCCATTCGACGTTGGCGAAATCGACACCATCGCGTTCAATGAGAAGACGTGCGCCGCGGTCGGCAAGGGCGTAGGCCATCGGTGCTGAGCCCGCGGTGGGGTAGTAGTCGAGTTGCGCCCGCGGCCGGTCAATGTAGCCCGCATGGAAGAGCCGGGAGAGTCGATCATTGCTGCGGTCGAGCGAGCGGCCGACCAGGGCGGCGATGTGGGTCGAGCGCAGGAACCGATGCCGCGCCAACTGGCGCACGATTTCAACGTCGTCATCGGTGAGGCGGAAGGCCGGCGGCTCCGTTGCACGGCGGAACCGCGGCCGGCGGGCTGGTGCGACAAGCGTTTGCACGTCCATGCCGCCATTATACCCGCTGGCCGGGCACCCCAGCGCGGGGTCGGGCGGCAGGTGGGGAAACCGCGAGAGCGTGTGGGCAGGTCAATGTTTCTTTCGCAGCGCCCGACCGATGGTGGAATTCACGGGCGCGGGTCGGCCGGTGTCCGGTAGGTAGCAGGCGCAATCGCATTCGCGGTGTTGGCAGCGTCCGCGCAGTCTCGCCACTTTCCAATAGTGCTGGGTGCCGGGATGGGCAGTTGGCGCATATCGGCATCTGCATGGAATTGATGGCTAATTGATAATCATGCGAGGTCGGAATCTTCGCGGGGAATTTCTATCGCATCGTCGACTTGATAGCCGGTGTACGAGGATGAATCCTCAATCGGCTGAATGTCGGCAGCTCCCTCCACGCCTCTGAAACTGGCGCGCACCTGTTGCTTCGCGTCGTAGGCAGTTTTGGCCTCGATGTCGTGATGGAAGCCCTGCGTCTCGCTGATAAAGACACGGAAGACGTTCGTCATGCGGTTGCTGAGTTAGTTGATAATTCGAGACAGGCTCAGTGAAGCGGGCAATCGGTGCGCCGATTTGTTGAGTACGGCGGTACGGTGTCGCCTGTGGGCTAGCACTCCGATTAGATTTACCCTGTTCTATATCGCACCGCTTCGATGAACCTATCTCGTTTGTATTGCGGGCATGTGCGGGGAAGTCAGTGCGCGTAGGGGCTGTATCTGACATTCGCCGTATCTGCATTCCCCTCAACTGCCCGCAATTATTCGTGTGTCAGAGAACAAGGTGAGAAATGATGCGGCGTGTTTTATGCTGCGAGACACGAAGCTCCGGAAAACTTTGATGCGTTCCGATTTTGCGCAACCGCTTTATTTCTCTGCGGTCATTGTCTCATGCGCTCGGAAACCTGCAAGCAGGTTATCCCCACATTAGGGGTTCGGCGTTGAATGGCGTGCGCTGTCAAGTCGGCGCTGCTTTCTCGGCCTGCCGCCCATTTTTCCAATCGCGCTCAATTGTTCGGGCGTGAGCTTGTTGGCGCGGGCCTTCCCGCCCATGCGCGCAAACTGTGTAATGGTGAGTGTCTTCACACCGCCATTATACCGCACGCTCGAAAGTGCAAGCACGTTATCCCCGCCTCGCCCCAAACCTCTTATTCCTTCAAGGAGGATTTGGATGAGCTTGCTCCGTTCGAACTCCATCGTCGTTGGTGCCCCAACGGAAGGTACGCCATCGGTCAGTCGGCGCGCGGCGACCACATCCACGGGGAGAGCGCTGCCGAGCAATGGGACGTAAGCAGCCTGCGGGGTTGACGCGACCTCGGCCGGACGCGGCACGTCGGGGCTGGTCGCGACCGGTCGGGACTGCGGATCTGCAACGGGGGGCGCTCCTTCGGGTGGGTGGGAGCCTTCCACAGGTGCGACGCGAATGGCGGGCCGACTCGCCGCCACAGGCGGCCTCCGGCTGGCTATTCGCGTCCCGCTCGCCTGGGGCGCCTCGCGGCAAGTGTTCAAGGGCATGCCCTTGCTCGCTTGCCGCATGTCGCGCCCAAGGGCGAGCGACAGATTGGAGGCTGGGGGAGGAAGACAGTGCGCCCCCCGGCACGACCAGTCGGGTGGGGGATGCGGGCATTGTGTGGCCCCGGCCGCAGGTACCGAGGGATGTGTCTCATCGACCGGCGCCGGGGGGGTCGTACAGCCGTAGCGGACTATCGGACGCGAGCGAAGCGAGTGTTCGATAGCCCGCACCTGTTCGTTGATTGGCGGGAACCGAGGAGGACTATCGGACGGCCGAAGGCTGTTCGATAGCCCTGCCGAGGCACTCAATGTGCCTCCGAAGGGCAGATCATGATCCGCCAAACCACCGGCTCGGCCCGGCCGACCAGCGCACGCTGGAGACAACAACAAAAACAAACAACAACGTATTCAGTCGCGGCCGGAATCTGCGCGGGTCAAAAACTTACCTGATTGAAATGTCGCGCGAATTCGCCCGCCGCCTATGCCTACAGGGTGTGGTTACAGTAACCACAGGCGTAACCATAGGCGTATCCACAGGCGTAGGCATAGGGGCGGTCGGAGCATTCGGCGTTTCAAGCTCCGAGAAACTGCCGGATGCGTGCCTCGACTTCTGCACGGGGTCGGCCGAAACGCATGCGGCTGGTGCTGATGAGCCGGTGCGCGCTCTGCCGGCGGGAGGGCGAGGCGTTATAGAGGTCGAGCCGGATCGGGGAGGACGGCACGCCGCGCCGCAACAGCCGCGCCCAGGCGCAAAAGTTTGGCAGGTCGAGGAGCGCGTCGGCGCCCCCCAGTCCGATCTGCTCGGCCAGGATCGGTGCGTCGGCCGCGCCCGCCCGGCAGGCAATAACTGAGCCGACATTGCCGAATACGGCGGCGCGAAGCCGATCGGGAACCTGTTCGAGATACTGGTGACCGATGGTCAAAGTGAGAGCGTATTTGCGCGCCTCGGACAGAATGAGCGCGAAGCTCTCGGTGGCGAACGATTGGAACTCATCGGCATAAAGGTGGAAGGTACGACGGTTGGCGGCCGGCAGATCGGTCCGCGACAGGGCCGCTTGGGCGAACGCCGTGGTCAGGAGTGCGCCCAGGAGGTGCGCGGTGCTCTCGCCCAGGGCTCCCTTCGAGAGGTTGCAAATGACGATCGCACCTTCGTCCATGAGGCGTCGGAAGGTGATCGTGCTCTTTGGCTGTGCCAGCATGCTGCGCAGGCTCGGCACCATGAGCGCCTTACCGATCTTGTTTTGTATGGGCGCAACGGCTTCGGTGCGGAAGCTGTCGCTGTATCCCGCGTACTCGTTCACCCAAAATGAACGCACCACCGGATCGCTGACGTACTGATCGACCAGCCGCACGCGAAAGCCCTCGTCGATGAGCAGGCGGGGGAGCATCAACAGCGTTGCACCGGGAACATCGAGCAGCGCGCGCACGGCGTTGGTCAGGATGTAGTCGAGGCGCGGCCCCCAGCTGTCCGGCCAGACGTGTCGAAATGCCGACACGATGCCATCAGCCACAACAGGCTTGAGGTCGTCCGACACGCGCGCGAGGGGATTGAACCCAATCGGGCGTTGGATGTCGGCCGGGTTGATGTAAACCAGGTCATTCGTGCGTGCCCGAGGAATATTTTCGAGCGCGGCTTGCGCGAGATCGCCGTGCGGATCGAGCAGTGCGAGACCTTCCCCGGCGGCGAGGTCTTGCCGAATGAGGTTGAGCAGCAGAGTGCTCTTACCGGTGCCGGTCTGTCCGATGACGTAGAGGTGCCGGCGGCGCTCCTCGGGATCGAGCGTGACATCGCCGCCCAACGTGTGGGCACCGATGCAGACGGGCTGATTGAATGCAGTCATAGCCAGAAGGGAGCCGGTGTGCCGTGCGCACCGCAGTTGGGAACATGGTGCGGGCAGCACCCTCATTCCCTTTGAGAGTGCGCCGGGGCTACATGGCGTCGTCGTCATTGTGCGTGATGACTTGACTGCCGAGCCCCCCGCTCACTGCCGGCTCGTTTCCGGCCACGATCTTTTCGAGATGGTGGCCTCTTCGGATTGTACCCTTCGGCTTCCGCAAGGTTGGTAGGAGAGCTGGGGACAGCGACAGGCTCACACCCGACTTGGTGCGAGACTTAGAGCCGCCAAAGGGTTCCGTCTGATGGTGTTGGATGGTGTAGACTAATGCCTGATTGGGGGAGGCTTTGATGACCGAACAATCTGTCGTCATCGCATGTAGATTGTGTGGGCATCAGCTGCGAGTTCGGGCGGATCGGGGCGTCCAAAAAATTCGCTGTCCGTCGTGCCACAATGAATCGGCTTGGACGCCCACCGCCCCCGGTCAAGTGGAATCTACAAATCCGCTATATAGCAAGACGAAAGTTAGAGAATCAGAGGTACAGAAAGTCTCATTTTTTTGTGCCGAAAACGGTGCTGAGTTCTCCGTCGTATTTGGTCGGAAATCACAGAAGGAAAAATTCCGTATTCATGCAATTCAAGGCTCTAAATCGAAACGATTCACTTATTCACCGTCAAATCTAAAGAAAATAATGGAATGGATGGGCACCGTACTCGGATTGCTCACTTCTGGCGAATCTTTGTCTCAGGCAAAATCTTTTGATGCGAAGGATTTTGATTTTGCAGGATGGCGGTGTGCCTGCTGCAATCACAAAACCTGGCCTCAATTTGTCCGATGCTCTAAGTGCAATCGGCTTGTGTGCGGTTCAAAGGTTATCTCAACCCGCATTCCCCGGTTGAACCACTGAACTGCACCGCGCTCACGGCGATTCAGATATAAGTTTCAGAACCTTATATCATCGGATCGAGGGCGATCATGGCGCACCCAACGGGTGAATCGGAATCGGGCGCTCCTCGGCTCGATTTTGACCGGCGGCTCAAGCTTGAGTTCCACGGTTGCAACGTGACCTCCGATGCGGGCCTGCTGCCGTTCCGAGAACTGGATGACGTTCTCGGATTGACCGCGCTTGCTGGAGCTGTGCTGTCAGACGGCCGTCGCGGTAAGAACACGCGGCATGTCCTGTCCGGCTTGCTGCGTCAGTCTGTGTTTGGGCGGCTCGCTGGCTACGAGGACGTGAACGATGCCGAACGTCTGGCGCACGATCCGGCCATGCGCTGGATTGTCGGCGGCAGGGCGGCCCACGACTGTGCGGCATCCGCCAGTCAGATGGGACGCTTCGAGACGGAGTGGCTTGCGAGTGATGAGAACCTCGTCGCGCTCGCCGATCTCTCCGGGCAGTGGATCGACCGCGTTCATGGCCGTCAACCGCCGAGAACAATTGTTCTCGACATGGATTCGAGTGTCAGCCCGACCTACGGTGATCAGGAGGGCACGGCCTACAACGGTCACTTCGCCTGCACCTGCTATCATCCGCTTTTCGTGTTCAATCAGTTCGGTGATCTGGAACGCTGCGTGCTGCGTTCGGGCAACGTCCATTCGGCGGACGGTTGGAAGGACGTGCTGGAACCGGTCGTGGCCCGCTATCGGGGCAAGTTCAAGCGCCGCTACTTCCGCGCCGATGCCGCCTTCGCGAACCCGCAGGTCTATGAGTTTCTGGAGGGCGAAGGCTTCAAGTATGCGATCAGACTGCCTGCCAATCAGATTCTTCAAGCGAGAATCGGGTATCTGCTCAAGCGCCCTGTCGGTCGCCCTCCCATCGAGGTCCGGCGGTACTACGCTAACTTCAGCTATCAGGCGCAAAGCTGGACCAAACCGCGCCGCGTGGTGGCCAAGGTCGAGTGGCACCCGGGCGAGCTTTATCCCCGCGTCGGCTTCATTGTCACCAACCTGCCACGCCCGGCCGAGCGCGTCGTTGGCTTCTACAATCAGCGCGGCACGACGGAGCAGTGGATCAAGGAAGGCAAGAACGCCATCAAGTGGACGCGGCTGTCATGCTGCTCGTTCGCCGCCAACGCCGTCCGGCTTCAGCTTCATGCGCTGGCCTACAATCTCGCCAACTTCATGCGGACGTTGGCTCTGCCGGAGGCGGTCAAGCAGTGGTCGCTGACCAGCCTGAAGGAGAAGCTGATCAAGATCGGCGCCAAGGTCGTGCGCCATGGCCGCTACGTCATCTTCAAGATGGCCGAGGTCGCAGTGCCGAAGGAATTGTTCCAGGAGATTCTGCGGCTGATCGATGGACTGCGACCAAGGCCAGCTCCAGCGTAGCAACTGGAGGAGCGGATGCGTCATCACGACGGGAGGAGTGTGTCAGAATGCCAAGAAAAATGGCCAGAAAAATGGCCAGATTGGCGAATCGGACATCGTTCGGGACGACTGGAACGCCGGGAGCACTGCGCAGCCCGCCTGTGGCTTCCGGGGAACCCCGCCGTATGCTATCGTCCACGCCATTCCAGAGTTCATCTGGGGAATGTCGGGTAACATGAGTACCCGAACCTTGGAGGTTATCCATGAGCAGGACGAAGCAAGGGGAACACGACCGCGGTGAACAGGATGCGGCTGAAGGCCGAGGCACATCGCCATATGTGGTGGGAGGTGATGAATTGCGCCAATCGTATTTCGAAGGTTATTACAAAGTGGTCGGCGAGAAGCACGCCACTGAAAACAGAGGCCGTGTGAGCTACTCTGGTGAGGACGGCGACGTGAAGACGGACGCCTTCAATGCTGGATACGACGGCGCGAAGTAGAAATAGGCTGCCTAGTTGTCTGCCTTCTTATAGAACGCAAATCTCAAATAATTGCTTCTGCCTGATGGCGTTGAAAAAGTCGGCCCCTGAAGGCTTACGGCTCTTTATTCGAGCTTCCGACGGGAACCCCCGTCTTATTTATTGGTCGCTCCCCTTCGAGGAGCTTGCCATTGGCCCTACCGATCTGCTCCTGCGGTAACTGACATTCACGTAACGCAAGCGGCCGCGGCATCAGGCGGCCGCCAGATATATTTTGCGAGCGTTTTGAGGTTTTGCGCGATAGCGACTAGATGACACTCGTCTCGCGCACCGGATATTCCGCCTCAAATGAAAATGGAAGAAAAACTTTCCGATGTGCACCGGACTGTGGCGGGGCCGGTGTGATTGAGGGCGAAATTTCTGCTTACGATGCCGAACAGCAAGCAGCCGAGGAGAGCAAGAGGGAAATCAACGAATCTCGGCCAATGCTAGAGCTGAAAAAAATCTGGAACTAGAGAATCCCCCGTTAAAAAGCCGGATTGAGTGCTGATTGAATGGTTTCTTGTCTTGAGCGGGGCGTATTCCGAGGTTGGCACGCCTCGTGTGAAGATTTGCCCTGCACGGGGCCGATTGACACCACGACGTTCTAAAGTTCATCTCCGCAATATCGGTTAAGCCAAGGATTGAGACGTAACAAGGTCCTCGGAGGTTAGCATGTCGACAGACCGCTATATTTGGAAATGCACCTGCGGAAATTACAATGATTGGAACGCTGATTTTTGTGATAAATGTCGGGGGCGTTACAATACATCAAGGGGCGACGTTAAAATGTGGCGCTGCAGTACCTGTGGCTCAAACAACTCCATGAGCAACAATACTTGCGTAGGCTGCAAAGGAAAATTTGTCGCGCCATAGCGATACTTGGAAGTCAGCACGACAGAGATCGGTTGGGTGAGTTCTTGCCCGATGAAAATCCCATGAGTGGGCTAAACTCATTCATAAGTATCATTTTCTGAATCTTGCGATTCGATCCCAGAGGGCGAGGATTGAAAGCCCGCCAGCCTTGCGCAGATGCAAGTAATTCAAAATCCAATAGCAGCACCGAATCCGATTACTCTGACAAGCCCATTCGACACATATCATCGCTTCGTAAGGGAAAGATCCACTATTGGCGGCTGTTGGACGACGAACCGCGAGAACAGATAGAAATAAACAATTAGAACATGCGCCAGTATTTTTCCAAATGTCCCCAAATATTCAGAAATCAATAACAGAAAGAGAAAAATATACCAGTAAATCACGGCGCCTATAGGCGCCAGCAGAATAAGCAGGAGCTTCTCATCCGCTGGAAGATTTACAAAAGGGATAAATACTAAAAACGACACCGACACGAGCGAACAAGTAAATCTTAGCCACGTAATAGTGAGCCACTCTAGAACGCGACCCAAAGGGCTATTGCCGAATCGGCCAAGGCGGCGACTTTTGAACTTGAGGAAAAGGTGGACCATATTTCGCGACTCGTTAGTGAATGGTCGGAGAAAAGCATTTTATCATTCTATGCCCCATCTACCATAAAAACCTCTATATGCTTCTCGTGGCATGCCGCCGCAACCCTTGAAGTATTCATCATACCGCAGCACATCGCCATGTTGCCAGTTGCACTTAATAACCCAAGAGTCGTTTTGATCCCGTCTCAAAACGGCAGTGTGCCCGATCCCACCACTATTGTACCCGATCCCTCCACTGAGGCCCGCGCATTCGTCACCAGCAAAAAATGTGACCTGCGCCCACGCGTCGTTGCCAAATTTAACGACTTTCATGGGCTGTGCCCGACCTTCCGCGGGCGTTCTACAGAATTTTGAGAGCGGAAAGGTCTCTTCCAAAGCCCGGAGCACATAACGCGCATCCGGAGGATCGCCCGCCACCAAGGGAAGAGCCGCCGCCTGTTTCTGGAAGCTTGACACATATAAGCCTAGTGCAACTGCCATAATTGTTGCGAGCCCAATCCAGAGACTTATGAAAAATGGGTGCTGTTGAAGTACAATGGGTTGAATTGCTCCGTGCGCGGTCTGACTCGATCTAGTCGATCCAGAGCCAATCGTACCGGTCGAGAGGGTGTTGAGAACGCCTCCCGAAGATTGAATTGGTTGTCGACGAGCAGAGGTGCGAGCTGCAGCAGCTCTTGCGCCCGCCATCCGGTGTTCGAGAGCGCAGAGCCCGCACCCGTTAGAGAAGTGGGCGTGGTTCTTCGAATCGGTCGGGCACTTCACAAGTACCTTGTTCGTGATCAATCTATTAAGGTGATCGCGCCACTCGGCCGCTGTAGGGCGTGATGCCGTTGGCTGGAAAGCCCGATCAAACAGCGCACGAGTATCGTCTTCGAGGTACTCATGGATGCTAGACGGAGCCGGTCCCACGTTGCGATGACCGTTGAAACTATATGCATACAGCCCGGCAAAGATGCGTTCTTGCAGCGTCGTTGGTTGGTTGCCGAGGTCGATTCCCTGATAGGGGTGAATGCCGTTGTTCAGGAGCCGGAAGATGATCACGGCCAGGGAAAACTGGTCCTGTTCTAACCCCAGCTGCTCTGGCTTTTTCCCGCGGGCATCCGGTGCGATGTATTCGTCTGAGAATTGCCGCGCCGGCAGTCGACGCGTGCCGTTGATGCTGAACCCATCGGTGTCGAGAATGGCCATATACCAGGCATGGGGATAGAAGCGCATGTTCATCGGCTTCATATCCACCATGTAATGGCCGAGCGCGTGTAGATTGGCCATCAGCGCCGCGAGATTGGCTGCGAGCAGCACGCGGGCGCCGTAGAACTCGGGGAGCTGCTTGCGCTGTCGTGCACTCCTTTGGAGAATGTTCTCAAGCTCGGTGGAGGCTCTAAAATCCACCTCCGGCATAACGAAACCGCGAAATCCCTGGCCATCGACGACTCTCGCCGTCGGCCAGGCGATCTGCACATAGCTTCGTCCGTTATACGAGAACGCCGGCAGATAGGGCGGCGCAGCGAGCATCGCCGCGATCTTCTCTTCGTACTCGGGCAGGTCCTTCCGCTCCTTGTAGAGCTTCACCACGATGCCGGGTTCGCCGATCACGTGGTGGATTGTGCCCGCGGCACCCTCGGCGATGAAACCGCTGAGGCGAATCGAGCGCGCTGCCGTCGCCCCATCATCGATGAAGAAGCTAGCCATCCGACTCAATCCTCAGTGCCCACAACAAGGTCTTGTCGTCGCCCGTTATGTGCCGGATCGCGTCTTTCTCTAGGGTAGCAGCGAGCGCGGCTTCACCTTCTTCCCGAGTGTGTGCCACCAGATACCGTGAAAGCGGACTGAAAAATGGGGCATGTGGCCCCGACATCCCATGTGCCAGAGCGAATGGAGTTACCCCATCGCTCATGAGCACAATTAAGTTAAATTTCTGATCAAAAGGCGTTAGACGTAAATGTTCATGCCAATTCTTTTGCGTGAAAAAAAATGTTTCATTGGCATATTCGCCATTTTCTGGAAATGATAATATACTAGAGGAAAAATTTTCAGTATCCGTTGCGCATGCTGCGCCATCACCAATATGAAAAAATAGCCCCCCGTTCGGTCCTGCAATTACTCCAACCAACGTGGCGTGAAAATCCGCAATCGAATCATTGGTTCCGATCTTCGTAAGTTTAGTACGTACGAATTCGACACCGTCGGTAACCCACGAGCGCACTGTAGTCTGCTCAAGACAAGCATCCTTGTCGTCGCTAAATTGCGATATGTGAGTAGCAATTTGTGAAACTACGCCCTCACAGATAGCCTTCGCGCCTTCAGCAGAGCGGGGTGCAGATCCAGCCCCATCCGAAACCGCTCCCACCAGCCAACCATTTGTGAGTAATGAGACTGTATGAAAGTCTTGGCATGGCGTGGCTTCCGCCTGATGCGAAAATCCCGCTACTGAGGCTCCAATTATTTTCCATTCGATTGGCGGCATTCGTTCAGCCTTCCAACCGCAAATATAATGTTTGATCAGGAGGAAACTTGCATCCAATCGGAAGGCGGAGGCAATTGAACGTTTGTACCCTGTGCCGCCTTTGATGCACTGCTAGTACTGCGACTAAGCCAGAGAAACAGCTCGCGGAATTTCAACCCTTGCAAGCGCACTGGTGCGCGTGTCGAAAACTCCGCCAATTTTCCCAAGTCAGCTTCAGTGCCCGCACCTATTCCGAAAAACACAAGCTTTCCAGCTTGCTCTGCGGCCCGACTCTCGGCTGCCGCCTGCTGCCACTTGTCGTCGGTGGGCTCGCCATCCGTTAATAGGAATACCCAGGGACGATTGTAGGCTATGCCATTCGCGCGATATTTGGCCTTCTGTTCGTCAAGTTTGGTTAGTGCCAATCGTACCGCCTCGCCCATCGGGGTAAGGCCTGCCGCCTTTATCTGAGGTGCGCTGAAAGAGCCTGCATCGGTCCAATCCGTAATTATCTCAACATCATTGCCAAAACGAATGACCAGTAGCTGCACTCGCTGGCTAGCAATGTCATCCTTTTTCAGTTCGTCCTCAAGCAGACGCAGCCCCGCATTTAGCTCGTCTATGGGCGAACCGCCCATCGAACCGGATCCGTCAATAAGCAGTACACATGGCAAACGCTGGCTGGTGTTGTCAGCTAGGGCAACGTCCGGAATGCTGATGTCGCTCACGATATCCCCCGTCATCCGTGACACATTGCAGCAACACTACCGGAAGGGGGGGGTACAACGCAATGACAACCAGCGTGCGTGCCGCGGCTTCCATTATCCTTGGTGGGACATGAGCGACATTCTCCTTGGAGCCGATACGCCTGCGACGGGGGCGCACCCGGCCGCGGCGGTCAAGGCCGGCCGTAGGCCGCCCGCGAGGCGGGTTGCCTTGACGGGCGCGAAGCCAGGGCGCGCGATCATAGAGTTGGACGGGAGATCGATGCCACACCGATGCTTGCAATGCGGCAACGATCGATCCCCGGAGGGCCGAGACCCGCACACCGACGCGGGGCTCGGTCGCGCGGCCAAGTTGCCGCGCGAAAGAGCGTGACCCGGCCAACGGCCGGGAGCCGCAAAGATACAGCGGTTTGATATTTTGCGAAATCGCCTCGGTACGAATCCGAGAGTGATGCACTCTGCGTGCGGCGAGTTGATTCCTGAAGTGCACTAGACCGATGGCCGTTCGGGATCACGTCGGAAAATGTAGAGTGTGCGACGTAAGAGGAATGGCTCGGCTGAGCCATTGCCTGCTGACGCGTTTGACAAGATAGTCGAAACAGCGCGCGATTGCTGCGCATCGATGAGCACAAATCTCGATTGGAAAAATTTTGAATTGACCAAATCTGCATTCGCCTCCGCCAAAATATTGTAAAAAGTTGGAAAGACCACAAAACGAGAACTGAAAAAGTCAAGAACCGCAAATTTATGGGAACTTTGTGCTCGATCGACCAGCGGTCGAGCACGGTTTTAAGCCAAAATTTTGCGGACGATCGAGAGCTGTTCTCAGCTCGTCACAGGGTCGCGCGCGTCGGCGCTGCTGTCCGTCAGGAATTGTTGATACGCGAGAGCAACGGTCACTTTATTGATGGGCTACCCCGCCCGACCTCGGGTCTTTAACCCGAACAGCTCTCACCGGAGAGCTGGAGGGCGAGGACGCCCCAGCGGCCGAAGTCGGCGCGCAGCCCCAGCACAGCGCCGAAAAGACACGAGGTCGGGCGGGTAGCCCGACGCGCGCGACCCGACACAGCAAGTCAAATCAACACATGCTGCAAGCGAGCCCCGCCTTACCCTAAAGGCGGGGCGTAAGGCGTGGTACCGACCACGCCAACGTTCCCGGATGATGGCGGCCTTGGATTTGGATTTTCCTTAAATGAAATTGCATTCTGAATACTGGGTATTTTTATATGGGTCTCATTCAATGAGTATCATTAATAGAGGACCGGAAGATTTCTTCCGCTCTAGAGCGGACGTTTCTTTCCGGTTTAGACCGGAAGTTTTCTTCCGGTCAGGATCGGATCACAGCCGCCTCGGTTTGAGGTTCAATTCGTAAACGTTGGTCTTGCCCTGCCCCCGGCGCTTGATGGCCAAGAGGGTGTTTGTTTCAAGCGACTTGAGGTGCGTACGGACGCTGCGATCTGTTAGGCCGAGGTCCTGCGCGAGCCGCTGTTGGCCTGGGAAACAGTAATCGTTCTGCCATGCGTAGCTGAGCAGCATGGCGAACGTCATCTTGTCGCCCGCGCTCAATTTCTTGGATCTGAGGAGGAAGTTCGGGACCTGGGTAAAGCCGCCGCGGGTGGCGGCGTCGGCGCCTTTGAGAATGATGTTGCGCTCTTTAAGAATGTCGCCGATGTGGCGCTCCTGCCGGAATTCCATACCTGCGCATTATAGCGCACCGGGGCGCACCATCCCGAGTTATCCCCTACCCTGGTGACTATGAGGAGCCTGAATGACCGACAGCATCGCTGTGCGGGTCTGCCGCCCGACCAAGTAACGGGGTGAGCATTTTCTGTAAGCCGGCGATGAGGTGGTTGGTCTCACGGGCGCGTTCGGTCAGGTCTTTGATCTGGTCGTCCTTCACCGTGATCTGCTGTCGCAGAAAAGTGTTCTCATTCTCAAGGCGCTCGTCGAACGCAGCCGCGACAGGTCGCGACTGGTCGAGGCCTGTCGGCACTTCTTGTCGGGGCTCATCATGGCTTTCCTTCGCTGCGACATCGGTCGCGGCAGGTCGCGACAGGTCGCGACCGGTCGCGGTAGGTCGCACCTCCTCGATGTAGGCGATGTGCTTTGCGACGGATGCCGGCGCGATCAGGTACTTGTCGCCGAAGGATGTTTCGATGCGCCGGCAGTCGAGATGCCCCTTCGCACAATAGCGCTGAATGCTGCGGGGTGTCCGCGGGTGGCCGGCGTGCTCGTAGCGAACAGCGGCCTCATCAATCGTGAGAGTGAATTCGCTGTCGGGCGTTGTCGCGACGGGTCGCGACGGGTCGTCGTTCATTGCCCTAATAATAACGCGGCTCGTCGCACCGCTCGCCAGTTATCCCCAATAGGGAAATGGGCGGGTCTGCGCTCTGTTTAATCACTCCTGCTGGGTTGGCAGGACTTCACGAGCATCTGCGCTATCGAATGGCCTGATGTGCCGCTCATCGCACTGTGGACAGGTGCTTCTGAAACTGGAGAGCCCTTCACGTAGAGGATGGGTTCTCGCCAGTGCCGCTCCCAGCCCAGCCGTTCTTGCAGCGAGGGCACCGATACCAACAGATGACCATGTCAGACTCCGTTCAAAACATCGTGGAGCGCGTACAGGGTCAACACCCTGAAAGTTATTGAGGCGTCGGAAGGATCGGGAGAGATGCCTTCGCCGTTCACGCCCCGATACTCGATGTGCCACTCAAAGGAATATCCGGCGAAGATAAAAACGCCGCGGTCATGGTCACTGTTCTCGTCGAACCTGTTGTACTTCGCCATCACCGAAAACGCCCGGCCCCGCAAGCGTGCGTCGAGGTCGTAGACGCTGGGCGTCATCTGCACTCGGCCGCCTTTGAAGGTGGTACGGAGCTGGTCGTTTAGTCCGATCATCTTGGCGCGCTTGTCGGCGAAGATCCCGCCGACGGACGACGGCGAAGTTTTGGAAAGAGGCTGCGGCATGTCTGCGCTCCCTCTTTCTATTCTTTGTTCAGGTAGAAATCGGGAAACCCGGCCCGCTTCCACGGGTCCGTCAGTATGTGTCCCGTGGCAGGAGCCGATGGTTTGTATGATGTGAAAACAGGAATGTGTTTGAACAGGAATCGCTTGGCCGCTTGGCCGGGGTTCATTCGCTCAAGAAGCGCCATCACCGAGTTCATGCGCGATTCGTTCGTGGTGACAATCGCCACCATGAATGTGTTGGCGCCAAAGTGCGTTTGATATGTCCGTTGCTCAATGATGGTCAAATAATCCTCGAACATCCGGCGTATGGATGATCGGTCATTGTCCGTCGCATCTATCGGCTCTGTGCCGCAGTCTGCTTCTTGAACGAGAAATATGAACGTTGTCGGCTCGAACTGGCGGACGATAACGATTGGCTCTCCGTCCGGTATTTTGCGGTGATCGCCAACCGGAATGCCGAGAGGATTGGCAAGGCGGCGGGTCGAATCGGGGAGCTTGTCGCTTGCTAGGATCGCGGGCCAGCGGATGAGCCTAATTTTAGGGTTTGTAATCGTCCCCAGCTCAATCGAAGCAGCGATTTGGCAGACCATCAGCTCGTGAGAGAAATTGCGATGGTCCTTTTTCTTTGAGACAGGGATATCGCGATCGCGCAGCACCTGTGCGCCGCGGTTATCAAGCTCATAAACAAGCTTGCGATAGTTGGCCTCGGCGTGCTCGCGCTGCTGCTGTGGCCGATGAATATAGAGATTGGGCTTGCGTGAAAGGAGGTTGAGCCGGTGGATAAGGGATTTGTAATCGCCCTGCACAAACGCATGGATATAGTCAGAGGAAAGATATTGATGGCGTGCCAGGCATTTGAAAATGTCTATATCGCGCTCGGTGAGGTGCGCGACAGCCGACTTCGCGCCGTTATCAACAACAGGCGTGCGATCCCAGCGCGAATTGCGCCTTGTCTTCGGTGCGATGGCATTCATGCACCAGAGTAATAAGTCAAAAAATAAACCAGTAAACGTTCGCCATGAGAAGAAATGTGAGAGAGCGGGTAGCTATGATGCGGGGCGCGGAATATAAAAAATATTCCGTCACCAGTCTTTGCCCGCCTCGATGTGCGTTCCGGGGTGGGGATTGTTGGATGAGGGTTGGTTTTGGATTGACGGTGGAGTGGCGCTTACAGGCTGAGGGGGCGCGGGCTTTTCCTTGGGGACTGAGACGCGCTCGCTGTTCCTCTGTAATAGAAGCTCAAGCGCTGCCTCGGACATCCTCGGTTCACGTTCAATATTTCCCAGAGGCACAGAAATAGAAACGGCTCGCTCGGTAAAATTGCGGACGTAGCACGCGAAGTTGGCGTGCGTCTGAGTTCTTCGCTGAGAGGTTATGAAATCTGGATCACAGCGAAGATCGCGCGCGACGTAGTTGATGTCCGCGCCTTCAACGGCGGCGGCATATTTAATCGAGGTATTGGTAGAGACGGCGGCCCGAAGCGATTCTGAAAGTTGCCCCTGTATCTGCTGATGAGCGAGCGTGACGCCAAGATTGTACTCGCGGGCCAGCCGTAGCAATTCCGGCGTTTTCAATTCGTCCATGAACTCCTGCGCTTCGTCGATAATGAGCGAGACAAAGTTCCAGTCCTTCTTTGGAAGCGCGATGCGGGAGAAAGCAGCGTTGAGCGTGAGCGTGATGATGTACCGGCCGAGAAGCTGAGAGCCTTCGGAGCCGAGCACGCCCATTGCGGTGTTGACCAAGACGATTTTTCGGCTTTGCAAACAGTCGATCATGTCGAGCTTGCGTTCGGGCGCGGAGAACATAGCCTCCATT
>ORJL010575243.1_pt1 | contig 30439 bp, 16 predicted proteins | sample 1779941 | NCBI WGS metagenome assembly ORJL01 (sample SAMEA104232317, study PRJEB22302) | groundwater metagenome | biome: forest; feature: aquifer; material: groundwater | place: USA | collected 2011-08-07 | depth 5.8 m | reverse complement strand
GCCAAATGAATTTTTCAGCCCATTTATGGGCTGCAGAAAAGGTGATGTCGCTCCTAACGGAGCTTTGAGGCCAAGCACGCTCACGGGGCTACAAATATTTCGTCCCTACGGGACTCTGCTGAAAAGTTGGGACCTTCACTTAATCAGAGCTTCCTTCAGTTTGTCGTTGAGGCTGTCTGTGGTTTCAAGTTGTGGGTAATGAAATCTGAGCGACAAACTGAAGTTCGTCGGACAAACGCTATGACTCCTGAACGCTGGCAACAAATTGATCAACTGTTTCACTCCGTCCTGGAGCGCGAGTCAGGAGAGCGCGCCGCGTTTCTGGCGCAAGCCTGTAATGGTGACGAGTCTCTGCGCCGCGAAGTCGAATCGCTCATCGGCTCTCACGAACAGGCAGAGAGTTTCATTGAAACGCCGGCGGCCGATATCGCTGCGGAGTTGCTCGCAGGAAAAGAGGCCGAGTTGACGGCCGGACACTCTGTTGGTCCATACAAGATTATTTCCCTGATTGGGGAGGGCGGCATGGGAGAAGTTTACCTGGCCGAGGACATGAGACTCGGACGCCAGGTTGCGCTCAAGCGGCTGCCCGCGCTATTCACCCTTGACGCGGAGCGAGTGCGTCGGTTCCAGCAAGAGGCTCGCGCCGCCTCCGGCTTAAACCACCCGAACATTCTCACCATCTATGAAATCAATGAAGTTGATGGTCAACACTTCATCGCTACGGAGTTCATAGACGGCCAGACGCTGCGTGAGCGCATGGCGCACAAGAGAATGAAGCTGAGCGAAGCGCTCGAGATTGCCACTCAAGTAGCTGGCGCTCTGGCCGCGGCCAACGAAGCCGGAATCGTACATCGTGACGTCAAGCCCGACAACATCATGATTCGGCGCGATGGTTACGTTAAAATATTAGACTTCGGTCTCGCCAAGCTCACCGAGAATCCAGCAGCCACAGTAGAAACTGAAGCAGCAACGCTGGTGCGGGTTAGGACTGAACCTGGGATGGTAATGGGCACTGCTCACTACATGTCACCAGAGCAAGCCCGAGGGATCGAGGTGGACGGCCGCACTGATATCTGGAGTCTCGGCGTCGTGCTCTGCGAGATGCTTATAGGCCAAGCGCCGTTCGCAGGAGAAACGCCCAGCCATGTGATCGTCTCGATTCTGGAAAAGCAAACGCCCTCCCTATCACGGTACTTGCCAGAAGTGCCGGCAGAGCTGGAACGGATTGTCAGCAAGGCACTGCGTAAGAACAGAGACGAACGATACCAAACGGTCAAGGACTTGCTGCTGGATCTAAAGAGCTTGAAGCTGGAGCTGGAAGTCGAGGCGAAACTCAAGCGCGCCGGTCCACCGACGGTGAAACCAGAGCTCAGTCAGGCAGATCATCTGCTCCCGGAACCGCTGTCCAGTTGGCCGCTGCCTCCGTCGTCCCGTTCGACCGCGTTTCAGGCGATGCTGGAACCTGTCGGGGGCGCCGTGCCGTTAGATTCAAAGTTTTACATCGTGCGGCCCACCGAAGAGAAGTTCCGCACCGCCATCGGGCGCCAGGACAGCATCGTGCTCGTCAAAGGCGCGCGCCAGGTAGGCAAGACTTCGCTTCTGGCTCGCGGTCTGCAACAAGCGCGCGAAGAGGGGGCCAAGGTAGTGCTCACCGATTTCCAGAACCTCAGTGCGGGCGATCTGGAGTCGCACGAGAAACTGCTGCTCTCATTTGCCGAGGCGTTCGCGGATCAGCTCGACCTGGAAGTCTCCCCCAGAGAAGTGTGGAAATCCGACCGCAGCCCGAGTATCAACTTCGAGCAATACCTGCGGCGCGAGGTCCTGGCCAAAGTTTCCTCTCTGATCGTGTGGGGACTGGATGAGGTTGACCGGCTCTTCACCTGCGACTTCGGGAGCGAGGTCTTCGGGCTTTTTCGCTCCTGGCATAACAAGCGGGCGCTGGATCCGACGGGACCCTGGCGCCGACTGACGCTAGCCATCGCCTACGCGACTGAGGCGCATCTCTTCATCACCGATTTGAATCAATCGCCATTCAACGTTGGCACGCGACTGCAGCTTGAGGACTTCACTTTTGAGCAGGTGGCAGAACTCAACTCTCGCTACGGCTCACCGCTGCGAGATAAGGCAGAGGTCGCGCGCTTTTTCCGTCTCGTAAGCGGCCACCCTTACCTGGTGCGCCAGGGGCTGTACGAGATGGTGAGCGATGGCTTAACAATATCCACCCTGGAAGCTCAGGCCGATCATGACGAGGGGCCGTTCGGCGATCATCTGCGCCGCATCGTCGTGTCGCTCACTCAGGATGCCGATCTCTCTGAAGTCGTGCGCGGCCTGCTGCAAGGCCGGCCCTGCTCGACGCCCGAGAGTTTCTATCGTTTGCGCAGCGCGGGCCTGGCGCTGGGCGATTCAGCGCGGGACGCGAGACTGCGCTGTCAACTGTATGCCACCTACCTCGAAAAGCATTTGTTGTGAAGGAGAGAGGCGCTATGTTTACCAACTCATCACCCATCACTCATCACTCATCACTTCCTTCATCACTTCCTTTCTACGTCGTCGGTGGGACAGTGCAACGCGACGCTCTGTGTTACGTGCAGCGCCAGGCCGACGGCGATCTTTACGAGGGGTTGAAACAGGGACAGTTCTGTTACGTTTTGACTTCGCGCCAGATGGGCAAGTCTTCGCTCATGGTGCGCACCGCCACTCGCTTGCGTGAAGAGGGCGTCGGCGTCGCCGTGCTCGATGTCACGGCAATCGGCCAAAACCTCAACGCCGAGCAATGGTACGACGGCTTGCTCACGCAGATGGCCCAACAACTCGACCTCGAAGACGAGTTGGAAGAGTTCTGGGCCACGCATCCCAAACTCGGTCCGTTGCAGCGCTGGATGCAGGCCATCCGGCAGGTGATCTTGCCGCGTTATACCGGCAGAGTCGTGATCTTCACTGACGAGATTGACGCAGTCCGCAGTTTGCCGTTCTCGACCGATGAATTCTTTGCCGCGATACGCGAGTTCTACAATCGCCGCACCGAAGACGCAGAGCTGGAGCGACTGACATTTTGTTTGCTGGGTGTGGCTACGCCATCGGACTTGATTCGCGACACGCGCACGACGCCCTTCAACATCGGGCGGCGGATCGAACTCACGGACTTTACCGAGAGCGAAGCCGCGCCGCTGGTTCAGGGGCTGGAGCGAGAAGAAAAGGCCGGCAGAGAATTGCTCAAGCGCGCGCTTTACTGGACGGGCGGACATCCTTACCTCACGCAGCGGCTCTGCCAGGCGATTTCTGAAGCTGCAAACGTACGCGACGCGAAGGGCGTCGATCGATTGTGCGAAGAGCTCTTCCTTTCGCATCGAGCGCAGGAGCGCGACGACAATCTGCTCTTTGTGCGCGAGCGCATCCTGCGCAGCGAAGCGGATCTGGCCGGCTTGCTCAGCCTTTACGGACAGGTGCGCAGCGGTCAGCGCGTGGCCGATGAAGTAACCAATCCGCTAGTCAGTGTGCTGCGGCTCTCAGGAATCACGCGAGTCGAGGGCAGTTACTTGCGGGTGCGGAATCGGATCTACGAACAAGTCTTCAATCAAGCCTGGGTGATGGCGAACATGCCCGATGCCGAAGTGCGACGACAGCGCGTAGCCTATCGTCGCGGCATGTTGCGCGCGGCGGCAGTGGCGGCGGTCGTTCTGGCGATGGTGAGCGGGCTGGCCGTCTATGCGTTTCAGAGCCGTCAGCAGGCCATCGCTCAGCAACGTATTGCCGAACAGCAAAGCAACCGCGCCGATCGCAATTTGCACCTGGCGAATTTGAGTGCCGAGAAAGCGCAGACAGCATTAGCGTCGGAAGCCGAACAAAGACGACGGGCCGAAGAGCAGGAACAACTCGCCGAGCAGCGGCAGACTGAAGCTCAAGAGCAACGCCAGCAGGCAATGGCCGAGACAACGGTGGCTGAAGAGCAACGCGGGCGAGCCGAACAACAGGAAGAAGCTAATCGCCGGCTCTTGTATGTGTCGAACATGAGTGTGGCTCAGCAGGACTGGGAAGCTTCCAACATCGGGCGGATGACGGAGCTCTTGAATGCTAATCTCCCCCGGCCTGGGCAGGAGGATTTGCGCGGCTTCGAGTGGTACTACCTCTGGCGGCTCTCTCACCCCGAGCGGCTCTCTCACCCCGAGCTGTTCGCGTTACAGTTCGCGGGCGGGTCCTCTTCAGCCTTCTCACCCGACGGGAAGAGACTGGTGACTGCAGGTGGTGACCCAAGGGGAATAGGACGGGAGATGAGCGGCACAGTGAAGATGTGGGATGCCGCGACCGGTCAGGAACTGCCTATCACGCTCAAGGGGCACACGGACAATGTCATTTCAGTCGCCTTCTCGCCCGACGGGAAGAGACTGGTGACCGCAAGTCATGACCCAACGGGAATCGGAGGGGAAAGAAGCACAGTGAAGCTGTGGGATGCCGCGACCGGTCAGGAACTGCTCTCACTCAAGGGGCACGAGGGCATTGTCCACGCTGTCGCCTTCTCGCCCGACGGGAAGAGACTGGCGACCGTAAGTTTTGTACTAAGAGAGATGAGTGGTACAACGAAGCTGTGGGATGCGGCGACGGGTCAGGAACTGCTCACGCTCAACGAGCACCCGACGGGTCAGGAACTGCTCACGCTCAACGAGCACCCGAGCTTTATCACTTCAGTCGCCTTCTCGCCCGACGGGCAGAGACTGGTGAGCGGAACCGCTGACGCAAGAGTGAAGCTGTGGGATGCCGCAAGCGGTCAGGAATTGCTCACGCTCACGGGACAGGGCGCAGTCACTTCAGTCGCCTTCTCACCCGACGGGAAGAGAGTGGCGAGCGGCAGTTGGGATCAAACGGTGAGGCTGTGGGACGTCGCGACCGGTCAGGAACTGCTCTCACTCAAGGGGCACGAGGGCCGGGTCACTTCAGTCGCCTTCTCGCCCGATGGGAAGAGACTGGCGAGCGGAAGTGATGACCAAACAGTGAAGCTGTGGGACGCCGCGACCGGTCAGGAACTGACCTCACTCAAGGGGCATTCGGGCAGTGTCCGGTCAGTCGTCTTCTCGCCCGACGGGAAGAGGCTGGCGACCGGAAGTCTTGACCCGACAGTAGGAGGGGGGAGTATCGCCACAGTGAAGCTGTGGGATGCGGCGGCAGGGCAGCGTTTGCTCATCCTCAAGGGGCACACAGACACTGTCAATTCAGTCGCCTTCTCGCCCGACGGGAAGCAACTGGCGAGTGGAAGTCGTGACCAAACAGTGAAGCTCTGGGATGTGGCGGCCGGTCAGGAACGGCTCACCCTCAAGGGACACACGGACACGGTCGGTTCAGTTGCCTTTTCGCCCGACGGGAAGAGACTGGCGAGCGGAAGTGCGGACAAAACGGTGAAGCTGTGGGATGCGGCGACCGGTCAGGAATTGCTCTCACTCAAGGGGCACACGGGCGTTGTCAGTAAAGTCGCCTTCTCGCCCGACGGGAAGAGACTGGCGAGCGGAAGTCTGGATCAAACAGTGAAGCTGTGGGATGCCGCAACTGGTCAGGAACTGCTCACCCTCAAGGGGCACACGAGCTGGGTCCTTTCAGTCGCCTTCTCGCCCGATGGAAAGAGGTTGGCGACCGGAGGCTACGACGGCACAGTGAAGCTGTGGGATGCGGCGACCGGTCAGGAATTGCTCACCCTCCTGGCTGGCGGTGCCTCAGTCGTCTTCTCGCTCGACGGAAAGAGACTGGCGAGTGGCGGTCGTGACGGCATAGTGAAGCTGTGGGACGTCGCGACCGGTCAGGAACTGCACACCCTTCGGGGACACGCGGGCCAGGTCCGTTCAGTCAAGTTCTCGCCCGATGGGAAGAGACTGGCGACCGGAGGTGACGACCGCACCGTGAAGCTGTGGGATGTCGCGACCGGTCAGGAACTGTTGACGCTCAAGGGGCACACGGACATTGTCGACGCTGTCGCCTTCTCGCCCGACGGGAAGAAGCTGGCGAGTGGAAGTCATGACAAAACCGTGAAGCTGTGGGAGGCCGCGACGGAGAAGGAAGTTTTGGCTCGCAGCCAGCAGCGAGCACCGCGCTAAAGTGGTAACTGGTTAACGGTCTTCTACTATGCCTATGCCAGGTCGGGACAAAGGGACGAAGCAACCAGGATTCTCAATCAGTTGCAAGAGCGGGCCAAACGGGGCGAGTATGTCTTGCCGCTTGGCATCGCCTGGATTTACATCGGCCTTGGAGACAAAGACCGGGCGTTTGTCTGGAATGCGAGAAATTAAGACGAATCCGATTTACGATCCGTTGCGCTCCGACACGCGATTTACAGATTTACTGAAACGTATTCGTCTGCCAACGTGAGTTTTTGAGGACAAGGCCAATCTGAGGGAAATAAGAGCGGGGGCAAGCCACCCTTCCTGACCACGAGCTTATTTGGTCTTGAGAGTTTCTTCTTATCTGGCTTGGTTGATTGGATGAACCACACAAGTACACCAGTCTCTCGGGTCCGGAAGAGTGGCTTGCCCCAGCTTCGTCGGAAAGACGACAACAGTATTGTCAACAAACTGATGAACGGCAGAAATGCCGTCGCCTTACTTTTGACATCATGCGTGCTGGCTTGCTGGCCCACGCCCGCGTTCGCTCAAACTCAAACCACCGGCCGCATCGCCGGAACCGTCAAAGATCAGAAGGGCGCCCTGATCGTCGGGGCCGACGTGAAGGTAACTAACGAGGATACGGGTGAAGCACGTCAGACCACGACAAACGGGGAAGGGAGTTACTCGGTATCGGCTCTGCCTCCTGGCAATTATCAAGTAGCCATCGCGGCTCGCGGCTTTGCCCCCGCGCACTTCGCTGCCAGAGTAATTATCACCGAAACTACGCCGGTAGATGCCGAGCTTGGTTTTTCACTCGATACCATCACAGTTGAAGTGGGGTCACCGCTCGTTCAATCCGCAGGCCCGCAACTCGGTCGCATAGTTGATTCGCGCGCCGTCTCGGAGTTGCCGCTGGCAGCGCGCAACTTCACACAACTTCTCGGTCTCTCGACCGGCACGGCGACTGCTCTGCCGGACAACGGTACCATCGGGCGCAATGCGCAAAACGTCTCAGTCAATGGCGCCCGCTTCACGCAGAACAATTTTCAGATCAACGGCATTGATGCTAACGGCATCGGTGGCCGCGGCGCGCGCCTCGCGGACCCGGCGCCGGAAACCATTGCTGAGTTCAAAGTGCAGACCTCACTTTACGACGCAACCTTCGGCCGCGCCGGTGGCGGCAACATTCAGATCGTGACTAAGAGCGGCACGAATAATTTTCACGGTGCGCTTTATGAATACTTCAGCAACGATGCGCTCAATGCCAACAATCCTTTTTTGAAAGCTGCCGGTGCGCGACGGCCGGTGCTGAAACGCAACTACTTCGGCGGCACTGTCGGTGGGCCAGTGCGACGAGACAAAATCTTTTTCTTTGCCTCGTATCAGGGCATACGTGAGCGCAACGGCATCTCGAACAGCATCTCTTCCAACGTCCTGATTGCACCGGGGCTGACCGATGATCGTTCAGAACAGAGACTGCGCACGACATTTAACCTGCCCTCTATCAACCCGACGGCATTTAAGCTCTTGAATGCGCGTTCAGCGCTCGGCGAGTTTCTGATCCCCACGCCGCAAGTGAACGGGCGTTACTCCGGATCGTCCGTCTCGCGCTCGCGCGAAGACCAGTTCAATGCCAACACGGATTTCCGCGTCACTCAGAACAACTGGCTGGCGGTTAAATTCTTCTTCGCCCAGACACCGCAGACCCTGGCGCTTTTAGGCGCCGCGAATGTCCCCGGCTTTCCGGTCGCTCAAGGAGTCGCTAACCGCTTGCTCTCTGTGCAAGACGTTCACACCTTCAACTCTCGCGTGACCAACGAAGCACGTTTCGGCTTCAACTTCTCTCGCCGAGACGTTACCACGCAACAAGCCATCAGAGACGCGGACATTGGCATCACGCGCTCAACTGCCGCAGCTTTTCCCGGACTACCGCTCATCGGGATCGCGTCGAATGCCGGGGGCGTAATGTTCGGCACCAGTGCACTGCAAGACACAAAGTCCACCGCGCCGGTCACCACTTTCGCCGATACGTTATCGATTGCGCGCGGATCGCACTTCATCCGTGCGGGCGGGGAAATTCGCTATTACCAATCCAACTTCGACGCGCCTGCCCTGACGCGCGGGGTGATCAACTTCAACACATTCACCGATTTTCTTCAGGGCCGAACATCTTCCACCGCCCCGACAACCCTCGCCAACGGCATCACCGAGCGCAACCTGCGAGCGACTGATTACAACTTCTTTCTTCAAGACGACTGGAAGTTTTCGTCAAAGCTGACGCTCAACCTTGGATTGCGTTACGAATTGGACCTTCCGCCCTATGACACGAAGGGACGCATCTCGACCTTCGATCCGTCGCTGTACCAGCCCCGCCTGCTGGTAAACGCCGCCGGTCTCCCACAAGGACCACCCATCGGTGGCATCGTCCAGGCAGGCAACCCGATTCTGCAATATGATCTGCCGGACGTGCCAAACGTCGGCAAGCGAGTGCTGCGCAGCGTTGACCCGAACAACTTCGGGCCGCGTGTGGGCTTCGCTTACGCGCCTTTCGATTCAGGCCGGCTGGTTCTGCGCGGCGGCTACGGGATCTTCCATTCGCGCTCGGGGTTTGTCAGCATCAATAACAGTCTGTTCTCGCCGCCTTTCTATCTGCAAACATTCAGCGCGAATGCGACAATCGAGAATCCTTTCGTTTCGCCCGGCTCGCCCGTTCTGCTGCCGGCACAAGATCAGTTTCCGATACTCGTGCCGGGCTCTTCGCTTTTCGGCTTCACGTTTGATCGCAACAATCGCACGCCTTACGTTCAGCAGTACAACCTGAGCGCCCAATTCCTGTTGAAGAAAAATATGCTGTGGGAAGTGGCTTATGTCGGCACGCGTGGGCTGAACCTGCTGCGGCAAGTTGCTATCAACCAGGCGCGTCTCGCCAGCCCGCAGCGTCCGATCATCAACGCCGTCACCAACAGTATCACCACGAACACGCCTAATAACGCGCAACTTCGCGCGCCGTTTCAAGGTGTATTGCCAGGCAACGGACAAAGTGGCTTCCTTCAGGACCAGTCCACCGCGCAGTCAACCTATCACTCGCTGCAAACGAGTTTGACGAAAAGACTCTCAAGCGGTCTGCAACTGCTGGCTTCGTACACTTACGCCAAATCGATTGACAACGCTTCGGGAGGCAACCCAGCCACCGGAACCGGGGGTGGCGAGACCAGCAGCGTCCCCGGCGATCAACTCGACAACCGCGCCAATCGCGGCGTCTCAGACTTTGATCGCACGCACCGTTTTGTCTTGAGCTTCCTCTGGGACTTGCCGCGCCTCGCTTTCGCTCGTCGCTCAACTGTCGGACGCGCACTTCTTTCCAACTGGCAAACGTCCGGCGTCGTGACGGCAATGTCCGGTGCGCCAATTGACATTATAGACGGCGGCGCGGGCACATTTTATTTCGGGTCAGGCGGCGTAGCGCGACCCAATTGGGCGCCGGGAGCAACACGCAACAGCGCGACCAGCAATATTCCGCCGGGCTACTTTTTCAATCCGCTCGCGTTCGCGCGTCCCACCGTGTTGACCGGTCAACTGATTCCAAGTTCAAACGGAACAGCCACTGCTGGCGCAACGGGAACGGACTTTGGCAACGTCGGACGCAACGTGTTGCGCGGGCCACGACAGACCAACGTGGACTTCTCAGTCATCAAGCGCTTTCCGATTAAGGAGTCACGGAACATCGAGTTCCGCGCGGAGTTCTTCAATCTTTTCAATCACGTCAACTTTGCCAACCCACTCAGTAACTTGAATGCCGTTAGTTCCTCGGGCGGCAGCATTGATCCGAACACCGGGCAGGTCACCAGGCCGGGCGATTTCGGCCGCATCATCTCGACCAGCAACAACCCGCGCATCATCCAATTTGCGGCGAAGCTCAATTTCTGAAAATCTGCGTGCTAGGGTTGATTGCCAACCGCCGCCGGCTTCACCACCACCGCCGGAATGTTCGCATCACGCACCTGTTGATTGAATGCCGGCACATCGGTTGGAGGATCTGTCGTACGATCAAAACTTTCGGTGATTATCGCTCCGCCTGCTGTTGCGGACACCCTTGCCATGGTAAACTGCTCTCATGCCTACGGTCCTCCGGATCGGATCTTTCAGGTTTCACTTTTACTCAGATGAACGACAGGAGCCACCACACATCCACGTTAGGACGCCAGACGGTGAGTGTAAGTTCTGGCTGGCGCCAGCGATACGTCTCGCTGCTAATCGGGGAGTCCGACCTCACGATTTGCGACGAATTGAACAACTGGTGTTCGAAAACCATGAATTTCTGAGAAGGGCATTCGATGAGTACCATAATCGATAAGCCAGGAGTTGCCGTAGAAGATGCGGCGCTACGAGCGTGGGCTGACGGACGAAGGATATACGTTGAGCTTCACGACGGCCGCATCGTCGGATTTCCGGCTGACCGCTTCCGACGCCTGTCGGCGGCCACTGATGAACAACTGGCGCAGGTTCAGGTCGAAGTCAACGGGTACGCCTTGCGCTGGGAGAACCTGGATGAGGACATCACGGTACCCGGAATAGTTGCAGGGCGTTTTGAACTCCCACCGCAATAACAAGGTTGCGCCCAGTTGCTTTGTCGAGGCAAGTCCCCGCTACGGCTTCACCACCACCGCCGGAATGTTCTGCTCCTTTACGATCTGATTAAACGCCGGCACGTCGGTCTTCATCGCTTGCGCCAGTTTCTGAAGTTGCGCGTCGATCTGGGCGGCCAGTTCGTCATAGACAGTGTATGACTGATCGGTCGGCGGCGTTTCCGAACGCGAGACCACGCCGAGGAGTGCCGCCAACTTATTATTCAGCCGGATCGGAAAGTTCAAAGGATCCTGACTGCTCTGGTTTTTGGTTTGATAGAGCGCTTCTTCTACTTCCGTGAGCTTCTTGTTCAAAGCCATCCCAGCGTCGCTGATAGCTTTCGCGTTTGGTTGACCGGCCACGCGCTTCACCAAATCTTCAACCTGCTTTTTCACATCGCGAATTTGAATGATCGCGTCGTGCGTTTCAGTCAGCTTGTCGCGAATCTTCAGACTAAGATTGAGCTGCTTTGCATAGTCGGCGGCGGTCGTCGTCAAACGCGGATCGGGTTTGACTTCGAAACTTTCCGTCATCGTCTTACCATCGACGGTGAGCTTCACTTGATAATTTCCCGGCACGATGTGTGGTCCGCGCGTTTCGCCCGACCACAGAATCATTCCCGGAAAACGCGTGGCGTCGGCGTAACGTAAGTCCCAGACAAAACGATTCAGGCCCAGGTCAGTGGTAACGCGCGCCGGCGCGCCAAAGAAGCCTTCGTCGTCGGCGGGCGGCGCCGCTGGTTGTGCAGCCGCTCCCTGCCCCGCACCCGGTCTCGGTAATCTGCCGGTGAACTTGCGAATCGACTTGCCGTTTGAGTCAAGAAATTCGATAACCACATCGGTTGTGGGTTTTGCGTTCAGCGAATAATAAACAACGGCCCCACCCGCCGGATTGCGGCCCACGGTCGCCGTCGGCGGCAATTGAAATCCACCGCCGCCCGCCATGCGATAGGCTTCCTTCGGTTTGAAAAGGTGTGAGTCGCTCGCCGCTTTGAGTCCGCCCGCGTCCATCAACTGATGCAACACTGGCAGGTCGTCAAAGATCCAAAACGATCGGCCTTGCGTAGCCGCAACCAATTCTCTGTCGCGTTTCTGGATCACGAGATCGGTAATCGGCGTAACCGGAAGATCGAACTGCATCGATTGCCAATTCGCGCCGTCGTCGAACGAAACGTAGATGCCCGTTTCAGTTCCCGCATAAAGCAAGCCCTTCTTATTTGGATCTTCGCGGATCACTCGCGTGAACGCGCCATCAGGAATGCCAGTGGTGATCTTCTTCCAGGTCTTGCCGTAGTCGCGCGTCTTGTAAAGATACGGCTTAAAGTCATCATGCTTGTACATCGTCGCCGCCACGTACGCCGTCCCGGCATCGAAGGCGCCAGCGTCGAGCGAGTTGATCTGAATCCACTCTGGCATGATGTCTTTTGGCGGGGTGACATTCGACCAATTCTTGCCGCCGTCGCGCGTCACGTAAACCAGGCCATCATCCGCACCGCTCCAGATGGTGCCCGCCGTCACCGGCGATTCCATCACGGTAAAGATCGTGTCGTAGTACTCGATGCTGGTGTTGTCATGCGTGATCGGCCCGCCCGATGCGCCCTGTTTGGATTTGTCATTGCGCGTCAGGTCGGGGCTAATCACTTCCCAGCTCTGCCCTTCGTTCGTCGATTTGAAAAGCACATTCGCGGCTGAGTAGAGCGTGTTCGCATCATGCGGCGAGAAAACCAGTGGGAAGTTCCATTGAAAGCGGTACTTGATATCGCCGGCGCCTGAACCCATCGGATTGTTCGGGTAAGGATTGATGTCGCGCAACTGATCGGTGCGATGGTCGTAGCGTGTCGTTAAGCCATCGTAAGAGCCGGCATAGATGATCTCGGAATCTTTCGGCGAAGGCGCAATCCAGCCCGATTCGCCACCGCCCACATCGAACCAATCCTCGCGTGCGATGGCGCCGCTGGTGGTGCGGCTGGCGATACGCACGGTTGAGTTGTCCTGCTGCGCGCCGTAAACGTGATACGGAAAATCGTTGTCAACCGCGACGCGATAAAACTGCGCCGTCGGCTGATCCTGCTCACTCCAGCTTCGGCCGCCGTTGTACGAAACGTTCGCACCGCCGTCGTTGCTTTCGATCATGCGGTTCGGATCGTCGGGTGCGATCCAAAGGTCATGATTGTCGCCGTGCGGCACGCCGATGCCGGTGAACGTCCGGCCGCCGTCGTTCGATCGATAGAAGCCGGTGTTGAGCACATAAACCGTATCGGCATTTTTCGGATCCGCATAGATGCGTGAGTAGTACCACGCGCGCTGACGCAGGTTGCGTTGCTCATTAGTCTTCGTCCATGTCCGGCCGCCGTTGTCTGAGCGAAACACGCCGCCATCGTCCGCCTCGACAATTGCCCACAGACGATCGGGGTTCGCCGGCGACACGGTTATGCCAACGATTCCGATCATTCCGCGCGGCAATCCCGGACTCCGCGTAATCTCAGTCCACGTGTCGCCGCCGTCGGTTGATTTGAAGATGCCGCTACCGCTACCGCCGCTCTCCATCGTCCAGGGCTTGCGATAGACTTCCCAAAACCCCGCATAGATCACATTCGGATTTGTCGGATCGATAATCAGATCGCAGGCGCCGGCCTTGTCGCTGCGAAAGAGAACTTTTTGCCAGGTCTTCCCGCCATCTTTGGATCGAAACACGCCCCGCTGTTCGTTCGGTCCCCAAACGTGTCCCTGCGCCGCTACGAAAACGATGTCCGGATTTTTCGGATGGACGCGAATGCGCGAAATCTGACGCGTGTCCTCCAGGCCGATGTGCTTCCAGGTCTTGCCGCCGTCAGTCGATTTGTAAACACCGTCGCCGTGCGAGACGTTGCCGCGGATCGGCGACTCGCCCATGCCAACATAGATTATGTTTGCGTCGGAATCCGACAAGCCGATCGCGCCAACCGAAGCCGTGCCGAAAACCGAACCGTCGCTGACCGCTTGCCAATTGATGCCGCCGTCCGTCGTCTTCCAAACTCCACCACCAACGCCGCCGAAATAAAAGACCATTGGCTGGGTCGCGACGCCCGCGACTGCGGTCGAGCGTCCACCGCGAAACGGACCAATTTGCCGCCACTGAAGCACCTTGAGCGCATCGGTCTGTCCCGCTGCCGATGTTGAATCCCCGGCTTGCTGTCGACGTTGCGCATCGACCGAAATGGACAGCGAGCCAAGAAGCAAGGCGACTGGAAGAACGAAGAGACGGAAGACGGTAGAGTTCTTTAACATGGCGTAGGCTCCTTCTGACTTCGAGTTATCGGACTCGCGTGACAGCTAACGGCGCGCAAGATATCTCATCTCACGCTCGCTTGCCAACTCGGATTGACCGCCGCTTTCACTCTGGGCCGACGAGTTCCTGGTAGCGCTGGCGGTCGGCCTCGGAAATCTGACCGGAGATCTTCGCAGGCGCGAAAGCGCGATAGTCAGGCTTGTCTGTGAAGATGCCAAACATCGGCGCAGCCATTCGATCATTCAGGTTCATCGGTTCCAGGCCCAATAGAAGCTCAATCGTGCGGAGCATGCTGAGTTGATCGTACCGATCGCTGATGACGGCTCCGCGTTTCACGTAAGGTCCAGCAGCAAAAGCGATCGTGCGGGTGGCATCGACATGATCGGGGCCGTTCTGGGTGTCGTCTTCGACGACGAGAATCAGCGAATCTTTCCAGATTGAACTGTGCGAGATCGTATCGACAACGTGTCCCAACGCCGCATCGTTCTGCGCCATGAACTGATACGGGTCAAGAATCTTGCTCTGGCTGCCGTCGGTGTGATCGTTTGGCAGCCAGATGTATTCGAGCTGCGGCACGCGCCCACTCTTCACTTGTTTTTCAAAATCAGTCTTCCACGCGCGCACTCGTTCCAGATCAGATTGCGCGAGGTCCCACGTCGGAAAGTTCATCGGATAGTGATAAAGCAAGTCGGCGAACTGACGACGCAGGGCCTGATTCTCATTGATGGCGCTCGCCAAAGTTGAATCGCCGACCAAAATATTCGAGAGCCCTTTGACGAAATCGGATTGACCCAGCAGAGCGAAGGCGGCTGCGCGCGCGTCCGTCTGACCATAGAAAGGCTTGGCCAGGTTGTAAAATGCCCGACCGCGCTCCGCGAAGCCGCCGCTTCCGGCCAGCGATCTTTCGTACGCCTTCTTTGCCAGCTCGCTATCCGATCCGAAAAGATCGACCAGAATACGGTAGCTCCGATTCGCAAGAAAATACTCTTCGCCATAGAAGCGATAGTCGGCACCCTTTTCATCCAGGCGATCCCACAGGTAGACAGGCGCCTGGACTGCGGGTGAAGCAGCGTAGCCGTATCCCTTCCAGCGCGTCGAGTACTGCAGGTTCGCTATCCATTGAAAGAACGGGCTGGCGTAACCGGCGGTCGTGTAGGCATGGCCGAGGACGCTGATTTCGCCGTTTACAAAGAAGTTGTCGAGCGTCACGAACTCGCGCGCGAGCTGATGATGAACTGGAGAGTGCGCTTCGCCGAATAGCGTGAGTTTCGGATCGCCATTGCCGCGTGCAAGATCGCCGAGCACCTGATCGTAAGTACGGTTCTCCTTAATGATGTAGAACACGTGCCGGATCGGCAGCTTGAAACCCGCATGGGGACTGAAAAGCGGCGAGCCGGCGTTCACTTGCTTTGTCCACGCGGCTGCGTTTCGAGCGATTTCGTTCTGATTGATGATCGACAGCGAACCCTTCAAGAGTGTGAGCACGTATTCGCCGCCGCGGCCATCGCCATCGGCCTGGGGTCCACTTGGGTTGGGATGCCGACCGCGAATTCCTTTCGCGCTGAGCACGAATAGCTGATGGTCGTTCGTCAGGACTTTGGTTGGATACCAACCAGAGGGAATCAGCGCGAAGGCGCGACCGGTAGTTTTGTTGACCATCGCGACCGCGTTCGTGCCGGCCAGCGTCACATAAAGTCGTCTTCCACTGACGGCGCACGAAGCCGGCGCCGCTCCGAAGCGACTGCCAGGCCGGGCCAAGCTGATCGTTCGCACAATCCGATCGCGATGAGAATCCAAAACCGAAAGGCTGTCGGAACTGCTGTTAACTACGTACAACGAGTTTCCATCAGTGCACATCTCCTGCGGATTGCGACCAACGTCAATGCTCTTGATCAGTTTCAGATCGCGACCGACTACCAGCAGTTTGTGTTCGCCAACCAGCGTGACATAAAGCTTTCCATTCAGAAACCGCACCGCGTACGGGAAAAAACCAACCTCGGCTTCGCGCTCAATCGCGCCGCTGCTGGTGTTGAGAATCGCCAGCTGACCGTGGACGTAACTTCCCTTTGCATTCTTCGTTGCCAGGTAACCGACGGCCAGCCGCACGCCATCGATAAATGCCAGGCCGCCCGCGAATCCGTTGACTTTGTATTCGCGATCGATATCGAACTGTTGATTGACGCGATAGACTTTCTGATCGTAGCCGCCGCTGATGTAAAGGTATCCGTCAGAACCAACGACCGCGCTGGGAAAGAGTGAATTGATCCGCAAAGTCTTGACGACTTGCGCCGTCGCGACATCGACGATCGAAACTTCCTGCGGCTCTTTATCTTTGGGGTAGTAGTAGCCAGTATTGAGCACCACCAACTTGCCGGCGAAGAGAACGGCCTCATAAGGCAAGCGACCCACGTCGACTTGGGTGCCCGCAGGCGCGATCCGCCAACCGTTGGGTAGTTCGATGGTAGCTATTTGCTTTGCCTGAGACGCGCGTTGGGCGGCGGCTATGTAAGGCAGGATGTCTTCGTAAGGAGTTTTTCTCGCAAACTCCCAGAGTTCGCGATTGAGATCTTCCTGATCGTCGGGATCGTCGAGTCGGCGTTGAGTTTTCTGGGCAGCGGCTGTCGTTACCAAGAGCGCGAGCAGAATGAGCGATAGCCAGACGAGGGCGACTCCGTTATGTGGGCGTGAATTCATTTTGACTTTCAACCCGCTCGCGGGAGGGGCTGTGTGAAAACTCAGGTGTTGACGCTAACGAAAGTCTATCGGGGGTAAACCGCCCTTCCTGACCTGCGAGGTTCCCAAAGTTGCCTTGGTCTGTCCCGAATCGAGGCCCCCAAGCTGGAAGAAGATCACTCAAGACCGAAAATCTCTCAGGTTGGGAAGGGCGGTTTACGGTTCCGTAGCGACAAAATCAAAACAACTCACCCAGCGCCTCATCCACCGATCGCACGCCGATGACTCGCAGCCCGAGCAGCTTCTCCAGACCTGAAGTGTTCGACGAAGGCATCACGATTCGCTTGAAGCCCAGCGCCTGTGCTTCGCGCGCGCGCACCGCCGCTTGCATCGCCCCGCGCACTTCGCCGGTCAGGCCGACTTCGCCAAACACAGCCGTATGCGCATCGATTGGTTGATTGCGAAAACTCGAGGCGATGGCCGTCACCAAACCGAGATCGACGGCGGGTTCATCAACTTCCAAACCGCCGGCGATGTTAACGAAGACATCGTCGCCGAGCAATTGCATGCCGGCGCGCTTTTCCAGCATCGCAATCATCAACGCAACGCGATTCTGATCGACGCCCTGGGTCATGCGCCGGCCGGTTCCGTATTTTGAACTCGAAACCAGCGCCTGAATTTCCACCAGCATCGGCCGGGTTCCTTCCATACAAGCCGTGACGACCGAGCCGGCAGCTTCAGCCGGGCGCTCCGCCAGAAACATCTGTGAAGGATTAGCTACGGGCGCCAAACCCGTACTCGTCATTTCAAAGATGCCGACTTCGTTGGCCGCACCAAAGCGGTTCTTGGTCGCGCGCACGATGCGATGATTGTGGTGACGCTCACCTTCAAAGTAGAGCACCGTGTCGACGATGTGCTCCAACGCGCGCGGCCCGGCAATCGAGCCTTCTTTCGTCACGTGGCCGATCAAAAAGACGGGAATGCCGCGCGTCTTGGCCAGCATCAGGAACTGCGCGGCGACTTCGCGAATCTGCGAGATCGATCCGGGCGCCGATTCAATGTCGGAAGAAAAAGTTGTTTGGATAGAGTCGACGATGATCGCCCCGGGTTGCAGGCGCTCGATTTCGCGAAAGATATTTTCCAGATTCGTCTCGGGCAGAAGCAGAAGGTTGGGCGCGTCGACTCTTAACCTTTCACCACGCAACTTGATCTGACGTTCTGATTCCTCACCAGAGACGTAAAGGACAATCACACCCGTCGCGCTCAGTTTATCGGCGACCTGCAGCAGCAGAGTGCTCTTGCCGATTCCCGGATCGCCGCCGAGTAAGACCAGGGTGCCGGGAACGATCCCCCCACCCAGCACGCGATCGAATTCTGTCACGCCGGAAGAGATACGCACGTCATCCTGAGATTCGATCTCAGTGTAGGCCACGGCCTTCGGTTCCCGCAGACGGAACGCATTGCGGCCCGCGCCCTTCTTCGTCGTGACGACACGCTCTTCGACCAGCGAATTCCACTCGCCGCAGTCAGGACATTTGCCCAGCCACTTACCCGATTGATGGCCGCAGGATTGGCAGATGAAGGTGGTGTTGGATTTTGGCAAGAGTGTCTTTGAATTACTTACGCCGAAGGCGTTTGCTAAATCAGCCCAGGGTAACACCCTGGGACAATCGTCAGAGATTTGAATTGCAGCAACCCTGAAGGGGTTGAATAGATTCGCCGCGGTGATTGAACCCTTTCAGGGTTCGTTCTCTTACGGCCTCCTAACCCAGGGCGTTGCCCTGGGCTGAATTATTCTGCGCTTTCAGCGCAGCAGAGTTCGGACATTCTCAGTCGGCCGTCCCAGCACGGCCCGATCGCCGCGCTCGACAATCGGTCGTTGAATCAAGTCGGGATGCTTGACCATCAACGAGATGATCTCGTCGTCGCTGAACTCCTTCTTGCCAAGACCAAGTTCGCGATAGATGGACTCGCTGCTCCGCAACAGCTCGCGCGGCTTGATTCCCATCTTCTTTATTAGCTCGCGCAACTTCTTCTCGTCCAATGGCGCGAGATAATAGTTCACCTTCTCAAATGCGACGCCACTCTCACGGAGCAGCTTGTCCATTTCACGACACTTCGTTCAAGTCGGCTTTTCGTAGATGGTGATCTTGTCTGCCATAAAGACGCGTACTTTGAACTTCGTGCTTTGCACCTTGTTCGCCACCCTGACGGGAAAGGCTTTAGCTGAAGTTGCGTGCCAAGTACAAAGCTCAAAGCACTAAGTTCGTTTTTCCTACGGGAATATCCCGCGCACGCGCGTCGCTTCCGCCACGCGGTCGATGGCCAGGATATAAGCGCCGGTGCGCATGTCCGTGTTGTAGTGCTGCGCCTTTTCGTGAACCTTCTGAAAGGCGTTGCCCATCGTGTCTTCCAGCGTCTGGTTGATACGCGACTCGCTCCAGAAAAACGAATACTGATCCTGCACCCATTCGTAATAGCTGACGGTCACGCCGCCGGCGTTGGCCAGGATGTCGGGAATGAGCATGACGCCTTCGTCTTCAAGCACGCGGTCCGCGCCGGGAGTCGTGGGGCCGTTGGCCAACTCCGCGATGATCTTCGCTTTCACTCGGCCGACGTTCGCCATGGTGATGCTGTTCTCGAGCGCCGAGGGGCATAGGATGTCGCAATCGACTTCGAGCACATCGTTGGGCGCAATTTCCTTTGGGCCAGCCAGTCCGCGAAGAGATCCCGTCTCTTCCTTGTGCTTCAGCGCGGCCTGAATGTCGATGCCGCCCTCAGCATGCAGCCCGCTCTTCGAATCGCACGCGGCAACAATCTTCGCGCCATCCTCAGCCGCAAGTCGCGCGATGATCGAACCGGCATTGCCAAAGCCCTGCACCGCCACGCGCGCGCCTTTCAAACTCATTCCCTTCACTTTGCATGCTTCGCGCAAAGCGTAGAGCGCGCCGCGCGCCGTGGCTTCGTGCCGACCCTGTGAGCCGCCCAACGAGAGCGGCTTGCCCGTGACGACGCCCAGCTCAGTATGGCCGCGCACCATGGAAATTGTATCCATGATCCAGGCCATCGTTTGCGAATCGGTGTAGACATCGGGCGCGGGAATGTCTCGGTCAGGTCCGATGATTGGGGCAATCTCAAACGCATAACGCCGAGTCAGTCGCTCCAGTTCGTGGATTGACAGACTCTTCGGATCGCAAATCACGCCGCCTTTGCCGCCGCCGTAAGGAATATTGACGGTCGCGCACTTCCAAGTCATCCACGACGCCAGCGCCTTCACTTCGTCGAGCGTCACGCCCGGGTGATAGCGGATGCCGCCTTTGGCCGGGCCGCGCGCAATGTTGTGCTGTACGCGATAGCCTTCGAAGACTTTCGTTTCGCCGCCGTCCATCTTGACGGGAATCGAAACGATGAGCTGCCGCTTGGCAGTCCTGAGCACGGCGCGCATCGACTCTTCGAGTTCGAGATAGTCGGCCGCGCGATTGAATTGCTGTTTAGCGATTTCAAATGGATTCAGTTCTTCCTGGACCGCAGGTGCTGTTGACATGATGCCTCCTCGGGAAAGATAGGGTTATAAGGCGGCGCTATCGTAATGGAATTGAGCGAAAGTGTCCAAGACGGCGGAGACCCGACCGTCAGGGAGGGTGCCCCTCTCATATCGACGACCCAGGAACTTACGAGCACCCTCCCTGACGGTCGGGTTTCTGCATCGCGGGAACAACCCTCGCGTTTCGTTGTCTAACCCTCCAGCTTCTTTGACCCGACGGCACCGGCAACGAGGAGGAGCTAAAAAGATGTTTGCCAACCTGATTGAATCCCAGTCACACGGGAAGGAATTCAAACGCCGGGGCCGCTTCGTGATCGCGACCGCAGTCGCCTACACAGTTCTGTTCTTCGTCGCCGGAATCGTGAGCGTGCTTGCTTACGACGCGCGCCTTGAAGCACAAACAAATGATCTGGAGATATTGAACTGGGTGCCGCCGGTTGATCGGGTCATTGCCGATCCGGCCCGCCCAACGCGGCCGGTCCGCCGGCCAGCGCAATCGAACGCGCCCGTCGATCCGAACATCAGAGTCGCGGAGCGCAGTCAGATCATCCCGCCGCAGGATCCAAGAAGCACGCCTGAGATCATCGGCGTCGGTCCAGTGGCACCGCCCGTTATCGGAGAGGTAAAACTGACTGGCAGAAATGTGAACCCGCCAGGTCTTCCGGCTGGCCCCGGAACCGATTGCATTGCCTGCTCCGAAACCGGACCTCCTCGAGTCGTCGTAGACACAACGCCGCCACCAACGCCGATTGTCGTCAAGCCGCCAACGCAAAGAGTGACGTCTATTGTGCTCGCGTCGAAAGCCATCAGTCTGCCGCAGCCACCGTATCCACCACTGGCAAAACAGACCGGCGTTCACGGCGCAGTGCAGGTTCAGATTCTAGTGGATGAAACCGGAAGAGTGATTTCCGCCCACGCCGTGTCGGGCCATCCGTTCCTGAACCCGAGCGCGGAACAGGCAGCCCAGCGCGCACGATTTACGCCGACGACTCTCAATGGTCAGGCCGTGAAGGTACAGGGAGTGATCGTCTACAACTTCGTCTTGCAGTGATTCGGTGAGCGGATGAAATGGTGTAGCGCAAGCTCGGTGACTTGCGCTACACCTTAGCCGTCTACAGGCCGACTGCTAACTCGGCAGATTAATTAATGTTTAGGCCGGAAACCTCGACTTGACACACCTCAAGTGATTTCTCAGTCCGGCTCGCGAAGAATAGCGCCGGCAGGGATGCCGGCGAACCGCACGCAGGGATGCGTGCGCTCCACAATTCACTTCAAGTATGACTGAAGCTGAAATCGCTTTCGCTCTGACGCGAGTGGCGCCCACAGGTCACCCAACTTCTTAACCCGTTTCGCGACGTTGTCGATCCGAAAGTCTTCGATCGCGATCCCACGCTCGACTTCTTTCCATGTCACTGGCGTCGACACGCTCGCTTGCAGAGTCGGCCGCACGGAATAAGCCGAAGCCAGTGTCCGGCCCGATGCGTTCTGGTTATAGTCGACCAGGACACTTCCCTTCGGACGGCGCGCCACGTTGTAGGTCGTGGTGATCAGTTTCGGATGCGCATCCTGAAGCACCCGCGCCAGCTCGCGCGCGAACATCCAGACTTCCTTCTGCACAGGTCCCCGCACGATCGGAACATAGACGTGTATCCCGCGCGAGCCAGTGGTCTTGGCAAACGACGGCATCTTTAACGAGGTGAGCGCATCATGGAGAATTAGAGCGATTTCCCGAACCTGATCGAACGACGTGCCCGCCACTGGATCGAGATCGAAGTGCAGATAGTCAGGTCGTTCGGGGTCGTCGCAGCGTCCGTACCATTGATTGAGATCGATGCAGCCAAGGTTGATCACCCAGAGCAACGACGCCAAATCCTGAATCATCGGGAAGTCGACCAGCTTCGAGCCGTGCTGGATCCGGCAGATTTCAATCCACTCGGGCCTTGGCGAAGGCGCGCGCTTCATGAAAAAGAATTCACCGGCCGCGCCGTTGGGATAGCGCTTCATCACCATCGCGCGATCGCGTATGTGCGGCAGCAGCACGGACGAAACATCCGCGTAGTACTGAAGCAAGTCCCGTTTGGTGATCTTCAGCTCAGGCCAGAAGAGCTTGTTCAGATTGGTGAGCTTGACTCGCTGAGCGCCGAAGCTCACTTCAAGCTGGTCAACTCTCGGTGGAATTTGAATCGTGCTTGGAGGTATGCGGTTTTTCGGTCGTCTCGTTGTCATGGTCTCGTTCTTTGAGCCCGGAAACCTTACCACGAAAACCAACTCGATCAGACGCCCTCCCTCACGGCTGTCCGCTCGCTTGAAACACGGGCGCGAAGTCGGTACGCTAAGGTAGCGCATCCCCTTCTTAACACGATGTTGCATTCGTGGTACACTGGCCGCCAAGTAACATAGACTTCAGTCTGTGGGTTTGAGTGCGGGCGCGTACGCAGACTAAAGTCTACGCTACTTCTTATGCTTGAATATTTTCACCCGGCCGTTCGCAGATGGTTTCAGAAGCAGTTCCCTGCTCCGACTGAGCCGCAGGCGCGTGCCTGGCCCGCGATCAAGCAGCGCCGGCACACTCTGATTGCTGCGCCGACGGGATCGGGCAAAACCCTCGCCGCATTTCTTTCAGCCATCGACGATCTGGTTTGGAAAGCAGTCGATGGTCAGCTCTTAGACGAGACACAAGTCGTGTACGTCTCGCCTTTGAAAGCGTTGAGCAACGACATTCAGATCAATTTGCAGGAACCTCTGCGCGGCATACAAGAAGAACTCGCCGCGATGGGAATCGACGCCACGCAGATTCGCACGCTGGTGCGCACCGGCGACACGCCCCAGAGCGAGCGAGCGGCCATGACGAAAAAGCCGCCGCACATCATCGTCACCACGCCGGAATCCCTCTACATTTTGTTGACCAGCGAAGGCGGCCGCCGGATTCTGAGCACGACCCGCACGCTGATCGTCGACGAAATTCACGCCATGGTTGACGACAAGCGCGGCTCACATTTGTCGTTGTCAATCGAAAGACTTGAGGCGCTGGTCACTTCTGGGTACGCAGGCCTCCGGCCTGCCCCCAGTGAAACCGAAGCAGGCGGGACGCCTGCGCACCCAGGGCTCGTGCGCATCGGCCTGTCGGCAACGCAGAAACCGATCGAAGAAGTCGCGCGGTTTCTGGTCGGCACTGCCAACCTCGAAGAGGACGGTACGCCCCATTGCACGATCATCGACACCGGGCACACGCGCAAACTCGATCTGGCAATCGAGATTCCCGGCTCGCCTCTGGAAGCCGTAACGTCGAACGAAGTCTGGGAAGAAATCTACAATCGACTGGCGGCGCTAATCGGTGAGCACAAAACCACCCTCGTTTTCGTCAACACACGCCGCATGGCTGAGCGCGTAGCGCGACATCTGGGCGAGCGCCTCGGTGATGAAAACGTAACTGCGCATCACGGCAGTCTGGCGCGCGAACTGCGCCTGTCCGTGGAGCAAAGACTGAAATCGGGCGAGTTGAGCGCATTGGTGGCGACTGCTTCGCTGGAACTTGGCATCGACATCGGCGCGGTCGATCTGGTGATTCAGATTGGATCGACGCGCGCGATCTCCACTTTGCTTCAACGCATTGGAAGATCGAATCACACAGTTAGCGGATTTCCGAAGGGCCGAGTGTTTCCGCTGTCGCGCGATGAACTGGTTGAATGCGCGGCATTGCTGGATTCAGTTCGGCGCGGCGAACTCGATCGACTGGAGATTCCTGAGCAGCCTTTCGATATTCTCGCTCAGCAGATCGTGGCCGCCGTGGCGCCCGAAGAATGGACGGAAGACGCACTGTTCGAAACGATCCGGCGCGCGTATCCCTACCGGAATCTTTCGCGGGAAGACTTTGACGCGATCATTCGCATGCTGTCCGAAGGCTTTACCACGCGACGCGGCCGGCGCAGTGCTTATCTGCATCACGACGCAGTGAATCATCGCCTGCGGGCGCGCAAAGGCGCGCGGCTCGCGGCCATCACCAGTGGCGGCGCGATCCCCGACACGGCCGATTATCGCGTCATCATGGAACCGTCCGAGACGTTTGTCGGCACGCTCAACGAAGACTTTGCGATTGAGAGCATGGCCGGCGATATCTTTCAACTTGGCAATACTGCCTATCGCATCAAACGCGTCGAGCCGAGCAGCGTGCGCGTCGAGGATGCGAAAGGGCAGCCGCCTTCAATTCCCTTCTGGCTGGGCGAAGCGCCCGGACGCAGCGCGGAACTTTCAGAGGCCGTGTCGCGTCTGCGACAGGAGATTTCGGATAAGGTCGAGGCTGCCGCCAGTGATGCGGACGGGGACGTCCGCGCTCCCGGCATTAAGTGGCTCGTCGATGTTGTCGGGCTGAGCCATGGCGCCGCCGAACAAATTGTCGAGTACCTGGTCACGACAAAGTTGGCGCTGGGCGTGATGCCGACGCAACAACAGATCGTCGCGGAGCGTTTCTTTGACGAAAACGGCAGCACGCACGTCGTCATTCATGCGCCCTTCGGCAGCCACTTGAATCGCGCCTGGGGCCTGGCGCTGCGGAAGCGCTTCTGTCGCACTTTCAATTTCGAGTTGCAGGCTGCGGCCACGGAAGATTCGATCGTGCTTTCGCTGGGACCCACGCATAGTTTTCCGCTCGACACGATCTTTAGCTATCTCAACTCGAAAACTGTGCGCGACGTTTTGACGCAGGCGCTGCTCGACGCGCCAATGTTCAATATTCGCTGGCGCTGGAACGGGACGCGCGCGCTGGCGATTCCGCGCTGGCGCAGCGGCGGCAAGGTCCCACCGCAACTGCAGCGCATGGCCGCGGAAGATTTGCTGGCGCTCATTTTTCCGGATCAAGTCGCGTGTGCGGAAAATCTCACTGGGCCAATTGAAATTCCAGACCACCCGCTGGTCACACAAACAATCCGCGATTGTCTGGACGAAGCCATGGACATTCGCGCCCTCGAAGCACTCTTGCAATCGATTGAGCGCGGCGAGCGCAGCCTGATCGCCCGCGACATGGTGGAACCTTCGCCATTCGCGGCAGAGATTCTGACTGCAAAGCCTTATGCGTTTCTTGACGACGCGCCCGCCGAAGAACGTCGCACGCTGGCAGTAATGAATCGCCGCTTTCTCGACGCAGAGTCCGCGGCCGATTTGGGCAAGCTGGATCAAGCGGCGATCGATCGGGTGCGCGAAGAGGCGTGGCCACAGGCCGAAAGCGCTGATGAGTTGCACGATGCGCTGATGCAGCTTGGTTTCATGACGGTTGACGAAGGACGGCGAAACAACTGGACTGAGTTGTTTGATCAACTTGTTAATGATCGTCGTGCAACTTGTTTGAGCACGAAGCTGGACCCACCCGCTGACGCAGGTGGTACTGACCTGTGGATTGCAGCTGAGCGATTGGCGATGCTGCGGGCAGTTTATCCGCAGGCATTGCTTACTCCTTTGATCGATCCGCCGGCGAGCTACGCCAACGAAAGCTGGTTGCTTGAAGATGCGCTGGTTGAGATTGTGCGCATGCGGCTCGACGGTGTTGGGCCAACAACCGTCAACGAACTAGCCGCTTCGCTTTCGCTTCCAGTGAATCAAATCGATCAAGCCCTGGCGCGCCTCGAAGGTGAAGGCTTTGCGATGCAGGGCAAGTTTACGCCGGAGCTTCGGGGTAGCCCGACCGGCTCAGAATTGGCCGGCAAGGATGCCGGCGAACCGCACGCAGGGATGCGTGCGCTCCAAACCGAGTGGTGTTCGCGCCGTCTGCTCGCGCGCATTCACAGCTACACGCTCAACCGTCTGCGCAAAGAGATCGAACCCGTTTCACCCGCCGACTTCCTGCGCTTCCTGTTCGTCTGGCAAAAGGTCGCGCCCGATCATCATGTCGAAGGACCTGAGAGCGCCGCTTCAATTCTCGATCAGCTCGAAGGCTTTGAAGCGCCGGCGGGCGCGTGGGAATCCGAAATCCTGCCGGCGCGGCTGACTGATTACGATCCTGCGTGGCTGGATGCGCTCTGTCTCTCCGGCAAACTCACCTGGCTGCGTCTGTCGCCGCCGCGCCTGTCGCCGGAAAAGGTCAGCAACTCCTCGCCGGTGCGCAGCACTCCCGTGGTTTTGCTGAGCCGCAGGAATGTTTCCATCTGGCGAACCGTCTTCCCCGCTCCGTCAGAATCAAACGGCGTGATGTTGACGACCAACACGCAAGCTGTTTTCGAACATCTCAGAGATCAAGGCGCGTCGTTCTTTGTGGATATCATCGCCGGCACGAACCTTCTGCCCAGCATGGTTGAAGAAGCGCTGGGTGAGCTTGTGTTTCGCGGTTTGGTTAGTGCCGACAGCTTCACCGGTCTGCGCGCGCTCTTGACACCGCTAAGCAAGAGCACGCATCGAGAGATCGAGAAGCGTCGACGAAAACACAAACAGGTTTACAGCATGGACAATGCCGGGCGATGGGTTTGTCTGAAGCGAGAAGAGCGGGGGCAAGCCCCCTTCCCGACTGCGCCTAGCAACGGAAAGAACGGCAATCAATCGATCGATCGCGATGCGATCGAAGCGGTAGCGCACAAGCTGCTCGCGCGTTACGGAGTAGTATTTCGCAAGGTGCTCGAACGCGAATCGATCAACGTGCCGTGGCGCGATCTGCTGAGAGTTTACCGGCGTTTGGAAGCGCGCGGAGAGCTTCGCGGCGGTCGTTTTGTAGGCGGATTTTCAGGCGAGCAGTTTGCATCGACGGAAGCCGTACAACTGCTCCGATCGATTCGGCGCACGACGCCGGATGAAACGCTGATTTCGATTAGCGCTGCCGACCCGCTCAATCTGGTGGGGGTGATCACTCCGGGTGGGCGCCTTTCGTCGGCATCGTCAAACCGGGTGCTCTATCGCGATGGCGTGCCCATTGCCTTACTGGAAGCGAAAGAGATTCGCTTCCTGGTTGAGATGAACGCTGCCGAGCAATGGAAGGCGCGCAACGCTCTGCTGCGCCGCATCATTCCGCCAAAAGTGCGCGCTTACCTCTCGCAATCAGGGATGACCACCTCTCCTCGACAACAAAGCGCGACCGCTGCGGTTTAGCCCTCTCGGCTCGACAAGAAATTTCATATCGTTTCTGATAGCATCTTCGCGCATCGCGACCGCGCAAAACCATTTGCCCGCAGGATTGACATGAGCACACCAATCAGCAAGCCATCAGCACAGACTTTGTCGACCGAAGAGATCCGGGAAGCATTTCCTTCTCTCGAACGCCGTCATAACGATCATCCCGTCGCGTATTTCGACGGCGCTGGCGGCACGCAGACGCCGCGCGTGGTTGTGGATGCGGTTGCGGATTACCTGCTGAATCACAACGCGAACACGCACTGGGAATATCCAACCAGTCACGAGACGGATGCGATCATCGAATCCGCACGGCATGCGTTCGCCGATTTCTTGAATGCTTCCGCGAACGAAATCGTCTTCGGTCCCAACACGACGACGATGATCTATCACCTGTCGCGGGCACTCGGGCGGACGCTTGGTCCCGGTGACGAGATCGTCATTACCGAACTCGAGCATCACGCGAACGTGGCGCCGTGGCAGGCGCTCGTGGTGGAACGGGGTTTGACCTTGAAAGTGGCGCAGATGGATCCGGAAACTGGCCAGCTTGATTGGAACGACTTCGAGCGATTGGTTTCAAAGAAGACCAAGGTCGTGTCGTTCGGCGCGGGCTGCAACGCGCTCGGCACGGTGAACGATTATCGTCGCGCGGTCGAACTCGCTCATTCAGTCGGCGCGCTCGCCCTAGTCGATGCGGTTCACTACGCGCCGTATTTTCTTTGCGATGTGAAAGAAACGAACTGCGATTTTCTGACCTGCTCGGCTTACAAATTTTACGGCCCGCACGTGAGCGTCTTCTATGGCAAGAAGGATTTGCTCGAATCGGTCGATTTCCCCAAGCTGCAACCCGCTCCCGACATTGGACCCGAACGCGCTGAGATGGGCACGCAGAATCACGAAGGTATCGCGGGCGCTGCGGCGGCGGTTGATTTCTACGCGTCGCTGGCTGGTTACGGAACCCCAACGCATCGGGGTAGCGAGCGTGTCAGAACCGGGAGCGGTAGCGACCGGCTCATAGAGCCAACCCCACGTCGCCGCGCAAATTTGCAGTCCGCCTTCGCCGGTCTGCGCGCGCACAGTGGTCCTCAAGTGAAAAGGCTGTGGGCGAGTTTGTCGAATATCAATGGCGTGCGTTTGTACGGCCCACCGCCGGACGTTGAGCGTACGCCGACGGTTTCATTCACCGTGAAGAACGTCGCGTCAACCGACGTCGCCCGCCGACTCGCCGATCGCGGCCTGTTCGCTTCGCATGGCGACTTTTACGCGGCGACAGTGATTGAGCGTCTGGGTCTTCAGCCCGAAGGCCTGGTGCGCGTGGGTTGCGCGTGCTACACCAGCGATGAAGAGATTGAACGGTTGATTGAAGCGATAAAAGAAATCGCTGTTTATTAGCTCCGTAGGAGCGTGATGTTTATAGCTACCAACGCCTATTTCATCACAAGCTCCGTAGGAGCGACATATTTATAGCCCCGCCGCGTGAAAGATATCCTAGCTCCGTAGGAGCGGCATGTTCATGTTTCGCTCCTACGGAGCTTGGGAGGGAACACATAGCTACTCCGTTCTATAAATATTTCGCTCCTACGGAGCTTGAAAATTCTTTTTGACGCGTAGTTCCATAAACATTACGTCCCTAACGGGACTCCATTACCAATGAAGCAATACCACGACATCCTCCGCTCGATTCTCGAACACGGCACCGAGCACGAAGACCGCACGGGTGTCGGCACAATTTCGCACTTCGGTTTCCAAACACGTTTCGATCTCAGAGACGGTTTCCCGATCGTCACGACTAAGAAGGTGCCCTTCCGCTGGATCGCGGGAGAGTTGTTCTGGTTTCTTTCCGGTGACACTAACGAAGCGAACCTGCGCGCGCGGGGCGTGGACATCTGGAAGGAATGGGCCGATGAAGGACACACGCAGCGCTTTGGGCGCGAGCCCGGCGATCTCGGCCCGATTTACGGTTACCTGTGGCGTTCGTTCGGCGGCCATTATCCAAAGCGCGACGGCGTCGATCAAATCGCGCGGCTAATCAATGAGATCGAGAACAATCCAAATTCGCGCAGACTAATCGTCAGCGGCTGGGATCCGCGCGAATGCGACAACGTTGATCTGCCGCCATGCCACACACTGTTTCAATTCAAAGTCGAGCAGACCAACGCCCCCCCTGACGGTCGGGCTACTGCCCCGTTGCTGCACTGTCAGCTTTATCAACGTTCGGCCGACGCGTTTCTGGGCGTGCCTTTCAACATAAGTTCCTATGCTTTGCTGACGCATCTGGTGGCGCACGTCTGCGGACTGGAAGTTGGTGAGTTCATCTACACGCTCGGCGACTATCACATCTACCAGAACCACCTCGAGCAAGTTAACCAGTTGCTATCGCGCGAACCGCTGCCTTTGCCACATCTGGAGATCAAGGATGAAGCAAATCAGCTGCGTGGTCTGGAAGGCTTGCTCAGCGTTCGCTACGAGCATTTGCACCTGATTGGTTACGAATCGCACGCGAAGATCGCGGCGCAAGTGGCAGTCTAGTAGGACATCTTGTTTAGAGGGCGGACTTGTCCGCCCCGGCGGGACAAGTCCCGCCTCTAAACGGTCAGACCATGATCATCGGCATCGTCGCAATCGATCGAAATCTCGCCATCGGCAAAGACGGCCGGCTGCCCTGGCATTACTCCGCCGACATGAAGTTTTTTAAAGAGACGACGATTGGCAACTCAGTCGTGATGGGCCGGCGCACCTGGCTGACTATGAAAGGGCCACTGAAGGATCGACAGAACATCGTTCTCACTCGCGACGCGACTTTTGATTCGCAGGATTCGCTGATCGTGATGAATGATGTCGAGTCGCTGCTCTCATACGCGGCCCAGCAGGAGTGTCACCTCTTTGTGATCGGCGGCGCGCAGGTTTATGAATCATTCCGGCCGCACATCGATCGATGGATCGTCACTGAGGTTCCGCTCGAAGTCGACGGCGCGGACACATTCATGCCCGCAGGCTTTCTCGATGAATTTGAGATGTATGAAATGCGGCAACTGGATGAGGGCTTGCGCGTGAAGTTCTACGAGCGCGTGTCAGAAGCCCGACCGTGAGGGAGGGCTACCTCCGCGCACACTCCCTACAACGCAAAGTTCTCGACACGAACGTCGCCCTTGCTTACGCG
>ORJL011819368.1_pt1 | contig 30473 bp, 16 predicted proteins | sample 1779941 | NCBI WGS metagenome assembly ORJL01 (sample SAMEA104232317, study PRJEB22302) | groundwater metagenome | biome: forest; feature: aquifer; material: groundwater | place: USA | collected 2011-08-07 | depth 5.8 m | reverse complement strand
TGTTCCGGCTTGTACTGCGCCACCTCGTTCGGCAGAGGGGGCCGTGGCCCAACCAGGCTCATGGTCCCGTTCAGGACGTTGAACAGCTGCGGCAGCTCGTCTAGGCTCAACCGACGGATGATCCGGCCCACGCGGGTGATGCGCGGGTCCCGCCGGATCTTGAACATTGGGCCCTGCGCCTCGTTCTCTTGCAGCAGCTGGGGCAGCAGTTTCTCGGCGTCCTGCCGCATGGAACGGAACTTGAGCATGTCGAACGTCCTGCCCCACCGCCCTACGCGCTTCTGGCGGAACAGGACCGGCCCCGGCGACTCCAATTTCACGGCTAGCGCGATCACCGCCATGAGCGGCGCGAGGGCCAGCAGCATCGATACGGCCACCACAAGGTCGAACCCACGCTTCAGGACCTCATATTCCCAGGGGAAGGGGCCCTGGCGGAGCTTGAGGGCCGGCATGCCCTCCAGACGCTCCACGCCGTCCACCGCCATCCCCCGCAGAAGGGGTGGAAGCGCCACCTCCACCCGGGTGCCACGCGGCGTCTGCTCAAAGACCATGTCCCGCACCTGTGCGTACCGGTACGGCTGGACCGCCACCAAAACCTCAGCCCCCGGCTGCATGGCCACCACCTGGCTCAGGGAGCGGATATCACCCAACCAGGCCACGTTCGCTGCCTTCCCGTTGACAAGGGGCACCTCATCCGCTTGTGGCTTCTCGGTATCTGCCGTCACAATGCCCACGACCTCGCAAAGAGAGCGCTTGCGGTCCAGCGCCTGGGCGACTTCTGCAGCAGTGGAGTAATTCCCAACGACAACCACCCGCCGCGCCACCATGCCATAGCTCTTCATGACCGCAAGGACACGCGCTGAGACTAGGCGCCCTGTGGTCAGGGCAAGGATGCCCATGGCCCACAGGACCGCGGCATGCGTTGGATGGAAGCCATCGGCTTCCACGTGCCCCAAGACCCATCCGATGGTTGCCGCCGCAAGAGTGACGCTTGTGACTATTCGCAGACTCTCTTTCCAGTGGGAGCGAAAGACCGATGCGTCGTACGTCTGGAAGAAGCCCAGAAGCGCTACCACCAAGGCGGTGAACGCGAACACGATGCCGGTCTCCGCCAGAACAGGGCCGTCGCTTCCTGGAACCTTCTGAGCCACCTCCATAAGGAAGCGGGCCACGGGAGCAGCGGCAGCGAGGACGGCAATGTCGAGCGTCAGGACCACCGCAGACCCCGCCATGCGGACCCAAGACGCTGGAAGGCGGCTGGTCCGCGGAGAGACGGCGTACTCCACCTCCGGCGCAAACTGCGGTTTCAGGCTGCTATCTTCCACTGCTGCTTCCCTCCCATCGCGCTGTCGGGACGCTCAACGGCCCATTTCAGGCGTTTCTTTCTAATGAAAGGTGTTTTACACGCGACTTTGCCGGTTTTCAGGCCTTTGGTGGGAGCACTGAAAACTATTTAGCAGGATTCATGGTCATACTCGGATAGTATGAATAAGGGGCATCCCATTCATCCCACATCCGTCGAATATCCACTAGCTGAACGGGTTAGGGAAAGCGAGTGCGCCCTATGCGGTTTGTCTCATCCTTTTTCGTGACACAAAGGGATAAGGCAGAGGGCATGAACAGTGCGGACACGTAGCCATAAATAGGGGCATGTGCGGCTGAATCTGGCTTATATCGGCTTTATAACGCCAACGTGAGTAAAAGAATATGACGGAGAAGCTTACAACGCGCTTCTATGTCGTTGACGATGGATTAACTATTGCGTGGGGTCTTTACCCATGCGCTCTTTCCAGGAAACAACGCACGGAGGTACAGAGGAGCCTTCCAAAACAGGAAGATAGGAGCAAAAGCAAGCATCTTGTAGGCGTGCTTGGGAGCCGCTGCGGAGATCATGCCCAACAGCACGTGGCCAATAAGAGAGCCCAGACTCACTGCTCCCAGACCGAGGATCCAGGCGTTTCGCCCCACCAGGCCCAGGCAGAGGAACAACCCCACGGCGCCGGCAAGCAAGGACAGGGGCGGTATTGCCTGCTCCACGGCGGCGTCCAGCTTGATCTTATTCCGTTGCAGGACCCCTTCCGCAATGAAGCGGGGACCGTACTTGGCCGCCATGCGCACCCTACCCTGCTCCCACCGGAGGTTTTGGCTCCGCGCGCCTTTCAATGAGGTGGGCATGGCCGACCAAACGGCAGCCTCGGGAACAAAGTCCACCCGCACGCCCAGGTCCGTCAGCTTCATGAAATACTCAATGTCTTCCGCCAGGCTGAAGGCATCCCAGTCACACGCCTCCATGACTTCTCGCGTAAAGGACATCCCTGTCCCGAAGATGCCCGTGGATAGGCCCAAAGCCTGGCGACCGGATGGCCGCGCACGGTGTTTCAGTACGAGGGCGATGTACCTCAAGGAGGACACGGGTGTGTCGAGGGCGTTGGAGACGCCGTAGTACGCCTGAAGGGCCTGGCTACCGTTTTGGAACCTGGCATCCAAGGCGGACAGGAAGTTCGGCGTCACCTGGGTATCCGCATCGAGAAAGAGGAAGGCACCGTACGGACCGCTCGCAGTGGGGACCTGGCGCAGCAGCCACTGGAGGGCATAGCCTTTGCCCAATTGCGATGCGTCCTGCCGCTCGAAGACCGTGGCCCCCAGGTCGCGGCCTACCTGCGCGGTGCGGTCGGTGCAGTTGTCCGCCACAACGTAGATATCGAACAGATCGCTGGGGTACTCGTTCCGTTTCAGGCTCTGGAGGAGCGTTGGCAGGAGGTCTTCTTCGTTGTGCGCTGGAACAAGCACGGCGAATCGGGTGCGCGCCTGGGCCGCCATGCCTGGACGCGGAGGGCGCATGGCGCCGACCACGGTCAGGAAAAGGAGGTAGAGGCAGGGAAGCGCCAGGCCCAGGCCCACGGTGAAAAGAGCAGCGAAGATGACTCCATGCATCACATCACCTCTAAGGAACTCACGATCAGCGCACGGACGCGGCGCCCCGTACACGTCGGACAATGGTGGATGCGCTAAGCCGGAAGACCGTAGGCCCCGCTTCCAGCAGGTAACGTCTCCACAGGCGGGTTGGCTCCTGGGCAAGGCGGTGCGCCCATTCCAGCCCCCAACGCTGCATCCATAGGGGCGCCCGGTCCACTCGTCCTGCCAAGACTTCGAAGATACCCCCCACGCCTATCGCCACAGGGACATTCACCTCGTCCAAGTGATGGGCGATCCAATAGTCCTGCTTGGGGCAGCCCAGCGCCACAAACAGGAAGTCTGGATTGGCAGCGCGGATGGCTTCTACAGCTCCCACTTCATCACGCTCCGTAGCGCCATACCCGTCCAGGGTGAACTGCCCTGCATAGCTCCCCACCACTCGCACCCCCGGGTACATCTCCTCCAAGCGCGCCCGCGACTCGGCGGCCACCTCCGGCGAAGGGCCGAGGAAAAAGAGGCTGTATCCTCTTTCAGCGGAAAGCCTGGCAGCAACCGAGAGCAAGTCGTGCCCCGTGATGCGCCCTGGAAGGGGCCTACCCAGGGCCTTAGATATCCATACGACGGGCATGCCGTCCGGGACCACCAGGTGTGCCCGGTTCACCACGGCGGCAAAGGTGGGGTTGCGCTCCGCAAGGCTCAGAAACTGAAGGTTGACGGTGACCACCTGGTGCGCCCTGCGCTCCTGCACCGCCTTGATAAGGCGGTTCGTGGTCTCCGTAAGGGTCGTCCTGTGTACCCAGATATCTCCGACACGGACCCTTTCCAATACTGGCCCCGCGCCGTTCACCTGTGCATCCATCAGCGTTCCCCTTTGCGTGCGTTGGGAGGTCTACGCATTCCACAATCACGGGTTGGGCGCGTGGGGGGAATAACCAGACTGATGAACGCCCTGCTCCTAAGGGACTAGGCAGCCAGGGTTGCCGCCTTTGGGGCCTCCTCCGCTTTTGCCAGACCCGCGCACCGGACCCACAAACGACGGAGCGGCCCAATTCGGCGACGCCTCCACATACGGTTCGCGGGACATGCGGATGCTTGGGGTGAACGGATTCCACCTTGGCCTTATGTTGCGCCGTTGTCCAATAGGACTAGGTAGGCAGGGGGGTAGATTCATCTGTCCTGACGTGGGCGGTTCCCAGCGGTCTCCGTATCGTGACCTTAGGCCGGTTAGCGCATTGCGCGACAGCCTGGACCATATTGGAGGGGATCGTGCGCAGATACCTTGAACTGCTGTTTTCCCATAAGTCATTGTTCCTTGTCCCGCTCATCGCCACGCCGGTCATCGCTCTGATAGCCACGTATTATGCGGGGCGAGACTATGAAGTGAGCGCGACCGCATGGGTGCAACTCAATCCATACCTGAGCAGCGCGGGGACTGGCGCCACTACGCCAAGGTCGGGAACCCCAGTGCAGACACCTAACCAAGTGGAGGCCCAGTCTCTCCGAGAATGGCTCCAGACTGAGTCCTTCCGCCGGGAGGCCATGGAGCGGGTGGGCCTTATGGAAGCCATCCGGCTCGGCCACTGGCCAGTGCCAACACCCTTTGAGCGATTGCTGCCGGACCTAGCCCACATGCCTGGTCTGGAAGGAATATTCCAACTTATCGGCTGGGTCCGGCCAAACGCAGGAGAGCCGGTGCGCCTTCTGGCCATGGACATGTTCAATAGAACGGTTGCCGTGACAACAGAAGGCACCAACCTCATCCGCATCACATATACCGGCAAGGAGCCGTTCCTCGGGAAGCGGCTGATCGAGGAGACCCTGACCCTCTACAACGAGAAGACACAGACCCTTCACGGAGAGGTTGCCCGCCGCAGCATCGAGTACTTTGCCGGCCAGGCGGAGATGGAAAAGCAGCGCCTGGACCAGGCCAGCACGGCGCTCCAGCAATTCCTTCAGACCCACCCGGCGCCACTGGCCGGTCAGAGCCGCCCCCCTGCGGAGGCTGCCGCGCTCAGCGTCCTTGAGACGTCCTATCGCCTGGAGCTTTCCCTGTACGAGTCTGCCCTCCGCGAACTGGAGAGAGTGCGCGTGGAGGCGCAGGCAAAAGCATCCCCCAACAACCAGGTCATCACGGTGGTCGACCCGCCGCTGGAGCCCGAAACAGCCACTACGAGCAAGGGCGCAGCCATGATGGCCATCCTCTTTGGCCTCCTGTTGGGGGCCCTCATCGGCATGGTGCCGATACTGCTATTCACATGGCAAGACACAACGATCCGGACCCTGTCGGACGTCCAGAGCGTCGTCCGCGCCCCCCTGTACGCTCGCGCTCCCCAGGTCCCTACGCGCGGGGAGTCCGGTGACGCTCTCCGCCGGTCCATCGCCCGGCGCTTAGCGCAACCATGAACAGACCGTGGCCAATAGCGCAACGTCCCCTAGGACATAAACGAGGTACACGCTGATGAACCCTTACAACACCCGCACAGGGGCACAGGCCCAGAGTAGCATTGGACCCGCCGTCCGCGCCTCGCATGCCTTCAACGTCCACGTCCGGCAGATGGCGGAGTTGGAACAGGTGTGGCAGCGTCTGGTCCTCCACCTCCTGCGGTCGGAAGGGCTCCGCGCGCCGTGGGCGCTGGGTGTGACGAGCGCGATCCGTGGAGAAGGCAAGTCCACGAACGCTCTGGGCGTAGCGCTCAGCCTTGCACAGGAGACCGGCGACAAGGTGCTCGTGGTGGAGGCTGATTTCAGCCATCCGACCATGACGGAGGACTTCCAGATCGTCCGGCAGCCTTGCCTCGCCGACTATTTGTCCAATGCAGCGACACTGGAGGCCGCGATCGCCCGCACGACGACTCCGAACCTGTGCGTCCTGCCGGCATGGAGCGTGTCTCTAGCGCAAACCGGAGCATCTCCCGCCGCTTTCAGCGCGGCGCTGCGCCACCTGCTCCCTGATCTCATGACGCAGCTGCGCGACAAGTTTCGGTACATCCTCGTGGACATGGCAGGCCTGCTGGAGGACGTCAATACAAGTGAGATGGCCCGCCATATGGACGGCATCTTGCTTGTTGTGCGCGCAGGTGTGACACCTATGGAGAAGATCACGAACGCGGCCCAATTGCTGGACCCCCACATGGTCAAGGGCGTCATCCATGTAGGCCCCGATTCCGCAATGCCCCGCTGGCTAAAGGGTCTGGTGGCGGAATAGGGACATGGGTCTTACCTTTCTCGTAGTCTTGGTAGGCATATACCTGTTCTTGGGCCTGACTGCGAAACAGTACGACCTTCGCACCCGCCTTCTCCTCATTGGCGCCACCGTGGCGGTGCCGGGCGTCTTCTATTTCTTCTGGTAGGCGCACTTGCCCACACCACGCAGGTGGGGATTGGGGGACAACATTGAAAGAGCGCTTCCAGCAGTTCTCAGACATAAGAGGAGCTAGATGACCATACAGGTGACAGAGCCGGAGCCGGTCATCATCACGGCCAGCCCTCATGCTTCGGTCCTGGGCATCCGTGCTCGCGCAGCATGGACAAAGGGCATCGGCGTCCTCATCGTGGCCATGCTTTCCCTGCTGGTTGCGGATGCTCTGGCCCTCAGGGCCGACAATCCCTTCCTCGTGGCGGGCTTCACCGGCGCCGCAGTGTTGACTCCCATCTTGTGGTTCCGACCTGCCGTGGGCGTGTACATCCTTGTAGTCGGCGCAGCCCTGTTCGAGAGCTTCAGCCTGAATTTCCCTGACTCGCTGACGGACAAGGTACCGTTCTTCAAGAGCTTCGCCAGCCTGGGCTCCCCCATCCCCCTGCCCTTCACCCTTGCCGAGACCGTCATGTTCCTCGCGCTTGCCGTCATCGCTGTCAAGCGGATGGTTGATAGGAAGGCCCCACTGGAGATGGGGCCTCTTTCCTGGGGTATCGGCCTCTACAGTGTGGCGCTGGTTGGCGGCTTCATTCACGGCGTAGCCACCGGCGGCGACGTGAACATCGCCCTCTGGGAGGTCAGAGCACCCCTCTACCTGTTCCTTGTCTACATCCTCGCTTTCACCGCGCTGCACGACAGGACACAGGTGCAGCGTTTGATATGGCTGCTTCTGATCGCGATCGCCACGAAAGGCCTGCTGGGGACCTGGCGGTTCCTTGTGACCCTGGGCGGGGACCTGAGCAAGGTGCCGGAGGTATCCACCTTCAACTCCCTCCTCTCCCACGAGGAAAGCCTCTTCCTGGCTTTCTTTCTCGCGACAGGGCTGCTGCTATACCTCTTCCGCTCCAACGGCAAGCAGTTGAAGTTCGTAGCGCTCTTTTCCCTCCCGGTCCTCATTGCATTCCTCGCCAACGAGCGGCGGGCGGGCATCATGGCCTTTGTCATCATGGCCGGCGTCATCGGTCTTTTTGCATTTGCGCTCATCCCGGAGCGCAGAAAGCGTCTCGGAACGGTCGCCGCCGTCAGCCTGCTCCTATTCCCTCCCTATGCCATGGCCTTCGGCAACAGCGATGGAATATTCGCCCAACCTGCCCGGGCGGTGATGTCCGCCTTTGTCCCGGACCCGCGCGACCTCAGCTCCAACAGCTACCGCGTGGCGGAAACCGAGTCGCTCAAGCAGAACATCGCAAGGAATCCACTGCTTGGTGCGGGATACGGTAAGCCGATCGTCTGGTATGTGCCCATCCCAGACCTCTCCCACCTGTTCAGCTTCTGGGCGTACATCCCGCACAACACCGTCCTCTGGATATGGCTACGACTCGGCTTCCTGGGCTTCATCGCTTTCTGGTTCCTGGTGGGGAGGATCATTGTTCAAGGGGCCACAGCCGCCAGGAATACGGATACCCCGTACCTGCGGGGCATCGCCGTCCTCACCGTTGCCACAATCACAGCGTGGATCGCCCTTGGCGCCCTGGACATGGGTTTCGCCGATTTCCGGTCCACCATCCTCATCGGCGCGCTCGTCGCAGCAATGGCGCGCATGTCTCCCAGCACCCGCCGGACAAGCATGCCCGCAGATGGCGCCGCCGTCCAAGAAGAGAGGCCCCTGGTGATCGAGCCCTCACGTTAGCCACTCATCCAATGCTGTTGTCCCTACCTAGACGAGAACCCGATTGGAATGCCCATCTCCCGACATGTCGCCTCGAACCACTGGACAACCTCCGGGTGCAAAGGGATGCCCTTCGCCCGTCGCTCCATCTCCGTCTCGTACTCAAGCTGTCCAGGAGTCAGCACCCGGTCATACCCGGGCGCGGGAGGCGTGGCCTCCATCAGGCGCAGCCAGTCGTCCATGGTCTCCTTGAAGATGTCGACGTCTGTAAAGGCATCGATGTCGTAGGCGGCGACAAAGTGGTTGGCTGGACCGCGTCCCGCCAGGGCGCCCGGCGCCACACCCGCCAGCAGGCTGCACAGGATATCCACGACCATAGCCAGTCCATACGCCTTGTGCGAGCCCATCTCGCGCGTCCCGCCGAACGGCAGGAGCTTATAGTCCTTGGGCAAAGGCCCTGGCTCGGTCAGCGGCCTCCCAGACCCGTCGGCGATCCACCCCGCCGGCAGCACCGTCCCCAGTCGCTCCGCGATGCGCAGCTTGTTTATCGGCACCATACTTGTCGCGGCATCGAAGACGAAGGGGTGCATGACCTTGGCCGGGGCCGCGACCGCGATCGGGTTTGTCCCCAGCCGCAGCTCTCGCCCGAAGGTGGGCAGCACTTGCGGCGCCACCGCCGTCATGCACATTCCGATCATGTCATGGCGCAATGCCAGCATGGCGTGATACGACGCCATCCCCATGTGGCGTCCATTGCCCATCGTCACCACGCCCATGCCCGTCTGTCGCGCCTTGCGAACGGCTATGTCCATCGCCTTTGGCCCGATGATGATCCCAATCCCGCCGTCGCAATCGATGGTGGCGGTGGATGCCCGCTCCCGCACGACCTTCCAGTCCGGCCGCGGGTTGATGCGCCCGTCCCTATACCTGGCCACGTAGTCGCGGAGCATGTTGGACACCCCATGGCTGTCCACGCCGCGCACATCGGCCGTCACAAGGACATCCGCCGCCAGGGCTGCGTCCTCTGCGGGGACGTTGACCCGCTCCAAGATCGTCGCCACCGTCCGCCGAAGGTCGTCCGCGCCAACGCGCACGGCGTCCTCATCCCTCACTTTGAACAGGTCCGCCATGATATCCCTCCTCTGTCCTTCGCACTACCCGGGCGTGGTGAAGCCCGAGGAGCCTCGCCGGTGTACAATCGACTTCGCAGGCATCCACACGTCCAGGGGGGCCTTTCGTGACGAGCGCCGGAAGCGGTCCGGGTATGGCTGTTCCACCAAGCACTCGGTCTCTTTTCGAGAACGCAGGCCTTGTAAAGGCGCTCGTCACCCACCTTGAGGACCCGCAGAACCTTGAGAAGTTCCTTGCCGCCTTTCCCACCCTTGACCGCCAGCGGGTGATAGGACTTGTCGACATGGCCAAGCGCTGCTCGTGCATGAAGGACTAGACGAGCTCCAGGTTCGCCCCGTGTCGCAGCGTCTGGACCGCCACTGTCTTGGGCAAGGCCAGCCGGCGCAGGAAACCTGCCTCCCCAGGACACGGCCCTTCGCTAAGGCTGACCAGCGCCTTGAGCCACCTCTGTCCCCCCTCTTCGTCCGTCATGGAGAGCACGCGGTCCAGCACCCGCGTCGCCTCCAGGGGAAGGTCCACTGCGGCGAATTGTATCTTCTGACCCGCTATTCCCGCCCAAGACTCCTTCTCAGAAGCCAGAGTCAGCACGTCGCGCGGCACACCCGCCGCCCATAGGCCCTCAACCAGCACCTGCGCCACCTCTCGCGCTTTCTCTTCCACAGCTACGATGACGCCGTTGCCCGCAACAAGCGCACCAAGGAGGAGGCCCGCAAGCGCCGCCGGGTTGGAGGTTTCGTCCACGGCAACCATGCCGACTCCGCGCGGCGCCCAAATGGTGAAGGTGTCCTGGCCTGGGATTGCCACGGTAGGGTGCTGTTGGGTGACCTCCGTTGCGTGGTCAAGCGTGGCGAGCGCGGGGAGCAACACGTCCTGGGCGGCCTCTGCCACCGGGTCGCGCGCCGGTCCTACCCACGCCGTCACTGCCCAGGATAGGGCCGCCCTGTTGGCCGCAAACGATGTGAGGCAGTCATGCAACGTGCGGAGCCGATCGTCCGGCGCGGCGTCCCACGCGCGGAGATGGACGGGAAACTCCTGTCCCGCTATCCCGTCCTGCCGCTCATCGCTGTTCCGCCGGTATCCGTCCTTGCGGGTCAGGAAGGCCAGGAGATACTCCGTCCCTCCTGCCTTTGGCCCCGTCCCGGATAACTTGTGCCCCCCAAAAGGCTCGATGCCGACGCGCGCGCCGGTGATGCCCCGGTTCACGTAGATGTTCCCAGCCTCACAGGCACGCGCCATACGCTGCACTGTGGACGGGCTGCGGGAGAAGATGCCCATCGTCAGGCCATACTTTACGTCGTTCACCAGGGACACGGCCTGGTCCTCGGTATCGAAGGGGATAAGGACCAGGAGTGGGCCGAAGACTTCCTCCTGGGCTATCCGCGCCGTGTGCGCCGTCTCCGGGGACACCTCCACGATCATGGGTCCCACCGACCACCCTTCTGCTCCGGGCACATCCATCAGGTCCAGGAGCACCCTCCCCTCCTGCCAGGCCACCTTTCCATACGAGAGTATTCTGTCCCGAGCCTTCCGGTTGATGACGGGATTGACGACGGTGTCCGGCGCGTCCGCGGGACCGACAGGCAGGCTCCGGGCTGCCTCCACGAGGCGGTCGGAAAGCCGCGCGTAGATATCCCGGTGGATGATCGCGCGGGCCGCAGCGGAGCACTTTTGCCCCGCGTGGCTGAACGCCGAGCCTATGATCCCTTGCACCGCCTCATCCAGGTCCGCGTCCGGAAAGACCACCACGGCGTTCTTCCCGCCCATCTCCGTCAGTGCCCTTTTGATGCCGCCTCTCTGGGGGGCCACCTGCGCGACCTTCTCATAGATTTTTGCGCCCACCGCCTTCGAGCCGGTGAACGCCACCATGTCCACCTCCGGACTCTGAACAAGGGCGTCTCCCACCGTTTCTCCCGGACCAGGCAGGTGGACCAGCGCGGCGAGAGGCACGCCTGCCTCGTAAAATGTGTCGACGAGCAGGCGCGCCACGATGGGCGTCTCTTCCGCCGACTTCAAGATGACGGCGTTCCCGGCGAACAGGGCCGCGCTGGTCATCCCGGCCACAAGGGCACTGGGGAAGTTCCATGGCGGGATGCAGGCCACAACCCCGCGAGGGCGGTACTTCGCATTGAGAAGATCGCCAAGGCGGGCCAGCTCGCGCGCGTTCCACTCGATATGATCGACCGCCTCTTCCACGTCCGCGAGCGCCTCGGACCACGTCCGGCCGCCTTCGTGGACGACCCAGGCGGCCACGTCGTTCTTCCGGTCACGCAGCAGCGCCGCCGCCCGCAGCCCGATCTCAACTCGGTCGTTCACCGGGACGGCTGCCCAGAGGGGCGCCGCCACGTTCGCGACCGCGATCGCGCGGGAGGTCTCGTCTGGGCCTGCCTCGTGGACAATGCCCACCGGATGTGCGGGCGCCGGGTGCGAGGGGCTGAGGACCGCCCGGCGCCGCGCCGTCCTGATCGTCTCTCCCCCTATCCGCAAGGGGTAATCCCTGCCCCACTCCTGCCACGCCGCCTCCAGGGCGGCGACAAAGCGTGCGCGCTCCCAGGAATCGAAAAGGCGTGTCGTGGGTGTATTGACGAACCCGGTCGGATAGGCTGGTCGGAGGTACGAGGCATCGCTACGGCCCGGCTTGGGCGGCTCCAACAGGTCGTCCGGGTTGTCCTCCAGGCGAGCCTTGCTCAGGAACCCGGCCTGCGAGGTGTTCTCCAGGATACGTCGCACCAGGTAGGCCATGCCTGCCACCAAGTCTCCTGCCGGAACGTAGTCCCGCGTGACCCAGCCCATTTGTGGGAGGGCGCGGCTCAAGGCCTCCATCGTCCGGTAGAGTGTCTGGTGTTCCAGTGTTTCGGGCGGAAGGCCTAAAGACTCCCGCACCGCCTCGGCATGGGCATGAGAGCGGACGTTGTGGCTGCCCACGGCAAGGCGCACGGGCGCGTCGCCGGTCAGGAAGACGCGCACAAGCGCGTCGAAGCTCTGGTCAGTCAGGGCCTTGTCCTGAAAGACCGGGACCGGCCAGCCGTTCTGCTGCGCGACTATGACCTCCTGGTCCCAATACGCGCCTTTGACCAGCCGTATGCGGAACGGCGTCTCCCTGTCCCGCGCAAAGGCCAGGATGTCCCGCGCTTGGTCCTCGGCGTCCCGCAAATACGCCTGCACCACGATACCCATGTCCTCCCAGCCGCCCAGCGCCTCTCTCTTCCCGAAGACCTCCCGCACGATGTTCCATGCGCTATCCCGAAACGCGAACTGCTCCGCATCTACCGTCACGCCTATGCCCCGCTCCCGCGCGGTTCCGCAGATCTCCTCCAGCGCAGGACGCACCCGGTGGAGTGTCCCCTCCGGGTCCGAAGGGTAAAACTGGGACGTCAGCCCGGTGAGCTTCAGAGAGACCTCGAGGCACGGGCCGCCGGCCTTTGTCCGCTGGCGGGCCAGCGGGTGCCGGCCCAGGTCTTCCAGAAGACGCAGGTAGCCCTGCTTGTATGCCTCCGCCTCGCCCTCGCTCACCACGGCCTCCCCCAGGAGGTCAAAGCTGGGAAACCTCCCATGGCGGCTCAAGTCGTCCAGAGCGCCGTGAATGCTTTCCTGGCCGCCCTTGACCACGAACCTGTTGGCGATGAGCATCATCCCCTCACGCGCCAACCCGGCCACGATCGTGTCTGGGAGAGCCGCAGAGCGGCCTGCGCCTATAGCCAGTCGGAGGGGGAACGGGACCTCAGAGAACCCACCCTGGAAATACTCCCTGAAGATAGCCGCTGTGCGACGCCCGCCAGGGTCGTTCCGCAAGGCCGCCAGAACGTCTACAAAGCGCAATAGGCGCATACGTAGAGTCGCATCTTGCATGAGGACGAGCATCAGGCGGTCCTGAAGACGTTCGTCCACACGGGGCGTATAGGATTGGACCCGCTGGTATAACGCTCTTCCCATCTCCTGAGTACGTCTTTCCAGGGCGGTAGAAGGATCAGACATACGTCCTCCTGGCAACGGTAGAAACCTGAAGAAGACACGCTGCTTGCGTTCGTGCGGCGCCCGCCAAGGACTGGCCTTCGTGGATGGTAATCGACCGGGCCTGGGCAGGCCACCATTTCTCTTCTTCGAGGCCCCTGCCCTGGGCCGTGCACAGGAAAACTTCCCTCTTGCCCGATGTGTTCGTCTCAGCTTGTCACGCAGCGGCCTTCGCCACCCCCGGTAGACGTCGTCACCGCTTCGGCACGATGGGGGACAGCCGCTATCGACAGCATGTCGCCAGAATCGCACCGAGCCGGAGTCAGGGGCAAGCGGAGCAACATGGCGAGTGCGGGCGTATTTTTCGTGGATGGACACGCGGGAACCGCGTCGTTTGTGGAGGGGTTGAGAGAGGCGGGACTACGCCGACATAGCCGGCCCTGCAGCGGGTGCACCACGCGAGGGCGTAGCTACCCCCAGGCGTCTGCCTACGCCGAAGGCATCTTTTCCGTCTGCGCCCTGGCGCGACGGATATCACGCAGGAGGTCCATGATCTTATGACGCGCCGGTTCCGGGATCTCCTCCTGGACGACCAGGCGCAGCGTCTCCAGGACGTGCTCCAGCGCATCATCCAGGATCATCCGATGCTCCAGGTGCTGCTGGAACAGGTTGTTCAGAGCGGAGAGCTCCCGAAGCCTGCTTTCCAACACGCGCTTTTCTTCGGCGAGGGCCTCGCGCTCTTTACGCTCGTTCTCATAGAGCTGGCGCACTTCCTGGGCATAGATATAGAGCTGCTGCTCCATCAACGTATAGTCGTTGGATGGCTGGGATGGTCGCGGCTCCGGTGTTCTATCCATGCTGCCTATCCGGTGAGCCCGGTCCTTCACAATGTGTAGGCGGACAAGTCCCTCTAATTGTAGCTAGTAAGCGCTACGGTGGCTATATATCATGCTATGACTAATCGGTCATTATTGGTATCATTTAGCCCTGCCCCGGCCACCCTTGACCTGCTCAAGAAGCGCACAGGGGTTGGCAGGGACTCCTTCTATGCCAATTGAATACCGTTCCTAGCCCTTTCTGATACTGAGCCCCACGAAGCGTTGGGTCTTCTTGCGGCGAGGATGGTGAGTCCGTGCCCAGGCGTCATGGTACAAGGGGTGTCCCCGGTATCTTCCGGAACGATGAAGATGGCTTCCTCCTGGTCTGGGCCATCATCATCATGTCTTTGGGATCCATCCTCATCACCGCACTCCTGGCCTACACGTCCACCAGCCTCCGCTCCGCGGAGAGCGTGGAGACCTCGATCGAGGAGTACTACACGGCGGATGCGGCGGTCTCGGCGGTGCTGGCCGACCTGGCGCTTGGCGAGGATGCCCTGGACCAGGCCTATGCGGAGCCGTACGTCACCCTGAACGGTGTCACCGCCTCGGTCACGGTAAGCGCCGCTCCGGGGACAGGCCCGGACCCTGTCTACCGCTATTTCGACATCCTGACCAGCGGAGGAGTCGCAATCCCCAGCGGGCAGAGCTATACGTACCAGGTGGACGATGTGGTGGCTGGCAGCGACGTGCAGGTGAACTGGTCTTTCTCCCCCGCCGCCAAGACCTGGACGGTCACGCTCTATGAGGGCTCCGGCGTTGCGGGCGCCGTGATTGCGACCAACTCCGGGGACGTTGAACCGGGCTACCTTGCTGTACCCGGCAGTGGGATCGCTGGGGGGACGTACACCATCGAGCTGGCCAACACGGGGGACGCCGCGCTCACTGCCAACAGCTTCTCCTCCGCCGGCACTCCGGCGTCCACGTGGCTGTACACCCGCGCCCGTCAAGACTACCTTGTGTCCGTGACGGCCGGCAACGCGCGTATCGTGGTTGTGGCCCGGCAGCAGCCCGGCCCCACGGCTGCCACGCTCGCGGCTCCTGAGCTTACGATCTTGTCCTGGCAGGCGTCGCCGTAACGAGTCACCTCCGTGGGGTCTGACTCGGGGGTGGACGATAGAGTGCAGGAGTGCCCGCCCCATCCGATCCGGCGCACCCCTTCGGGGTCTGCGACGGAGCAGGATCACCGGTGTCCTGAAACAGGTGTCTGTGGACCCTCCCCCTACCCCCCATCAGCCTGGTCTAAGAAGTGGCCGTGGGGAGGGGAATCCGTTCATCCTGTCTTAGATCCCGTATTCCTCATCGGGAAGGCTCTCGAAGGACGCCTGTGAACGGATGGGGCCGGGTTTCCCCACCTACTTTCGCCCATCGAGACACACCCCATCGGATGAGGCGCATAGACGATGCCCCTCCGTTCATGCATCGGGAGGTTTCGACCTACCCCCTGGCCCCCTCCCTGGAGCCTTGTTCCAAAAGCCAGGGTTTGAGAAGGACACCCCCTGCCTCCTCCGTTCGGGAACACCCTTCGAGGGCCTCAGGGCGAACGGATTCCCCCTCCCCATAGCACTTTTGGAACAAGGCTCCTCCCTGGCCAGGGAGGGGGGAGAAAAGCCGGAAATCCCGACACTTGTCTCGGGATTTCCGATACCTTCCGGCCCTTCCCCCGCCCCCACCCCATCCGTTCGAAAGCATCCTTCGAGGGTCCCGATTCGCAGACACATCGGGATCTCCGCTGCGCTACGACCTCTCCGATAAGAAATCGGGATCTACGACAGGGCGAACGGATTTCTCCACCTCACAGGACTTCTAGGACAAGCCCCATCGGATAGGAGGGAGTGAACTAGTGCTAGAAGCCAAAGCGGCTCTGGCAGCCTCCCCCGTGGCTTCTGGCCTCTCTTCCGATGTTTCGGGGACTTCCCCCCGGCGTTCAGGCAAGGAGCCTGTGGGGCACGGTTTCCGACCCTTCCTGCGCTGCGTTCCTGTTGTCCTTCGTCCGGAGGACGGTAGTGCCCACTGCCCTCGGCTGACATTGCGGTCACGCCTGGCCTCTTCAGGAGCAAAGGGATGGGGATGACAAGGGGGGTTCGGATCTTCGGGGACTTGCCAAGAACAGGGACCTGCGAAGGGGTGAACGAGCCTATCCGTGAGGCAAGACAAGTCTCAGGGACCAAGGGGCGAGGGACAGGTGCGTCGAACAGGGCGTGCATATGGGTCGTGGCAGGGCGGGACCCAGTTCCCGCCCTGCCACGCGCGACTCTAGCGGCGCGCCTCCCGCTGGGTGGAGGTTGGCGTCCGGTTCGTGAGGAACTCCTCTGCCAGCAGGTAGAGGCCCCATATCCCGGACACGCCGACGAGGACGTACACGATCCGCGTCGCGGTCTCGACCTCGCCGAAGCTAAGCCCGAAGACCGCCGCAACCAGGTCGTAGTCGAACAGGCCAACCAGTCCCCAGTTGACCGCACCCGCCACCATGAGAATGATGGCTACGGCATTGATGTACCGCACTGCTCACCTCCTCAATGTAATCCAGCGGTCACAGTATGCGGCGCTACTGTGAAAATGGTATAAAGTGGTCCCTTGCGCTTCTGAAAACATTGTGAATTCTTTTTTGGCCTGTGGACAGATATAAAATACCCTGATCGAGGGCGACGACAGCATCACCTTGTCCATAATATCGGACAGCGCTGCCGTTCCTCCGCATGGGGTAGCCAGGGAACTGCTCCCTACGAACTAGCACACCCATGTCCATCCGCCACCGGCCATTTTCCTTCATGGCGAAGCCGTGCAAGCCCCTCGCGCGGCTCACGATGGCTCTGTCTGAGGGCACAAGGCAGGGGCGGTCTTGACGGGCCGCGAAGACGGAAATCCGTTTTCACAAGGCTTTACGCGCGCCATATTATGTGCAGTCTCTACCGGCCTTTGGTCGACCATATCACGGGCCAATCTCCACATTCAGCGCTGTCTTGTTGGACCCTCCATCATACATATGGCGTATGTACTTATACTCTTTTTGGTTAATCATTCTAAATCATTTTGGTAATTGGTGCTAACGCACCTTGAACGCATAATGGCGGTACCATAACCTGTTTATTGAAGGCTCGCACTACCCATGGTCTAATGATATCCGCCTGGAGACGCAGACGCCTCTTTGCCAGGAGGCCTGTGACAAGCAACGCGCCGCCAGAGCATGTATGTGTCAGGCTTCCAGAGCATCACCACCTATACTGTGCCACCCTTGGGCTTTCACCACTTCTTGCAGGCTCGCAGACTTTTCTGATGCGGATCCTGCTCCAGGAGGCGTCTCTTGCAACAGGGCAACCCAGTAGGACCCTATGCTCAGGGGGCCATGCTTGCTCCGGCGGATATCACTGAAGACGCAGCCTGCCCGGTCGTGGGCATTGACACTGGCGGGGTGATCCGGAGTTGGAACAGGGGGGCGCAGTCGCTCTTCGGCAGGACAAAAGCGGAGGCGGTGGGACAGCACATCAGCGTCATCACGCTTCCCGATGAACGCGCCAGATGGGAAGGCGAGCTGCGGTCCCTTCTAGTGAACGATGCGGCCTGCACCTACGAGGCGCAGGGGGTTGTCAAGGACGGCGCCGTCCTGCGGCTGCTGGTGACCCTTTCGCCCACCCGCGACGCTGACGGGCGTATCGTTGGGGCCTCCAGCGTCATGCAGGACATATCCGCGCTCAGGACCGCCATCGAGGAGGGTGAGGCGGAGCGCGGAAGATTGCAGGGGCGCCTATCCGAGCTGGAGACGATCCTGGACGCGGTGCCCCTTGGGGTAGTCCAGGCGCATGACCGCGGCGGGACGGTCATCACGGGGAACCCCGCCGCAAACGCGTTGTTTGAGTTGTCGTCCAACGCAAACCTGTCCACCGCCGGCCCTGACGCTCAAGGCCTCCCGTACCGCCTGTACCGGGACGGCAAGGAGGTCAAGCCTGAGGAAAGGTTGCTGCAGAGGTGCGCCTCTCAGGGCATCCCCTATTTCAATACCGAGCAACAGTTCCACTTCAGGGACGGCCGCATCAAGCACGTCCTGTCCAGCGGCGTGCCGCTGTTCGACGCACAGGGAGCGCCGCGCGGCGCGGTGGCGTTCTTCATGGATACAACGGAACAGCACCGGAAGGACGTGGCCCTTGAGGAGGCTGTGGAGGACCTCAACACCATTCTGGACGTGGTGCCTGTCGGCGTGATCCTCACGCGCGACCCGGAGGGCAAGGCCGTACACGGGAACGCTTCCGCGAACGCGCTGTATGAGGTGCCGGCCGGCACGAACATCTCCCAGACAGGGGCGGCCGCAGGGGCGCTACCCTATGAGCTCACCAAGGACGGCGGGAGGCTGGCGGTGAGCGAGCTGCCCTTCCGGCGCGCCCTCCTGGGGCATCCAACCCAGGACTTTGAGATGGAGGTACGGTTCAAGAACGGCGCCGTCAAGCACATCATCACAAGCAGCGTCCCTCTTACCGACCGACAAGGCGCGGTGCGCGGTGCAGTGTCATCGCTTTACGACGTCACCGAGCTGCGCGCGAAGGAGCGGGAGCTGGAGGCCGTGGCCATGGAGCTGCGAACCGTGCTGGACATCCTCCCGGTTGGCGTGGCGGTCTCTCACGACCCCGCTTCCCAGGTTGTCACTGGCAACCGCTTCTTTGACGAGACGTTCCAGATACCGGGCGCACCCGGCCTTGCGGGAGACCTGGTGTCCGTGCCCCTGCCCCTGCGCTTCTTCCAGGGCGACCAGGAGCTTGCCGTGGAGGACCTGCCCCTCCAGCGCGCCGCGCGGGAAGGCGCCCGGGCCGAGGCCCGGGAGCTTGAGGTGCGGTTCCCAGACGGGAAGTCCGTGCTGATCACGGTCAACGCGGTGCCATTCCTAGACGGGAGCGGCATGCCCCAGGGGGCTGTCGCATCCATCCTGAACGTCACCGAGCTCCGCGCCAAGGAGCGGGAGTTGGAACGCACGGTCACCCAGCTTAGGACCATCCTGGACCTTGTCCCCACCGGCATCGTGGTCCTGCAAGACGTAGAGGGGCGCAACGTCATCCGCAACCGGGCAATGGTTGAGCTGCTGGGCCAGCCGCAAGGGGTCAGGCCGCTTGAAGTGCAGTCCGTTGATCCCCTGCCTTTTGAGCCATACGGGGAGGACGGCAAGAAGCTGAGCTACAGGGACCTTCCCGCCCAGCGCGCCGCCAGAACGGGGAAGCCCCTGGAGGCCCAACCCTTGGAGTTCCGGCTTGCGGACGGCACGGTGAGACACGTCCTCAATAGCGCCCGCCCTCTGGTGGACAGCGACGGCACGGTGATAGGGGCAGTCTCCTCGGTCACTGACGTGACTGTCCTGCGGGCCAAGGAGCGCGAGCTGGAACGCACCATCGCCCAGCTGCGGACCATCCTGGACGTGGTGCCCACGGGGGTGACGGTCCTGGACAAGGGACATCCGGAGATGGCCACGCGGAACAGGGCCATGTTGGAGATACTTGGTCTCCCCGCTGAAGATGCCCCTATGGTCCACCAGCCCATTGAGCCCCGGACCTACGTGCCCTATAGGAACGGCGAGAGGATAGACCCGTCTGAGCTGGCCGGGCAGCGAGCGTTGTGGACAGGCGCCCACATCGTTGACGAAGAGTTGGAGCTCCGGCTGCAAGACGGCTCGGTGAAGCATGTGCTGAACAGTGCGAGCCCGTTGCTCGATGCCCAAGGCGAGGTCATCGGGTCCGTCTCGTCCATAACGGATGTCACGGTGCTGCGGACCAAGGAGCGCGACCTGGAACGGGCCGCCCTCCAGATCCAGACGATCCTGGGCCTTGTTCCCACCGGCGTGACGGTCCTGTACGCGGACAATCCAAACATCGTTACGCGCAACCGTGCGATGCTGGAGATGCTCGGCCTCCATTCCGGCGACGCGCCGATGTCCGAGCAGCCGATCGCCCCGCATCCATACGAGCTGTACAAGAACGGGGAGAGAGTGAGCCCGGAAGACCTACCCGGCCGGCGCGCTCTGCGCTCCGGGATGCCCATCCCCGCGGAGCACCTTGAGTACCGCCTCTTTGACGGCACGGTGAAACACGTCCTCAACAGCGCGCACCCCCTTGTCGATAGCGACGGCAGGCTCTTCGGAGCGGTGGCCTCCGTCACCGATGTCACGGTGCTGCGGGCCAAAGAGCAGGAATTGGAACACACCATCACCCAGTTGCGGACCATCTTGGACCTCATCCCCACCGGCATCGTGATCTTTCATACGGCGGATGGGAGGGTGGCCACACGCAACCGAGCACTGAAGGAGGTGCTCGGGTTGCCTTCGAGCGATCCACCCCTGACCACGCAGGTCGTGGACGAGATGCCTTTTGAAGCATTCAAGGATGGCACGAGGATACCCAGGTCCCAGATGCCGGCTGACCGCGCCATGGAAGAAGGCGTCCCGGTCCTCGACGAAGAGATAGAGGTCCGGACGCGGAATGGCCGTGACCTCCGGTTCCTCATCAGCGCGGTGCCGCTCACCGAGGGAGACGGGCGTGTCTCGGGCGCAGTAGCCGCCATGACGGACGTCACGACGCTGCGCACGAAGGAGCGGGAGCTGGCGGAGGCGCTGCGGCACAGGGACATGTTCATGCGTATGCTGGGCCATGAACTGCGGAACCCCATGGCGGTCATCTCCGCCGCCGTGGGCAGCGTGGAGATCATGGCGGAGGAGATGGGCATCACCCCGGTCGTCTCAAGCCTCAGCGTCGCGCAGAGAGAGATAGACCACCTGACGCGCCTGCTGGATGACATGTTGGACATTGCGCGCATCACGCGGGGCCAGTTGGAGATCAAGCGGGAGCCGGTCAACCTCGCGGCCATTGCGCGGGAAGCGGTGGAGGAGAACGAGATAGCGCGCAAGGACTACGGCCCACGCACGGTCCTCAATGTGGAGAGCGATGGACACTGGGTGGAAGGCGATAGCCAGCGTCTTGCGCAAGTCCTGCGCAATATCCTCACAAACAGCCGCAAGTTCACGCCTGTGGGCGGGCTTATCACCGTGATCCTCAAGCGCGGAGATGGCGACAACGCGGAGATCGTTCTCGAAGACACGGGGATCGGCATGGGTCCCGATGAGCTGTCGCATCTGTTCGAGGCATTTTGGCAGTCCCCGACCAGCGGGAACCGCTCCGGGCTCGGGTTGGGGCTTGCGATTTCCAAGGAGATCGTGGAGCGTCACGGAGGGGCGATCCGCGCGGAGAGCGAGGGGCGCGGCATGGGACTGCGCACCACTATCAGCCTGCCGCTGGCGAAGCATGTGGCGGCCGCTGTGTCTCCGCCGGGCGCTGGAAAGGCCGCCGCCATGCCCTCCCGCCGGGTCCTGCTCATAGAGGATGACCCCCTGGTGAGCGAGGCCATGGAGATATTGCTGGGATTCCTGGGGCAGACGGTCCAGGTGGCGCACAATGGGCCGGATGCGATCGAGGCGGCGCGACTTTTCAAGCCGGACATCGTCCTCTGCGACCTGGGCCTGCCCGGGGACATGGACGGGTATGCCGTCGCCCGGATACTGGCCACAGACTCCACCATACGGCCGGCGCGGCTCGTTGCCCTGTCCGGCTACGCTGGGCACGAGGAAAGGGTTCGCTCCAAGGAGGCGGGATTCGATGTGCACCTCGCCAAACCTGTGGGCGTCCAGAACCTCCGCAAGCTCCTGGCAGAGGCGCTGGTCTAGAAGACGAAGAGGTACACGACACCTATGCGAGTGCGGGCCGCCACAGTGGCGGCCCGCACCCCTTTTAGAGTCGTAGCGCTTTCGAGAGGCGCTAGCTCCCAGCGGGAGCCGGCGTCGGCACGTAGGGAACGACGCGGATCTTCCCGTGCTCAACCAGGAGGACGATGCGGTCAGACTGGGCGGCGGTGATCCGTGTCTCCAGCTCGGCCGCATCCTGCGGAGACAGGCTCACAGGCATGTCCCCGTCGGCGAGCGACCGCCACACCGTGACCTCGTAACCCAGGAGGGATTCCACCTGGCGGATCGCGGGGAGCGCCGCGTCCCCAACGACTGCCGTGACCTGCTTGTGAACAGGGTGTGCGGGGGCGGGCCCGGGAATAGCCTGCTGCTCCTTCGCCACTTGCCGGTCCTCCCGGAGGACCAGCCAATAATAGCTGCTGACAGCGCCTGCCGTCAGGAGGATGGACAGGCTCCACCGGCTGTCCCAGAGCAGGGCGCCAACCGCCCGGTCACCCAACACTGTATCAAAGACGTTGAACAGAACGATGCTGAGGTTGACCAGCGTGAGGAGGACGCTGATGCCGAACGTGCCATATATGAAGATGCGCCGGGCAAGCGCGTTGCGTTCCACAGCCGAGTCTTCCCGCACCAGCTTCTGGGCTCCGCGCCAGAACATGCTCCACAGAGGCGCTCCAACGGCAAGCAGGGTGACGGCGAGTATCAGCGGGTTCCGCCAGAGGCTTCCCCGCAGGTTGGGACCGGTGTCAGGCGCGATGATGCCCAGGAAGACGGAGAAGAGCATGGTGAGGCCCACGCCAAGGACCACTAGCCCAATGGCGGCCACCAGGTAGGAATAGACCCGGCGCGCGCCGCGCTGGGTCCCTCCGGCTCTGCCGGCCTCTTCCCGGCTTACTGCCCAGTGGTAGCCCCATGTCCCGCCGCCAACGACTCCTGCCGCGATGAGTCCGGGGACCAGGTCGAAGTGCTCGACGACGGAGCGCGTCTCCGGCCGCCCGAAGGACCATTGCAGCACGTGATAGAGGAGGACGCTCAGGGAGACGGTGAGCGCGGTTGCGCCGCCAAGGATGCCGAACAGATACAGGTAGACGTTGCGGAAGGCGGAGGCGGCGTCCCGTGCCGCCAGGTTGGACCAGTGCCACCACAGAAGGACCGCGCCGACTGCAGACATGGACAGCGAGGAGCGCGCGGCGTCGCTCCAGATGCGCTGCTCGCCGAACAGGAGGGCCGGCGCTCCAAACATTGCGCGATACGCGCTGTCCAGAAGCACGTGGAGAAGGGAGCCCATCCCGACGGTGAACAGGGCCAACCCGAAGAGGGATAGCACGTAGACGTAGAGCCTGCGGATGGTGGCGTTGACGAACGTTTCCTCTTCGCCTGGTGGTGTCAGACGCCAGTGGTAGGCCCACACCGCGCCGGAGACGGCGGCCATCGCTAGAGGCGTCCCGCTGAAGTCCCCGATTCCGAGGAGCCACTGGAGGAAGAGGATGGCGCCAAGCGCCGCGGTGACGGCTGAAGTCGCCAGGACGGCGTAGACGTACAGCGCCCGCGCGGTCGTCCGCCCTTCCACGGAGTGCTCGCGCGTGGCCCGCTGGGCCAGGACACGCAGGCCCAGCCAGATCGGCGTCCCCACTATGGCGAGCGCCAGCCCCAGGGCAAGCGTCGTGTCGCTCGTCAGGACGGCGGGCGCCCTGAACAGCCTCTCCAGGACCCATCGGACAAGTAAGGTGGCTCCGACGGACATCGTGGCCAGGCTGGCGAGGGATAGCACATACAGGAAGACGCGGCGCAGCGTCCCGATGCCGGGATCGGCCTCCTTCACTCCCTGCCTTGCCGCAGAGACGATAACGACGATCACGGCTGCGATCACGACGAGTGGAAGCAGTGAAAAGAATATTCCCACGACCATTTCCGAAGCCTCCATGAAGGAGTTTGTCCGCCATCCTCACCCGGCGCTAGGTGGAGCTCTCAGGGGGTCGCTGGCTCCCTCAGGTCCGTGCACCCAAAGACGGGCCAGCCTGGGGATTCCAGGCGCCACGGGCCGCCCTCCCGGACAAGGGGATACCACTCGTCATGGCTGGACTCATCCACGCCGAACGGGGGATTGACGTTCACCTCGACGACGCGGACTCGCACCTGGACGGTCCCGCTGGAGAGAGTCTCCTTGCCAACCAGTTCGATGCGTCGCGACGATCGGCTCTCGGCAAGCCAGCGCGCGGACATGCGCACATCCTCTACGGAGCACTTGCTCTGAACGCCGCTGGCGAGATATGAATGGGCTCGAGGGTAGTCCTGGTCTTCAAGGGCCTTCAGGTATCGCTGGACCACCCCTTCGGGCGCATCCGCCGGGTATTCCGTCACCCCGCCTTCCGGGTTCAGCAGCGCCAGGGAGATGCTTGCCGCGACGAGGAGGAGTATCACAACTCCGACCCCGCCCAACCATAGCGTCGAGCTCTTTGCCATGGGACTGACCCCCTTCGTCGGAAGCTTGTCTGCAGCGATGAGCACAGTGCGCCTCTCTTCCATCCCGTTTGTTTCACCATTTGACCTCGGGGGCTCCCTTTGTTAGAGACCATCCCAAGGCAAGCGGATATCCCCTTGTTCCTAGGACGTGAATCCAAGGTCATCGATGTGGAATGTCGGCGGGCGCGTCCCGCCTCCTTCCTGGAGTTGGACCCGCGTGATGGTCCGGTTCGCCCCGTCCAAGGCTGAGAGGGGTATCCTGACGATGTACCACCCGCTCCCGGCCGAGGTGGCGTAGGAGCCTATCGGGACCTGTTTGATCAAACCACCCTGGGTGTCATAGAGCGAGGCGTTCGCCCTGGGAAGCGGGCTCCCCCCAGGGTTCACGGCGAATGTGAGGTAGGCATAGCCGTCCGTGGTGAAGCCGCTGGTGTGGAAGGATAGGCCCGCCCAGGGAGCGTTGTACGTCACTGCCATGGACCGGGACCCTGACCGGACAGGGTACGAGGCGTTAGGGTCGATAGACGTCTGCCAGCTCCAGTCTTCCCATTGAAGCGAGTCGCCGTATATCTGGGCGGCTCCCCCCGGAGGGGTCCCCCCGCCGGAAGATACGAAGCGCACGTTGTCCACGTTGAATGTCGGTTGTGCCCCGCCTCTCATTTCCTGTAATTGCACGCGGGTGATGGTGCGCCCCTGGCCGCCTAGGGCGGACAATGGTATCCGCACCACGTACCAGCCGCCGCTTGCGCCTGAGGCATACGGTTGGACTGAAACATCCCTTATCTGCGCCCCAGCGGCGTCGTACAGAGAGGCGCTGATCCCAGGGAACGGCTGTCCGTTAGGGTGCAGGGCGAACTCCAGGTGTGAATACGGCGCCGTGCTGAAGCCGTCCGTGTGAAGAGACAGCGCTGCCCAGGCCGACCGGTAGGTGACGGACATGGACCGCGACCCGGCGTACGTGGGAGAGGTCGCCCAGGGGTCGACTGTGGTGTTCCAGCTCCAGTCGTCCCAGCGGAGGGAATCGTCATACACGATGCTTGATGCGGCGGGGGGCGGAGGCGTCGGGGTGGGTGTTGGCGACGAGGAAGAGCCGCCGAACCGCTGGACAAGGACTTTCTCGGCGAGCTTACCCTTCGGGCTATAATAGGTGTTGCTGGAAGGCAGTTCGTCATTCCATTCCCATAGGTACACGCCCTGGAAGGAGCTCACCTGGTCCCAATAGGAGATCAGGGCCTCGTAAAGGTTAGCCTGCTCCTGCTCGTCGTTCCAGGACTGGTACGTCCAGTCCCAGGGCCGGAACCGATGCCCGTCCACATTGCGATAGCCGACCTCCGTGAACAGGACCGGCCTGTTGTATCTCCTCTGCAACGGCCCTATGTCTTCAGAATCCCATCGCTGCCACCGCGCCTTCAAGGAAGCCACAGAATCCGTGCTCGTATCAAGAACGAAATACGCGGCGATGCCGATGAAGTCCAGCTGTGGCCAAAACGCGATCTGGTCCTTCTCTTCCAGGTGCGGCGCTCCACCCCAATGCGCGCTAAAGGTCAGCTTGCCCGAGTAGACGCTGCGGACGTTCCCGATGAGCTGGCGCCAGTTCTCCGTATTGGTGGAGTCATGCGTGGCGCTGGACATGTAGGTCATCTCCGCCCCGATGCTGATGAGCTCTACCCCGCGCTCCTGGCCTATGCGCGCGTACCGCATGATCATGGCCCCATAGTTCCTGAACCACGTTGCTCGATCGGGAGGGTCGATGTAGGCGGCCCATTCGCCGCTGGCCGTCCGCATGTGCGGCTTGAGCATGACCGCCATGCCCTTGGAATGAATGTAGTCAATGGCGGAGCGCACTTCCGTATCCGTCGGTGTAAGAGAGGTGGTCCGCACGTCGGTGGAGGTCGTGCTTGACTGGGTGTACGGGATGATCAGTGCGATGGAGTCGACACCGGTCCGGGAGATGTTGTCTATGGCGGTCCTAAAGCCACTGCTGCCGAAATAGCCGGTGCGAAGAGGGCTGACGCTCATCCCCTTCTGCCACGTAGAGACCGATGCGGATGCAGGCCGGGCCGTGAACTGCAAAGGCACTACCATGATGACGAGGAGGGCCACGAAGAGAAGAGACCTGATACGCATCATTGCCCTCCTCGGGAAGAGTCCCGACCGATGTTATTGCCAGCCGATGCTTGAGGCTTCAAGGGTCCGGGATGGTGATGCGCGACGCTTATTCCATGCTTATGAAGGGCTCGGCAGGTCACTTTTGAACTGACCGTCGCGTTGAGACCCCAAGACGCACGATAAATGATTTGCCCTCACCACAGGCCACACTACGAAGATGAAATGTCAGACCTGTGAATAATGGGCGGTTGAACGTGAAGAACATGTGAAATAGGCACATGATTAACAACGCAAAACCCACACACATACAAATACGTTAGCGTTTTCTATTAGGCTGAATAACGGGATATTCATGGCGAGCCGGGGCTTCTAGGCTGTGCGCATGGGGCCTTTGCCGCCAATAGGACGCATGTGCACAGATAACGTGAAGCCACCGATGGCATAGCGCCTTCTTGCATCGAGCGCGCGGCCTCAAAGGAAACGTCGTTTCACCCGCGTCGCCGTTTTTGATGCTTTCGCACTATTTATGGAAAGCCCTGAAATAGGTTATCGTAACGCTCAAACATGCAGAAGCACGCTCAGGAGAAGCGCATGAAGGTGCGGCGAGCGTATCGCGCTGCCTGCGCTCGACAGCGCTGCTTGGACGGGACGGGACCGGTCTACAATGTGACAGGCTCCAGGGAGCCGGCGCTTTTGGCGCGCTCCCGCCATGACGCCGTCGGAGGTGAGGTGTGGAGACAACGGTGGCTGTGCAGGTCTTCCCCCGCATCCGCTACATATGGATCAGCGCCTATGCATTCGCACACTCAGCTTTATGGAACAGCGTCCACCCCATCGTATTGCCTGCACTGTTGCTCCCCCTCGTGCCGGCGGACCAGAAGAACAGCTACCTGGGCCTTTTGACGTTCCTTGGCCTCGTCCTGGCCATGGTGGCGCAGCCGGTCTTCGGTGCGGCCAGCGATGGGTCACGCCATGCCTGGGGACGACGCCGGCCTTACATGTTCGCCGGGGTCATCTTCACCGTGCCGCTTCTGGCCACCGTAGGTGTGGTGGAGAGCTTCGCCATGCTCGTGGCCGTGTACCTGGCCCTGCAGGTCGCTTCCAACGCCATCCAGGGTTCGTACCAGGCCTTCATCCCGGACCTTGTCCCGCCGGAGCGTCGGGGCTTGGCGTCAGGCGCAAAGAACCTTGCGGAAATCCTCGGTGTCATCCTCGCCACCCTCCTCATCGGGCAGATGATGGACTCCTACATCAAAACAGGGGACCGCGTGTGGGTGTGGACAGTCCTTGCGCTCCTAGGCGGCACGCTGGTCCTGGGCCTGACGATGACGATGTTCGGGGTGCCGGAGGTCCGCCGCCTGAAGGCGCTGCCCGGCACTCTGGTTGAGCGTCTCTTGAGCGGGCTCCGGTCATATCGTCGGGAACAGAAGCAATTCGCCTGGTTCCTACTCTCCCGCTTTCTGTTCATCCTGCCCATCACTGCCATCCAATCCTTTGCCTTCTTCTACATGCAGGACGGTATTGGGATGGAGAACCCCGCCTCCGCGACCGCCCAGCTTGTCGCGATCATCGCAGTCGCCATCCTGGTGCTCGTATATCCCGCCGGGCTGCTATCGGACCGGGTGGGACGCAAACCTATCATGATCGTCGCAGGACTGTTTGGCGCGGTGGGCGCCATCCTTCTCATGTTCGCTGCCAGCTTCGTCCAGGTCTTGGCGTTCGGCAGCCTCATCGGAGTGTCCGTTGGGCTGTACCTCAGCTCCAGCTGGGCCTTTGCAGCAGACATCAGCTCCGGTGAGGAACCGGGCAAGTACCTTGGACTGACGAACCTCGCCACCGCCGGGGGTGCGGCCATGGCCAGGGTGAATGGACCGGTCATCGACCTGTTCAACGGGATGAACCGCGGGACGGGATATGTGGCCCTGTTCGCCATCTGCGCGTTGTCATTCCTGGCAGGTACATGGACCGTCACACGTTTGCGCGCAGCGCGTTGAGGAGGCCGTCTCAGACCCTGGAGGTGACCATGGATGCCACGATGGTAGATTTCCTACAGACGTCGGCGAACAGATTTGGCCCGAAGCCGGCGCTCCTCATCAAACCCGTGTTCCGCTATCTTGCGTGGACCTACAAGGACCTGTGGGAGCAGTCCGGCGCTGTCGCTGCCTTGCTACAGAACAAGGGAGTGGCGAAGGGAGACCGTCTCCTTTTGTGGGCGCCCAACTCACCGTACTGGGTCGTGGCATTCTTCGGCGCGGTGCGGGCCGGCGCTATCGTGGTCCCTCTTGACCCGATGCGCAGTCCTGCGGACTACGTCCAACGCGTGGTGTCCAAGACGCGTCCGGCCATGGCCTTCACGTCCCGCTTCGCTCCCACGCTGCCTGGCGGCGGCTTCCCCACGATATCGATCGAGGATATCGATGCGCTAAACGGCAAGGCGGTCCCCGCGCCGGTCGCGCTGGGCGCGGAAGACACCGTGGAGATCATGTTCACCTCAGGCACCACCGGCGACCCCAAAGGGGTCATGCTTACCCACCGTAACCTCCTCTCCAACCTGGAGTCCGCCACGGTCCATATCCCCGGCAAGAGCAGGTACCGTGTCCTCTCCTTCCTGCCGCTGAGTCATATGTTTGAGCAGCTGGGCCTGTTCATGGCGCTGCAGAGCGGCGCGAATGTGACCTATCCCGTGGGGCTTCAGCCCTCCATCCTCCTCCGCACGATGCGGGAGCGCGGCATCACGACCCTGCTCCTTGTCCCGCAGGTGCTCACGCTCCTCATGAACGGCATTGAGCGGGAGGTGAAGAAGAAAGGACGGGAGCGCCAGTGGAGCACCTTGCTGAAGGCGGCCCGCTATCTTCCCCTGCCCGCCCGCAGGCTGTTGTTCCGCCCTGTCCTCAAACAGCTTGGCGGAAGACTGGAGTTCATCATCACCGGTGGGGCGGCCCTGGACCCCGAGATGGGGCGCAAATGGGAGCTTCTGGGGATCAAGGTCATCCAGGGCTACGGGGCCACGGAAGCCTCCCCCCTTATCAGCGTCCACACATTTGCTGTCAGACGGTTTGACTCCACGGGCCGCCCCGTGCCCAAAGTGGACGTCCGCATCTCTCCGGACGGGGAGATCCACGTGCGCGGTCCCAACATCACCGCCGGCTATTGGGAGGACCAGGAGAAGACCGCCTCGGTCTTCACGGACGACGGCTGGTACAAGACCGGCGATGGCGGTTTCTTTGATGGACAGGGTTTCCTTCACATCCAGGGCCGGAAGAAGGACATGATCGTCCTGTCCAACGGCCTCAATGTGTTCCCGGAGGATGTGGAGGGCGTCCTGACCAAGCACCCCGCAGTGAAGGCCGTGGCGGTGGTGGGTCTCCCGCGCGGAGGCGTGGTCGAAGTCCACGCGGCCCTGGTGGTGGAGGACAAGGCCGCGGCGCAGGAGATCGTGCGCTGGGCGAACCAGCGCCTCGCCAGCCACCAGCAGGTCACCGGCCTCACCGTCTGGCCGGGGGACGACCTCCCGCGGACGCATACGATGAAGGTGAAGAAAGGCCCGATCCTTGACTACCTCAAGGGGCAGGCCGCAGCGTCGCCCACGGGCAACGTGGCGGTGGCTGCGGCCGCGCCAGCCCGCCGCAAGAGCGTGGAGCAACTGGTTGCGGATACAGCCAAGGCTGCACTCAGCGTTGTCGTGGACGACGCTACCGTGGGTGAGCTCGGCCTGGACTCCCTGGGCCGTGTCGAGCTTCTGGCGGCGATCGAGGAGGAGCTGGGCATCTCGGCGGATGAGCAGCTGGTAGGAAGCGACACGACCATCCGGCAGCTCCGGGACATCGTGGCTTCCACCACCGGTTCGGCCCCACAGCAGCCTTTCCCGAAATGGGCGCGCGCGCCATGGGCGCGCGCCGTGCGCGGGGCGCTGCAGCGGACGGTGCTCTTCCCGTTGATCGGCATCGGCTACCGCCTCCGCGTCACGGGCCGGGAAAACCTGCGCAACGTTTCCGGCCCCGTCCTACTCGTCTGCAACCATTCCCTGCTCTTGGATAACGTCCTGGTCCTCAAGGCGATAGAGCACCGCATCCGGCGGAGGCTTGCCGTGGCTGCTGCGGCAGACTTGTGGGAGAGCAGACTCTGGGGGTTCCTGAACCCGCTTCTGGGCAACGCCTTCCCCGTGGCCCGGAGCGGTCCGGCGCGCGCAAGCCTGGAGAACCTTGGCCGCGTCCTGGACGAAGGGTGGTCCGTTCTTATATATCCGGAAGGGGAACTGACCGTTGGGGGGCCGATGAAGCCCTTCAAGAGCGG
>ORJL011850385.1_pt1 | contig 30476 bp, 29 predicted proteins | sample 1779941 | NCBI WGS metagenome assembly ORJL01 (sample SAMEA104232317, study PRJEB22302) | groundwater metagenome | biome: forest; feature: aquifer; material: groundwater | place: USA | collected 2011-08-07 | depth 5.8 m | reverse complement strand
GAAATCTGCGGATGGTTCTCTCTGCGAAATCTGCGGACGGTTCTCCCACGCACCTGCTCAGAATATCAGGTTTGGCCTTGCACCCGCGCTCATGGCTTTGGTGCACAGACGTTATTCCGGCTGCACTCCCAAGAGCTTCGCGGCGTTGTCTCCCAGGATACCCTTTTCCTCCTCCGGCGAAAGCCCCATCTCCTTGACCTTTTCGATAATCATCTTCATCCCGCCCAGGGGAAAGGGGTGGTCGCTGCCCAGGAGCATATGCCCGGCGCCCATCACCTCGTAGGCGCACCGGAGGGCCGGGCCGTGGAAAGAAACGGTGTCCACGTACATCGCCTTAAGGTAGTCCCCCGGCGGCCGGCTGATCTTCTCCCGGCACTGGGGCCTTATCTGGTAGGCATAGTCCATCCTGCCTATCAGATAAGGGAAAGCCCCACCCAGGTGAGGAACAATTACTTTCAGGTTCGGACATTCCTCCAGCACACCCCCAAAGGCCAGCCGGGCCGCCGCCTGGGTGTTATCGAACATGAACCCCACCAGCGAGACCAGGTCGTACTCCTGGAGAGACTCGGCTCCGGGCGGTGTCATGGGGTGAAGGAAGATGGGAAGCCCCAACCTGTCCGCCTCCCTAAAGACCGGCCTGAACTCCGGGGCGTCCAGCGTCCTGCCTCGCACGTTGTCTCCCAGAGCCAGTCCGTGAAGCCCCAGCACGCCGATGGCCCGGCATAGCTCATCCACCGCCTTGTCGCCATGGCCCATGGGCAAGCTCGCAAAGCCCCTGAACCGAAGTGGGTACCGGCGGCAGAGGTCAGCCAGTGTGTCATTCACTATCTGCGCCAGGTGGAGGCTTACCTCGCAGTCGTCGAAATAGACGTTGGGAGTTGCGATGGAGAGAGCCTGGATATCCACCCCGGCCGCATCCATTTCCTGGAGCCGTTCCTCCACGGCCCACATTTTGGGATTCCCGGACGCCTTGCCCGCGATTTGCCCGTACCAGCCCTGATCCCACGGGTGCGTGGACCTCTCCCCCAGCCGTATTATCTCCGACATGTAGGCGGGCGGGTAAAAATGAGCGTGGACGTCTATCTTCATGGCTACCCCTTAACACAATCCCAGACCTGACAAGTGGCCCGTGTATCCTTCAATATCTGTGGAGGTAGGGGGACACCCCCTGCGACCCCCGGCCTCGCGCTAGGCCTTGTACACCTTGCACAAAGTACCCCTCATGTCCGGGGTCCCCGTGTAGGGGTCGTTATGCTTGTTGTCGATCAGGACGTTGACGTTGGCGCTATCCCATCCGTACCCGTCCTCCCCCAGCTCTTTGCACCCCTGCCACCAGCCGTGGGGGACTTGCACCACTCTGGGGTTGATACCCTCGTTCAGGTGGGCCTGCTGCTTGATGCGCCCCATGTTGGTCTCAATCCATACCCAGTCCCCCTCCCTGACTCCCAGGGAGGCCGCAGTCCTGGGGTGCAGGCTCATCTGCGGCCCTTGGGTCAGCTCGCGCAACCAGGGGATGTTCCTATAGGCGGAGTGGTAATACCCGGTGACGCGCCCGCTGGCAGTCAGAATCAGCGGGTACTCCCGGGCCATTTCCGGAGCTCGCAACGGGCTGTAAAATGGCTCCTCATAGTAGGGCAGAGAATCAAAGCCCAGCCGGCCAAGAGTAGTGTTATAGAGCTCCACCCTCTTGGTTGGAGTGCGGAACCCGTTCTCCTCATAGGACCGGTACTTCTTCGGCACCTCTATGATGTACTTCTCTTTCATCTCCTCCCACGTGATGCCAAACTCGCTCAGCTCCCAGTTCAGGATCTCTTCCACATCTTTCCACCAGCTCTTCTCCAGTCCCAGGCGCTTGGCCAGCTCGTTGTAGAACTTCTCATCCGGCCACCGCTGGAACATGGGGTCTATGGACCGAGGCCGGGCAGTTATGAAATTCCGGCAGACTTCCTCGCTCAGGTTATCCCGCTCGGTCCAGTGAGCTGCAGGGAGCACGATGTCCGCGAGCTGGCCGGTTGGAGTCATAAAGTAATCCATGACCGCCAGAAACTCCAGCTTTTCCAGGGCCTGCCTGGCCTCCTTGGAGTTCTCGACAGACAGTATCGGGTTGGTGGCCACCAGCACCATCCCCTTCACCGGATAAGGCTTACCGGTCAGGATAGCCTCCCACACCTTGGTGTAATGAGCACAGGCAAATACGCCGCCGGAAAGGAGGGGCGCCTCCTTGGCCCCTAATCGCTTTTCTGCCTGTCCCGGCGGCAGCGCCTCCAGGGCCGGCCAGCCCATGGCAAACCATCGAGAGATGCCCACCGGCCAGTCGACGTTGCCCCCTTCCACATCCAAGTTGCCGCAAATGCCTATGAGCTGATTCACGGCCAGGTTATTCTGGAATCCGTTGGTATGATGGCTGATCCCCAGGTGTATTCCCAGTGCTGCGTGCCTGGCCTTGGCATAAGCCCTGGCCGTTTCCTTTATTTGCTCCACGGGAATCCAGGTGACGTCAGACACCGCTTCAGGCGCATAATCCGTTAAGCGGTCGGTGAAGTGGTCCCAAGCGGTACGGCAGGGGATATTCCCTACCTGAAAAGACCCGTTGAGGGCCGGGGTCACATCGGGGGCATCATAGGGCCTGACCCTACCCTGCTCCTCGTCCCAGACCATGAACTTCTGCCCGTCGCCACCCTGGATTAGGTCCTCCTCCGTCAGCAGTTTCCCATTGTCCCCCCTTACCAGGAAGGGGCCATTGCTCCACTTGGTGATGAACCCCCGATCATATAGCTCTTCCTGGACTATAACATTCATCCACGCCAGGGCCAGGGCCCCATCGCTCCCTGGTCGCAACGGAAGCCACGCATCCGCTTTGGAGGCCAGTGGAGTGAAGACTGGGTCCACTACTATTAGCTTCGCCCCTTTTTCCTGGGCATCCAGAATATGCTGCGCGTGGATGGGGATAGAGTTGAACGGGTTGTATCCCCATAGCACGATGCACTGGGCTTCAGCGAACTCAGGCTCGATGCCATGCAGACCGCCACCCCACACAACTCGGGCGGCGGCAGACTGAGGCGCCGTGCAGAGGTTGGTTACTCCGGTGCGGTTAGGAGTGCCGAAGGTATTGGTAATCCGGAAGCAGTACTGGTTGGTCTCCCGCCCCGTGCCGAACCCGAAACAGACGGACTCCGCCCCGAACTCCGCCTTGTATCCCAGCAGTTTTTGGGAGATAGTATCCAGCGCCTCATCCCAACTGATCTGCTGCCAGCCCGGGTCGGGGTCCCCCTTCGGCCGGGTCCGCTTCAGGGGGTAATTGACACGCTCAGGATGGTACAGGATCTGCCTCACCGCATTCCCCTTGGCGCACATGATGCCCCGGCTCAAGGGATGCTCCGGATTCCCCTCCACTTTCGTTACCACGCCGTCCGTCACGTGCACCAGTGCCCCGCAGCGGCTATGGCAGTCCAGGCAGGCCGTCCGCACCACCTTGTCCGCCTCCTCCTGCCGGGGCCAGGCCGGAGGCATCCACTTCACAGGCACCGCCACTGCGCCGGACGGGCGCTGCCTCAGCACATCCCTGGGGATCTCCCCCTGGTAGTTCTTGGCCCTGAGATATACCACCGACGGTCCGGTCTTAAGCTCCGGCCAGAGGCGAAAGGCGCGACCGGCCTGCTCCTTGAGCAGGTGATAGACCCGGTCCGAAGGGTCTTCCGGGTCCCCAAAGAACATCGCCTTGCCGACACACGATTGCACACAGGCGGGTTGAAGCCCCTTGGCCACGCGGTGGGAACAAAAGGTGCACTTCTCCGCCAAGCCGGTGAGGGAGTTCATGGAAACGGCATCGTAAGGACAGGCATCCACGCAGAGAGCGCAGCCGTCACAGTCTTCCCTATTTATATGGACGATGCCCCTTTCATCTTTGACAATGGCCCGGGTGGGGCAGGCGTCAATACAGGGGGCACTGGAGCAGTGCATGCATTGCTTCGGGAAATAGCAGGCAGATATGTTAGGGAACGAGCCGACGGGCCCGGCGGTAAGCACCGGGTTCCAGGTGATCCCCACCGGCAGATCGTGCTCTTGCTTGCAGGCCACGGTACAGGCGTCGCACCCCACGCATCTCTGCAGATCGACAACCATGGTCAGTTGCTTCGTCATCCCACTTCCTCCGTACATGATCGCCCCAGCATCGCTGGCTTTTGGAAGATATTACGACCAGTGTAGCAATACGCCAGAGCAGTTGTCAAAGCCAAGAAAGCCAGCCCACGTCTTCTTGCTGCAGGACGACCAAAAACGTCAGGCCACACTTATATTGCGACGGAAGCTCTAGTCCATCCAAAGACCCGCGACGCGCAGTATATCGGAGTCCGGTGGGGTGATCAGGCCAAGCAGGACCAAGGGTTCATCACCATTGTTCTCGATCGTGAACCTGCCCTGAACTGGCACAAAGGCCAAATCACCTACTTCTATATCGTGGTTTACATCACAGATGCGTATCTTCCCGCGACCCTGCACAACACTGAGACCGCACTCGGAAACGGGAAGAAGGAATTGGCGGCTTCTCTCTCCTGGCTCCAGCTTGTAGGATATGCCCATCGCGCACACAGAGCCAGCTAATGGGTGGACGGGAATCCGTAGCTCGCCTCGGTAAACGGTGGTGGCCGGCGCAGTCCCCACATTGAACACCTTCGCTTCTTTACGCATGCCGCTTGGGTGGGAACGCACCTCTCCGGCGTCCACGGGCTGGCCGCCATGAAACACCTCGTTTGGCTTGGACATCTGTAGGCCCCTCTCTAGCGCTCGTTCCTCGTTCATTGTTCCTTTTTGGTACAGGGGGACGCCCGACCTAAGCAGGGTCGCTACGGCCAGATACCCACAACCCGCTGGTAGTCTAAGTCAATCGGCGTCTGTCCCCCGACGGTAATCAAGGGTTCGTCGCCGGTGTTCTCAATGCAATGGGGGACGAGAGGTGGGATGTGAACCACGTCGCCGGCCTTGACCGGAAACCATTCAGCACCGAGCAGAAACCTTCCCCTGCCAGAGACGATAAAAACGGTATCTTCTGAAAGCCGGTGGTGGTGCGGCCCCTCTTGCGCTCCAAAGGTCTGCCCGGGGCCGATGACGACCGCCCCCATTGCCAAGAGTCTAGATCCAACCTTGGGATGCAAGACCTGGCGCCGGTGGGCCCCCCATTTGCGAAAGTGGATTGCCTGTTTAATATGGAGCACTGTCCCCTCTTGCCGCGCCTGTTCCGCCAGCTTCTCTAATTCGCTCAGCGCCAGGGCCTCGTCCGCCGTAATGTTCTCCTCCAGCGTGCGCATATCACAACCCCCTTATGGTCAGTTCTTTCCCCATAATTCAACTGCTGTGGACCGAGGGCGAAGAAATAGGAATCGCACGGCCGGGGCAGCAAGGGGAGTTAGCCGCCACCGAGGCGGGAGGAACAAACAAGTGGTTCCTACTGCTTGCCCAGCGTCTGGGCCGCGTACTCCACATAAGAAGTATCCGTAATCGCGTCCAAGGTCTTCTTGCCTGTGTATGCTCCGGTGTCTAACAACCATTTGTACTGCGCCTCCATGCTCCCCTTGTACATCTGGCCGTTGGGGTCCAGGTAGGGCATCTCCATAACGTCGAATAGCTTCAGGTCTTTGACCGTAGTGTACTTCACCAGTATGTTGATAACTTCATTTCGCCCCTCTTTGGTTGTAAAGGCCTTGACGTAGTCTCGAACGCCTTTAAGGTAGGCAATCATCCACCGGCGGGCCAGATCTTGATCCTTCGTAATGGTAGGGCCGAAAACCCACACCTGCACCTGGAGCTTATCGCCGAAGAACTGGCTGTTGGGTATCCACTTGACGGTTGAGCCCCCCTCGACCATCTGGGTGACCCAGGGCTCTACGACGTGGGCGGCTGCGATGGCCTTATTGGCGAAAGCGACCGTCATCTCCGGGTAGGGTAGGATTAGCATCTCCGCCTCCCCAGACTTGAACCCACCCTGCTGTATAAGCGTTTGCACTGTCTGGGCCCCCAGGCCTCCCGCGCCGGCGGCAGCAATCTTCATACCTTTGAGGTCGGCGGGGGTCTTGACCGTGCCGGAGTCCGCCAGGTCCTTGCGGAGGACGACCCAAATGTATTCCCACTTAAGGAGAGACTGGCCCTCGCCGGCCACTATCCTCATTTCAATGCCCCGGTCGGCGGCGTTCAGGAGGGCGGTGGTTACTGGCACGGAGATGACGTCCAGGTCACCGGTAGACAGAGGGGCCACCGCCTGCGAAGAGCCGGGGAAGTTAATCAACTCCATAGTAATGCCCTGTTCCCTGAAGTACCCCTTGTCTATAGCGACGTAGGCCCCCGCCTGCCCGGTGGTTGGCACAAATCCCATCTTTACAGTAGCAGGCTTGGGTGTGGGTGTGGCAGCGGGTGGCGTGGTAGGCGTAGAAGCCGGCGGCTTGATAGCCTCAGCGGGCTTAGTAGGAGGCGCCGGTGGCGGCTGTGTGGGTGTAGGGCTGGGAGCTACCTGCGGGGCGCAAGCCGCAAGGGACAGCCCCAGGCCTAGTAACAACACCACTATTAACAACGACCTCTTCCTGAGCATTATTGTGCCTCCTGTCTTTCTGCAAACCATTGTCACTCCCAAATAGGTTGAGGACTTAAAGGGATGCCCTGCCTCTCGCAGGCCAGCGAATCCTGGCGTGAGCTAGCCACCTCCAATTATCTGGTCAATCATCACTATGATAGATGCGTCGCTATCCGTCATCAGCTTCGTATCCAGACCACTGGCCTCATCGATATTGGTATCGCCCAGCATTATTCTCGCGTAACGTCGCAGGCGCCAGTCGCTGGTCAAAAGGGCAGCGCGAAAATCAGCCCCATACCTCTCTACCAAGCACCCGAGCATTTCGCGGACGCTAGCACCTTCTGATAGCGAGATTTCTTCTGACTGTTTGCCTGCCAGATTCCTTGCCAGGCCAGAATACTGTATCCTTACCTTGACCTCGCTCATGGGCCGGTCTTGTACACTCGCACCTTCACACAGGTGTCTACGGCTGCCGAAACCATATCCACCCGCTCCTGGGTAAGCGCGAGCAGGCTGTTGAAATGGATGCCTTTGCCTTTGGCGACGGGCTTGCCTCTGGCCCAGTGGCCAAAGCAACCCCCAATGGCCACGACTTCCGGATGCACACACTCGGTAACCTTCACCTTTCCCTTTACCCGGTGGCCTTCTTTCGTCTCAATCCATACCATGTCTCCGTTCTTTATCCCCTTTTTCTCTGCCGTCTCAGCATTGATTTCGACTTTGTAGGCGGATGGGTGGCGTTCGGCGATCTCATTCAGCCATGGGTTTTGTCCAGTGTGAGTGAAGGTATGGAATGGAGTCTTGTAATTAACAGCGTACAGGTCGAATTCAGGGCTTTTTTCCTCGTAGGCGGGACATGGATTCCAGTCCATTAATGCCGTGTAATCGGACGTATCCCAGGTAATACCCATCTGGCCGGCTATTCCATCGACGAAGTTGCCAGCTTTCTTAAAGTGCTCGAAATAAACCGGGATCTTGGGTTTTAGAAAGGGACCCGGGTAAGTCTCTTCCACCGTCCGCTTGACCTTGTGATATCCGTGCTCCTTAAACCACTCCAACCCGTATTGGGCTCCAAGCATAGATGTTGCCCGCCTATCGAGGATTTCCTCCCGAGCGTATCTCCTGGATGGGTCAAGTTTCTGGGGCCCTTTGAGGTCCATCTCCATATTCAACATTTGATTGAGGTCCGCTGTGAAGCCACTGCGGTCAGCTAATTCCAGCAAGACCTCCATCCAGTGTCTTGCCTCACCGACGGGTCTTACCACTGGCTGCCTAATGCCCCAGTACCAGTAACCACTTGAGGGCGTGACTGCTAGCTGCACCATATTGGGGAAAATGTCCAGCCGCTCTAGCTGGTGGAGATCAGGTAAGACTATGTCGGCGAACTCCTCAGTTTCCCCTATCACGGTGGCGAATGAGGCCATAAAAGGTATCCTTCTAAGAGCTTCCGCGGTCTGTTCAGGCACCACCATGGACATGACCATGTTTACCCGGCCCTGGATCAACATCTCAGGCTGATAAGAGAGCTTAAACCTCTCCGGCTCCAAGAGGACCATCTGGACAGCACAGCAAGAAAGGTGAGCGGTGGGAAAAAGCTCCTTCAGGTTCATGTCTTGAGGTGGGGCATTCTCAAAATCAAGAAAATCATAAGGACCTCTTCCGTGAAGGATGTAGTCAGCCGGAGTTATTGTGCCATCCGGAGACTCCTTTGGAGCCCAAAACGGGCCGACGGGATTCACGCCCCGGTGTCCGCCCGGCACGTAGATGGCACCCAACACCAGGTTCAAGAGCTGAGTTGAAAGAGCAGCATGTGCCCCATGCTTGTGAGTGAATGCCCCTTTATAGGAATTGATGGCCACAGGTCTATACGGCAGCTCCACCCCATCGATAACAATTTTGGACCCTATGGAGGCCGCCTGGCCGAACTCCTTGGCTATCCTGCGGATGGTCTCAGCAGGAATTGAAGTGATCTCAGAGGCCATTTCGGGAGTGTATTTCTTGACGTGGTCGCGAAGAAGTCGAAAGGCCGGATGACAGGCAACACCCCCGATTTCATATGTCCCCTCGATCGCGGGATCCTTAAGATCGGCGTCATAGGTCTTGGCTTTGCCATCCGCCGTGTCCCAGACCAACGGCTTTTTAGTGTTCGGCTCCCTGATATAGTAGCCATCCGGATCGACCAGGTATGGCGCATTACTGCGCTTCTTTAGAAACTCCACATCGTAAATTTCCAACTCGTTTAGCAGTACGTTTAGCATGGACAGGGACAGTGCGCCGTCAGTACCTGGCCTTATTGGGATCCATTCATCAGCCTTGGCTGCCGCGGGACTACAGCGTGGATCTATGACTACCAGTTTCATTCCTCTCATACGGGCATCCGCCATTTTCTGGGTCATAAGGTTTGGGTTCAGACCAACCTGGAAACCCATCTGGTTGCCAATAAGAATACAGTAATTGCAATGGTCCAGGTCCAACTCTGAGTGGAAGGAAGCGTTAGTCACATAGCTCATCTGGTGCAAAGCTGCTCCACAGTAGTAGTTGGCCGGGATCCAACTTGCGTTAGGCGTTCCAAAGGCGGAAGCCCAGGCGTGGAGATAGATGAGTTCAGGGGTATCAAACGTGGCGATAAGAAGCTTCTTGGGATTGTCGTTACGGATCTTCTTCAGCCTTTCCGCTATGGTGGTAAGGGCCTCATCCCAGGTTATCTCCATCCATTTCGGATCGACGCCGATCCCCTTCTTAGGGTTTGTCCTCTTGAGGGGTTTAGTGACACGGCTCGGATCGTAGAGGCTCATTATGGCGGCATGCCCCTTGGCGCACACCTTGCCCCAATTGTGGGGACTATCCGGATCACCCTCGATTTTTGTCACTACTCCATCTACGCGGTGAACCATTATGCCGCAGGGATTAAAACACATATCGCAGGCGCTATGTATCCAGACATCATCTTTTACAGCTTCTTGCACCACATTACTCATTTCGTACCCTCTCATTTGATTGTTTAACTCAATATGCCTGACTATGCCTTTGCGGTTTCGTCAAAAGCTGTTTCTCGTTCACGCGGCTACAGTCCTTAACCTCTTTTCTAAGATCCACAGCAGCAGATTGCCGACAAAGCCTACCGAAAACAGAAGTAAAATGATGGCATACATCCTTGGCATGTTGAACACAACGTAGGCCTGCATGAGCAGCCGCCCCAGCCCCTGCTTGGAGGCGAAAAGCTCTGCCAGAATAACTGAGACTATGGATAGGCTGAAAGCCAACCTGAGGGCAACGACCAGGGGCAAAGCGATGGCCGGCAGGTAGATTTTTGACAGGAAATCGATGGGACTAGCATTAAAGCAACGGCCTACCTTTATGTATATGGGTTCGATCTCCCTAACTGCGGCAGTGGTAAGGATGATAAGCGGGAAGACTGCATGGATAAAGACATTCACTACCTGCGCACCCATTCCAATTCCCACAAACATGATGATTATTGGGAATAGTATGATCTTGGGCACCGCGTAGCCGGAAACAAGGACCGGCTCAAAAACGTTGCGCAAAAAGGTGTTCACCCCCAAGACAAGCCCAATAGAAACGCCACCGACAATTGCGATGCCGAAACCAATCAGAGCCGATGTGAAGGTAGCTTGGGCGTGAGGGATTATCCACCCTTCGGAAAATCCTAGCCACAGCTCTGTAAACGCCTGTGATGGTGGGGCAACGAATTGGACAAAACGTATCGAAAGAAGGAGCCAGAAGATGAGTATGGCAATCCCAACGAGGACGCTGCCGGGCACTAGCTTCATAGGGAGAAAAGGCATTCTGACTAGTTGGGTTGCTTTCACAGCCGCTCCTTGCGCAATGCAGTCTCTCCCCTTGTCAAACCGATATTGAGTAGCACGGCGGAGATGATGATTATCATGATATAGCCATACATTTCAGCAGTTAGATAAAACTCGTACCCCCATCGGACCCGGTGCCCGATCCCTGTGTCGGCTAAAATGAACTCCGTGGCGATTGTTAGTGACAATGAGTAAATAGCACTTATGCGTAAGCCGGCGAAGACGAAAGGGGTTGTCGCTGGCAGGACCACCTTGGCAAAGACTTGCCAGCGGTTTAGCCTGAAGCATCGTGCCAGCTTGAAAAACACCTCTGGCACTTGGCTCAGGCCGATCATAGTGTTCAGAACTACAGGGATGACGGCTGCAACAAAGGTAACGGCAATTATAGGGAAAATGCCAAGTCCGAAGATCATCAGGAACACCGGGTAGAACATAACCATGGGCATAGAGTACAAGGACACGAGGTACGGCTCAAAGGCCCTGGCCAGGCCGCTGCACTTCCAGAGAATGGCACCAAAAGGTACTCCTAGGATCACTGCGAAAGAGAAGCTAGACGCGGCCTCGATAGCGGTACGGACGAAATGGGGGGTCACTCTGCCCCGAAGGATCTCTGATACCAAGGAGCGCACCATATCAGACACAGGGACAAAAGTGGAGGAACTTACCAACCTGCTTTGCCCCACATACTCCAAAAGAAGCACAAATACGACGATCAAGCCCGTCCGCACCAGTAGAGGCACCATGTGGTGCATACGCATAGCCACCTTCTTGGGTCTGGCAAGAGAGCGCCCAGCGGCGTGCTCAACTTCATTGGCGACTGAAATGGTCCTCATCCTAATGGCTTACCATTCGTCTCTTGAGATATACCCTCCATTACGTCGGTTTGGTATTGCAGGTATCGCTATTTTCAATGGCCATGGCATGTATTCTCCATCTTCAGCAAGGGTGGGCGCAACCAGTTCACGGCTCCACACCTGCGAAGTGGACTTTCCAAATTGATGTTGTTATAGGTCAGATTTTGCTAAGATCTATGCGCAGATCCTCGCGCAGGAAGCTTTGATCTATAACCTTGTTCCAATCCAGTTTTTCCCCCTCCTTTATTACTCCCAAAGTGACCAAGGATGGCTCATTCGCCCGCAAGCCCGGACCGCTGAGCTGGGCCGTGAAGGTTTTCAGAGGCATGGGAAACATCTCCATCGTTTTCTTGGCTACTTCCAAGGAGAACTGGGCTTGGGGGTGCGAAGTCCATATCTTCAGGGTCTCGTCCGGATTGGCCCAAACGAATTCGCACCCCTTTTGATAGGCTCTGAGAAACCTTCTCAGGACGTCGCCATGTTCGCTCACAAACTTCTTAGACGTGGTGAAGACCTGACCCTGCCAGACAGGGAAAGCGTCCAGGTCTGTGAAGGGCACCCGCGCCTTTCCCTCCATCACCATTTTCGCGCACATCGCGCTTCCGGCCCAACCCGCGTCGACCGCTCCACTAAGCGTCGCGGCCCAAGCCTCAGCCGAGCCTCCCACTGAGACCAGTTTCACCTCATCGAGGGTGTACCCTGCTTTTCTCACTAGTTCGATAGTAAAGTTATGAGTATAGCCGCCAGGGCTCGGGAATCCCAATTTCTTGCCTTTAATGTCCTTGAGGGACTTAATTGGAGATTCCGGGGGAACAAGATAACAGGCTGCACCGGCTGCTGCATTGACGCCGCCAACTATTACCGAGGGAGCGCCCTTAAGGATGGCATTCGCAGCGGAACTGGCTGAAGTCATGGCATAGTGGCACTCCCCGGACTCAATGGCTCTCTGCATATCCCCGGCCGTGGCAAAATTGACCGTCTCGTGCTGCAGACCCTCTTCGGCGAAGTAACCCTTCGCCTCGGATACGAAGTAGGGGATGTAAAATGATATGGTCAAGAAATCAACGGCTCCGATAGCCGCCTTGAAAGGGGCGGGCTTGGGGGTGCCACTCCCTGGCGCAGACGTGGCGGATGGTGGAGCGGCTGACGGCCCCTGGCATCCGGCCAGGCCCATAATCGCCGCGCCGCCCAGAGCACCGGCCACCTTAATGAAGGTGCGCCGGTCCAGGCGGTGTTCAAGAGCCCGATTCACTGACGCCGTTCGGTTTGTCATGCTTTTGCCCCCTTTCTCCTCTTATCCACAAAATTTGTCAATTGCCGGAAGTAGGTCCGTCAATGGAAAGCGGGTTCCATCGGGCGAAAACGGGCGTTCCTACTCATTTGACCCAGGATGCCTGTCGTCTCAGTTTGGACCGGCCGGTTCTCCGTCTCAATCCCTCTGATGGTTAATCACGGCTCTTGGGATGGGCCAGGGCTCAGATAAGCTGCACGTATACACCGGCTCTGAGCAAGGAATACCTGAAAACGAATCCTCCGAAAAGCTCCAAGACTCCAACCAATGCCAGAATTATTGCCGTTGCCGGGATCGCCGTAACTGAAAAACGGGTATATACCGTTAGAGCCAAAGGGATAACCAGGCCTACGATAATGACACCACCCCAAAAGGGCCAAGCAAACCTCCCAGCAATTAACATACGTACCGACTCCCTGGCCGCCACTGTGGAATAGAACATAGTCGCTAAGTAGGAAAAAAGGAGGACGATCGTCGAAAGTATGAAAAGAATCTCTATGGGTCCCAAAACCTGGGAGATCCGTTCTGCTTCCGGCGTTGCCCAAATCATAGAGAATATAGCGGCTGCTCCGCCCATGAAAGCATAGAAAACGAAAATTATGGGCAGCAGCGTAGTGTTCCAAAACGGGATGGCGGGCGAATAGGACATGACAAAACCCGTGTAAATCATTACTCCAAAGGCAGACACCAGGGCAATTGCCAAGATTGCCTGTCCTAGTCCCGCAGCGGCAGACCAAGGCAACCAGGTGAACCAACCGAACGAAGGGAGAACAGACAGGACCCCGAAGACAATAAACAAGGTGATCAGGAGCGTGCCGCGGCTTATCCATGACGAGCCTACCTGGGAGAATAATCTCAAGGCCCTCTCTGGACGTCCCAAATCAAAGTAGAGTGCTGTACACGTTCCGAAAGTAACGACCACTAATGCCGCAGTGCGTCCCAGACTGAACTCCAGGTACGTGGACAGCAAGAATAGTCCCCCGCTGATACCTCCAAGGAAGAAAGCAATCATTATCAACCAGTTCCACTCTCTTTGAGTTCTGAGTTCTACTGTGAATTCTTCTATCATCTCTTCTTAATTAACCCCCTTTATGGAAGGTAGTACACGGAGGGATCAGTGGCCAACTCTGCCCGTAGCTGAAAGGCGTATCTTTCCCTTATCAAGCGGGAAACATCACTATTGGGGTCGTCAAAGTCACCAAAAAACCGACAGTTGGTGGGACATGTTTGCACGCAGGCCGGCTCCAAGCCCTGATCTACCCTGTGGCTGCAGAATGTGCATTTCTGGACCACACCAGGCTGATGCCGCTTGTAACCCAGTTCCTCGAACGGCGTCAGCCCATTGGGATAGTAGCTCCCGAATTTTCTCTTATAGAAACGCACTTGGTAGGGGCAGGCGGTGATGCAGGCCCGGCATCCTAAGCACTTGTCCTGGTCTACGAGCACCAAGCCATCTTCCCTCTGATATGTTGCGCCAGTGGGGCAGACTCGCTTGCATGCAGGATCCTTGCAATGGTTGCAAAGCACAGGGAGGAAAGTTTTCCGCGGCGTAGGATACTTCCCTTCTTCTTTCTCCAACACCTGAGTCCACAATAGCCCCGGTGGCGTAGCGTTTTCCGCCTTGCAGGCGACGGTGCATGCCTGGCAACCGATACACCTCCGGAGGTCTATGACCATAACTTTTCTCATTCCAAATTGCCCCTTCTGCCTGATCGTCATTTTTCTCACTCTCGCGAGTTATCTGACGCGCTGGTATGCCAACACCAGATCTGCCAGCCCTGTCGCCGGAGGCTTGCGACTATTGTCTTCGTCGCATGTCGCTGTAGACTCGAAGTTTAAGGGAAGCCGCAGTCTATTTGCAATACCGAGTTGTCTAATTCTATAATAGGAGCTACCTATTTTCCCCGGCTCCGGATCGCTTGGGAGGAAAACATGACTGAGGACCGCTTATACTCGGTAACCCTGCAGAAGCTCCGCATCTTCGCTGCGGTTGCCCGCGAGCGGAGTTTCACAAGAGCGGCGGATGCCATGTACCTCTCGTCCCCTACAATCTCAGAGGAGGTTAAGTCGCTCGAGAGCATAATAGGTCTTAGGCTGCTATATCGTTCTCGGGGCCGCAGACTCATTGAGTTAACGGAAGCAGGGGAGATCCTATTGAGGAGTTACGACGAGGTTTCTCAGTCACTGGCTGAGGCGGGTAAGGCCTTGAATGCCATCAAAAGGATCGGGCGAGGGACCGTTGCATTCGGCGCTGATGTAATGTTCGGTACTTACCTTCTTCCCGTGGTCTACGATACTTTCTGCCGGACCCACCCGGGTATAAGCGTACATGTAGAAGTTGATCACCGCCTACACATCTTAGATAGCCTTGCGCGGGGGCGGCTGGATATTGCTGTTACACTAGACCCCAACGAAGAGGCCGGACTCGTCAAATACCCATTGGTTCCGTGTTACATTGTTCCCATTGGCCCAGTTGGTCATCGCCTGGCAGGACCGACGCCTGCACCGTTCAAAGAACTTGCAAGAGAAAGACTGCTTTTAGTAGATCGCTCCACTTATCTAAGGAGAGCACTCGAGCGCATGGCAGATGAGGAGGGCACCTCTCTCAACGTCGTTATGGAATTGGGCACTATTAGTGCTCTGATACAAGCAGTTCTGAATGGCCTTGGGGTCACGGTGTTGAGCACGCTCACTGCAGCAGCCGAACTTCCTTCCGGACGCTTATGCGTACTGCAGATCCAGGGGTTTCCAATAAGTATGAGTTGGTTTATCGTCCATCCTCCACACCAACTGAGCGCCAGTGCTCAGGCACTTAAAGCTCATTTACTACACTTCAGGGACACGTTTAAGGACCTATCGTTTCATCCCTGCCCCACATGACTGACTTATCCGTAATTGGTAGTTCAACACAGGGGTTTTGCTTGATGGAAGGACAGTTAACTCACTGCTAGAAGGCAACGAAGCACCGTTGACCACGGTTGGAGCACGAAGAAGCACCACTGAGTCACCATCGAACAACTATTGAATAACCATCGAGCAACCATCGAACCACACACAATTGAAGCACGGCGGAGCGGGGAAGTGGGGAACCCGCTACCACCTGGGCCGGAAGCTTTTGACCAGAGGCGCCAGCATAAGGGCAGCCAGCGCCGGAGCGAGCCCAAAGGCGAGAAAGGCCAGGTCATACTTGCCCGTGGCCGTCACGACGTAGCCGCCCAAGTAAGCGGTTAAGATGGGCCCGGCGAAGGTCATAGTGCTGACAAAGCCGGTAGCCCGCCCCACGTGGGAGGGGGAGACCGCCATGGCGGGCAGCGAGAAGATGGGGACGGAGCTTATCCCGGCTCCGAACCCCGTGGCGAAGGCCACAGCCGTGACCACCCCAAACGAGCCACCGTGAAGGCCTGCCAGCAGCACGGCGGAGGACGAGATGAGCAGACCCCCGATGGCCAGGGTGACCTTCCGGCTGGTGCGGTCAGATAGCCAACCACCAACCAGGAGCGCCGGCACCGGGCTCATAGAAAGCACCGTCATCGCCGTTGCCACTTCCGCGGGGCTGAATTTGACGGCCTCGGACAGGTAGGCGGGCGCCCACGTCAGGATGCCGTAGGTCTGGGACATGCGGAGTAATGAGGCCACCGAAACCAGCAGCAGGGGCAGGCTCCAGAACCCCATAGTCTTGCCCTGAGAAAGCCCGGACGCCACGGAAGCCCGCAGTCCAGACGGGGGCGTCTCCTGGGCAACACACCAGAAGAGGACCGCTATCAGACCGCCGAAGAGAGCATAGACCTGTAGAAGGACTTCCCATTCGTAAGCAGACGTCATCAGCGGGGTTACCAGCAGAGGCACGGCCGCCCCGGCGTTGATCGAGATCATGTACCAGCTCATCCCAACGCCGGAAATCTCCTTGGGAACCGAGGCCAATATGAACCTCAAACCCGGAGCAAAAACGCAGGCGGCCCCGACCCCCACGAGCGTACGGAAGACCAACATGAGGAAGAAGCTGTCCGTCCAGGTGAACAGGTATCCGGCCACGGAGGCCAGCAGCAGGCCGGAAGACACCACCGGCCTTGCCCCAAGCCTATCGCTTAGAATCCCCCCGATTACGCTGCAGACGCAGTAGGCCGCCAGGGAGACCGTCATCAAGAGCCCGGCCTGCTCGTGGGTCAGGCCCGGGTCCTTGACCAGGCTGGTAATGATGGGCGGGACGCCGAAAAGGACTATGTATAGGGCCAGGTTTGCCAGAGAGGCCACGGCCACCATGAGCCACGGGTTTCGGTAGCCCACCTTTGGTCCTGCCTCTAAGCCGAGTCCGGTATCCATTGCAGACAGCGCTCAACGTAAGGGACATGCGTGTTGGTTGTCAAGTTCCAGCGGACTTGGTGTTACAGCGGACTTGGTGGGAAGCCGAAGAAGGCCCGTCAGTCCATCTCTGGCGGGTTGCGTGCTTCCTGGGGACCGGCTACACCCGTACTGCATCAATACTCCATCAAACTCCGCAGGCAATTTACTCTTGACCTGATGGGCGAGTTAATGTAGAATACACTAGGCAAAGAGCTAGGAGTGTAGCTCAGTTAGGGAGAGCAGCGGTCTCCAAAACCGCGGGTCGGGGGTTCGAGTCCCTCCACTCCTGCCAGAGTGGTACGCCGAGGTGGTGGAATAGGTAGACACGCTGCTTTGAGGGGGCAGTCCCCGTTTAGGGGGTAGGAGTTCAAGTCTCCTCCTCGGCACCAAATGACGATAGTTACTTCTCGCGGAAGTGGCTCAGTGGTAGAGCATCTCCTTGCCAAGGAGAGGGTCGCGGGTTCGAATCCCGTCTTCCGCTCCAGGCGACGTGGCCAAGTGGTTAAGGCGGGGGTCTGCAAAACCCCTATCAGCGGTTCGAATCCGCTCGTCGCCTCCATTTTTTACTTATACTTGCTAGTCCTTAACGTCGCACCCAACGGCGCCCTGGAAGCAGGCTGGCCCTCCGGCCTTTAACCCGCCCCGGCAGAAAAACTTGAGCGAGATGCCATGTCTGTGCGAGATTTCAAGCAACCCACCGTAAAGATGGCCTTGGGCCCCGTGGGCCGCTGGTCCCTGGCGATATTGGCCCTGATCATCTTCCTCTTATTCTACTTCTCCGGCGCCATAGTTAACGCCGGGCACGTTGGCGTAGTCACGACCTTCGGAAGGGTCGAGGAAAGCGTCCTTTATCCAGGCTTTCACCTGGTCTTTCCCATAGCCCAGCGTATCAACCAGATCGACACGCGGGTACAACCTCATCCCTTCAAGGAGATCGAAGCGGCCAGCCAGGAGATGCAGACCGTCACGCTAACGGGGATGATGAACTATCACCTCGAACCGGCCCTGGCCAACAAGCTTTTCCAGACCGTGGGGCTGGACTTCGCCCCCAAAGTGATCGACCCCGCCTTCAGCGACTACATTAAAGAGGTGGTGCCCCAGTATGCGGTAACTCAGATTCTGCAGCAGCGGGATGACATCAGAAAGCGGGCGCGTGACAAGCTGGGAGAGAACTTGATGCGCTACGGCATCATTGTAGATGATATTTACATCTCGAACCTCCAGTTCTCCAAGGACTACCAGACGGCCATAGAAAGGAAGCAGACTGCCCAGCAGAATGTGGAGACAGAACAGCAGGTCCTGGCCCAGAAGCTGGTGCAGGCCCAACAGCGGGTCGCTGATGCCAAGGGAGAGGCAGACTCTCAGGTAGTCAAGGCGCAGGGAGAGGCCACGGCTAACGAGGTGCGCACCAAGAGCATCTCTCCCCAGTTGATAGACTACTTGCGCTGGACCCGCTGGGATGGCAGGTTGCCCATGGTCACCAGCGGCGGCAATACCCTCTTCCAGATACCGACCCTGGAGCCCGAAAAGAAGCCCTAAATGCCGGAGATCCTGCTCCTGGCCCTGGTCATCGGGGCGGCCATCATTATTCTGGTAGTACTGGTGGTCTCCGACTACCTGCGCCAGAGACTCAGGATGAGCTCGGGCCGCTATGAGGAGCGCCTGAAGGAGTTGGGGAACCGCATAACCGATTTGGAGCTAGATAATATGCGGCTCCTGGACCAGGTCAAGTCCCAGGCCAGGCTGCTGGGACCGGAGAAAAAGGACAGGAACTAACACGCCGGGGTGGCGGAATCGGCAGACGCAGCGGACTTAAAATCCGCCGGTGGCAACACCGTGTGGGTTCGAGACCCACCCTCGGCACCACAATTTCAAACGCAGCCGTCTCCCAATATCCACTACATCTTGAGCCCGTCGCGTTGCCTTGCTGGATAAGACTTGACATGGTTGCACAGCGAATGTACACTACGTCAAAACTAAGAGATTATTCGGAAATGGAGAATCACGCCTCATACGTAGGCACCATCTACGAGGGACCGCCATGAGTGAGGCTTGCCCGGCGCCGTCGGTGTTCCATCGGGCACTGTAGTCTCGGACATCCCGCGGCCGCCGCGTACCATTGTGCCGCTGGCGGGCCTGCCTTTCGTTGGGCTGGCCCTCGCATTCCTACTGTTCTCTGTCCTGAGTGGGTCGCTCTGGGCTCTCACCTTGGCCCATGTGGCCTTCGGGGCTGCCTGGACCATCATTGACTTGTTCTTCGGGCTGGTACTAGGCCCGATCCTGGGCCTCATGACGCCTCGCGCCAAGCTGGAGCTCATCACTCGACTGATGCCCAAGATGTCCTTGATCATGCCTACGGTGGTCATTACCACCCTGGTCGCCGGATTCCAGCTTGGCCTGCTCACGGGGGTGCTCTTCGTTACGCACCCATATCACGCGTGGATTCTGGCGTCATTTGTGGTGGTGGGTGTGATGTCCCTGGTCGCCATGGGTGTGAACGAGCCAGCGAACCTGGCAGTGCTATTTGAGCTGCGTAAGCCGGAACCGGACTTCGAATTGATCGGGCGCCTGATGCAGCGGTTCGTTTATAGCGCGGCGGTGCTCGGCGCCATGCAGTTGACCACGCTGGTAATCATGACCAGGATAGCATCATGAGCGAGGCCGGACGCGCCGGCGCTGGTCGGCAGGAGCTGAAATTGCCGCCGGTCGGCCTGGTTGGGACGTTGGCCCTCGGCCTCGCTATCTCCGGGGTAACTTACCTCACGTCCTCCTTACCGGAAGAACCCTCGCTTGCTCCGGCCATCGGCCTCCTAGCGGCTGCTGCAGCGGCCGTAATGGCCAACGCCGTCGCGTTGGCCCGCGTCCGGGGCTTTGCCTGGCGCATCTTCTTTATAGTCGGCGGCTGGACCCTCTTGGGCTACGGGCTCATCTCCGGGCTGCTAACGTTCGTTTTGATCTATAACCATCTGCCGGCCCGACAGTTGGCCTTTCAGATCGCCACGCTGTCCGTGCTCGCGGTGGATATACCTATGATGCTGGCGTTCTCGGTAGCCAGATACCAGCGATAAGCGCATTTCGTCTGGCGGGACGCCTGGCTCTTGGTCCAACCGGCATTGCCCCGATCATCACGCAGATTGCGCCAGACCTCGCCATCAACGTTTCGGTCCGGTCCCGCGATCGCCAGCGCGATGCCCTCAGGCCAGATCAGATTTCGACCTTCACAGTGGCATCTTGCGTCCTTTTGGGTCGCGCCTGTTGCCAGGGGCGACCCCATCTCGGGCGCTTCGTGGTCTCGTCGGATGCTCTTGAGGCCTCGGAGTCTCCCAGCTCAGCCGATGGTTACCGCTAGCTTGCCCAGCTTGCCAGAGGCAAAGTCGGCAAGCGCCTTTGGTACCTGCTCTAGCCGGTAGGTGCGCTGGATCGGGACACGGAGCCGGCCGGCAGCGACGTCGCCGGCCAGACGGTCCAGCAAGGCGGGACCGGGCACAGCCATGATGCTCGTAGCGCGTATCTGCCTGCCAGTAAGCTGGTCCGGGCCGAAGCCGAGGGTAGAAGCGATCCGACCGCCGGGGACAAGCAGCTCGGCCAACTGCAAACCGTCACCGGCGAGGTGGATGACCGCGTCCAGGCCGCCGGGGCGTATCGCCCGGACCGCCGCCGCCAGGTCTCCTCTGTGATCGACAGTGTGGGTGGCGCCCAGGCTCCGCACAAAGTCCGCCTGGTCGCCGGGCAGGGCAGTGGCGATCACCTGAGCGCCACGGGCGGCGGCTAGCTGCACGGCGCAAGCCCCGACGCCGCCGGTGGCCCCAGAGATCAACACCGTTTCACCGGCTGCCGGGGCGATGGCCTCCACAGACATCAGCGCGGCGGTGCCGGTCAAGCCCAGCGCGCCCGCGGCCTGCAGGGCCAGCCCGGCGGGCACCTTTGCGATGCCGAAATCCTCCGGGACGGTCACGTACTCGCCGAAGGTACCGTCGCCGAGGACGGGCTTCATCAGGACCCCGAACGCTTGGTCGCCAATTGCGAAGCGGGACACTCCCGGCCCGATGGCCTCGACGTTACCGGCAAAGTCCTTGCCGAGCACAACGGGGAAACGGTGTTCCATCATACCCTTCAGCCGGCCACCAGCCACCGCTACGTCGAAGCCGTTGATAGAGCTCGTCTGTACGCGGATGAGCAACTCGTTGCGAGCGCCGATCTGCGGGGTTGGGATCTCCCGGAGACGCGGACCTCCCTCGAAGTCCTCAAGAACGATGGACGCATGATGTTTTCTCCTCCTTGCGTATGCTTCATTGCTGGCCAACGAAGGTTCTCGGCCCCCTGCCCGCTAGGGTCACTTAGGCGGGTACAATGTTAGAGTCTCCATGCTGGTGAACAGATGCCAGTTGAAACACGAACAGAGCACCCTCATGTTGTTGTGGGGCGAGGGTCCGGCAGTGATCGTGAAAGCAGCGGTCGTGCAAAGATCAAGGGGCACGAGCCTACCGGTCTCGTTATCAAGGGGAGAGACTTAAAACCCGCCAGTGGCAACACCGTGTGGGTTCGAACCCCACCCTCGGCACCATTATTACTACGGGGGATTCGAACAGACGTAATCGGCCTTGGTCCAACCGATATTGCCCTGATCGTCACGCAGATTGCGCCACACCTCGCCATCTACGTTTCGGTCCGGTCCCACGATCGCCAGCCTGGCGCCATCAGGCCAGGCGATGATGCCAGGCCCCTTCGGCTCCTTCCTTATGAATGCCCCAATCCCCCCAGTGTTGCAGATGGAGACGGCAGCCGGCGCGGCAGTAGGCGAGGACGTAGCCGTGGAACTCGGCGTGGCCAGCGGCGCTCTGGTAGGGCTGGATACAGGGGTCGGAATCGGTGTGGGCTGCGCTGCTGGCTCACAGGCAAGTACAACAACCAGGAGAACGGCCGCCGCCAGTTGTGACCTCAAGGTCCACCCCCTAAAGAGAATGAGCACATCCTAACCTCTTCTCGCACCCATGTCAATCGTCCGAACTGAAAGTCTTGAATTACTTCCGTAGTCGACATCGTCCCCGATGCCGACGGTCGGGAACAGGGACGACCCCGAGTACGGAACCAAGTGTTGTTCAACAGTAACCGAACTGGCGCTGGGACGCCTTAAACCACGGGATGTGGTATAATCAAGGCGTCCTTCCCCAAGTCGCCGCCGAGGAGGGTATTACCCTTATGCCTTCCCCATCCTACCGGATGGGCATAAGCCTTTTCAGGCCGAAGTTTCCAGGAAGGGCGTTCCCTTCATAGTTGCCGGAAGGCAGGAGCGAGGTTTAATGTTCAGTCGAAAAGGACCAATGGGCACCCCGCAGGAGCTTCCAGACACTGGGCCGGATCGCACCTGTTATAGATGTGGGTCGCTGGCACTCTCCTATAACGTAGATGACGGCCACTATACTTGCTGGATCTGCGGACGAGCCCAGAAGGATACGCCGCCCTTACTTGTTCGCCGAGAGCTTTGAGGATCGTCCCTGGCGTTCACCAGCTAAAAATCCCCATACCCGATAACCCTCTGGGCTACTTGAACTCTTACCTGGTGCAAGGGGACAAGGGCTGCCTGCTGATCGATACCGGATGGAATACCGACGAGGCCTTCCGCCGCCTGGAAGAGCAGCTCCGCTCCCTGGGGCTCTACTTCAGAGACATCTCCCTGATCGTCATTACCCATGTGCACCCGGACCACTACGGCCTTGCGGGCAGGATCAAACAGATCTCGCCCACCCGGTTCGCTTTCCACCTGTGGGAGAAGGCCCTGATAGAATCCAGATATATCCAGGTCGACGAGCTCGGGGCAAAGATCGGGCAGTTTCTGCGCAGCCACGGCATCCCGGAGGAAATCGCAGCGCCACTGCAAAGGGCATCACTGCCAGCCCTGGACTTCGTCACGGTGGCCTGGCCGGACGAGGTCCTCTATGGAGGAGAGACCCTGACCTTCGGGGAATTTCAGCTGGAGGTCCTCTGGACCCCGGGCCATTCCCCGGGACACGTATGCCTGTATGAGCCTGCGAAGAAGCTATTCTTCGCAGGAGACCATGTGCTGCCGAGCATCACGCCGAATGTCAGTTACCACCTGCAATCGGGCAGCAATCCCCTGGGCGATTACCTTAACTCCCTTCAGCAGATCAAGCGGCTGCCCGTGGACCTCGTGCTGCCCGCTCACGAAGACGTTTTCGATAATATGGAATCCAGGATAGAGGAGATAACGCGGCATCATCACGAGCGAAAGGAGCAGATCCTGAACCTATTGGGAGCAGATCCCACGACGGCATACGAGATTGCCATGCGGTTGCCTTGGAATGTACCAGGTGCCCGGTGGACGGGCATGAGCCCACTGCTTCAACGCTTTGCGGTGATGGAGACCATTGCCCACCTGGAGCTTATGCGGATGCAGGCTCAGGTAAAGCGGTTCACCGAAAATGGAATCCTCCTGTACGAGAGACTTTAGAGCGGCACTCTTTCGACCCTGGGGATATCACACCTTCGCCTGGTGAATGATGCCCTCCTCCTCTAATCCGGCCAGTTCCTCTTCCCCGTAGCCCAGGTCCGTCAGGACTTCACGGGTATGCTCCCCGATCTCGGGCGGCGGCGATGAAGCCCCTGGCCCGGCCGAAAAAGGGGTTCCCGGCATCCGCAACACCTGCCCGGCGGCATCCTCGGTCTCCAGGACCAGACCCCGGTGGCGTACCTGGGGGTGCTCCAGGACCTCCTCTATCTCCAGGACTGGCTCGCAGCAGACCTCTTTATCCGAAAAGAAGTCTACCCATTCCTGTCGCGTCTTCTGGAGCAGCACGGCCTGGACTCGGGAACGGACCTCCTTTTGCCGGTCCTCCACGTACTGGTATCCTGCCAGCTCCTCGAGACCCAGGGCTGAGCAGAAGTTGGTCCAGAACTTGTGCTCCAGGGCTCCCAGGGAGAGATAACCCCCGTCGCCGGTCCGGTAGATGGCGTACCAGGCCCATGCGCCCGAGAGGAGCATCTTGCCCCGGCGTAGCGGGCGGCCCAGGGCCAGGTATTGGGCTGCGTGCACGGACATCCAGGAGACCGCGCCATCCAGCATCGCCATGTCCAGGTATTGCCCGTGCCCTGTCCTATCCCGGGCATGGACGGCGGCCAGAATACCAATCGCGGCGTACATGGCCCCGGCGCCAATGTCGGCCACCTGTACCCCAGGAATAACCGGAGGCCCGCCTGCTTCGCCGGTGACGGCCAGCACGCCAGCCAGGGCCACGTAGTTGATATCGTGGCCGGCCCGGTCGCTGTACGGGCCGTCCTGTCCATAGCCGCTGATGGAGCAGTAGATAAGGCGCGGATTGACGGCCTCCAGGTCCGTATAGCTGATGCGGAGACGTTCCTTCACCTTCGGTCGGTAGCCTTCCAGAAAGACATCCGTCTTTGCTGCCAGGCGTAGAAGAATCTCGCGGCCCTGGGGCCGCTTCAGGTCCACCACAACGCTCTTCTTGTTGCGATGAAGCGTCCGGTAATAGCCCCGCCCCTCCTCCGCCAGAGGCCCCCACTGGGCCTGGCGCACGTCAGCGCGGTCCTCGATGCAGATAATTTCGGCGCCCAGGTCGGCCAGCAGTAACGTGCAGAAGCCTCCCGGCAATAGCTTGGTAGCGTCCAGGACGCGGACGCCCTTAAGTAGCTCCAAGTCGCCCTCCTTCGGGGTCATTCTATTTGGTATGGACGCGGGAGGGCCTGGGTCTGACACCTCACACATGCATCCCCGACCGGCACGAGGATACATGATTACCACATCACTTGACAAGGGCTGGCCGTCAAGATTTCGCGCAAGTTGGCGGCAACGTTGCGGGGGCCAAGACCGACTCGGTTTTCAAAACCGAGTCGGTCTTTACACTCAGCGCAGCGCGAAACTCTGACGCCCACCGCTTGACAAGAGTTATGGTAATATGGGATTTAGATCATATGGCCTGGAAAGCTGTCCGGGACGGCACGTCAGGCCAAAGCTGGAGGTACTGATGGCATCAAAGGACGGAGTGGTAGAGATGCCTGAATCTGAGACAGAGGTCACCGGGGAAGTCCACGGGCAGGCGATGGGCCCTGGCGGTGGCCTCCTGGCGTGTTTTGGCCATCCTGACGACGAGACCTTTGGCTCCGGGGGCACCCTGGCCCGCTGCGCGGCTCAAGGAATCCGGGTGGACCTGGTATGCGCCACAAGGGGGGAGGCCGGGGAAATCAGCGATCCGGCTCTGGCTACCCAGGAAACTCTGGCCAAGGTGCGGGAGGAAGAGCTACGCTGCGCCTGCCGCACCCTGGGGGTTAGCAGGCTCCACCTGTTAGGATACAGGGATTCCGGGATGGCCGGCACTTCCGATAACCATCACCCCAATGCGTTCTGCCGGGCCGACCCCGCGGAAGTGGTCGGCCGGCTGGTAGCCCTTATCCGCAGTTTCCGGCCTGCGGTCGTCCTCACCTTTGAACCCCACGGAGGCTACGGCCATCCCGACCACATGGCTATCCATCGCTTCGCCAGCGAGGCTTTCAAAATCTCCGGCGACGCTCACCGGTACCCTGAATACCCCGGCCCTTACCAGCCGGCACGGCTATACTATTCCGCCATTCCGCGCGGCCGCATTCTGGCTATGATCGAGTACGCCGCCAAGGCGGGGATAGACCTGGGTTTTGGCACTATCCCCGTTTCGGAGATAGGTATTCCCGACGAGGAAATCACCACGGAGGTATCGCTGGCCAGCTACGCTGAGACCAAGAGGCAAGCTATGCTGTGCCACCGCACTCAGATGGGACCCATTAGTCCGTTCAGCCAGCTTCCGCCGGAGGCCCTGGAACAGTTCCTCAGCCAGGAGTCCTTTATCCGCGCCTTTCCCCCGTTTCCCCCGGGCTCGCCTCGGGAGGAATGGCTCTTCCCCTAAGAGACGCATCTGAAGGTTTGCCTGGCCCGGCCGGCATCCGGCGTTCAGCATGCCGGGCCGCCGCCACAAGGCAAACACTCCCCCAGAGGCAGTGCCAATGCGTGGGGCAGCCGAATCCGCCCGCCAGGAATCAAAAACCCAAAGTGGTATACTAGAATTAGAAGTTCAGCCATCCCGCGTGGAGGGCCAATTTGAGGGGACGTGAGGAGGATGTTGCGATGCCTTTCTACATGCTACAAGCTGCTTATACTTCCGAAGCGTGGGCAACCCTCGCTGAGAACCCGCAGAATCGAGGCGAACCGGTCGCGGCCCAGTTGGAGAAGCTGGGTGGCAAGCTGCTCGGCTTCTACTATTCCTTAGGGGACTACGACACAGTCGTAATCTATAAGCTGCCGGATGACGCCACTGCCGCGGCCTTCGCCATATCTGTGGCCGCGCCCGGCTTCCTCAAGTCTGTCAAGACGACCAAGCTTTTGAGCGTGGACGAGGCCATGGACGCCATGAGCAAGGCTGGCGCCTCTCGCTATCCTAAGCCGGGGAGCAGATCTTAGGGTTCACTACCATTGAGCCAGGTGGCGGGCGAAGGTGTCAACGATGAAATCCACCACCCGTTTGCCGAAGTCCGCGTTGGCTTGCTTTATTCCTAGACCTTGTGCGCCACTGGGGTATTCCTGGCGAAACTCCGCCGGGCCATAGAAGATGATCTGCCGCTTGGGCGGGGTCCCCTCGGCCAGGTCCAGCTTCACCAGGTCCGGCCGCAGGTAAAGGCTCACGGAGGTCTCGTTGGCTCCGGCGTGGCCGTCCGGCCGTGGGAAGGACTCCTCTACCCAGGATACTACCTTCGGATGAGTAAACCAGGTCCGGATCTTGATCTGAAGCCCAGGGAAGCTACCCAGGGCTTGGGGGACGATAGCCTCTAGGCAAGGGGCGTTCTCTCCATGCCCGTTTACGATGAAGACTCTTCGGAAGCCCTGGCGGTAGAGACATGACAGAATATCCAGTACTACCGTTTGGAAAGTAGACGTCTGGAGGCTGATAGTGCCGGGGAAGTCTACCAACGGCGTGGACATGCCGAAGAACAGGACGGGGGCCACCATAACTCCCGCCTTATCTCCCACCATCCCAGCGATGGTATAGGCCGTGATGGAATCATTGCCGAGTGCCATATGGCGGCCATGCTCCTCACAACTGGCAGTCACCAAGATGATTCGGTCATCATTCTTAAGATAATCCTCCACCTCAGCCCAGGTCATCTTCTCCAATAACATACATGCTCCTTTCGTTGGCGATTGTTCGTATTCTAGGTCAGCGGCAGGCCGTTTGCAAGGGACACCAGGTATTCGTATTAAAACTAGCTTGAAAAGTATCCCCCTTTTAGTTAGAATATAGAAGCCCTGGAATAATACGTTGGGCGATATACTGGGGGTAATGTGGAAGAATTGGTGCTAAAGGGCAAGAACGTAGAGATTTCCCAGGCTCTACGTGATTACATTGCCAAGAAGGTGGACCGGCTGGGCCGCCACCTGGATAGGATCCAGGAAACTAAGGTAGAACTTTGCATGGAGAATACCCGGAGCCAGGAGGACCGCTACGCCGCTCAGGTTACGATCTTCGCCAATCACACGATTCTGAGGGCAGAGGAAAAGGGCGAGGACCTTCGGCTGGTCATCGACCTGGCCATGGACACCATCGACCGCCGGATCGGCCGTTATAAGGGGAAGCTCTACCATAGAGGCAAGAAGAGCAGCACAGGAAAAGCCGGAACCGAGGCCGTTGAAGAGATCCCTCTTCCAGAGATTCCAGAAACAGGCAAGGTAGTCAGACATAAGCGCTTTCCAGCGAAGCCCATGTACGCGGATGAGGCCGCTGAGCAGATGGAATTGCTGGGTCATGCCTTCTTCGCCTTTTACAACGCCTCAAGCGAGCAGGTCTGCGTGATATACCGACGCAAGGATGGCGACTACGGCCTGCTGGAGCCTGAGCTGGGCTAAATAGCTCCGTAGACTGGGTTTATTCCGGCGGCTCCTGGAAGGATAGACGAACGGCGCCGCGCCAGAACATAGTTTTGAGGCTAATATTGTATCTACAGAACGAGGGAGGGCCAAGCTACCCCCTCTTTTTTACGGGTTTTCGGGAGGAGCCCTATGGGTTTTCTTGAGCAGGTGGATCCCGAGATAGCTGCTGCCATTCGCGGGGAGGAGGAACGCCAGCGGACCAAGCTGGAGCTCATCGCCGCGGAGAACTATGTTAGCAGGGCTGTGCTCGAGGCGCAGGGCTCGGTGATGACGAATAAGTACGCCGAAGGCTATCCTGCCCACCGGTATTATGGCGGATGCGAATGCGTGGACGCAGCCGAAGAGCTGGCCAGGCGGCGGGCCATGGCGCTCTTTGGGGCGGGCCATGCCAATGTCCAGGCCCACAGCGGCTCCCAGGCGGATATGGCTGCTTATTTCGCCGTCATGGAGGTGGGGGACACCATGATGGGCATGAGCCTGTCCCATGGCGGGCACCTGTCCCATGGCAGCCCGGTTAACTTCTCAGGCAAGCTATACGATGTGGTGGCCTACGGGGTGGACCGGGATACGGAGCTCATCGACTACGACAGCGTGGAGACGCTGGCCAAAAAGCACCGCCCGAAGCTCATTGTGGCTGGAGCTTCAGCCTATCCCCGCTTCATAGATTACCAGCGTTTCCGCCAGATCGCCGACCAGGTTGGCGCCTACCTTATGGTGGACATGGCGCATCCTGCTGGCCTGATCGCTGCCGGTGTTCACCCCAACCCGGTCCCTCACGCGCAGATCGTCACCTCAACCACCCACAAGACCCTCCGAGGCCCCCGGGGCGGCTTCATCTTGTCCACGGCTGACCTGGCCGGCCGGATAGACAAAGCAGTCTTCCCAGTGATGCAGGGCGGACCTTTGATGCATATCATTGCCGCCAAGGCTGTGGCTTTCCACCAGGCCATGCAGCCGGAATTTGCAGTCTACCAGAGGCAGGTGCTGGCCAATGCCCGGGCCATGGCGGGCGAAATCCAGCGGCTGGGATTGCGCCTGGTCTCAGGAGGGACAGACAACCACTTGATGCTGGTCGACCTCACCTCACTGGATATCACCGGCAAAGAGGCGGAAACAGTCTTGGATTCAGTAGGTATCACGGCCAACAAGAATGCCATCCCCTTCGATAGGCGCCCCCCCAACCTGAGCAGCGGAATCCGTTTAGGAACCCCCGCGCTTACCTCCCGGGGAATGGGTGAAGCCGAAATGAGGCGGATCGCCTCGATGATCGTCAGAGTGCTGGAGCACAGAGGCGACGAAAGGGTTTACGGCGAAGTACGGGAGGAAGTCCAGGCCCTCTGCCACCGATTCCCGGTGCCTGGCCTGGAGGAACTGATTTTACCTGCCGGAAGGCAGGTCATAGCCTGAAAGCAGGAGGAACTTATAGTTGCGTGATTACGAGCTTGTCTATATAGTTAGCCCCCAGGTGGCGGAAGAAAACCTGAGTAAAGTAGTGGACAAGGTCAGTCAGTTCATCGTGGCTCGAGGGGGCCAAGTTGATAAGGTGGATAGCTGGGGCAAGCGCAGGCTGGCCTACGCTATTGGGCCCTTTAAAGAGGGCAGTTACTTCCTTACCTATTTCAAGCTGGATGCTCCACAAGCGCAAGACCTGGAGAATAGCCTGCGCACCACCGAGGACATAATCAGGCACCTGGTAGTGCGCCTGGACGAGGAACAGGTGAGGCAGATGCAAGAACGGCAGCTGCAACAACAACAACAGCAACAACGACTGGAGCAGCAGCAGCAGCAGCAGCAGCAGTTGGAGCAAGCGCAACCCGTGGAAGAACAGCAAACGCCAGAGCAGCAACCAGCACAGTTAGAGCAAGCGCAACTCGTGGAAGAACTGCCAACGCCAGAACAGCAAGAAGAACAAGAAAAAGGAAGTCCAGCGACGTCGCAGTAAGGAGGCGGGCATGGCGGGCTTATGCAAGATGATGATTATAGGTAATCTCGGCCGAGACCCGGAGATGCGCTACACGCCCAATGGAAAACCGGTCACTACGTTCAGCGTTGCTGTGAGCCGGAAGTACAATGCGGCCGATGGCACCCAGCGGGAGGAGACCCAATGGTTCAGGGGGAACGCCTGGAACAAGCTGGCGGAGACCTGCAACGAGTTCCTCTCCAAAGGGCAAAAGGTCTTCGTGGAAGGCCGGTTCCAGTCCCGCGCCTGGGAAACTCAGGATGGGAAAAAAGGTACCAGCTTGGAGATCAGCGCCACCGACATGATCATGCTGGATCGGCCCAAGACTGCCACCCTGGACGAGCCCGCCGCGGAAGAGGAGGTAGAGGCAGAAGACCTGCCTTTCTAGCTGATCGCGTTGCTCATAGGCACAGGGAACAAGGAACAGGGAACGAGGAACAAGGGGAGCCGGCAGGCCGGGGGCTCGGCGTGTTTCCGCCCTTCTTCTGGCGAATGGCGCCGACAGTCCGGGGGGCTGGGCGTGTTTTCGACCTTCTTCTATCGAGTGGCGCCGACAGGGGGGGGCTGGGCGTGTTTTCTGCCTTCTTCTACCGAGGGGCTCCGACAGGCCGGGGGCTGGGCGTGTGCCCCGGCTCTTCTATGGAGGGGCTCCGACAGGCTGGGGGGCTTGGGGGGTGTCCTGCCTTCTTCTGTCGAGGGGCTCCGACAGGCCGGGGG
>ORJL010700443.1_pt1 | contig 30482 bp, 27 predicted proteins | sample 1779941 | NCBI WGS metagenome assembly ORJL01 (sample SAMEA104232317, study PRJEB22302) | groundwater metagenome | biome: forest; feature: aquifer; material: groundwater | place: USA | collected 2011-08-07 | depth 5.8 m | reverse complement strand
TGCATGTTCGCCTCCGGTTGCTCTCCACCCCGCTTCACAGCGACGCAGTTACCTTCGGCTACCGAGTTCGGGCATAATCTCGGAGGAGGACTTTCACCTCCTAAATCGCGCCTGCTCCCAGGCGCACTCATTCCCGCGGAAGCGGGAATCCAGTTCATTATTCCTGGATTCCGGATCGGGGTCCGGAATGACAGACGCGGCATTTTCATGCGACCTGGTGCCCCACGGGTCATGGGGGTTTACTAAGAAGTTTAAGAAACACGGGTAATGTCAAGGGCAGCTCGGGGCCACTACCCTAGTCTCTTCTTCAAGGCTTCGTATTCCTCAAAGAGGGCGGACGGCAACTTGGGGCCGAACATTTCCAGATGCTCTCTGATGCCGGGCAGTTCTTTACGCCACTCTTCCCGGTCGACCTCCAGAGCTTTTTTCACCGCCTCAGGGGAGATGTTCATGCCTGCGAGATCCAGGTCCCCTTCACCCGGGACATAGCCGATGGGCGACTCTTGGGCCTTCCCCAGGCCGGCGGTCCGCTCCACGATCCACTTCAACACCCGGCTGTTTTCACCATAGCCCGGCCAGAGCCACTGCCCGGCAGGCGTCTTGCGGAACCAGTTTACGTAAAATATCGCTGGCAATTTTTCCGGCGCCGTCTTTTCCCCCATCTGCAGCCAGTGCTTAAAATAATCCCCCATGTGGTAGCCGCAGAAAGGCAGCATGGCAAAGGGATCGCGGCGCAGTTTCCCCACGGCGCCCGCCGCGGCGGCCGTCGTTTCACTCGCCATGATCGCACCCAGAAAGACCCCGTGTTGCCAGTCAAAGGCCTGATGGACCAGGGGCACTACGGAGGTGCGCCTCCCCCCGAAAAGAATTGCGGAAATCGGCACCCCGGCCGGGTCCTCCCAGGCCGGATCGATGACCGGGCACTGCGCGGCCGGCGCGGGGAACCGCGCATTAGGATGAGCCGCGGGCGTGCCGCTTGCCGGGGTCCAATCTTCCCCCGTCCAGCTGGTGAGGCGGGCCGGCTTTTCCTCTGTCATCTCTTCCCACCAGACATCCCCGTCCGGTGTCAGGGCGACATTGGTGAAAATGGTGTTCCGCTTGATGCTCAGCATGGCATTGGGATTCGATTTCATCGAGGTGCCCGGCGCGACACCGAAAAAGCCGGCTTCCGGATTGATCGCATAGAGCCTGCCATCCTGGCCGAATTTCATCCAGGCGATATCATCGCCGACACATTCCACTTTCCAGCCCGGAATCGTGGGAATCAGCATGGCCAGATTGGTCTTGCCGCAGGCACTGGGAAAGGCCCCGGCAATATATTTTTTCTCACCTGCGGGCGACGTGATGCCCAGGATGAGCATATGTTCCGCTAACCAGGCGCCCTCGCTGGCCATCACGGAGGCGATGCGCAGGGCAAAGCATTTTTTCCCGAGCAGGGCGTTTCCCCCATAGCCGCTGCCGAAGGACCAGATCATTTTTTCCTCGGGGAAGTGGACGATGTACTTATGTTCAGGGTTTGCAGGCCAGGGGACATCTTTTTCACCGGGGCCAAGCGGTTTGCCAACGGAATGGAGACAAGGGATAAAATCACCCTCCGACAGGGCCTCCAGCGCGGCCTTCCCCATGCGGGTCATGATTCGCATGCTGAGCACGACATAGATGGAATCGGTCAATTCCACGCCGATATGCGCTTTATCCGAGCCGACCGGCCCCATGCTGAAGGGAACGACATACATGGTCCTGCCCTGCATGCAATTTCGGTAGAGTCCCCACAGGAGGTCCTTCATTTCCTCGGGAGCACGCCAATTATTGGTCGGACCCGCATCTTCTTCCTTCCTGGAACAGATGAACGTTCGGTCTTCAACCCGGGCCACATCGTCAGGAGTAGAGGCTGCGTAAAGGCAGCCGGGACGTTTTTCTGCATTGAGCCGCCGCAGGACTCCCCTGTGGACCGCCTCATCAGCAAGCCTGGCATATTCCTCCTGCGATCCATCGCACCAGTATACGTTATCGGGACGGCAGAGCGCCGCCATCTCGTCCACCCATTTATGCAATTTTTCTTGACCGGTCATAAAAATCCTCTCTCCCTCGGCAATTTCCAGAACATGGAACAATAGCGCCTAATCCCCTTTAGTAAGTAAAAAATTATTTTCTGCGTTTTTCCGGCAAAAAATAATTTCGTAAACTTATTAGCAAGCTAGAAGTTGCTTGCCGGTGGCAAACAACTTCGTTAACGCGCTTATCCCGTTTACCTGTGACCTTTAGGTTATCGGGGTTAAGGGGAAAAATAATTTTCGCACCATAGTGGGAAAAGAATTCTCTGTCAAGGGCAAGGGAGGGAAAATTTCAAAAAGAAAGGGGCGCAAAGGTTTCCTTTGCGCCCCTCCGAATTAAGGGATGATGCTCTGGGCGATATCTCTACCCGCCTCTTAGCTCGCCTTATCCTCTTTCTTTGCTTTCTTTCCTTTTTTCTCTTTCTTCTCGGCCTTCTTTTCCGCCGGAGCGGCTTCCGTGGTTGCCGCCGGTGCTGCCGGTTCGCTTACCGCAGGCGCTTCTTTCTTGCCTTTGCCTTTTTTGCCTTCTTCAGCCGCAAAGGCTACCGAGGAGAACAGGAAAACCAAACCCATTGCCAATACTAGAAATCTTTTCATCTTTACTACCTCCCAATCAAATTTTAATTAGTTTTCTATGGTCTATACCAAAGAAAGGGGCACGAAGCACTGCTTCCTGCCTATCCTATAAAACAAATTTCCCCATCCCTTTACTTCGCTGCGGGTGCCGCTTCTTCGGCCTTCTTAGCTTTCTTGGCCTTCTTCGCTTTCTTTGCCTTCTTCTCCGTCTTCTTTTCCGCCGCCGGAGCCGGTTCCGCCGGGGTTGCCGCCGGAGCTGCTACCGCAGGCGCTTCCTTGGGTCCCTTGCCCTTTTTGCCCTCATCAGCGGCAAAGGCCACTGTGGAGAACAGGAAAGTCAAACCAACTGCCAATACCAAAAAACGTTTCATTGAGTTTCCCTCCTTGCCATATTTTGCTACCTGTCAATTTTCCATCTTCCCTATAGCAAGCAGCATACCAAAGTGTAATTTGCCGGCGCCACGGCTTCTCTCGTCGGTAACGTACTGAATATAAAAAGGTTGTTTTAATAAAAGAAATTTTCCGAAAAGAGCTAAATGGAGAATTACTCCCCAGGCAATGGGGAATTTTGCATCAATAATACTAAAATTCCCCTAAGCGCTCCTGACGGCTGACTCCTGCACAGCGGGTCCGGCCGTGATGCGCCGGTACAACCAGCAGATAGCATAAAAATACATCCCCATGCCACCTCCCAGGAAGATCATTTTCCGTGCCGCCTTGCGCACGTCTTTTTGCCCGTAAACCTTGCTGTCGGCAAAATACATGCCCAACATGCCCTGGTTGATCATCCGGTGGAAGCGGGCATGGGGCAGATGGGCGATGCTCGCATTGGCCTGCCTGTAAAAATGGCAAAGGCGGACCAGCATCTCGTCATAATCCCGGTAATGAGAGCAGAAATTAAGGTCGCCGCCCTGGCTGTCCTCATCCTGATCGATCAGGTAATCAAGCAGGATATGGAGTCCCTGGACCCAGGGGAAATAGGCATCTTTGATGGATTTCACGGAGCTGGCCGTACAATCCCGGCTCGAGGCCTGGGCGACAATACAGAAGATGCCGACGGTGGAACCGCAACAAGCGGCAAACTCGTACCAGGCCATGGGCGGCAGGGAGCCTTTCTTCCCGGCAAACCAGTCCTTCATGAGAGGGACGCGTTTTTCTTTCTCCACATGTTTCAGGACCTGTAGATCGCAGTAGTAAGCGGCCAGTTCATGAAGCGCCGGGGCAATGGTGGGAAAGGCCGGCAACCGGCCCAGAACCTCCTGGCAGGTCAGCACGAGAGAGGCCAGATAGCCTCCGTCGTCTTGGCCCTGGCGAAAACCATAATAATCATCCAGGGACGCTCCCGGAGTCAGGGCATGGTGCATAGACCGGTGCAACAGTCGGAAGTCCTCGGGATTTAAAGAACCGCAGCGATCACAGAGATTATCCAGATAATCGCTGATGGTTTGGTAAGCAACGATGAAACGGATCGTCTCTCCGTATTCCTCTTCCTGCCCTGCCAGGAGGGCGTAAATAGCGCCGCCCTCGCAATGAAAGGTCTTGGCGGCAATGCTGGCCAGGGCTTGCTTGCGCAACTCCGGGCTGGGAATAGCGGCGGCCTGCTCCCGCCAATGCCGCAGGTAGGCCTGCACATAAGGACGGACGGTGAGAAAGATCTTCGGCGTTAACGTCCACAGACTTCGCGGGGGCGGCAAAGAGGCCCTCCTTCTTCGAGGATAGATGGGTTATTCCAGCCGCTTATACCACAGGCGGTTTCCTTGCACAATCCCCACTGCTGAATTAATTTTGAATCAAGAATTTCGCACCGCCACTCAACACCCAACACGCAACACCCAAAACTCATTATTTGTATTGACCCTCTCCTGACCTTCGTGATACGCGCAGGCAGGGATGAAGCGCATGGAAAAAAACGATCGGGAGCAGGCGGCAGAGCGGATCATTGTCATCGGCGCCGGGGCCAGCGGCATGATGGCCGCCGGCAGGGCGGCCGAGAGCGGTGCCCCGGTCTTGCTTTTGGAAAAGACGGACCATCCGGGAAAGAAGCTCCTGATCAGCGGCAAAGCGCGGTGCAACCTCACAAACGCCAAGGACCTGGAGCACTTCTTCGCCATGTACGGGAAAAACGGCCGCTTCTTGCGTCAGGCCTTTAACCGCTATTTTCGTGACGACCTCCTAGCCTTTCTCCGCAGGTATGGTGTGGAAACAAAGACGGAAAGAGGCGGCAGGATCTTTCCCCTTTCCGACAATGCCCGGGATGTGGTTGAGGTGTTCCGGGGATACCTGTCCGAGCAGGGCGTTACCATTCGATATCAGAGCCCGGTAAAAGGTATTGTCACGGTGGGGAAAAGGGTCCGGGCTGTGCAAACGGACCGGGAAACACTCCCCGCCGCCGCCGTGATCCTCGCCACGGGAGGGGCAACCTATCCCGGCACAGGCTCCAGCGGCGACGGTTACCGGATCGCCGCGGACTTGGGTCACAGCGTGACGAAATTGCGTCCGGCCCTGGTACCCCTGGTCGTGGACAATCAGGAACTGGCAAAATCCATGCAGGGAGTGGGTCTCAAAAACGTGCGCCTGACCGCTTTTAGGTGCCGGGCCGCGGATATCGATCCCCGGCTTACACCGGGCGATGATGTGGGGGGACGCGGCACTGCCAGGAAGGCCCCTCCGGCCATCATCGAAAGCCGTCTGGGAGAGATGATGTTTACCCATTTCGGCATCGGCGGCCCCATTGTGCTCCTGATGAGCCTCGCCATCGTCGATGCCCTGGAACGCGGTCCCGTCAGTGTTTCCCTCGATCTCAAACCCGCCCTGGAGCGCGAGCAACTGCGTTTAAGGCTGCAACGGGACTTCGACCAGTTCGGTAAACGCAGCTATCGACGGCTTCTCGACGGCCTGTTGCCGCATAAGCTGGTCGAGCCCTTCACGAACATAACCGCCGTGGCCCCTGAAAAACCAGCTCACCAGATAACGGCCGAGGAACGGGAGAGGCTCTTAGACGCGCTGAAGTCACTGCGGTTCAATATCCTCCGCCCCCTGCCCATGGCCGCGGCCATCGTCACGGCAGGCGGGGTCTCCCTCAAAGAAGTCGATCCCCGCACCATGGCCTCAGGGCTGATAGCAGGGCTCTACCTCTGCGGCGAGGTCCTCGATCTCGATGCCGACACCGGCGGTTACAATCTGCAGGCGGCCTTTTCCACAGGTTGCGTAGCCGGCGAAGAGGCGGCGCTCTTTCTGAAGGATTCTGCCGGGGGATCACCCTGAGCCGGAATTTTTTTCGGAGGTCGTGGTCGGTATCGGAATCGCTTTCGCTACCATCCGCTGGTAATTCGATATCGATTCCGATACCGACCACGATTTTCTGACACCCAATTTTCTGCCAATTTTCTGCCCCGTTGACATCCTCCCATCAATTCATTATACTCGCATGAAGTAAGTCCCTCTGATGGGGCTGGAGTGAACGGTGTTTCCCGGAAAAAGGAGTAAGAACATGAAGAACAAGAGATGTTTCCGTCTATTGATGATTTTTTTGTTGCTGGCGTCGATTGCGGCCTGCACCCGTTATGAAAGGAAGGTGGTCCCCTTCAAAATGCCCTCCGCTCTTCCTAATGCCACGGAAGTCGCCGATGCCACTGTCGCGGCCCGGCCTTACGACGACAAGGATGAGGCGGCGGCCGCCTTCGGTTTTGACATCAAAGGAGCGGGCATCCTCCCGGTCCAGGTGATCTTTGACAACAGGGGAAAACACTCCCTGGAGATCATCCCGGCCCAGACCTTTCTCTACGACTCGGAAAACAATGTCTGGCAAATCCTGGACCAGAAGCTGGCCTATGACCGGATTTCGAAAAAGACGGAGCTGGGCCAGGTATTGCCGGAAGGGGCCAAGTACGGAGGCCTGGGCGGTGCGGCAGGCGGTCTCATCGGCGCAGCCATCGGGATCGTCACGGGACACAATGTCGGCGATGCGGCTTTAAAAGGCGCCGTGATCGGGGGGGCCGCCGGCATGACGGCCGGAGGCGCCAAGGGGCTGGACACACAGGACGTGGAAACCAAGATCAGGGAGGACCTGAAGACCCGGTCCTTGGAAAGGCGGGCCGTAAAACCGCAGGAACTGGCCCATGGCTTCATCTTTTTCCCCGGTGAAGTCAAGAAGGCCAAGATGCTGCAGCTCCAGCTGAAGGTGACGGACACGGGCCAAATTTATACCATTAAACTGCCCCTCTAAATACAAAGGAAATGACGATGGAAGATTGGTGGGTTTTATTAGTCGTTGCCGCGGTCTGGTACGTGGCGGCCCGGTTTGTTTTTCCCAAGTTGGGGATTCGTACCTGAGGCATCCGCCCTGATGGGAAGGATTCCCAGAAAAAATAAGGTTTATTCTTTACAGGGACAGCGGGACAACCTCCCGGCAGCGCCGGGCCAGGTTCCCGAGGTGGGCGAGTTGCGGATCAACGCCCAGGGCCGTAATGAGATTTTCGATGCCCGCCGGAATATGGGCGAGAAATTCCGGCTGCTGGGCCTTTAGGCCTAAAAACCCGTAGGCGCCCAGGGCCTGCATGAGACGTTGCGCCGCAGCCTGGCGGAACATCATCCGGAAGGCCGCAGCGGCTCCTCCCAGCCGGAAAAGCCCGCAATAGTAATCAAAAAGCTCCTCCCGCTCTCCTTCCGTAAAAGAAACATAGGGGTCATAAAGGAGCGAGGCCAGATCGTAGCAAGGATTCCCGAAACGCATCCCCTGGAAGTCGATGAGGACCGGCCCGCCATCCCGGAGCATCACATTTTGGGATTGCAGATCGCGATGCACGAGACAGGGGGGCAGCCCCCCGAGGGCCTCGGCCAGTCCAGCCAGCTCCTCCTTTAACGCCTCCGCCTCGGCAGGTGGCAGCTCGAGGTGACAGACCGCCTCCACGAAGTTCTGCAGGAAATAATCCTGTTCCCACCGGTATAAGGCGGGACCGAAGGCCTCCATCAGGGGCGGGCCGGCCGTGCCTCCCTGCCAGGCGTGCAGTTTGCCGACCAAGGCCAGGGTCCGGCAGTAGTAGTTGCGCCTAATCTCCCAGGCTGCCTCCCGGTAAGACCACAGGTCCTCTTCACCCAGGTCTTCCATCAGGAGAAAACCCCGGTCCGGGTCATGATGAAAAAGAACGGGCACTGCCACGCCGATGCTCCGCAAAAATCCGGCCTGGGCCGCATAGTAGCAATTTTCCCGCCGGTCCCGGTCGTAGTGCATAAAAATGATACTGTCGCTTCCGCCGGTGCGGACCCGGTAAAACCGCCGCTTAGAACCTCCCTTGGCGATCGGCACGATGGCCAGGGGGGTGGTTTCCGCCAGGCCGAGGGTCTGGCGCACAATGGCGCCGATAACTTCATCCGTATAACTCAACCCCCTGCTCCTTTCATCAGTTCCCTGAGGCGCTCGTATTCCTGAAGGGTGCCGGCATCATACCACTGGCCCGCGTCGATGACGGCCCCGGCCAGGGCCCCCGTTGCCTCCCTGATCATCTCCAGGAAAACGTCAACCACCGACCGGGGCTGCCCCGGTGCCAGCCGGTCGAGGAATGTTTTTTTTACAACGTAGATGCCCGTGAAGAGGTATTTTCTTCCTTCTCTCCCCAAAGCCCCCCGGATATCGCAGACCTCATTTCTCTCGTTGAGCGCCACCTGAAGCGGACCGCCGGAGCTGCGCAGGGCCAAGGTGACTTCCGCCCCGGCCGCCTCGTGGGCAGCCAGCAGCTCGGCCAGGGGAAGATCGCTCACCACATCGCCATTGTAAACCAGGATGTCCCTGTCCTCCGCCAACAGATCCTCGATATTCTTCAAACCACCCGCCGTATCCAGGAGCTCCGGTTCGTACCGGAAGACAAGCGGAACGCCGCGCCAGGTATTTTCCGGAAACACCCGGCGATAAACCTCGGCCCGGTGATGAGTATTGATGAGGAAACGCTGCACGCCCACGGTCAGGAGATGTTCCATGGCATAGGTGATGAGCGGGCGTCCCCCCAGGGGCAACAAGGGTTTGGGGATGTCGTCCGTCAGGGGACGGAGCCGGACCCCCCGTCCGGCACCCAGGATAAAGGCCGTCTTGATCGTCAATTCCTTCATTTCCCGCCCGCCTCGGCCTTTTTCCCGAACCCCGGGTCAATCTTCACCAGGGCGGTGACGAGGAAACCGGGAAGCGTGGAAACAACCACCCAAAGAAAGAAGTGCTGATAACCCAATTGCTCCTGCACCCAGCCGCTGATCATTGAGGGCAGCATCATCCCCAGGGCCATAAAACCCGTGCCGATGGCATAATGAACGGTCTTGTACTCGCCTTCCGCCGCCAGGATCATGTACATCGTGAAGGCCGTGTAACCGAAGCCGTAACCGAACTGCTCGACGGCCACGGCCAGATTGATGATGAGCAGATTTTCTGGCTGGGCGTAGGCCAGGTAAACAAAGATCAGATCGGGCAGATGCATCGCACAAACCATGGTCCAGAGCCAGTACTTGAGCCCCTTTTTATAGACGGCATAACCGCCGACAAGCCCGCCTGCCATCAAGGCGATGACGCCTACTGTTCCGTAAACGACGCCGACTTCGCCGGTGGTCAATCCCAGGCCGCCCCGGGCCCGGGGATCGAGGAGAAAAGGCGCCACCATCTTTACCAGCTGGGCTTCGGCAAAACGATAGAAGAGGAAAAAGGCCAGGATGACCAGGATATCCTTCTTCTTGAAGAACAGGAGCATGACCCGGAAAAAATCCGCGGCCCGTTTTCCCGGCGCAGCAACGGGGGCCGGTTTATCCGTGACGGGATAGGGCAGGAAAAGGGCGTGATAACCAAACAGGGCCGTACAGACCAGGGCCGCCAGGATAAAGGTCCCCGACCAGGCGGCAGGCACGGAGGAGCCGCTCAGCTCCAGAAAGCCGGCCATGATCACCAGCCCGCCTTTCGTGGCAATCGTCGCCACCCGGTAAAAAGCCGTCCGGATGCCGATGAAGGCCGCTTGTTCATGCCCTTGCAGCCCCAGCATGTAAAAGCCATCGGCCGCGATGTCATGGGTGGCGGAGCCGAAGGCCATGATCCAGAAGAAAAACAAGGTATAAACAAAAAAATGCGGACCGGGGATGGCCAGGGCCACGGCCACCAGGGAAAGGCCGATCAACAATTGCATCGCCACGATCCAGAAGCGTTTGGTGCGGTACATATCCACGAGGGGACTCCAGAAGGGCTTGATCACCCAGGGCAGGTAAAACCAGCTGGTATAAAGGGCAATGTCCGTATTGGAAATCCCGAGCTTCTTGTAGAGGACCACGGAAACCGTCATGGCAATCATATAAGGGATGCCTTCGGCAACATAAAGGGATGGCACCCAAACCAGGGGATGGCGTGCCGCGGGTTTTTTCAGCAAAGGGAATAGTCCTCTAATGGCGGAATTCTTATTAAATCAAATGTAGGGTGCGTTAGCGGCTGTACCGCGTAACGCACCTTCTCCCGATCGGTACCCGGAAACCCTTTTAACGGACTTACCCGATCTTCGTCAAGCACAATAAAAAAAGTCAGGGACCGCCGAGACCTTCCCGGCAACTTCCCAGTTGCTAAAATAAAGTTAATCATATAATAATTCTTAATTCACGTCAGAGGAGGCGCAGGATGATGGACGAGCGAGCGGACCTTGCCAAACAGTTTCAGGCGCAGTTTGAAAAGAAGGTGAAGGAGACGGAAATTTCCTCGCTGGAGTACTGGAAAGAGCAGTTGGACAAGGTGCTTGCCCTGAAGCCGGAAGGCGTCGCAGCCCTCCAGTCCCAGATCAAGCGGGTCTCGACGATGATGGAAAACCGGATCAACACCTTGAAGAGAAAATGAAAGATATCGCGAACTTCCTCTTCGAGGTGGGGATGCTCAATAAGACGCCCCGCACGGGATTCCAATTCCTCGGCTCCGGGCGGGAATCCGTGGCCGAACATATCACGAGAACCATCTTCACCGGTTATGCCTTGTGCAAATTAGCGGGCGACGTCGATGAAATGCGGGTCTTGAAGATGTGCCTGCTCCATGATCTGCCGGAGACGAGAACGGGCGACATGAACTATGTCAATAAAAAATATGTGACCGTCGATGAAAAGCGGGCCGTCCGGGACCTGGCCGAAACCCTGTTTTTTGGCGAAGAGATGTCAACCATCATCGCCGAATTCAACGAAAAAAAGACACACTGCTCGCTCCTGGCCCATGACGCCGACCAGTTGGCCCTCATCCTGGAGTTAAAGGAGAAGGGCGATCTGGGCAACAAGTACTCTCAGGAGTGGATCGCCTACGCCCTGAGAAGACTGTGCACCGACGCGGCCAAGAAGCTGGCGGCCTCTATCATGGACACCGATTCTTCCGAATGGTGGTTCAAAGATAAGAGCGATTGGTGGGTAAATGGCAAAATACAGGAGTGAAGAGAAGGAAGAGCGGTAATGGCAACAAAAAAACAAATCAGGACCCGGGAGGCACAAAGTAGGAAGAAAAAGAAAGGCACCAGGTTCTTGATCCTGGCGCTGATGACGCTGGCCGTTTTTGGTTCGCTGATCTTCTTATTTGTCACCCTCTTCGATTCCCTTTACCCGCCGGTCACGGGCAAGGGGAGTTCCGCAAAAAGAGAAAAAATGCTGGTAACGCTTTATTTTTCCGATGCCAATGAACGTTTTCTTTTGCCGGAAAAAAGACAGATACCGAAAGACAAGGACCTGAACGGGCAGGCCCGGGAATTGGTAAAGGCCTTGCTGGAGGGCTCCAAGACAAAGCTGGTAAATACCTTTCCCCCCAAAACGGACGTGCAGAGCGTGAAGATTGAAGAGGGCAAGCGGGCCATTGTCAGTTTCAACAAAAATCTCCTCCGCAACCACCCGCGGGGAAGCGCCAGTGAAATGGCGACCATCTATTCTCTTACCAACACCTTGACGGCCAACATTCCCTCGCTCAAAGAGGTGCGGCTGCTGGTGGACGGCAAAGAGCTGGAATCTATCGGGGGGCACGTGGATACGCGGCGCCCCTTTGTCCCGAACAGGGAACTTTTGGCGCCCAGCGCCAAGGAAGGGTAACTGCATCGTTTCATGGCACCAAAGACAAAGCTTTCCCGGACCAGAAATATCGGCATCGTCGCCCATATCGACGCCGGCAAGACCACGGTTACGGAGAGGATCCTTTTTTATACGGGAAGATCATACAAGATGGGCGAGGTTCATGACGGGGCAGCGGTGATGGACTGGATGCCCCAGGAACAGGAAAGGGGCATCACCATCACCTCGGCCGTGACCACCTGCACCTGGGCCGATCACGAGATACACATTATCGATACCCCGGGTCATGTAGACTTTACCATCGAGGTAGAGCGCTCCCTCCGGGTCCTGGATGGGGCCGTGGTGATCTTCGATGCCGTGGCCGGGGTGGAACCCCAGTCGGAAACCGTCTGGCACCAGGCGGATAAGTACGGGGTCCCGAAGATCGCTTTTATCAATAAAATGGACCGGGTGGGCGCCAATTTCTTCACCACCATCGCCATGATGCAAGAAAGGTTCAACTCCCGGCCCCTGGCCATCCAGATCCCCTGGGGCGAGGAGGAAAGGTTTGCCGGCGTCATCGATCTCATCGGCCGAAAATTGATAACCTGGGATGAGCGTTCCCAGGGATTGTCCTATCAGGCCGCCGAGATCCCGCCGGAAGGCCTTGCTCAGGCCGAAGAGCACCGGGAAAAGATGGTGGAAGCACTGGCGGAAATGGATGATGATCTGGCGGAAAAATACCTGACAGGGACGGATATCTCCGAGGCCGAACTCAAGGCGTCCCTCCGCCAGGCCACTCTTTCTCTGAAAGCGGTCCCCATCATGTGCGGCGCGGCCTTGAGAAATAAAGGCATCCAACCCGTGCTGGACGGGGTTGTGGACTTTCTCCCCTCCCCGCTCGACATCCCCCCGGTCCAGGGTGTAAATCCGCTGACAAAAGAAGTAGAGACCCGGCAAAGCAGCGAAAAGGAACCGCTGGCCGCCCTGGCCTTCAAGATCATGCAGGACGAAGGCCGGAAACTCACCTACCTGAGGATCTATTCGGGACGGATACAGTCCGGCGCCGACCTGTACAACGCCACCAAGGGCAAGAAGGAAAAGGTGGCGCGCCTGCTCAAGATGCATGCCAACAAACGGGAACGCATCGAGCAGGCCGGTGCCGGCGAAATTGTGGCCCTGGTGGGGCTGAAGGATGCCACCACGGGCGACACGATCTGCGATGAGGCCCACCCCATCCTCCTGGAGTCGATAGAATTTTACGAACCCGTCATCAGCCAGGCCATCGAAGCCAAGACCTCGGCCGATCAGGAAAGGCTTTTGCCCGCCCTGACGAAGTTGACGGAAGAAGATCCCACCCTCAAGGTGAAATACGATGAAGAAACAGCCCAGACCATCATTTCCGGCATGGGCGAACTCCACCTGGACATCATTGTCGACCGCCTGAACAGGGAATTCAATGCCCAGGTCAATGTGGGTCAGCCCCGCGTCGTCTACCGGGAGACGATCCTGAAAGAGGCGGAAGTGGATGGCCTCTTTGAAAAAGAGCTGGGAGACAAAAAGCATTTCGGCCAGGTGCGGATCAGGCTTGAACCGGCGGAGCGCGGTCAAGGCAATGAAATAATCTGGCGGCTGGCGGGAGAAATACCTCCCTTCCCCGAAGAATTCCACAAGGCCGTCGAGGACGGCATCCAGGAGGGTCTCCAGAGCGGCGTGCTGGGCGGCTATCCGGTGGTGGATGTGAAGATCATCGTCACGGCCATCGCCTTTCGGGAAGGAGAATCATCGCCCCTGGCCTATAAGATAGCGGCATCCACGGCCATCAAGGACGCCTGCACCCAGGCGTCGCCCGCCTTGCTGGAACCGATCATGCAAGTCGACATTCTCACCCCCGCGGAATTCATGGGGGAAGTCATCGGCGACATCAATGCCCGCCGCGGGGAGATCCAGTCCGTTTCCCCCAAAGGCCCGGTCAGTGAAATCACGGCCAAAGTGCCTTTGAAGGCGATGTTCGGTTATTCCACGGACCTGCGTTCCGCAACCCAGGGCCGGGCCGTCTTTACAATGCAATTTTCCGCTTACGATCATAGGTGAAGCCCCTATAAAGCAGTGTTGGGTGTTGGGTGTTGAGTGTTGGGTTGTATGAACTCTGTCTCCTGGATTCTGTTTTCATATTAACATATTAATAGTCTATGATTCTTAAAGTGCTCGCATTTTTTGCCAACCTGTACCGGCAACGCTTCTTCCTGGTCGTGGCCGTGACCCTCAGTGCCGTCTTCCTGAGCGCCGCCGGCATTTATTATTTTGAACGGGCAGGCAGAAACGGCAACATCGGTTCCTTCTGGGATGGCGTCTGGTGGGCCGTCGTGACCATGACCACGGTGGGTTATGGAGACAAATATCCCGTCTCGCCGGGCGGCAGGGTCGTGGCCCTGGCACTGATGTGTTCCGGCGTCGGTCTCATGTCCCTGTTTACGGCAACCATCGCCTCCCTGTTTGTGGAAAAGAAGCTGAAGGAGGGAAAAGGCTTGGAAACAATTAAAGATAAGGATCATATCGTCATTTGCGGCTGGAACCAGCATGCCGAAGAGGTCCTGCAGGGGCTTACCACCTACGGCCTGGTCAAGGGCACCCCGCTCGTCCTGATCAATGAACTTTCCGTGGATGAAGTGGATGCGATCAAACTGAGGTACGGGAAATACAATCTCAAGTGCCTCCGGGGCAACTATGTCTATGAAGACGTGCTGCTCCGGGCCAACATTACCAAAGCCAAGTTCGCCTTGATCATGGCCGATATCTCGGGCACCCATGACAAGGAGCGGCTGGATGAGCGCACGACCCTGGCCGCCCTGGCCATAAAATCTCTGGCCCCCGCCGTTAAAACCATCGCCGAACTGCTGGACGGGGAAAACAAGCAACACTTGAAAAGGGCCAACGTGGATGAGATCATCGTCCGGGGAGAACATATCGGCTCCCTGCTGGCCAGCGCCATCAACTCCCCGGGGATTCCCCGCGTCTTTGCCAGCATCCTGTCCTTGAGCGACGGCAACAAGCTGTGGCGGGTGGAGATACCCAAACAATTCATCGGCCGCACCTTTCGCGAACTCTCTGCCTATTTCCGGGAACAGCACCAGGCGATCCTCATCGGGTTCCTGCAGGAAAAAAAATCCGTAAAACTGGCCGATCTCCTCTCCGATAATCCTTCGGAAATCGATATCTTCATCAGAGAAAAGCTGAAGGAAGCCAAAAAAGAATTCCTTCAGGAAAAAGAAGAAACCCGGGGCATTATCAACCCGGAAGACGGCTATGTCATCAGCGAGATGGATTTTGCCGTCCTGCTTTGCCGGGTTGTCCCGAGTCGGCAGAAATAGCCTTGCTTTGCCAGGCAGAAAAAACCACCGTGACGGGGCAAACGCCACATGGGGAGAGCGCGGCCGGGCTGCTATTCAATTTCCCGGATGATCCTGCCGGTGCTTAAAAATGACAGTCCTATATTCCCGGATAGATCTTTCATAATGGATTCCAGCAGCGGTGCGTTGACCGGCTGGTCGGCCATCCATTCCACCAGGAAATTGGCGCCCGTCCCGCTCCGATCATTTTTGAGAACGGTAAAAATCACCGTTGCCAGAGGATTAAGCCGCTGTTCTGAAGCAATAAAACTCTTGACCAGCCTGCCTTCGGTATTAAAAAAATCAACTTTCGTGACTTTAATCTGATGCTGCAAGTCCGTATTGTGAATGGCCAGGAAGGCGCTCAAATCAAAATCCCGCTTCTCCTGATAGGGAATGTTCGAGTATACCGGCATGTAGAGGACTTGCCCCCTGAGTTTTCGACCACCCTTGTCGGGAATTTTGAGGGTCTCGGGGTTGAAGGCAAGGGTGGGCGAACTATTTTCCCTTTTGGAATCATGATCGTTACAGGATAGGAGTGTCACGACAAGGAAAAGAGCCAAGCTTATCTGAATCCACTTAGACATTGACCGCACCCTCCGGGTATTGGATAAGGGTTTATACATAACACATTTTGAGTTAAAGTTCTGCCCTCATTTGCCGCGAATTTTGGCGCTTACCGCTGGGCAGTTCGTCAGCAAAGCGGCGCCAAGATGGGAGGTGGCATGGTGGCCGCCGCCTATCCTGGCGGATGACCTGCGGGCTTACCGTCTTCCCTCTGTGCCTGGTCGGGTTTATCGGCACCGAGTCCAGCCTGCGGCGAGGCAAAAGATTCCCCAGCCCGCGGGCCGCCAAACAACTCGGACCGGATGCGTTCCCGTTCGCGGTCGATTTGTTCCGGGGTGGCCCCGAGCTGGCGGAGAATGAGCGCGGTCATGTTGAGCGCCACTTCTCCCTCGCCCGAAAAGACGGCGTCGGCGCCGGCCCGGTGCAAGGCGGGAATGTCCCTGAGGTAGTTCTCATGGGCGATTATGCGGAGACGGGGATTAAGTTCGCGCGCCAGCCGGACCACTTCTGCACTGCCCTGCATCCCGGCCGGGGTGAGGATCAGGACCACCGCATCTTCCACACCGGCCCCATGCAACGTTTCCCGCTTTGTTGCATCACCGTAGATGGATGAAAAACCGGCGGCCCGAAGTTTGCGCACCGTATCCAGGTTCAATTCAACAATGGTCGGAACGATGCCGTTTTCGCTGAGAAGTCTCGCTACCGTCCTGCCCGTTGGTCCGTAGCCCACCACCACGGCTCGGTCTTGGGTTGACGGCCCATAACTGATCATGCCTTCGGGATCTTTATCGATGACGGATCTTGCCCTGGCTTCGAACAGGCGCCAGAGGCGTCTACCCTTGGCCCATGCCTCCAGGGGAGGGATCAGCCGGTAAAGGAGGGGATTCAGGCTGATGGAAACAATCGCCGCAGCAACAAGCGTATGGGCGGCATTCTCTCCCAGAATCCCCAAACCTCGGCCCACGGTAGCCAGAATGAACGAGAATTCCCCGATCTGCGCCAGGGCCACCGCTACGGACAGGGCGACCCGCGGGGCATACCCGAGGGCCAGCACAATCCCCAGGGCCGCCAGCGGCTTACCCAACAGGATAATGGCGAGCGTTGCCGCCACCAGTCCCGGAGCTTCCAGCAGGTAAGCCGGGTCAAAGAGCATCCCCACGGAGACAAAGAACAGCACTGCAAAAGCATCCCGCATCGGCAAGGCCTCCGAGGCGGCGCGAAAACTGAACTCGGACTGCCGGACCACCATTCCGGCCAGGAAGGCTCCCAGAGCCATGGAAACACCGAACAGCTGGGCGGACCCGACGGCAATCCCCAGGGCTAGAACCAGGATTGTCAGCGTGAAGAGCTCGCGGGAACGCGTGGCGGCCACGTGATCAAGGAGCCAGGGAATGAACCGTCTGCCGGCGAAGAAGGTGAAGGTGACAAGGAGGATGATCTTTACCAGGGAGAGACCAAGGACAAGGGAAGCGTTTCCCGTTTCCAGCTTACCGGCGCCGAAAAACATGGGCAGCAGCACGAGCAGGAAGACCGTGAAGATATCTTCGACCACGAGCCAACCCACGGCGATGTGGCCGGTCGGGGTGTGCAAGTCGTTGTTGTCCGCCAGCACACGCAGGAGAACGACCGTGCTGGCCACCGATATCGCCAGGCCGAAGACGAGCCCCGCCGACCAGTCCCACCCTAACCCCCGGGCCAACAGATATCCCAGGAGTGTCGACACGATACTTTGGCAAATGGCCCCGGGGACCGCCACGCGTCGCACGTCCAGAAGTTCTTTAAAATGAAACTGGAGCCCGACGCCGAACATCAGGAGGATGACCCCGATCTCGGCGAACTGCTCCGCCAACTCCCGGTTGGCAACGAAGCCGGGAGTATAGGGCCCCACGGCGATGCCGGCCAGGAGATAGCCGACAAGCGGCGACAGACCGAGACGCTGGGTCAGGTAGCCAAGGAAGAGGGCCGCAGCAAAGCTGCCCGTTATTGTCAGGATAACCCCAAACTCATGCATAAAATCCCGAAAGTCCTCCTCCTGTCGACAGGGAGTCACTGGATAAAGATAGCGGTTGGTGCCATAGGGCAAGCTTCCCGGAGCAAAGAAGAGAAGCTCGTCCCAGTATACTGCGGGCGCAGGAAAATCACCAGTAATTTTCGGCCCTACCAATTTATATGAAAATCCCCCCCGCCCCCTTTGCCAAAGGGGGGTTGGGAGGGATTTTCATCCTTCGTTGTGCCCGCGCCGGGCATGGGGGTTAGTTCAGGTAATAGTTCGCAATTCTCTCTGATTTGGAGCCTGCCCGAATTAAATGCCCCATTCTGGAGCCGGAATACATTGACAAAAAGGGTTCTGGTTCCTATACTTCACCCGTCGCAGGCGCATTCGTGTTAAGAGCAGCTAAGGATATGGATTTATGCACGGTCTTCTTCCGGAAATAGGCATTGCCGTTCTGGCCGCCACGGCCCTGGGTTTCATCTTTCAGCTTTTTCGCCAGCCCGTTATTTTGGGCTACCTGGTAGCCGGGGCTCTGATCGGTCCGCAAATCGGCCTGAAGCTTGTTTCCAATCCCGCCAATATCGAGGTGATCGCGGAGATCGGGTTGATCCTCCTGCTGTTCATCATCGGTCTGGACCTCAATCCAACAAGATTGCTCTCGGCGGGGAAGCAATTGCTCTACGCGGGCCTGGGCCAGTTCATCCTCTCTGTGCTCATGGGCATCGGCTTCTTCCTCATCCTGGGGTACAGTTTCGTGCCGGGAGATATCGACGCCCTCTACCTGTCTCTCTTCTGCGCCCTGAGCAGCACCGCCATCGTGGTGAAGCTCCTTTACGATAAATTCGAGCTGGATACCCTACCCGGCCGGCTCAGCCTCGGCATCCTCATTTTTCAGGACATGTGGGCCATCCTTATCCTGGCCCTCCAGCCGAACTTCGCCAACCCCCAGCTCTCTCTGGTGGCCCTGGCCCTGGGTAAGAGCTTTTTCCTGCTGGCCGCCGGATTTCTCCTGAGCAGGTATTTGCTCAAGTGGATCTTTGAGCAGATAGCCAAGACACCGGAGATGGTCGTCGCCATGTCGATTGCCTGGTGCACATTCATGGCGGGGCTGGGCGCCGGAATCGATCTGTCCATGGAAATGGGCGCCCTGATTGCCGGCGTGGCCATTTCCTCCTTCCCCTACAGCATCCATGTGACGGCGAAAGTCCTGCCTTTGCGGGACTTCTTCCTGACCCTGTTTTTCCTGTCCATCGGCATGAAAATTCCCGTGCCCGACATGATGCTGCTGACCATGGCCCTGACGATTGTGCTCTTCGTGATTCTTTCCCGTTTCCTGACCGTTTACCCACTGCTGTCCCTTGCCGGAAGCGGGCGGCGCACCTCTTTCATCACCAGTCTCAACCTTTCTCAGATCAGTGAGTTTTCCCTGGTGATCGCCGCCCTGGGAGTCAAGTACGGTCATATTGGTCAAAATATCCTGTCGCTCATCATCTATGCGATGGCGACCACCTCTGTGCTGTCCTCTTATTTTATCAAGGGAAATCACCAGTTGTTCCTGCTATTCGACAGGCTGCTGGAACGTCTGGGCTTTTCCTCCAGCGCCGCGGAGATCTCAGCGGAAGCCGGCGCGGCCCATTACCCGATCGTTCTCCTTGGGTTTCATCGGGGGGCGAGGTCCTTCCTGGAGCATCTCGACAACCTGGCCCCCCAACTGCACTCCCAAATCCTGGTCATCGATTTCAACCTGGAGGTCCTCAAGGAGGTGAGCGACCGGGGCGTGAAGGGCATCTTCGGAGACATCAGCAGCCTGGAAACGCTGGAGCACGCCCATGTCGCCAGGGCGGAGATCATCCTGTCCACCATTCCGGACATGTTGCTCAAGGGGACAAGCAACCAGGCGATTGTCAAGACCTGCCGGGCCGTGGCGCCCAACGCTGTCATCATCGCCACAGCCGATGCAACGGAGCAGATCGAGAAGCTCAAGGGTCTGGGCGCCAACGAGGTCCTGTTGCCTTATGCCCTGATCGGAAGCCATCTGGCCGAGTTCATCAGGCAAAGCTATAGTGATTCCAATAGGTGCCCTTCTCCCGATCGCGAGCCTGGCCGGAAGTCGGGAATCGTGCCCCGGTGCCTTTCGCTTTTACATCGTCAGGGAAAAATGAACAAAAAACTGGACAAAAACTCGGAGTAAGATTATGGAGAAGGAGATAGAGATTTTAGGGGGAACGGAACTTTTCAAAAACCTTTCACCGGAACAGATCAAAACCATATTGCGTATCTGCCGGACCGTACACTTTTCCGAAAACGAAATCATCATGAAAGAAGGAGAGCTGGGTGACAGAATGTACGTCATCCTGCAAGGAACCGTCGAAGTAATAAAAAGGCTCACCATGGAGGGTGTCGCAAACGGAGAGGGTGCGGAAAAGAATAAGATTTTTACCAGGCTCCATGCCGGGGACCATGCCGTCTTCGGTGAAATCGCCCTGCTGGAAGAATTTAGAAGAACCGCCACGGTGCAGGCCGTAACGAAGTGCACCCTTTACGAAATCAAAAAAGACGACTTCTTAAAGCTCGCGGAAAAGGACTTTGAATTTGGTTATCGCATCTTGAGGAACCTTGCCGGCATCGTCTCGGCGCGCTTGAGAAAAGTCGATGACGACATTATGAAGCTGACAACCGTGCTCAGCATAATCTTAAAGGAAACATAAGAACCACCATGACCGTCTTAACACAGCCCGCAACCGATTCCAAACGCTCAGCCACCCCGCTGCTCGATAAGGATAAACTCCTGCAGAGCATCTTCCGCATCAGCACGCTGCTTACGGCACCGTCAAATTTAGATGAAGTCCTGACGAAAATTCTGGATGAGCTGGTAGAAACAATCGGGTTTGACTGCGGCATTATCCGTCTCTTTGACAAAAGCAAACGCTACCTCAAAACAAGGGTGGTGAAAAATTTCAACGAGGAAGAGAAGAAAAGAGCCTTTGACCTGGTGCTTGACATCCAGAAACACGACTGCATCGCCGCCAAGGTGACCAAGACCGGCCAACTGATCGCCATCGAGGATACGGCGACGGACCCCCGTGTTACCGATACGGACCGCATGCTGGCAAACATCTACGGCCGGGGCTCCATTTTTTGCGCACCCTTGAAAATCGGCGACGAGGTCATCGGCACCATCGTGGCCTGGCGGCAGGAAGGAACGCAGTTTTTTCCCGAAGAGATCAACCTGCTTTTGACCTTTGCCAGCCAGACAAGCATCATTATTTACAACACCCGGCTCTTTGCGGAAGACACGGAAAAAATACGCCAACTGTTGATCCTCCAGGAAGCAGTCTCGGAAATGAATTTAAGCGGGGTGCGCAGCGAACGGATCGGCAACATCCTGGTCGCCAACGCCGTGAAGATAACAGGCGTCGACAAGGCGCTGATCTATCTCGCCGGCCGGGAAGATGAACAATGCCTGATCTATGAAGGCGGCCGTCTTTCGCCGGGCGGGCCAGGCGAATGCCGGCAGAAGATCGATAAAAGCATCATCCGCAAGGCCATCGATACCCGCATGGTGCTGAAGAAACAGGCGCCCTCGCCCCTGCCCGCTGCAGCCCCCGTCTTTACCGGCTACTCATCGGAAATTGCCTTTCCTCTCTGCAATGAAGAGAAGGCCATCGGCGCCCTGTACCTGGCAAAGCAGGCGGGCGGTTTCCCCCCGGAACAGGTCAACGTCCTGGACATCATGGTGAAGAATGCCGCTACCTCCTACGAAAACGCGATGATGCACGCCATGCTTTCCCAGGAAAAAGAATCACTGAAAACGGAAGTGGACAAGCTCAAGGAACGGGAAAACATGCTCTTGGGTTTTCACAATATCCTCGGCAAATCGAAAGCCATGCTGCAGATCTTTCGTACGATCGAAGAGGTTGCCGGGCATAACACCAATATCCTGCTGCAGGGCGCCAGCGGCACGGGCAAGGAGCTGCTGGCCCGGGCGATTCACAAACAGAGCAACAGAAATTCCCGGCATTTCGTGGACGTAAATTGCGCCGCCATTCCGGGCACACTGCTCGAGAGCGAGCTCTTCGGTTATGAAGCAGGCGCCTTTACTGACGCCAGAAAACGAAAAATCGGCCTGCTGGAATATGCCAGCGGGGGGACGCTCCTGCTCGACGAAATAGGCGAAATGACCATGCCGCTCCAGGCAAAATTCCTCCGCGTCCTGGAAGACGGCTATGTCCGGCGCCTGGGCGGCAATGAGAATGTCCCCGTTGACGTCCGGTTCATCTTCTCTACCAATAAAGATCTGAACCGCATGGCAAGCGAGGGCACCTTCCGGGAAGATCTTTACTACCGCATCAGCGTAGTGCCGATCTTTGTCCCGCCTTTGCGGGAAAGGGATGAAGATATCATTATCCTGGCGGAGAACTTCGTGGAGGAATTCAACAAAAAATTCGGAAAGAAGGTCAAGGGCTTCACCAAAGAAGCCAAGGACATTCTCCTCAGCTATCCCTGGCCGGGAAACGTCCGGGAACTGAAGAACATCATCGAACGGGTCATGATCATGCCGGATTTAGGGACCATCATCACCCCGGAACACCTGCCCGCGGAGCTGACCAAGGTAAATCGGGAAGCGAATAACGCTACCTTCGACAACTTCCTCACTTCTTTCCCGACGGAAGGCATTGATTTTCAGATTGTGACGAGCAGAATAACCGCCGAGGTAAAGAACAAAATAATTGCCAGGTCCCTGGAACTAAGCAACAACAACAAGACAAAGGCAGCTAAACTACTCGGCATTTCCCGATTTAAACTTATCAGAGAATTAAAGAGAACCTCAGTGTAAGAAGCCGCCAACGCCTGCCCGTCATTGCAAGGGCATGGCCCGAAGCAATCTCACGCCAATGCCTGTCATTGCGAGGGCATGGCCCGAAGCAATCCCGAGCGGTGAGAGATTGCCACGGCGTCCGAGAGACGCCTCGCAATGACAGCATGAGTTTCTTACATTAGTAACGCCGTTGCGGAGCACTGGCGGCAGATGCTCACCATGACGGCCCAAAGGGAACTTTTTACAAATCCATCACGATGCCATCAAGAGGCGTGCTTATATCGCACAATATGTGCATTATTTGCACAATTATTAGTTTTCCTTTCTCTCCAATGTACTTAGAGAATTTTCATTATTTACCGTGCAAAGGATGCACACTTTAACGTTATCTTATAATTATTTATTCCTTAGATCCCCCCGTTAGAATATTTTTTTCATTTTATAACATCCTGAAATCATGTGATTTATATATGACAAGAATCATTTATGGTAAAAAAATTAGCATAATTTTAAAAATGGCATCCCTATTGCATAATAAATAGCAAAATTTTGAACTCATCCTAAATTGATCTTGCCCTAATTGAATAAATGATTTTTAAGTCGGTGGGTGGTTTTTTTTACCCTCCTCTCCACCCACCGACCCCCCCCCTTTCAGATAATCCGGGGAGCGTGAGAACACTCTTCGGTATACATAGGGTGGAAAGATGAATTTCTTTCCACCCTTTTTTTGTGCCTTTTTGGAAATGCCCAGCTTTTCGTTCCCGCTCGGACCCTTTGTACCTTTATGCCTCTGCCGCTCTGCGGTAGTAGGTTTTGGCTACCATTAAACGTACATTTAATCCTCATTGATATGCCCGTGGACATGGGGTAACTTACTAAAACGAGAGGACAATCTTGATAAAGTAGCGGCCAGAGACGATTTACTTTCAACGATGTTCACAAATTCAGAGCATCTTTTATGATCCGACAAAACATTCAGGGGCCATCAAACGAGAGAGGCTTCACGCTTGTGGAAATGCTCGTCGTCATGGTGATCATTTCGCTCATTGCCGCCCTGGTGGGTCCGCGCCTCTTTCCGAAACTCGGCAAGGGGAAACAATCGGCAGCCAAAGCCCAGATCGAATTGCTCGGGCAGGGACTGGATCACTTCCGGCTCGATGTCGGACGCCATCCCACTACCCAGGAGGGATTAAATATTCTGATGGTCAATCCCGGCCTGGAAAACTGGGACGGACCTTACCTCAAAAAAGAAATGCCCGTCGATCCCTGGGGCCGGCCCTTTCAATACCAGTCTCCAGGCAACCACGGAGACTATGATCTCTTTTCCTATGGCCGGGATGGCTCTGAAGGCGGTGAGGGAGAAGACCAGGACATCGTCAGCTGGAAATGAGGCATCTATTTCGGAGAGAAACCTTGTTTAAGCGCAGAACCTTATTTATGTTGCAGCTGGGTCTCATCCTTGCGGTAACCATCTTCAGTTCTCTCCTGCCGCTGCCGGGCCGGGAAGCAGGCGGCCCGGCTCAAGCGCAAGATAAGACGCCGCTGGCGGCATCCCCGCCTACCCCGCCTCCCCCGGTGCCGACCACGCCATCCCCGGCGCCGCGGTCGGGCATGTTCGCCCTGAACTTCGATGATGCCGACGTGTATTCGATCATCCAGACCATCTTCGGCGATGTCCTGAAGGCCAACTACGTGGTCGATCCCCGGGTCAAAGGGCGGGTGACCTTCCGGGCCGTCGCCCCGGTACCCAAAGAAAGCGTGCTGCCCCTCATGGAGGTCATCCTGCGGCTAAACGGCATCGGGGTCGTGGAGGATAAAGGCCTGTTCCGGATCGTCCCGATCAGCGAAATTTCCAAGGAACCTTCCCCGGTCAGTTACGGCCGGGACCCGGAGGCCATTCCGGTGGCGGGCAAGGCATTGCTCCAGGTGGTGCCGATCATCTACATCCAGTCCTCCGAAGCTCTGCGGCTCATCACGCCCTTCGCTTCGACCAACGCCGTCCTCATTGACATCCCGAAAGGCAACCAGATCATCATTGTCGATACGGATGCCAACGTCAGGCGCCTGCTCAAGCTGATTGACGTGTTCGACAACGAAAAGCTCCGGCAGAAAAAGCCCCAGGTCTTCGTCTATCCGGTCCAGAACGGCAAGGCCAAAGATATCGCCACGCTCTTGCAGCAGATCTTCCTGGGCGGCCGGGGAGCGGCCATGGGCGTCGCTTCGGCCCCTTTCCCCTCCCGTACGGGCTCGGGCAGTCAGATTACTGCGCCGCCCTCCCCCGGGTTGAGCCCTGCTCCTTCCCCGGCAACCAGCACATCCCCGGGGACAGGAGAACCCCTCGTGGCTGACAACACGCGCATCATCCCCGATGAGATCACCAATACGATCGTCATCATGTCCACGCCGGAGGACTATGCCGCCATCAAAGAAACCATCGCCCAGATCGACATCTCCCCGCGCCAGGTGGTGATCGAGGGCATGATCGCCTCTGTTTCGCTGACGGACAATCTCAGCCTCGGCCTCGCGGCCCTTTTCAAGGGGAGTATCGGCAGCTTCGGCACCCGGGTCGGCATAAACGCCGGGTCTTTGTTGAACGTGAATCCCAATGCCCTTTCTGCAAGCGGCTTCACCTTTGTGGGCACCGATAACGCCGGTGCCGTCCGGGGCCTCATCACCGCCCTGGCCACGGAGTCGAAGGCCAAGCTCCTGGCGACCCCCCACATCCTCGTCTCGGACAACCGGGATGCCAAGATCCAGGTCGGCCAGCAGGTCCCCCTCGTCACCTCGGAAACCATTGCCACGGCGGGCATTGCCCCCCAGCGCACCATCCAGTACCGGGACATCGGCATCATTCTGAAGGTCAAGCCCCGGGTGAACGAAGGCGGCCTGGTCACGCTGGAGATCTACCAGGAAGTCTCCACCTTCCAAACCATCAAACTGTTTGCCAATGAGGACCAGATTATCCTCAACAAGACCGATGCGACCACGACCCTCGTGGTCCAGGACAACCAGACAATCGTGATCGGCGGCCTGATCCGGGAAGACACCACCAAGGGCCGCACGGGCGTCCCCTGGTTCTCCAAACTGCCGATCTTGGGCTGGCTCTTCGGCGATACAACGGACGACAAATCGCGGCAGGAGGTCATCATCCTGCTGACGCCGCACGTGATCAAGAACCAGAAGGAAGCCAAAGATATCGCGGAAGATTACGTAGACAAGATGACCGAATCCAGCAAGGGCCGCATCAAGAAGGAAGAGATCTTCCGGGAGAAGCCACCGTAAGACATCGGCATCGGGATCGCTATCGGGATCGGGATCGGAAAAAAGACGAAAGCGATAGCGATCCCGATGCCGACCCCGAGAAGAATTCGCTCCCAGTAGTGAAAAGGTTTATACATGAATCATTCCGTAACAACCCTGAAGAGTGAAGAACTCCCCAAGGTTCCCCTCGTCCTCGACGGGCTGTCTTCCCGGTTCATCCGGGAGAACCGTGTCATCCCCCTGGAGTTGAAAAACAGCGTCCTCAAGGTCCTGATGGCCGATCCGGAAAGCGGGGAGGTCATCGATGCCCTTCGGATTGCCCTGTCCGCCGACGTGCAGGTCTATGGGGGAGACGAAAAGGCGATCGAGGAATACATCACCCGTTTCTACAGCCAGGAATCCCAGGACATCAATAAGATCATCGAGAACATCGACGAGGCGACGTTTGCCTACACCGGCGATGAGGGAGAGGATATCGGCCACCTCAAGGACCTGGCCGCCGAGGCCCCGATCATCAAACTCGTCAATATCCTCATCGCCCGGGCCCTGGAAAGCCGGGCAAGCGATATCCACATCGAGCCCTTCGAGGACGAACTGATCGTGCGCTACCGCATCGACGGGGTCCTCCACAACATCGAAACAGCGCCGAAGAAACTCCAGGCAGCCATCGTTTCCCGGATCAAGATCATGGCGAAACTAAACATCGCCGAACGGCGCCTTCCCCAGGACGGCCGGATCCGGATCAAGGTCGGCAACAAGGAGGTAGACCTGCGCGTCTCGAGCATCCCCGTGCTCCACGGGGAAAGCATCGTCATGCGCATCCTCGACAAGGAAGACATCGTCATCGACCTCGACAAACTCGGTTTTTCCGACGAGACACTGGCCCAGTTCCACAGGCTCATCCAGAAACCCAACGGCATCATCCTCGTCACCGGCCCCACGGGGAGCGGGAAGACCACCACCCTGTACGGCGCCCTGGACAAGATCAATTCGCCGGACCGGAAGATCATCACCGTCGAGGATCCCGTGGAGTACCAGTTGAAGGGCGTCAACCAGATCCAGGTCAAACCCCGTATCGGCCTCCACTTTGCCGATGCGCTCCGGCACATCGTGCGGCAGGACCCCGATGTCATCATGATCGGCGAGATCCGAGACCTGGAAACGGCTGAAATCGCCGTCCAGTCCGCCCTCACGGGACATCTGGTTTTTTCGACCCTCCACACCAACGACGCCCCCAGCGCCATCACCCGCCTCCTGGATCTCGGGGTGGAGAGTTTCCTCCTGTCCTCCACTGTCCGGGGCATCCTGGCCCAGCGGCTCGTCCGGGTCATCTGCCCCCACTGCCGGGAAAAGGACCCGTCCATTGCCAACCGGGAAGAAATGGCCCCCTTCGGGATCGACGCCGCGGTTGACCTCTACCGGGGAAAGGGCTGTGAAAAATGCACCCACACCGGCTATCTCGGCCGGGCCGGCGTCTTCGAACTGCTTCTCGTTGATGACGATATACGCCGGCTGATCCTCCGGAAGGCCGATGCCAACGAACTCCGGCAAGCGGCGATCGAACAGGGGATGCAGACCCTCTTCCAGGACGGCGCCGCCAAGATCAGACGGGGGATCACGACCTTGAGCGAGGTCTTACGGGTGACGCAGGAGGCGTAATATGGCGGTGTTTTCCTATCGCTCCACGACCATGGACGGCACGGTCACGGAAGGGGTCATCGAGGCCGCCGATGAGAAGACGGCCCTCGAGAGATTGAAAAACACCGGCCTGATCCCCCTTTCCCTCACGGCGCCGGAGGAACGGGGACTCCTCGCCCGGATCAGGGGGCGGATCGCCCGGGGGGAACTGACGGCCTTTACAGCAGAACTCTCCACCCTGCTCGCGGCGGGACTCCCCCTCGACAGGAGCCTCAACATCCTGGCCGAGATCTCGGAACACCGGGGAATGAAGGAACTGATCCAGTCGCTCCTTAAGTCCATCCGCGAGGGGGGGGCTTTTTCCGACGCCCTCCAAAAGCACCCGGAAATGTTCCCCCGGATCTATGTCAACATGATCCGGGCCGGCGAGGCCGGCGGGGTCCTGGACGTAGTGCTGGAGAAGCTCAATGAATTTCTGGAATCCTCGAAGGAATTGAAAGACCATGTGTTTTCCGCCATGATCTATCCGCTGATCCTGGTGGTGACGGGCGGGATTTCCATCATTATCCTCCTCACCTTCGTGCTGCCCCGCTTCTCCGCCATTTTCAGCGAGCTGGGGAGTTCCCTTCCCCTGTCCACAAAGATCCTGCTCATCTTCAGTGAAGCCGTTACATCCTATGGCTGGCTGATGCTTGCCCTCTTCATCGCCGCCTTACTCGCGGGCCGGAACTATATTGCCTCCGAGCAAGGCCGGCGCCGGTGGGATGCCCTGAAGCTCAAGCTGATGAAGGACCTGATCATAAAACTGGAGACCGCGCGCTTCTGCCGCACCCTGGGGACCCTCCTGGTGAGCGGCGTGCCTCTGCTCCAGGCCCTGGGGAACGCCCGGGAGGTCATCGGCAACCGGATCATCGCCTCGTCCATCGAGGCCGTTTCCAAGGGAGCGAAAGAGGGGAAAGGGATCTCCGCTCCTCTCTCCCAGGCGGGCGTTTTTCCGCCCCTGGCCCTCTCCATGATCAAGGTGGGCGAGGAAACGGGGCAGCTCGACCAGATGCTGCTCCAGATCGCCCTTACCTACGAAAGAATTCTGAAGCAGGCCGTCAAGAGGTTCATGGCGATTCTGGAACCGGTCATGATCATGATCATGGGACTGATCATCGGGTTTATCGTCATTTCCATGCTCCTGGCCGTCTTCAGCATCGCGGACCTGCCATTATGAGAGGCTTAATCGGTAAAAAGAATGGTTTTACGCTGCTGGAGGTGATCGTCGTCCTGACGCTTATGACCCTGATCCTGGGTCTGTCCACGGTCTACTTTGCCGGCTTCCTCCCGGCAGCTAAACTCCACGCCACGGGCCGGGAATTAGCGGGCCTTATCCGGCATGCCCGGTCTCTGGCCCGCCTGAACGAAGAGACGCAAACGGTCGTGATCGATCTGGACGCGAGGACTTACGGCCTGAAGGGACAGGGCAGCAAGAAAATCCCCCCCTCTGTCCTGATCCGGATCGCCGATCCGGTCGCCGGCGAGGTCCTCCAGGGGAAGTACCCCTTGGTCTTCCAACCCGCCGGCGGCCAGGCAGGAGGCGCCATTTTCCTCACCGGGGGAAAAAAGAAGCTGCGCCTCGATATGGACCCCGTCACAGGGGCGGTGGTGATAAAGTGAGCAGGCACAGAGGGGCAGAGGCACAAGGGCACAGAGCAAAAAGGAAAAATGACGTCCAAGAAAATAGTAAGTCCGGTAAATATGGCTTTTGAGAAGTTAAATAACAAACGCACAAAACAAACTTTGTGCCTCTGTGCCTTTGCCCCTTTGAAACTGAGTGGTGCGTGAAAAAATGAGCGGAAGAGAAAGCAGTCTTACTGATGGTTTCACCCTCCTGGAGGTCCTGGTCTCCCTCGTGATCATGGGCATGGCCCTGACCTTGATCATCCAGCTCTTTTCCGCAAATTTGCGCGCCCTGGCCGTTTCTGGCGATGCCGTTGCCGCCGCGGCCAAGGCCCAGACCAGGCTGCGGGAGATCCTGACGGAAGCGCCCCTCACCGAGACTTCCTGGAGCGAGACGAAGGAAAAGGATTACCCCATGGATATAGTGATCAGGCCGATTTTGCAGGAAAGGACGGACAATCTGCCTGTGAAGCTTATGGAGGTTGCCTTGACCGTCCATTGGACAACGGGGCGCAAGGAAAAGAAATTGCTGCTTAAGACCATGAAAATGGTCGGCAAGGCGGACGCACCATGAAGAAGGCAATTATGGATTTTGAATTTTGGATGCTTGATTATCTTGGATTTTTTGGATTCTCGATTCTAAATTCAAAATCCATAATCCATAATACAAAATTAATTGGCGGGAAAAAGGGCTTTACGCTGCTGGAACTGCTGATCGCCATGACCCTGCTTACCCTGATCGTCACTATAACCATGGGCGCCATGCGGCTCGCTTCCCGGTCCGTGGAGGCGGGCGAAGGAAGGATGGAAATCCAGGAACGGTTCCGCATGGTCTCGGCCATCATGGATGCCCAGATCCAATCCCAACTGCCTCTCACCTATGAAGAGGAGGGAGTTCGGATCAACTACTTCCGGGGCGATAAACAGACCCTGCGCCTGGCGACAGCGCATTCCCTTTGGGGCGGCCGGCGGGGACACGTCATCGTCGACTACCGGGTAGAGACGGGTGCGGGCGGCCAGTCGCTCATGGCCAGTGAGCAGACGCCGGGGATCGAGGGGAGCAGAGAAACCCCCTTGTTCACCGCAGTCTCCGAGATATCTTTCGAGTATTACCACAAGGACCCGGCCGAGGAAGTGGGCAAATGGTCGGGCGAGTGGAGCGACGAAACAACCATTCCCGAGGCGGTCCGGCTGTATGTCCGCTATGGCCCAAAAAAATATTTCTTCCTGTTCCCCGTCCGGACCCAGGGAGAAAGGGTGCCCGTGCCCCTGACGCCGGCGACGTAAAAAGTGTTGAGTTTTGGGTGTTGGGTTACGAAAAGAAAGACATGTTAAGATTTGGTGAGTCTGCAAAAAGTCCCCAAGCCGATAGGGTAGGAACGATACATTGGCTTGTATCGCCCCTCCCTCCGAACCGGACTGGCAGATTTCCCGCACCCGGCTCTCCAGTCGGTGGTTTTACCTCATTGAGGACTGGAGTAATAAACGATGGGCCTCCT